>OCZT010006854.1_pt1 | contig 11219 bp, 9 predicted proteins | sample 1539031 | NCBI WGS metagenome assembly OCZT01 (sample SAMEA3539308, study PRJEB22396) | soil metagenome | biome: tundra; feature: field; material: soil | place: USA | collected 2010-05 | depth 0.15 m
CGGGGACGGTGTGCAAGCCGAACATCCTTTACACTTTAGACCGGCAACATCCTTTACACTTTGGTGGTGGCTTTTACTTCTCTTCATTCCAGATGCTTAATCCTTTCCGCCAGGGTTGGTCCGTAGCGCAGGGGTGCGAGCGAAGCGATGCACCCCGGAGCGGAGGACCAACCCTGGCGGATCGCCGGGGTGCAACTCCGCCCTCATGGCGCCAAGTCCTCCGCAGTCAGTTCTATTATTCGCCGCTTTCTTTCATCCAGTTTGGCCAATCTCATCGGCCCGAATCGTACCTGCCAAAAGCCCTCGGTTAAAGGTTCCAAAGCCACCTCCTCGCCGGCCAGGGCCTCATTCAAAAATAACCGTTCTCCCTGCCAGGTGATATCTCCATGCTGGTGAACTCGCTTGGTGAGGACCCCCGTTTCATATTCCACCCTGGGTATCCTTTTGGGATAGCACCGGCTCGAAGGCTGGTACACCTGAGCCGGGGGCTGATCACCCAAAGCCTCATGCGGTCGTTCTTCATTAAACTCCTGCCGAAACGCATCAAAGCGTCGCTGCTGTCCTCGGAACGTATTCTCCGGTGGCTCGCAGGCTTCCAATAAAGTCAAATGCATCCGCTCATGCCGCCCATTCTCTTGGGGCTTTCCAGGCCGAATCCGTTCGGGCCGAATACCCAGTTTGATCCACCACACGGAGAGCTGTGACAAACCCCCAAACCCCAGGCCGGCAAAGGGCCGGCCGTTGTCGCTGCGAATGACCTCCGGCAGCCCATGTTCCCGGAAAGCCCCTTCAAAACCTTGCCGCACACCCTCCAACTCCTGATGCTTCATGGCCTCTACCCGCAAGAGATACCGGCTCCAGCCATCGGTCAGCGTCCACGGCTCACACCGCTGCCCGTTGCCCAAGACAAACCAGCCCTTGAAATCAGTGCACCACACCCCGTTAGCCTGGGCGTAGGGTTCCAGCGCTTCCCTTCGCGGCGCACTCCGCCGCCGGTATATTCGCGGCTCAACCAGTCCTTTGCGCCGTAATAGTTCGCCCACCGTGCTGATCACACACCACTTCACCCGGGAGTGGGTCACCTTCAGCCGGGCCAATAGCTTCCTGGGACCCCACGACGGATGCGCCTCCTGAGCCTCCAGGATCAGCCTCACCAGCTTCTCGCTGAGCGCATGCCTAACTCGGTGCGGTGCGCGCGAGCGCTCCCATAAACCCGGGAGCCCTTCTGCTTCAAAACGGTCCAGCCATTTGTATCCAGTCATTCGACTCACTGCATAGCGCGCACAAAGGGCGGTGAAACTCCCCCCTTCACTTTCGTACTCCGCAATGAACATCATTCGTTGTTCCAGGGCTTGGTATTCTTGCCAGGGCATAATCGCCGAACTGTAAGCGATGTTGCCGGTCTGTTCTGTAAAGGATGTTGCCGGTTTGCACACCATCCCCGCCCCTGCATTGCTGGCTTCATGAATTGGCCCTGGGTGGCGCCGGGGCGGATGACTTCCGCCTTGCCTTCGCGCACCGAAGGAGTATGCGTTGGCAGCATGGCATCGCATGGACGCCGATGGACTGTTCTGTCCGCGCAACCGTGGAATGAAAGGACGAACTTATGTCACTCAAAGAGCGACCGATGAGCCGCCAAGCCGTAGCGCAGGTTGCCAAACCTGCTGCAGCGTCCACTGCCAGGTCGGCAGGCCCACGGCTGCAATCGAACCTCCAAGCCCGGCAAGCGCTGGCGGGTTTGGAAGCCCGCGAAGTGACAGGTTTGGAGGCCTGCGTTAAAAGGCGCACCGGTATCTTCACGCTCGGGATTATATTCTTGGCGCTGCTGGTGCCGGGCGCTGGTTGCGGGGCGCGGCCCGGGGCTATAGCCGATAGCCAATCGACCAATGGCCCCAGCCTCGCCGTTCACTACGAGCGCGTCCGTCCGCCCGCTGTAGCCGGCCTGTTCTATCCCGGCGACGCGGCGGCGCTCTCCAAGGCCATCGACGGCTTGCTGGCCAACGCGCCGCAACGCTCCGTTCCCCGTCTGAAGGCTCTCGTTTGTCCGCACGCCGGTTACGAGTTTTCCGGGCAGACAGCCGCCGCCGCTTACAAACTGCTGGCCGGGCTCGACGTGCAAACCGTCGTGGTCATGGGACCGAGCCATTACGCGCTTTTCCAAGGCGCGTGCATCCCCGACGCGGATGCCTACAAAACGCCGCTTGGGCTGGTGCCGATCTCAGAGAAAGCGAAGGGGCTGGCCTCGGTCGCGCCATTTGCCCTGGAGCGGCAATGCCTGGTCCAGCGGCCACCGTGGTGGCGGCAGTCGCCGCGGCCCGCGCCGGAGGAGGGGCAGGACACGCCCGAAACTTGGGAGCACTCGGTGGAGGTCCAGGTGCCTTTCCTTCAGAAGCTGCTGAAGAACTTCAAGCTCCTGCCGGTGGTGATGGGCGAGTTGGACCCGGCGCAGGCAGCCAAGGCGATGGCCGCGAGCATCGATGACAAGACGATTATTATCGCCAGTTCCGATTTGAGCCATTACCATACTTACCAGGCCGCTAAAGGGCTGGATAACCGTTGTGTCAAGGCGATCTGCGATCTGGACATTAACGCCATGATGACGCAGGAAGCGTGCGGCAAGACGCCGATCCTGACGCTGCTGCACCTGGCCCGGCAGAAAGGCTGGAAAGCGCAATTGCTCGATTACCGCAATAGTGGTGATGTGACCGGCGATAAGGACCGTGTGGTGGGCTACGCGGCGGTGGCGTTTTGCGCACCGGCCCCGGAGAACCTCACGGCGGCGGAGCGGAAGTTCCTGCTCGACCTGGCCCGCAAAACCCTGACGAGTGTTACCGCCGGCGGCAGTCTGCCCAAGGTCGCGGCGAAGGACATCCCACCCAAGCTCACGGAGAAGAAGGCCTGCTTCGTAACGTTGACCAAGAACGGCACGCTGCGCGGCTGCATCGGCCACCTGATGCCCATGGAACCCTTGCACCAAGCCGTGGCTGAGAACTCCCGCAACGCCGCTTTGCGTGACCCGCGGTTCCCGGCGGTCACACCCGCCGAGCTGAGCGAGGTCAAGATTGAGATCAGCGTGCTGACGGACCCGCAGCCGCTGTCCTTCAGCTCCCCCGAGGACTTGCTGAGCAAACTGCACTCCAACGAGGACGGAGTGCTGCTGCACATCGGTCCGCGCACGGCGACGTTCCTGCCGCAGGTCTGGGCGCAGCTTCCCGACAAGGTCGAGTTTCTCAATCACCTCTCACAGAAGGCGGGCTGCGACGCCTCCGCCTGGCGGGGCCAGGATGTCTCCGTCTCCATCTACCACGTCGAGTGCTTTGAAGAAGAGCACGCCCATCCCTGAGCGCTCGAGGCTGGTCCTGGTCTCGGTCGGCGCGCTGGGCGTCTCGTGCGTGATGACGCAACTGGCGCTGATGCGCGAGTTGCTGGGTGCGTTCTCGGGCAATGAGATGGTGCTGGGCGTGGTGCTGGGCCTGTGGCTGCTCTTGATGGGCATCGGCGCCTGGCTCGGGCGCACTTCCGACCGGCTCCGCAACCAGCTTGCCGCGCTGGCCGTGATCCAGATGCTGGTGGCCCTCCTCCCCCTCGTGCAGGTGTTCCTGCTACGCGCGTTGCGCAACGTCGTCTTCATCCGCGGCGCAGAGGTGGGCGTCACCGAGACCGTGGGCGCGGCGTTCGTCCTGTTGCTGCCTTACTGCCTCGTGGCGGGCTACGCCTTGACGCTGGCGTGTTCGATTCTTGCGCGCGAGGAAGGTCCGGCTGGCATCGGTCGCGCCTACATCGCCGATAGCATTGGCAGTATTATCGGCGGCATCCTGTTCAGTTTCGTGCTGGTGAGGTTCCTCGACCACATTGCCATTCTAATCTGTCCCGCCCTGTTGAATCTGGCACTGGCCGTCGTGCTGGCCTTCCCCGTTGGATGTTCGAGGTTGGATGTTGGATGTTGGATGTTTCCCCGCCGCCTGCTCGCCGCCCTCGCTTCGATCCTCGCGCTTGGCTTGATCGCCGCGGCTCTTCTTCTCGACTTGGACGGCCTCTCCACCCGTCTGCAATACCGGCGCCAGCACATCGTCGCCCGCGCCAGTTCGCCCTACGGCAAACTCATTGTGACCGAGTCCGACGGCCAGTTTGATTTCCGTGAGAACGGCATCCCGATTACCTCGACACGCGATGACCAGCACGTCGAGGAGACCGTGCATTACGCAATGGCACAACGGCCCGATGCTGGGCAGGTGCTGCTGGTTTGCGGCGGCATCTCCGGCACGGCTCGGGAAATCCTCAAATACGGTGTTCGCCAGGTTGACTACGTGGAACTCGACCCGCTGATACTGGCTCTCGGCAAACAATACCTGCCGGCGAGCCTGGCAGACCAGCGCATCAGGGTCATCAACACCGATGGGCGCTTGTTCGTGAAGCAGACCCGGAAACGCTACGACGTTGTCATCATCGATGTTCCCGCTCCTTCAACCGCGCAGCTCAATCGGTTTTACACGGCGGAGTTCCTGGGCGAGGTCAAACGCGTGCTGGCTAAGGACGGCGTAGTCTGCTTCGCACTGGGACAGTATGAGAATTATGTCAGCCCTGACCTTGCCCAAATGTTGTCGTCCGCGTGCCTGGCGGCAAAGCAATCGTTCCACAACGTTTTGGCCATCCCCGGCAGCCGGGTGTTCTTTCTCGCCTCGGACGGGCCGCTCTTTCCCGACATCGCCACACGCATTGAGCAGCGGCAGATCAAGACCCGGCTGGTCAACCGCCACTACCTCTCGGCCATGCTGACGCCCGACCGCATGGCGGACCTCGCCAGCGCGACCGTCCAGCCGGCGGCGGTGAACAGGGATTTCAGCCCGGTCCTTTATTACTACCACCTGCGCCACTGGATGAGTCAGTTCAACGTTCGGTTCGGACTGATACAGGTCTTGCTGCTGTTATTGCTTGGCTTCTACCTCATCCGCTTGCGGGGCAGCGCATTCGTCCTGTTCGCTTCGGGCTTTGCGGCATCCGCCCTGGAGGTCGTCTTGCTGTTGGCCTTCCAAATCCTTTGCGGCTCGGTCTATCACCAGGTGGGCGTTATCGTAACTGTCTTTATGGCGGGCTTGGCGCTCGGGGCCTCCCTGGTGAATCGGCACTCCAGCAGCCGCAGCCTGCGTCAGACGGCTCTAACCAATGGCAGATGGCAAATGGCAAATGGCAGATTTGGCAGCCTCTCGCTACTGGCTTTGCTAATTGCCGCCTTTGCCCTTGTTCTGCCGCTCATCCTGCCGCTCCTCAATTGCCTGGGCGGCTCGGCTCCTTCGCTCTTCCTCGTCAAATCCATCGTCGCGCTGCTGACTTTGATCCTGGCCGTGCTGGTCGGGATGCAGTTCCCCCTAGCCAACCGGCTGGAATTCGATGGCACCATCGCCGGGGCGTCCCGCCTCTACACAGCGGATTTCATCGGGGCATTTCTCGGCGCGTTGCTGGCCTGCACGCTGTTGATCCCGCTGATCGGCGTGGGTGGCGTCTGCCTGCTGACCGCAGTGCTGAACCTCGCCGGCGGTTTCGTGGGCCGCCAGAGGAAGGCCGCGGCGTAAAGGGAAACTGCAAGGTCGGCGAGCTGCTCTTCTAAGATTCCTCGCTCACCCCTCTACCAGTTCTGCGGCGGCGGCGTTGGACGCCACCTGCGCCGGGTCCTTGCAGCCGGGAATCACGGTCGAGACGGCTGGATTCTTCAAGCACCACGCCAGCGCCCACTGGGCCATCGGCATGCCGGCCGGCAATTCAGTTTGGCGGATGCGCTCCACCTCTGCCAAATCCTTGCGTGTCTTTTCACTCTCGAACGTCGAGCGCCAGTCATTGGCGGGGAAGGCCACGCCGGGCCGGTACTTGCCAGTCAAGAAGCCGCTCGCCAGCGGCACGCGCGCCAGGATGCCGAGTTTATGCTGCTGGGCATGCGGGAAGTAGAGCTGCTCCGGCCGGCGATCGAGCCGGTTGTAAATCACTTGCAAAGCCTCCGCTCCCAGCCGCTGCGCCTCGCGCGCCTGCGCCTCGCTGCCTTTGCCGAGAATCGAAATCCCCAGATGCCGCACTTTGCCCGCGCCCTTCTGTTCAAGGAGCATGGCCCAGAGATCCTCGTTCAGCAGTTGGCTGTCTGAGCCGGAATGGAATTGATAGAGGTCAATCGTCTCGACGCGCAGCGCCCGCAACGACGCCTCAAGCTGCTTGCGAACGTCCGCCGCAGTGAAACCTTCGGTCCGGTCCAGGAACTTATTGAAGCGATGGCCGAACTTGGTGGCGACGATCCACTTCGAGCGGTCGTGCCGGCTGAGGTAATCGCCGATCAGGCCTTCGGAAAGGTGGTCGCCATAGCACTCAGCGGTATCGATGAGGTTGATGCCGAGTTCGGCCGCCTTATCGAGGATGGCGTCCGCTTCAGCTTGGGAGAAGGTGCGGCCCCACTCGCCGCCAAACTGCCAGGTGCCCACGCCGATGACCGATACCCGCAAACCCGTGCTGCCGAGAATTCTATAGCGCATGCGGGAAGCTTACCGAAAAATCCGGAATCTGGAACTCGAAAAGACCAACGGGCACGTTTCCTGACTGGGTAGCCGCGGACGTGAGGGCGTGATGCCCAAGTCACCGCAGCGACGGAGAGGTAGGGCGAGCACTCCGTGCGCGCCGCCGGAACTTGCGATAACCCGCGTGTTCCGGACCTTTTCGAGCCTCCGCGGCGCGCATGGAGTGCTCGCCCTACCACCAAGGGGACTTGGGCAACACGCCCATTAGTCGGCGCCCGGCTGGCCGGAAATCCGCCGTTGAAAATCCGCGCCGCCTCACTATGCTCGGGCGAAACAATGCGTTCTATATCCGAGATCATCACACTCCTTACGAACCCTGGCATCATTGCCGTCGTTCGAGCCCAGCAAACCTCGCAGGTGTTGCCCCTCTCTGAAGCCCTCATGGCCGGCGGCGTCAACGTGATCGAGATCACCATGACGACCCCGAACGCCATCGCGGCCATCCGGGAAGCGCGGGAGAAGCTCGGCGAGCGCGCCCTGATCGGGGTGGGCACCGTGCTCGATGCGGACACTTGCCGCGCGGCCATCGCAGCGGGCGCGGAATTCGTCGTCACCCCCATTTGCCGGACGGAGTTGGTAGCCATCGCCCACAGTGCCGGCGTCCCGATCATGCTCGGCGCCTACACCCCAACCGAAGCGCAACTGGCCCATGAAGCCGGCGCCGACTTCGTCAAGATCTTCCCTGCGGACAGCCTCGGTCCCAAATACATCAAGGCCCTGCGCGCTCCCCTGCCCCATCTTCGCATTGTTCCCACCGGCGGGGTGGACGTTGCGAACGTGGCCGACTTCCTCAAGGCCGGTTGCGCCGCCCTCGGCGTGGGTGGCTCACTCGTCTCCGCCAAGATCCTCCAGGAAGCCAACTGGCCGGAACTGACCCGTCGGGCCTCGGCATTCGTGAACGCGGCCCGCCAGGCACGCGCCAGTTGATAATGCACGGTTGGCAAGCCCGACTAGAAGCGCAGGTCTGGCGTTAGCCAACGCCAACCGCAGCCTGAAGTGGAGAATGCCTGAGAATCCGGGCCTTCAGGCCGAAACTCGCCGGAATAGCAGCACGACGACCAGGAATCCCCACCAAAGCAGCGCAAGTACAACGCCAGATCTACGCTAGGCGTACACCATACGTACGCCATAGGTACAATATCAGTACAATATCAGTACAATATCAGTACACCATGCGTACACGATCCGTACACCATCCGTACTATATCCGTACACGATCCGTACGCCATACGTACGCCATCCGTACACCATATCAACACCAGAGCTGCTCCAGCTATACAGGCTAGCAAGGCGCTAACCCTGCCGGTGACTGGCCACAAGCTTCCCGAGAGCGGTGAATTCCTCTCTTTGAGCCTTGAAATTGTCGGGCTGGCTTCTAAAGTCGGCGGCGTGAGTTCGTTGAAGTACCGCGTGAGGCGCGCTACGCTGGATGACATCGGCCAGTTAACGGCCATTTGGGACTCCATGCAATACCCGACCCAGGAGCTCGCTAGACGGGTTACAGAATTCCAGATTGCCGAGGACGTAAACGGCGCCGTGCTGGGCGGGGTGGGCCTGCAAATTGCCGAGCGCCAGGGGCTGATTCACAGCGAGGCCTTCGGCGACTTCGCGCTGGCCGATCCGCTGCGGCAGTTGCTGTGGGACCGCGTCAATGCGGTGGCGACGAACCAGGGTTTGCTCCGGCTGTGGACGCAGGAGGGAGCCCCGTTCTGGAATCATTGCGGGCTGGTCAAAGCCGATGCGGAATCGCTCCAGAAGCTGCCCGCCGCGTGGCGGGGGCCAACGTCCCCCTGGCTGACCTTGAAGCTGCGGGATGACGTGGAAATCGTCATTTCGGCGGACAAGGAGTTCGCGGTGTTCATGCAGTCCGAGAAGCAGCGCACGGAACAAGTCTTTCAGCGGGCGAAGACAATAAAGAACATCGCGACGCTGGTCGCATTCGCATTACTGATCGCGGTGATAGTGTGGGGCGTGAGAATGTTCCTGCGCAACCCCCAGTTGCTGCACCGCTGAGCCCGGCAGGGTGAACTCGTCCGCGTGGTAGGAGCTACGGACCATCGGGGCGCTGGCCACATGCCGGAAACCCATTTCCCGCGCGCGCGCGCCGTATTCCGCAAACTTCTCCGGCGTTACGAACTCCACTACCGGCAGATGTTTGAGCGTCGGCTGCAGATATTGTCCGAGCGTGAGCAGGTCGCAACCCATGCGGCGCAAGTCGGCCAGGGCGGTGAAGAGTTCCTCCTCGGTCTCGCCCAGTCCCAGCATCAGGCCGGACTTGGTGTAAATCTTTCCATCGCACCTCGCCTTCACCTGCCCCAGCACGTTGAGTGAACGGTCGTAAGTCGCTCGCGACCGCACCATGGGCGTGAGGCGCCGCACGGTCTCGAGGTTGTGGTTGAAGATGTGCGGCCGGGCGGCGATGACGGTGTCGATGGCGGCCTCGCGCGCGTTGAAGTCCGGGGTCAGTACTTCGATAACAGTGGTAGGATTGAGACCGCGCACCGCGTCGATGGTGCGCCGGAAATGGTCCGCCCCGCCGTCCGGCACGTCGTCGCGGGCGACAGCGGTGATGACGACATGGCGCAGCCGCAGTCGATGGGTAGCATCCGCCACGCGAGCCGGCTCGTCGGCTTCGAGTGGGAGCGGCTTGGCAGTCGTGACCGCGCAGAAACCGCAAGCGCGCGTGCAGCGGTCGCCGCCGATCATGAAGGTAGCGGTGCCCTTGCTCCAGCATTCCCAATGGTTCGGACACGCAGCGCTTTGGCAAACGGTGTGGAGCCTCAGCTCGTCGAGCAGCGCACGGGTATGGGCGAAACTGTCGGTGGTGGGCAGTCGGGTATGCAGCCAGGCGGGCAGACGCGGGCGTGGCCGGGCGGCGGCGGGGGTCAACTCGGGCATTCTACTTCTCCAGTTCCTTCCAAAAGTCAGCAAGCTGGTCGGGGCCAAAATCGGCGAGGATCTTGCCATCGACGTCCAGCACGGGCGCGAGGTCCTGGCCGGATAGCCGGATCATTTCGTCGTGGGCGGTTTCATCGGCGATGACATCGACCTTCTGATAATCCACTCCCTGCTCATCCAGCCAGTGCACAGCTTTATGACACCAGCCGCAGTAGGGCTTAATGAACAGTCGAATCCGTTTCGGTTTCACCACCATACAGTGGAGGAGATTGGATGGATTATCAAATGGGGATTCGTAGTCGGAGACTGGTGATCAGTCATCAGTCATCAGTAATCAGTGGCCAGGGGCCGGATCGGCCGCAGGTCACCGATGTCTGTTTACTGATTAATGATCACTGGTTACTGATTACTCCTTCCCCCTCACCGTCACTCACGCCCCGCCAATCTGCGCCTGGTATTGTTCCGGCGTGAGCAGGGCATTCAACTCGGCGGGGGCGGAGAGCTTGAGCTTGTAGAACCAGCCGCCTTTGTAGGGCTCGGTATTCACCAGCGCCGGGTTCGCGACGATCGCCGGGTTGGCCTCGGTGATTTCACCGCTGACCGGCGAGTAAATATCGTTGGCTGTTTTAACCGACTCCACGACGGCGCAAGCGTCGCCGGCCTTGACCTGCCGGCCGACCGCGGGCAACTCGACGAACACCACGTCCGTCAACTCATGCTGCGCGTGGTCGGTGATGCCGACTGTCGCGACATTGCCCGAGACCCGCACCCATTCGTGCGTCTTCGCGTATTTCAAATCCGAAGGAATGTTTTCCATAAGTCAATTGAGGCAGGGACCGGGCGTCCGGTCAATCAGGTTTTCGATAGATCGGCTTCGGCACCAAGATCGCCGGGGCGCGTTTGCCGCGAATCTCGATCTCGATGGGCGTATTGACCTTGGCAAATTGCGGCGGCACATAGCCCATCCCGATGCCAATGCCGAGCGACGGGCTTTGCGTGCCGCTCACGACTTCGCCGATTTTCGCTGCGCCCGGGCCAGTGCTCCAGATTGGATAGTGAGGACGCGGCGGTGCCGACCGGTCCGTCATCTTAAACGCCACGAGCTTCTTGTTCGTGCCCTTGGTCTTCTGCTCGGCCAGTACAGCGCGACCGATGAACTCGCCTTTGTCCAGCGCGACGAAGAAGCCCACGCCCGCCTCGATAGGGGTGGTGTTTTCGTCCAGTTCGTGGCCGTAAAGAGGGTAGCAAACCTCCGTGCGCAGCGTGTCGCGCGCGCCCAGCCCGGCCGGTTTCAACCCGTAGGGCTGGCCCGCGACGAGCAGTTGATGCCAGATCGCCTCGATGTGTTGGCTCGGTGCCACGATCTCAAACCCATCCTCGCCGGTGTAGCCGGTGCGCGAAACCCAGATTGCCTGGCCGGCCAGTTTAAAGCTGGCCACCTGGTTCTTCTTCAAATCCGTCACGCGCGCCACCTGCGTGCCGCTCGTGGACGGACCGGGGCAGAAAGCGCCGATGAACTCCACCACGCGTGGGCCTTGCACGGCCACAGCACCTGTCGCGTCCGAGGTGTTCTGGAACTTCACCTCGCTGCGCCGGGGGAACGCAGCGAATTGCTTCTCCAACCACGCTACGTCGGCGTCGATGCGGGAAGCGTTGATGATGAGCAGGTATTCGCTGGCGGTGAGGCGGTAGGCGTAAAGATCATCGATGACGCCGCCGCGCTCGTTGCACATCAGGGTATATTGACCCTGGCCGGGCGCCAGTTTG
>OCZT010006855.1_pt1 | contig 11219 bp, 17 predicted proteins | sample 1539031 | NCBI WGS metagenome assembly OCZT01 (sample SAMEA3539308, study PRJEB22396) | soil metagenome | biome: tundra; feature: field; material: soil | place: USA | collected 2010-05 | depth 0.15 m
CCAAAAACCATTAGTCGTTCCAACTAAGAAGTCTGCATCTCCTCCTGGTTCTAAAAATGTTGTTGCCATAGTTTTATTTAATTTTTATGGTTAATTTATTCATAACTTATTCCCCCCAACTATTAGGAAATTCCGAATAGTTAAGAGAGTAAATCATTAAACTATTTGTATCACCCCGTTCGCACCATCGAAGTCAATAGTGAAAGTATCACCATCGGCTAGAGTAAGAGCTGAACCGTAGTTGTACCATCCAATCAAAGCATCAGTTGGAGTAACAGAAGTTTGGTTGAAGATAACAATGTACTGGAAGGATGCGACTGCACCGCCCGAAGCGGTAAGAACTAAGTCTACAAGAACCAACTTATAAGTTCCAGAAGTTTGAGTTGAGGAAATTATAGTGATAACTTGCGTTGATAAGTTCGTATAGGCTACTTGGGTAAGGTTAGCCAAAACCGTGTTTGTTGCGACTGGAGCGTTTGCTGTTGCACACAAAGCAACTTGAAGAACGTCTGCACCGAGGTTGTGAACCTTGTTGCAAATATCGGCTACGAAACAGTTGAACTTGTTAAATGTTGTCAATTTATTATATTCCCCACCGACTATCTAATTTATAATTACTTATTACTATTACTCCCTGTTTGATTCGTGGTAAACCTATGTCTATCCACTCTATCTCGCATTGAATAATATTCCATAATTGCGCTCTCCATTTTATCAACCTCCGCTTTTAATCCACCAGCTTGCGGTAAATTCTTAAAGAGACAATACATGTAGGAAGGTTTCAGCCAGAGATAGTCTTGAAACATATTCGGGATTCCAGCTTGTTTGGTTGTGTCAGTCGATACAAAATGAACTGGACTTCTTGAAATATAAAGTTCAAGTCCTCCAGTCAAATTGTAATTCGGTATCGGGTACAGTCTGATTGAGTTTGAATCAACATCATAGCCTGTTGGCAGTCCTGTAATTCCTTCGTACTTAGTTATCCCATCGGATTCACGGTCAATGGCGGAAAGGTCATGCCATATACCTGCTGAATCTTTTAATCTAACTTGTCGTAGGTCAAGAATTTCATTATGTGGCGTTGAGCCATCGTAAATAAAAGGATAATCGCCTTGTCCGCTAACTATGTCAGTTGTAATAACTGGATAGTCTGTTTGATTCGTGTCATCTACTTGAAATTTCCCGCCCGCTTTGATGGCTAGTCGAAAATAATCATCAAGCGCGCAATTAACATCAACGGTTTTCACCTTCAAAGGATAAGAACCAGAAGTAGCAGACTGTCCGCCCGTTACCATTTCGATTTTCTCTATGATTCCGTCTCGATTTGTTGAGTCTGAAAATTTCATATATTTTTATGATGGCACTACTGCTGTTCTTTTTGCGCCTAGTTGAGTCCAACTAGCGCCCATCCAGCCGACCACATTATCAATCTTTGTAAGGATAACAACGTCATAAGCTGTGATGAGATATTTTTTAGTTCCGTCACAGTTTTGTGCGTTGATTAATTCTCCAGAAGATGCGGGAGTTCTTAAAAGACAATTTGCGACATTCGCAATTATTGTGATTCTGTGTCCGTTAGGAACATCAGCCAGTGAAGGTAACACAATGTAGTCGCTTGTGTTCGTTATATTCGCAAGCAAGGCGATTGAATCGCAACTTGCTGGAATACGATTCGCAGAAGTGACACCCGTAGTAGGAGCGAGTTTAATATCATCTATTCTAATTCCAGAAAGTGTTGGGTTTAATCCGTTGGATAAAGACATAATATTAAGCTGGGATAACTGCGGTTACTACTGCGCCTACGGCAGAATATCCGTGTGCCATCCATCCTATTGTGTTACTAATTTTGACAACCTTTACGACTTCGGTGTCAGTACACTGGTAACTTTGAGTTCCATCAGAATCAACATTGTTTATCTTTTGGTTGATAGTTGCTGGAGTTCTAAGTTTAAACGCACTACCAGCCGAACAAAGAATCGTTATCTCATGTCCGTTTGCTACATCTGCAAGCAATGGAAGCGTTATCCAGTCATTTACACCATTCACGCATGTACCCACTTGAATAACTTTCGCTGTTGGTGGAATACCTGCTGTTGAACTTGAAACTGCATCTGGAAAAACTATTCTTGGTTGAAATTGGATTCCTTCGAATGAAGGATTGTTTCCATTTGTGTTCATAATTGATTTTCGTTTAGGTTTATAAAGTCCTTTGGGGGAGTGGGGAGTGTCCAGAAATTAATCGGTGGGAGGAATTTACTGAACACCCTTCAACCCCCCGAAGGGGGATAAAGTTAGGCGAGAAGAATATCGACTGTCAAACCGAGTTTTGGAGTCCAAGCTTTGAACCCAATATAACCGTAAGTGACAACTTCTTTACCAGTCTTTCCAGTAACATCTTTTTCCTCGAAGCGAACACCTTGTGGGTGCGCGTAGGTAGAGATATTTTTGACACCGAATAGTCTGTGTCCAATGTTAGTCCAAGTCGTAGTTCCAGAATTGGAAGAAGCGGATTCATCGGTAAACGTTCCAGAACGAACTACATAGATTTCTACGCCCATGTAATTACTCATGAAACCGTTATTCAAAGCGCTATCAGCGAAATTGAATCCGTTGGTAGCCTGTGCCTTTACGAAACCAGCGACATCGGTGTTTTCGATAACGAGGTACATGCCTTTATAAACTTCGGAGAAACCAACAACCTTTGAAATAAGATTTGACATTATTTCAGAGATGTTTGAAGCGGTAGTGAAACCTCCTACTGGTGTAGTGTAAGCTCCAGTTCCAGCTTCCAAAAGATTGTTCAAAACGTACACGTCAATGGCATGAGCAACAGAGTATTGCTGTTCATCGAGACGGTCTGCGAACAAATCGAAATTTGTAAGAGTCTGCTCGAAGTCAAAGATGTGTTCCGCGCATACGAACTCATCAGACACGGTCAATGTGTCATCAGTAGTTGTATATGTTGCGGGGGTATAAGTACCAGCAATCGCTTGCACGACTGTTACTGGTTGAGAACCGTAAGGAGACTGCAAGGTTTTTAATCCTGTGCGGTCTACCATACAGATTTTCTCGGCGACTAGGGCGTTACGAAGTAAGATGTCTAGGTTTGCTAGGCGATACTTCATTCGATACGTTTTATCACTTATGGTATTCACGGTGGTAACTAACTAAATTATTTTTTTTAAAGTTAGCGAATTATTTTATTTTTCTTTTACCTTTTCCTTTATAGTTATTAGTTAATTTATGACAAGGTTTGCATAGAGTCTGTCCATTATCCAATTCAAATCTTAATTCTGGAAACATTGCCCATCCTTTTTTGAAAGTTCCCCTATGAGGTTTGTGTTTAAAGATTCCTTTTGGCATACCAACATTATATAACAAAACAAACTATTTGTCTATACTCTAACTAATAACTATAAAGTTGTAAAAGAGCTGTTAATTCCCACCGATTACTTTAAATAATTTTCGAGATTATTTTTTAGCCTTTCTTAATAGAGCCAAGCGACTAATATCTTCATCTGAATCTGGGAGAATCCCTTTCTTCGAGTTGGAGAGTATTGTATCGTTAGAAGTGTTACCACTTTGGCGCTTAGAGCTTCCCGTGTGCGTTCCGTTGGCTACTTTGCGTTGCTCCACTTTTTCTGCAAGCATTGTTTTCACTACACTAGATTTCAAAGCTTCGGCGATTGATATTTTTCTGAATGAAGCGTATTCGGCGACATCCTCAATATCTTCCTCGGCTATATCATTCTTGATGAGAGTAAAAACATCTGTCTGCGTGAGGTTTATTTTAGAAGCTTCGGCTCTTGGTTTGCCCTCATCGGCTTTATTTGGTTTAACCCATTTATCGCCTTCTAGTTCAAAACCTTCTGCACGTTTAGTTCTTGCGAATAGAAAGGCGTTTTTGTTATCTACTTGCTCCTTGTACTTGGAAGCTTTCGCTTTAACAGTTTCCGCATCATCTCCATCATCAATTACTAAATCCTCTACTTCTGGGATTTCAGAGTTCCCATTCTCATTTTTATTTGTGTTCATAGTTTTAAGAGTCTATTCAACTCATTTGCCAAATTAAGAGTTAGGCTTCTCGTTATGGTTAATATTATAGCACACCGATAAAAGTGCTATTGGATTACTATTTAGATGAATTCTTTTTAGTCTTTGCAATCTTCTCCGCTTCGGTTTCTTCAACCTTCAACGCGTTCAATTTAATTGTATTTAAACAATTATCAACGTGAGAAATTAACTGATTGCGCGCGATAAGTCTTATAAAAGCATCCTCTGGAGTCATTTCTTTGGTATCAACAGTCATCCAAAGGTCAATCATCTGCCCGATTGCTACGTTCGGGTCAAGTTCTGGAAGGAATATCTTTCTCAATAACAAAAGCAAAGGCTCGTTATCTTTGAAAGTAGTTCTCATCAGCGCGGTATCTTGTTCAGTGATTCTCATTTGAGAACCATTAGTCATACCTGTTTTCTTTTCTTGTAAATTTGTAGACATAATTAAATTGCTTTTGCCTTCTTAGGCTTAGGGATAATTTCTTCGACTACTTCTGCTACTTCTTCACTTCCTGCGGGAACTAATTTTACACTACCAATCCTTCTTATTTCAGAATGAGAATATTTCTTTTCCTCATCCAAAGTTTCTAAGTCAAATTCTCCAAACTTCTGTTTGAACTTTGTAGGATTTTGCTTATAATAACTAACTAACAATTTTTTTGTAAGCATAATTAAATTTCTATTTAAGGAGACGACTATTTTCTTTTAATAACTTTTGCGACCGACTTTGCCATTTTCTTTGGCATAGGTCTTCCACCTGTATTCATTTTCTTCACCATAGTTTTCACAGCCTTTGCGTGTGAAACTTTCTTTCCTTGATGAATATTAGCTTTTTTACTTGCTTTCATAGTTTTTATTGTTTAACTGGTAAATTTGCACCACCACCACCGACTACTGGGGATGCCCCACCGCCATTTGTTGATTTTAAACCTGCGTCACCCGCCAACTGCGCCTGTAATTCTGGAGAAAGGTCTTTGTAATTGATTGAAGTATTTGGAACTGTGGTTGGAGCGTTCGGCTGGGCGGGAGGTAATTGCTTTAGTTGAAGCGGAGACATAGAGCCAGTCAATTCAAGAATCTGCATGAATACCATTTTCATATTCGGGTCATTCAAAACTGCGGGATTGGAAGCGACTGTTTGCATCACTGTCGAAAGTGTAGCCATGATTGCTTGCTTATCAGATTGCTCGTTAGTAACTTCGACTTCACATTCCCATTCCAAATCTTTGAAAATCTCTTTCCATGTAACGGAATCAATATCGGAAGGTTTGATGAATCGAGTGTTTCCTGTGGCGTTTAAATCGCTCTGAACATTCTGCGCTTCTGCTTGCATATCCATTGGAGGAGCAACAGTTCCGCCTTGCCCGTTATCGTTGAGCATGTGGCTCTTAACGTGGGCATTTAATCTTCGGGTAACTTCCGCCTTAATAAACATTGAATCAAGTTGCGCGACATCGTGAGATTCAAGCGTGGTAGAAATTTCCTTCGAGGTGTCCATTTTCTTTTTCAAAAACGGAATGATATACAAGCGCATCATTTTTTCTATTTCAAGTCCTTTGTTTTCTGTCATCAATTCAAACAATGAATGAGATTCTTGGTTCAACATTTTTGCTTGAATATAAGCAGTTCCCGAAGGCATTGCGTTGCCATTGATTGCATCGGGAGTAGATGTTATTTCTTTCGCCAACACTTCCCATTGCTGTCCGAAATTCTGCAAGGAAGTTATATCGTGAGAATTATTTTGAATCTGTGTAAGGGGCATATTCTCTTTGTGTATTAAAATGTCTCCTGTCTCGATATTACTTAGAGCATTAAGACCGAAGAAAGATTCATCGGCGGTTTGGAAAATAAGTTTAGAAGCCAAATCGAGTTGGTCTTTGGTTTCTTTGACAGTGTGGTTAGTCATCCATTGCGCTTGGAAAAGATGTTCAACAGCGCCGATTGATTGAGACCTGCCTTCTTCTTCAATCAAGTGCGTTATCATGTACGGGTCTTTTGCTTCTCTACCTTTCAATAAAGTAAACTCATCAAATTCATCCTCACCGTTATCATCTTGCGTACCTCTCGCGACAAAAGAAACAACGTGCATTTGCTGTGTGTAAATGTCTTCGTCATTTTCATTGTCTGTGACTAAATCTAAAGGAAGTTCCCCGTGGATTTCGTAGAGTTCAACATAATCAACCTTGTTGTCGATTCTGTTTCTGTCCATCGTCTTACGGGCGGACAGAGCAGTTTCAAGTTCTATAACTTTATCTTGGTCGTAATTCTTATTCTTTTTAAGTTGAGCGATAGTTAAATAAAGTTTTTCAATCTTTGGGTTGTTGTCGAAGTCCACCGTGTCACAAATAAAAGTATTCCAAGTGACAACATCTGCATGAAGTTCACCTTCTTTTTCTACGAATTTAACGACAGATGAACCATAGCGAGCAAGTGAGCGCCCCCATTTGTTCAAAAACTTTCCGATAAAGTCTCGCTTCATCCATTCCTGTAAGTGAATCGTAGCCAAAAACGCCCAAATATATTCTTTGGAAGTTGTAGCTTTGATTCTGATATTCTTTCGGTCAATGTCTGTGGCTCGATACCAGATGTTTACTGCGCCAGTGACAATGTTGAAGAAAGGTTTTTCTCTGCCGAGCGAATCAAACTCACCCGAAGTAAATTTAGAGTTCAAGTAAGCATCAATCTTTTGTAGATTTTCGTATTGTGAGAAAGTAACATACTTCCCAAGCACAGTTGTACCTGTGGTGTATTCTCTTTCAGCCTTTTTAATTATCGCGCCGATTGAATTTTCAGTCATAATTTTTTAATTATAGCAAACGGTACAATCTAAAGTTCCGCCAACTACCGCGAACAATCCATCCTTAAAATCAATAGGAGCTGGGAACTTGTAGATTCCAGAACCAGTTGGGAATGTGAAAGTATTTATCATCAATCTGAATCCGTTAGTACCGCCAGTCAAAGTTGCGCTGGCAAAAGTAGCATGAAGCATACCAGAAGTTGAAGACACCGCGTTGCCGAGAGTTCCAAAATTGATTGCTTGAACGGTCTGGGCTGTGTCTGTGTTGGTAGTAGCGATAACATCGTCATTTGCTGATGTACCAGTGGAATAATCTGTGCCTTCTGAACCTGTGGCGTTGATTGCTTTCTTCATGTTGTCTAAAGTGACAGCATCCGTTGTAACCCAAAGGATTTCATTTGCGATTGCGCCCGCTACACCCATAACAGTTTCAGTCAAAAGCTTTGTGAAGTAGTAAGGAATCCCAGCGATTGTGAAGGTTGCACCTGCTGTGGCTACACCAACGATTGATGCGCCTGTTCCAGAACCAAGAGTTGTTCCTTCCCAAGTACAATGTGAAGTTCCTGCCTGTGTGGTTGCTAAGGCGTTATTTCCTGCGCCGATTGTTCTGGAGTAAATTGTTAGTGTCGTTGCATCCGAAGCTGTGGCAATAACCAAAGTGTGAGCAACTGTGCCAGCAAAATAGTCTGTCCCTGCCAAACCGTTACCGTTTATAGCTTTCTTCAAACTTAATAGAGTTGCTGTAACCGATGCACCGATTTGGACATCGTTGATTGCCAGCATTGTAGATTTGAACCTATATGTCTTCGTTCCTACAACAACTGTCGAGCCATCTACGGGATTAGTCAAATCATTTGTAAGAATCGACATTGCAAAGTTTGCGGGAACTAAAGCACCCCCAGCGATTGATAAAACACCAGTGGCAACCGCGCCAACTGTATCATCGTCTCCGTCTTGTAATTTTATCGTTCCATTCGTGTGAGAGTTCACAATAATACCGTGAACCATTCCGACACCGAGCTTAATAAGTTGAGATGCTGTTATATTTTTGTTTTGTGAACCTTCATTCATAAATTTATTTAAGATTATTAATAATTAATACCAATATTATATCACACACCTAAAAGTGATTACTTTGTAGAGTTCTGTTCTTGGTTTTGAGCATTGCGAATCATCTTAAATTGCTGTTGTTTTTGGATTTCATTTACTATCAACGGGTCTTTATCAGTCGAATCTTTCTTTAATTCCCACCACATGCGCATTAAAAACGTATCTCCGATGTCTGGAGAGCGCCCAAGTTCGGCTTTGATGTCTTCTTTCGTAACCATTTTCTTTTTACCCTCCATATCCACGTCTCTTTCTTGAAGCGTGGCTGTTAGGTCTTGGATAATCTCATCTCGGAACTCGCCGACATAAACCGTGCTGATTCTGTGGTCATTGATTACCTCTGCAAGTTTAAAAGCGCATTGAGTCTTTAAATTGGAATAAGTAGTCTGAATCGCGGGCAGATAATCATTCGTAATTCTTTTCTTTTTGTCTCGAATCTCTGCCTTTGTCAAGAACGCAGAACTGTTGGAATTGAAAGCCACGCAACCAATCAGTCCATCCGCTACCCCGCCACCAACTCCGATTGCATCCACAGCGATATGAGAATACGGGATTTTGTATTGAGATGCTAAATCTTTTGCATCTTGGGTAGTGATTGCTGTGCTTTGTTTTTGCTTCTTGATAACTGATTTCACATCGAGACCTTCCCAAATCGTATAAACAATCGAATCGTTCCCGTCTCTGGCGACATCCACGGTCAAATACTTTTCATTATCCCCGTCAATCGTATTGGAAAACATATCCTGCAAGTGTTCGAGGGTCGTCATTGCGTTTATATCATCGGTATATTCCCAATCACCGTCTTTCAAACGGGCTTTGTTCACCAAGTTTTTTATTCCTTCGAGCTGTTCACCGTACATTTTCGCGGTGTAAGGATTATCTGTGTAGAGTGCTGGAATAAAATGATAACCTTTTTCAAGCGTACCTTTTTTATACGGTTCGTAAAATACTCGGTACAACCATCCGCGCGATGGGTTGAAAGTCAAAATAAATTTAGGAGTTAGTTCTTGAATATGTGGATATTTTAAAGGGTTGTCATCAAAATCAATCGGCTTCTCACACATTGTATTTTCTTTTTTATTAAAATGGTTATGTCTACCGATACGGGATTTGATTATATCGAACGCATCAAAATTCCACTCTCCAGCTTCTTCCCCAAAACCTGCTGTGTATTCCAGAGAGCCAAAACGCTCATAATCGGGGTCTGATGGTTTGTAGGCAACGTCAATCAAATCTATAACCGAACCATTTTTAAATACGATTACGGAGTTCTGTGTATCAAGATGCCAGTCACCGTCTGGAATTTTATGGTATCGGCAGACTTTCTTAAAAGTGATAAAGGTGGATTTCTTTAATCGGATAAGTTCTTGACGAGCTATGAATAGACGAATATTGGGAAACATATAGCATAAAGTCATCAGCCATTCGCATGCAACCCACGATTTTCCCGAACCTGCCCCGCCACCGAAGCCGAGAATCTTTATTTCGTGATTACTAAAGTCCAAAGCATCCCAAGCTTCTTCTTGTTTTGGGGTTGGGCGAATCTCTGGAATAATTTTTTTACTTTTTGTTTTTTGCGCCATTGCGAGTGAAGTTGAAACCACCGATTGATTCACCCTTAGAAGTTATATCAGTCTCGGTCTTTTCTTTCATTCCGTGATTAGCGGATAAAATTAACTTTGCGATAGTTGGATTGTAGTCTCCAGATAAGCCTTTCTCTATAAGTCTATCCTGCTGTTCTTTCTTAATTTTTCCCAAAGCTCGGCAAAAGTCTGGATATAAATGTTCCCAATCTTCTAAAGTTCCCATATCAATATCAATAAAAGTAGAAAATCCCTCTCTGGTCGGAAGCTTTACTTTAGTCCTATGCTCCCAAGATTCTCCAGAAAGTCCTTTGCCTTCTGTGACAGATTTTGTCCAATCGTATTCAACATCAACGCACAAAGCTAAGTATTCATCTACTTTCTGAACAAACTCTGTTTTGTATTTAGTTGGTCTTCCCATCTTTGCCATAATTATTTATTCTCTAAAGGTTTTAATTCACTTTCAACTTTTAATCCTTCTTGGTATTTTTCACAGTCTTCGCAAACTCTATCCTGCATTGTAAAAGGATTCTCCCCGATACACTTACACTTGGCTAAGAACTTCTTGCAATACTGGCATTGAATCATTAAATGTTCATGTGGAACGGGAATTGCCCTTGTGTGTATTCCGTGAGTTGTAAATCCGCAAGTTCTATCGCAAATTGCTCCATCCATCGGGCATAAAGCGGGTAAAAGATTAGTTCCTTCTGGTTTTGTGTTTGAAAATGTATTCATTATTTTTTCTTTGTTAAACTTTTAAATCCTACTGGGGTCTTTTCGGGTACATCTGCTGTTTGAATTTCGTAAATTACTCCTTTGGCGGTCATTGCTTCTTTGATAGAGGATGCGGATACTTCACGTTTTACTAAATATAGTTTCTTCATACTTTTAATAATGTAAATGCTTGGTCTCTTGTAATAATATTACCATAAAGTGAGCTGGAAAGGTCAATGGCGGATTGTCGGCGAATTTGGTCTCGTTGATTCCTATCCTTGACTGATAAAATTTGCGCCCGATATGCTTCCAGTTCAAATTCCAAACGCTTCTGGGGATTCTCTAGGAAGTCATAAGCCCATTCCTTCACTCCGATTCGCTCCTGTTGCTTTAAGTGGCATAGTTCGTGAACCAAAAGGTCTGGAGTCAAGGGATAGTTCGTATAAATATCTAAGCCGAGCGCGAAAATAGTTCTGTCTGTGATTTCAAATTTCTCCTTATATGCATCCATAAGCGGAAAATCCGCCTGTGGTCTGATTGTGATTTTTAGTTCCCCACCTTTACTCATGCCTTTATTATATCACATACATAAAATAGAACAAAAAAACCCTAATCGAAATTAAGGCTTTTTGTAGTTCGCGCAATCTACTTTAAATATAAATTATTTCAGAGATGGGAACTTCTGTAATTATATCATGGCGCTAATCTTCTCCTCTGTCGCTTTTGTGAGTAGTAAGATGATAAGAACAACAGTCTTTGCAAAAATAAGCTCTGGTGTGCTTTTTTGTTATCCGCGAAAGCTTCCTGTTGGTTTTTATTGTGTGAGCATTGTTTTTACTGAATGGTTTTTTATCGCACATATCATTTTTTCTTTTTAACCGCCTTTAAATTTTGCAAGCTAGTCAATTTTTTCTTCTTCTCCTTAATCCTCTCCCTCGCCTCCTTGAAAGTTTCACCTGAAT
>OCZT010006856.1_pt1 | contig 11219 bp, 12 predicted proteins | sample 1539031 | NCBI WGS metagenome assembly OCZT01 (sample SAMEA3539308, study PRJEB22396) | soil metagenome | biome: tundra; feature: field; material: soil | place: USA | collected 2010-05 | depth 0.15 m
GCGAAATGCGGGCGTAAAGTTTCTGTTTGACGGCTTCGTCGCGCTGCAGTTTATAGAGCATGACCAGGGGCTGGGCGACGATTTCGCGGGACTCCCACGCATCGAGCTGGTGCAGGTCGATGGATTGCGCGAGTTCTTCGAGCAGCGGCTGGGCGAGCGTTTCATGGCCGGTCATCATGCAGATCTGGGCGAGCTGCAGTTTGCGCTGGAAGCGCGCACGGCCGGATTGCTGGCGCGGAATTTCGTCGGCGAGCATCTGAATGGCGTCATTGGCGCGACCGGAGTGGGCGGCTTCGACGGCAAGCGCGAAGGTATCGGGAGCGGGGGTGGGAGACGGCGCGGCGGGTTCGTCAAAGACCGACGGCGGCAGTTCCGGCGGCGCGGGCGATTCCAGTTGCTTCAACCAGGCGTGAGTTTCGGCGCTGGCAACGGGGGTTTCGTCGGAAAATTCCCACTGCGGGAGGCGCGGAAGATCGACCAGCAGGGCGCGGACATCGCTGCGGATGGCGGCGGCGACGTGGGCGTAGCCGCTCTGTTCGGTGGCGTTGACCACGTGGCGCTGGAGGTCCAGCCAGGCGCGTCCATAGGGCTGCGCCATGGCGGTTTCGGCGGCTTCGATCAGTTCGCTCCACTTGTACTCGGCGGCCAAGCGGCGTATGTTCTGGCGGACGTCGGTGGGCGGAGGCACCAGGACACTGGCGTCGGGCGGATCGCCGTAGCCGCGGAGCTCACCCCAGCGGTAGCCGCGTAGCAGAAGATAGGGCGCGGGGCTATAGGCATCCTGCGCGCGGAGAAATTTCGCGACGGCATAGAGGCGGGGGGCGACTTCGTCGAGGCTTTCCGGATCCAGACCGATGGTCGCCTTGCGGCGGGGAGCGGGGGCGTCGGCCGCCGGGGCGGCCTCTGCGGTGTCCGGCGGGTAATAGGTTTCGGATTCGGGTTCGGACTCCGGCGCCGGTTCCGCCGGGATGCGGCCGGGGCGCTTTTGCAGAATCTGATTCGTCGTGTGGCGCACTTCCTCGAGGGCGGTGCGGAGAGGGATGAGGTTAGGCGGGTCGCCGGCGAATTTTTGGTCGCAGAGGGCGCCGAGCGACGCGACGGAGGCGAGACAGGCATCGAGCGCGGATACCCAGGCTTCATACTGGGCGGTGGGCGTGGAGGCGGCGTCCTTATCGAAATCCTCGACGGTGGGCTTGCCTTCGGCGACGGCGGCGGCGCGGGATTTTTGCTTGGTTTCGCTCTGCGAGGCCTCCTCCTCCGAACCGGTGCGGCGCGATTCCCGGTATTGGATTAAGCCGAAGCCGCCGGCGGTGATGGGGGTGGCGCGAACGGCGTCGACCATGCGCTCGCCCGCGATCCAGCCGAGGAGCAGGCTGCGCGGTTCCAGATCGTCGTCCTCAATTTCGGGGTAGAGCGTGTCCCAGAACTGTTCGAGCAGGCCGCGCAGGAGGTCGAGGCCTTCGAGAAGGCCGGGGAACTTTTCGCGATAGAGGGCGGCTTCGGTGAGCCAGACGGCGAGCTGGAGGTCCTTGGAGCGCTCGGCCAGCGCCTTGCCCGCCAGGTCGGCGACTTGCCGGTAGTCGGCCACTTTGCGCTCGTGCTGCCACTCGCCTTGCGGGCCTGCGTCGTCCTGGCGGCGCGCTTCCTTGAGCTGATCGTAAAGAGGGTCGTAGCGGAGATTGGCGCCGCTGGGGTTATCACCGGCGATGGGGTTCAGCAGATCGGCGCGAAGAGGCATGGCTCACTTTTGATCAACTCCTTCGGCCCCTTCAGCCGGAGTGAACTCGATTTTGCGGACGTCGAGGAGAGGAATGTCCTCGCCATCGACGGAAAAAATACGTTGACCAGAAGGAACGCTGACGCCGTCGACTTCAGTCCAAACGGTCGAGCGGCCCAGTTTTACGTTGTCGTCGGGGTGACGCGAGGAAAAGGGAGCGAGCACGGGCAGGAGCACCTCGCCCAATTCCTTATCTTTAAACGTGGGGCCGGTGCGGACCAGCGCGGGGGCCCAGAGGAGATCGCGGAGGCGCTTGGGAGCTTCGAGTTCGATCGATTCGATGTGCTCGAAGGGAATCCACAGATAGGCGCCAGCGGCGAAGAGCTCGAGGCGGGGGCCGAGGCGGGGGTCGGCGTCTTCGAGAGTTTCAAAGGGCTGACCATTGAGCGTGCCGCCGCGGGGATTGCCGGACGCGGGCGTGACGGGATAATCCTTCTTTTCGAAAAGATCGTGGCGGACGCGTTCGGCGTGGAGCGCGGAGAAATAGAGTATGGCGCCGACGCGCGAATCGGGGGTCGCGTCGGCGAGGATGTTGAGGTGCTTCTCGGCGCGATCGTAATCGCCCTTGAAGCACAACAGCTCGAACAGAAACGTGCGGCGCCGGGCGTCGGTAGGATGGTCCCTTACCTCGACGCCCAGCGCCTCGATCGCTTCGTTGAGCTTACCGGCTTTGAAAAGCTCCTGAGCGCTCATGAAGGAAGTTTAGCCGCCCGTATTATTCGTGAAATCCCAGTACTTGATGGTCGCGGCTCCCTGCGTGCCGTCCGTTTGCTGCGCGTTGTACTGGAAGGTGAGCTTGCCGTATGACATCGAGCAGTACTCCCATACCACCCAGGAGTCTGACGCCACGCTGCCGGCTTCGATATCGAAAGAGGGGCCATCTTTGGTGTGTTCAACGTCAAAGCCGAGGTTGATCCTATGGGAAGAGACCAACACATTTTCGAGGGTGATCGTCAGGTAATCGATTTGGGTCCCTCCGGCCTTCCGGATGTAGAGCATCACCTTCGGGATCGGTTTTCCAGTGGTGCAATACTGGAAAAACAGCGGGCTCGCAACGCTGGGAACTGCCCTGAAATATAAATCCCCAGCCTTCACTTTCCCCCCGCCCGCGCCAACAGTTTGAGAGCCGACTGTTGACATCTGGGTGGTGCCCCAATAGAACGAGTCGAGTTCGACTGCGCCGCTATGTGTTTTATCGGTGGATTCGCCCTTGATTCCGTCAGGCATCAAAAAACCATCTACAGTAGCCATATTGCTTATCTCCTTGTCTCTATTCGCGTGGAAATGCTGAAAACCGGATCAAAATTTTACGCCTTTTGCACGGGCGCCGGGAGATCCGCCACCAGGCGCAGGCCGACACTCAGTTCATCGAGCTGGAAGTGCGGACGCAGGAACGCCGTGGCGCGGTAGACCCCGGGCTTGCCGGGGACTTCGGCCACGTCGATTCTCGCTTCGCGCAAAGGATGGGACGCCTTGACGGCTTGCGAGGCGGTGTCGTCCGGCGTGACGTAGTGCTGAATCCACTGATTCAGGAAGCGCTCGCAATCGGAGCGCGACATGAAGCTGCCGAGCTTATCGCGCATCATGGCTTTCAGATAGTGGGCGAAGCGCGATACGGCGAAGATGTAGGGCAATTGCGTGGAAAGCCGAGCGTTGGCGTTGGCTGCGTCCTTATCGTACGTCTTGGCCTTCTGGCAGCTCTGGACGCTGAAAAACGCGGCGAAATCGTTGTTTTTGGAATGCACCAACGGGATGAAGCCCTGATCGGCCATTTCCTTTTCGCGGCGGTCGGTGATCTGTACTTCGGTGGGACACTTCATCGCCAGATCGCCTTCGTCGGTGTAGAAATTATGGACCGGCAGGCCTTCGACAAGGCCGCCGCCCTCGACGCCGCGGATGGCCGCGCACCATCCATACAACGCGAACGCGTTGGTCAACCGGGAGCCGAGCGCGTAGGCGGCGTTACCCCACAGATACTTATTGTGGTCGGTGCCGTCGACGTCCTCTTCATACTGGAACGCATCCACCGTCTTCGTATTCTTCCCATAGGGCAGGCGCAGCAGCATGCGGGGAGCCGTCAGGCCGACGTAGCGCGAGTCCTCGCTCTGGCGGAACGACTTCCACTTCGCGTATTCGGTGCTGTCGAAGACCTTGGACAGGTCGCGCGGAGCATCGAGAGTCGCGTAGCTTTCGAGATTGAAAAACTCCGGACTCGCGGCGGATAAGAAAGGCGCGTGCGCGCCGGCGGCGGTCTGCGAGATGCGCTCCAGCAGCTCGATTTCCTCGGGACCCTTGCCGAACTGGTAGTCGCCGATCAGGGCCGCGAACGGAGCTCCGCCGAACACGCCGAACTCCTCTTCGTAAACCTTCTTAAAGAGCGCACTCTGGTCGAACTCAGGGGCGCGTTGCAGGTCCTTGAGAAGTTCGCGCTTGGAGACGTTCAATACCTTGATCTTCAACTTGTCGTTGGTTTCGCTCTGGTCGAGCAGGTATTTCAAGCCGCGCCAGCTCGCCTCTAGCTTTTGAAACGCCGCATGATGCAGGATCTCATTGACCTGGATGGAGAGCAAATGATCGATCTGCGCGATGCGCTGGTTGATCATGGTCTCGGCGTCCCTGGTGACGGTCATGGAGCCTTCGAGCACCTGGGCGACGAACTCCTTCACCAGGTCCTTGCCACGCTCCCTGGCGCCCTCGTCCTTGCCCATCCGCCCTTCTTCGACGATCTGGTCGAGCAAACCTTTTTCGAGCACCTGCTCGACTACTTGCGGCGCTGCCGCCGATTTCTTTGCCTCAGCCATTGGAACCTCCCGCGGGCTTGTCCATTTCCTTCTTCAGCTTGTCGAGTTTGGCCTGATCGCCGACGGCGCCGAGCAGCGCCTCCTCCAGCTTGTCGTTGCCTTGCAGGCTGGCGCGGAGGTTGCTCAGCTTGGTGCGCAGGTCCATCAGCTCGGAGAGCGGCTTGACCTGTCGGACGACGTTTTCCGGCTCGAAGTCGTCCATGTTCTTGAAATGCAAGTCGACCTTGAGTTGCGGGGCGTCCACCGATTCGGCGAGCTTGTTCTCGACGGCGAAGGAGAGATGGGGTTTCATACCCTCAAGAACGCTGTCGAAGTTGTCGGGGTTGACCTCGGTGAATTTGCGGTCGCGCAGACGAGGCAGCGGCTCGGTGGGCTGACCGGTAAAGTCGCCCAGAACGCCCATGACGAAGGGCAATTCCTTTATTTCGATCGCGTCGCCGACTTCGACTTCATAAGTGATATGGACACGCGGCGGACGAACTCGCCCCAGTTTGGCATGTACACTTTCTCTGGCCATGATGATCCTCCCTCTGTAGTGCGCCGGGCGGCATATTTCGTTGCACCGCGAACGCGCAGTCTTACTGTAACTCTTACTCCACGTTAAAGAAAGAAATTTCCGCTCAATCCGGACGTTTTCCGTTCGAGTCGAGTATATCCGCGGTGGGGGACGGAGGTCAAGACGTGTTTTGCTTTCGGACCCGACGGGTCATACTCGCGTCCCGAACAACGCTCCGACTCCGGCCGTCGCGGCCATCGCCAGGGCACCCCAGAAGGTTACACGCACCGCGCCTATTACGACGCCCGCTCCGCCGGCGTGTGCGGCCAAGGCACCGAGGAGCGCAAGGAACAGGAGGGAAGTAGCACCGACCAACGGCGTCAGGACCGTTTCCGGAGCGAACACCGTCACGACCAGCGGAAGCGCCGCTCCTGTAGCGAAGCTGGCCGCCGACGCAACGGCAGCCTGAAGAGGGCGGGCGGTCGCTACCTCGGAGAGGCCGAGTTCATCGCGGGCATGCGCGCCCAGGGCATCGTGAGCCATCAACTGGCGGGCGACCTGTTTGGCAAGCTCCGGATCCAGCCCCCGAGTCACGTAGATGGCCGCCAGTTCCGCGCGCTCTCCCTCGCCGTCCGCGGCGAGTTCTTCGCGCTCCCGCTCCAGCTCCGCCTTTTCGACGTCGGCTTGCGAGTGAACGGAGACATATTCCCCGGCTGCCATCGCCATCGCCCCGGACACCAGACCGGCGACTCCGGCGACCAGCACGCTACGGTGCGAGGCGTGCGCCGTCGCGACGCCCAGAATCAGACTCGAGGTTGAAAGAATGCCGTCGTTGGCACCCAACACAGCCGCGCGGAGCCAGCCGATTCGGTCGATCACGTGCGGTTCCTGGATCATCTTAATAGGCCGCCCCTTATTCTATCGATATTCTATCGATGTTTGCCGTGGTACGCCGCTCAAGTTCCTTCACCCGGTGCCGTTAAGACACATGTGGCCAACCGGGGACCGGCCCGGACAGTCGACTGACAGGAAGGAACTTCATGGCAACCAGCCTCCTCACACCGAACGATCAAATCGCGGCCAACGCCGATCCGCGGGCGGGCAAGTATCTGGTGTTTCATCTGGGCGAAGAAGAATTCGGGATCCAAGTGCAGAAAGTCCGGGAAATCATGGGGGTACAGGACATTACCCAGGTTCCGCAGACGCCGCCGGAGGTGAAAGGTGTGATCAACCTGCGCGGCAAAGTGATTCCCGTAGTCGACCTGCGGCTGAAGTTCGCCATGCCGGCCAAGGAATACACGCACCGCACGTGCATCATCGTGGTGCAGGTCAACGGCGCGCGCGGCTCGATGCTGATGGGGATCGTGGTGGACGGCGTAGCGGAGGTCTTGCAAATAGCCGGCGGCGATGTGGAAGACACGCCGAGCTTCGGCAAGGAAGTGGAAGTGTCCTACGTGATGGGCCTGGCGAAGATCAAAGGCAAAGTGAAAATCCTTCTCGATATCGACCAGGTGATGACAGCCCGCGAATTAGCGCGCCTCGACTTGGCGGCGAAGTAAACGGAGCCATTCAAGATGGTGGTGGAAGAGGTCCTCCAAGCTGTCATCAGCCAGCTCGACGAGCTGAGCGTGAGGATGGTCGTCGGTGGAGCCGACGCACCGGAGACGCTACAAGTTCTTGCAGCGATCGAAAAAAACGCGCGCGAGGGGGGCCGCGCCCCGGCAGCCGACGCCGCCAGGGAGTTGCAGGCAAGGGCCACCGGCGCCGCGAAAACATCGCAAGAGGAGTTCGAGCGAGTGGTCACGGCCGGGATCAGAGAACCTGCGCCGGGCGCTGGAATCGGCGGAGGGGCCGGCTAAGCCATCACAGCCAGCCGCCGCAGCCATGGCGTATAGCATCGCGCAGGATCCGGAGCTAATGGGCGATTTTGTGAACGAAGCTGGAGAACATCTGGCGACCATCGAAGCGCAGGTCCTGGTACTGGAACGCGATCCGGCCGCCCACGATCCTCTGAATGCCGCATTCCGCGGTTTTCACACCATCAAGGGGCTGGCTGGATTCCTCGATCTGGGCGACATCCGCGCGGTGTCGCATGAAGTAGAAACGGTGCTCGACCGGGCGCGAAATCAGGAGTTGCTGCTGACGCCGGCCATTATCGACGTGGTGCTCGAAAGCGCCGATTATCTAAAGCGCGCGATTGCCTGCGTGCAGTCGGGACTGCGCGGCCAAGCGGCCGAGGCGCCGCCGTACGACGGATTGCTGGAACGGGTTCGCGCGGTGCTGGAAGGGAAGCAGGTAGCGACCGTCGAGGCGGTTGAACCTGCCAAGGCGACGGAAGCGGTCGAAAAGCCCAAAGCGGCCGAGAATACGAAATCCGAGGGCGAGACCGGATTCTCCCTCCGCGTGGACGCGGGCAAGCTCGATTACATGATGGACATGGTGGGCGAGCTGGTGATCGCGCAATCGCTGATCGCGCATAACCCGGAGATCGGCGCGCTCGAAAGCGGTCCGCTGCAACGGAATCTGCAACAGCTCGGCCGCATCACGGCGGAAGTTCAGCGCGTGGCGATGAGCATGCGCATGACGCCGGTCAGCACGCTGTTCGGCAGAATGAACCGGCTGGTGCGCGACCTGACGCGCAAGAACGGAAAGAAGGTCCGGCTGGAGCTGACGGGCGAAGAAACCGAGCTGGACAAGACCATCGTCGAGCAGCTTGCCGATCCGCTGATGCACATGGTGCGCAACTCGCTCGACCATGGCCTCGAAGGGCCGGAGGAGCGCGCGGCCGGCGGAAAATCTCCGGAAGGAACGCTGGTGCTGTCGGCATCGCATCAGGCGGGCCACATCCTGATCGAAATCACCGACGACGGACGCGGGTTGGACACGGAAAAGATCCTTAAGAAGGCGCGCGAGCGGGGATTAGTGCCGGAGGGGCAGAGTCCCAGCGAGAACGAAGTTTTCTTCCTGATCTTCGAGCCTGGATTTTCCACCGCCGAAGTGGTCACCGATGTCAGCGGACGCGGCGTCGGCATGGACGTGGTGCGGAGGCAGATCCAGGGTCTGCGCGGACGAATCGAAATCCGGTCGATCCGCGGCCGTGGCACGACGTTCCTGATGAGGCTGCCGCTGACGCTGGCCATCATCGACGGCCTGATCGTCGGCGTGGGAGCGGAACGTTACATCATGCCGATCAACTCCGTGCGCGAGATGCTGCGGCCCACACCGGAGATGATTTTCACCATGGAAGGGCGCGCGGAAATGGCGATGGTGCGCGGCGAACTGCTGCCCATGGTACGGCTGGACCGGCGATTTGCAATTGAAGGAGCCCGCCAGAATCCAGCCGAGGCTCTGTTTGTGGTGGTGGAAGCGCAGGGGAGGCGATTCTGCCTGCTGGTGGACGAGATGCTGGGCAAGCAGGAAGTGGTGATCAAAAGCCTGGGCGACACGTTCCGCCAGGTCTCCGGCATTTCCGGGGGCGCGATTCTGGGCGACGGCCGCGTCGGCCTGATTCTGGATGTGAACGGCGTGCTGCGGGAGAAAACAAGTGCATAATTCTCCCACGCTGGAAGCGCCCGAGTTTGAAAAATTCCGCCGCCTGGCCTACGACAAGTTCGGATTGAATCTCACCGATGCGAAGCACGACCTGGTGGCCGCGCGGCTGGGGGAAAAACTGCGCGAACTGAAGATGCCGAGCTACAAAGCTTATTACGATCACGTGGTGGCGGACCGCACGGGGGAATCGCTGATCGCGCTGATCGACGCGCTTTCCACCAATCACACGTCGTTCCTGCGCGAGGCCTCGCACTTCGATTTTCTGCTGACGCGCGTGCTTCCGGGCCTGCGCAAGCGCGCCTCCATCGACATCTGGAGCGCGCCGTGCTCCACGGGCGAAGAACCTTACTCGATCGCCGTGACGCTGCTGGAGCAACTGGGCATGCCTCCGAAGCCCGCGCTGCGCATCCGGGCCACCGACATTTCGACGAAGGCGCTGGCGGTGGCGAAGAAAGGCGCGTATACGGCGGACAAGCTGGGGTCGATGCCGGTGCCGTTGATCCGGAAATATTTCACCCAGACCGGTCCCGGGGCGTTTCAAATCTCCGCCGCAATCCGCAAAATGATCGAATTCGAACGGGTGAATCTGATCGAGCCGATGCGCGCCAACCGGACCTTCCCGATTATCTTCTGCCGCAACGTGATGATCTATTTCGACAAGCCGACGCAGGAGCGCGTGGTGGCCAACCTGTCGCAATTCCTGGAGCCGGGCGGTTACCTGATGATCGGACATTCGGAGAGCCTGATGGGGGTCCGTCATTCGCTTGAATATGTACAACCCGCCGTTTATCGAAAACCAGGAGAGCTGGCATGACGGCGATTATCGTCGGCATCTCGGACTGCAAGACTTCGACGGATCGGGATTCGACGCTGGTGACCTACGCGCTGGGATCGTGCGTCGGCATCGGCGTGTTCGATCCAACGGCGGCGGTCGGCGGCCTGCTGCACGTGCTGCTGCCGGAATCGAGTCTGGACGCGCAAAAGGCCGCGAAGAATCCCTGCATGTTCGCCGATACAGGCGTCACCCAACTGCTGAATCGTTGCCTGGAACTGGGAGCGGCGAAGTCGCGGCTGCGGGTGTGGCTGGCGGGCGGCTCGGCGGTGATGGACGATCGCGGCGTGTTCAATATCGGGAAGCGGAACCAGTTGGCGGTGCGGAAAGCGTTGTGGAAAGCCGGACTGTTGACGCTGAGCGAAGACCTGGGCGGCCAGGGATCGCGCACGGTGCGCCTGGAATTGCAGACGGGAACATTTTGGATTCGCGCCGCCGGCGCGGATCAGGAATTGAAGGCGAAGGCAGGATTCGCCAGAGGATGATGACATGGCTCTTCACATTTTGATTGTGGACGACTCTCCGGCCATGCGGGCTTTTATACGCCGCGTGGTGAAATTGAGCGGAATCGGCGTCGATTGCTATTTCGAGGCGGCCAACGGCGCGGAAGCGCTGGCGCAGTTAGCCATGAATAGCATCGATGCGGTGCTGACCGACATCAACATGCCGGTGATGGATGGGGAAACGTTCGTGCGCAAGATGCGCGAGGACGGGCCCTTTCAATCGACGCCGGTGATCGTGATCTCGACCGACGCCACGACGCAACGCATCCACACGATGCACGAACTGGGTGCAGTGGGGTATCTGCAAAAGCCTTTCGGACCGGAGCAACTGCGCTGCGAGCTGGATCGAGTGCTGGGGGTCCGCCATGAATGAGCCGGCCGCTCCCGATATGGCTGCTCCCGCTATGGCTGCGCCAGATATGGACGCTCTGGTCGGCGCGCTGCTCCGCTCCTGCAGCGAGCATGTCCTCGAAACCATGTTCTTCGCGGCGGTGTTCGACAATGCCGATCCAGCAGCCAGCACCGGCTGCGAACGCGTGGTGTCCCGTTTGCATTTCCACGGCAAGCCTTCGGGCGATTTCGAAGTGGACGCGGATCCGGGAATCGCGCGCTCGCTGACCGCCGGTTTTCTGGGCCTCGATGAAAGCGACGTCACCCCTGTGCAGGAAGACGAGGTGATGGCGGAGTTCTGCAACATGACCTGCGGCGCGGCGTTGTCGAGCCTCGGCCGCGTGAAATACTTCAACCTGGAGACGCCGGAGACGTCGCGCCCGCACGAATTCGTACCCGTCGTCGACGGCGTGCGGCGGGCGTTTCTGCTCGAGGGAGGCACGCTTTCCGTGTGTCTGCGCGTGGATTTCGACCGGAGCTAACGGATGACCGACGCCCGCAAAATCCGGGTACTGGTGATTGACGATTCCGCCATCGTGCGGAAGATTCTCTCGGAAACGCTTGCTTCCGAAACCGACATAGAAGTCGTGGGAACGGCGCCGGACCCCATTGTCGCGCTCGAAAAAATCAAGCGGCTGAAGCCCGACGTGCTGACGCTCGACATCGAGATGCCGCGCATGGACGGCCTCACGTTTCTGAAGCAGATTATGCAGACGCAGCCGATGCCGGTGATTCTCATCAGTTCACTGGCGCAATCGTCGGTCGACATCGCGCTGGAAGCGCTGAGGCACGGCGCGGTGGACGTGCTGGCGAAGCCCAGCGGACCGTATTCCGTCGGCGAACTGCGTACAACTTTATCGAGCCGCAT
>OCZT010006857.1_pt1 | contig 11218 bp, 3 predicted proteins | sample 1539031 | NCBI WGS metagenome assembly OCZT01 (sample SAMEA3539308, study PRJEB22396) | soil metagenome | biome: tundra; feature: field; material: soil | place: USA | collected 2010-05 | depth 0.15 m
GCGCATGGCGTTCGCGCCGGCCCCGGTGCCCACTTCCGCTCCGTTGATCACCGTGCCGGCGACCTCGCCCCCGCTAATCGTCATGGTAGTGGATGACGTGTGCGCCACCATATCGACCACGGTGGAGACGGTCATCTGGTTCGGACTGGCGGTGAGCACCGCCTCGCTTGCCATGGTGAAATCGAGGCCCCGCATCATGTAGACATTGTTCAAGGCCTGCAACAGGGCATTGCGGTCGTTGCTGAAGGGATACACCGGCTTGAGCCGATCGTCGAGCAGGAACATGCCGACGTATGTCTGCGGTGGCAGATCGTTTTTCAGGAATTCCCGCATGGCCTCGATGGCCAGCGTTCGGGAGACCGTGTCGAGATTGTGAAACACGATACAGATCAGGTTTACGGCCCGCAATGGCCGCGGCGGCGTTGCTTTCGCGGACGGTTGCGCCTCGCTAACCGCCTGGTGGACCGTCTCGCGCGCGGCGACGAAGCGAAAGCTCCGGACGTTCTGGCGCACGCCGTCCTCGTAGATTTCGACGTCGCCCGCCTTGAGGTTTTTCACCGGCTTGCCGTGCTTGTCGCGCACTACGATGTCGAGCAGTACCTCGCTGGCGTTGGCGCGGATGGTGGGAACGAGGTCCTGCGCCGCGGCGCTGAGAGAGGCGAGCAGCAGAAGAGCGGCACACGTCTTCATATGCCAGTCATTGTATCCTGTTACCTTATTACTCTGAAGCTCATGCGCTGGCGAAGACTCCCGCTCCTCATTGCCGCCGCCGCGATCGCCGCGCCGCCCGCGGCCGGCCCGATCGTCTTCGAGGAGCTCGCCGGCCGTTCCGGCCTGCGCTTCGTCACCGACAGTTCCCCGACGCCCAACAAGAACCAACCCGAGACGATGGTCGCCGGCGTCGCCCTCTCCGACTATGACAACGACGGCTATCTCGACGTCTACCTCGTCAACGGCGCTGCGATCCCCTCGCTGCGCAAAGTGTCGCCGAAGTATTGGAACCGCCTCTTTCACAACAACGGCAACGGCACCTTTACCGATGTCACTGAGAAAGCCGGCGTGAAGGGCGAAGGCTACGGGATGGGCGTCGCGATCGGCGATTACGACAACGACGGCTGGCCCGACATCTTCGTGGCCAACGTCACCGACAACCAGCTCTTTCACAACAACCACGACGGCACATTCACCGACGTCACCGCGAAGACCCACCTCTCCGGCGCGCTGCACGAAGGTAAAAAGATGTGGTCGATCTCAGCCGGCTGGTTCGATTTCGACAACGACGGCCGTCTCGACCTATTCGTTTCCAACTACTGCAAGTGGGAGGTTAACAAGGATCCCTTCTGCGGCCCGAACCCGGACACCCGCGCCTACTGCCACCCCAAGAACTACCCCGCTCTCCCCAACACGCTCTACCGCAACAATGGCGACGGCACCTTCACGGATGTCTCCGGCGAGATGGAGATCGATAAGTTCTACGGGAAAGGCATGGGAATCGCTTTCGCGGACTACGATCACGATGGCTTCACCGACGTGTTCGTGGCCAACGACAATGCCCCCAACCTGCTCTTCCACAATCTCGGCGGCAAGAAGTTCGAGGAGGTCGCGCTGCAGGCCGGCGTCGCCTATCCCGAGTCCGGCGCCTTCATCTCCGGCATGGGAGTCGATTTCCGGGACGTGAACAACGACGGCTGGGAGGATATCTGGCACACCGCCATCGAAGGCGAGAGCTTTCCGCTCTTCAAGAATTCAGGCAACGGCGAGTTCGCCGAGGTCACCTTGGCGGCCGGTCTTTACGCCATGCGCAACATGTCGGGATGGTCCAACGGGATCGCCGACTTCGACAATGACGGTTGGAAGGACCTCTTCGTGGTGCGCGGCAACGTGCAGGACAATATCGCCAAGATGTCGACGCGCCAGTACGCGGAGCCCGCCAGCGTTTTCCGCAACCTGGCAAACGGAAAATTCATCGACGTGAGCGCCGAAGCCGGTCCGGACTTCCAGAAGCCCGCCGCGCAGCGCGGCGTCGCGTTCGGCGACCTCGATAACGATGGCCGCATCGACGCCGTGGTCAGCATCCTCAACGGAAGCGCGAAGTACTTCCACAACATCTCGCCGGGCGGCAATCATTGGATCCTGTTGAAGCTCGTGGGCACGAAGAGCAACCGCATGGGCCTGGGGGCGCGCATCCGCATCACCACCAGCGACGGCGCCAAGCAATACAATCATGCAACCACCAGCACCGGCTATGCATGCTCCAGCGATGCGCGCGTGCACTTCGGCCTGGGACAGGCGAAGCTGATTTCCGAGATCGATATCTCCTGGCCAAGCGGCATTCACCAGGTTTTGCGCGACGTGCCGGCCGACCGCATCCTTACCATCACGGAGAAGTAGTGGGGCGGGCGAGGTACCCTCTGGGACCGGCTGCGCTGGTACGCTGTTTGCGGCCGAGGTATCGGTTCGTCGTCTGAATCGAAACGCGCCCTGAAAGAAGCCGAATCCGCTTCCTCAAGGCGCAAACTGCACCTGAACATCGCGCTCCGCTGTTCGCCCGTGGTCGTCAATCACGCGAATCAGATGCGCTCCATCGACCGTTGGGCGCCACGCAAGCGCGCCTTCGCCAACACGGAGCTTCCCAATCAAAGCACCCCCGTCAAACCAGAACACGTTCTGGACATCGGCCGCGGCGCTTGCCTCCAGCGCGATTACGCCGTCGGGGTGGGAGCGCCGCAAAGTGTAGGTGACGCCCAGCAGCGGGGACGCGAAGCGCGGAGTCTCCGAGCTGTCTTCCGCCGCGCACGCCGGCAGCGGCGGCGGTACGCGCCGCGGCATGCCCGCTTCGCGAAAGAGTTTCAACATGTCGGAGCTCCAAAACTCGAATACTTCGAAGCGGGTCGTCTGGGGACAGTAGGGCGGGCAGGCTGGGCGCCCCGTCGCCGTATCCATCGCGACGGCGCGGTGCAACTGGCTGACCCGGATTGGAGATTTGCCGGGGATGTACCAGGTCTCCACCAGATGCGGGCACCACACGTTGGGCAGGTCGCCGCTTTCGGCGCAGACCGCCACCTTGCTGACGCCAGGCGGCCGCATCAGTTCCGGCGCCGGTTCCTTCGCGCGCGCGAAATTCACAGCATCGGCGATTCGGAAAAACAGCGGCGCGGCCGCGTCGATGCCGACGAAGCTCGGATTCCCCTTCCCGGAGAACTCGCCGATCCAGACCACCAGCACGTATGGTCCCACCACACCCGCCGACCACGCATCGCGAAAGCCCCAGGACGTGCCGGTCTTCCACGCCACCGGCCAACGGCTGCGAATCGCCGGCGCTCCATCTTCATCGGGCCGCGGATTGCGGCGCAGCATGTCGAGCGTGATGAACGCGGCCTCCGGGCTGAGCATCCGCGCGCCTTCGTCCGGTTTGCGTGGCTGTTGGTATGGCGCCGCGCGCACCCTGCGCAGCAACCCATCGTTCGCCAGCATTCCATAGAGTCCGGCGAGTTCCTCCATGGTGACTTCGCCGCCGCCCAGCGCCAACGCCAGTCCGTAGTACGATTCAGGCTTCAGCCGGCTGACACCCGCGCTCTGCAGAAATCCATAGAGATTCGGTTGCTTGAGCTGCATCGAAACCCACACCGCCGGCACGTTGCGGCTGCGGATCAGCGCTTCCTCGGCGGCAATCGGCCCGAAGAAACGGCCGTCGAAGTTTTCCGGAGTGAACGGCCCGAACGAGGTTGGCGAATCGCGCAGGATGGTCCGCGGATGCAACACTCCTTGATCGAGTGCCATCGCGTAAATGAAGGGCTTGAGTGCGGACCCGGGAGAGCGCTTCGCAAGCACGCCGTCCACCTGGCCATCGATCGCCTGGTTCCAGTAGTCTGCCGACCCAACCCATGCCCTGACCGACATCTCGCGTGAATCCAGCAGCAGGGCGGCCGCGTTGCGAATTCCGCGGTCGCCGTATTCGTCGATATACCGCTGGATCTGGCGCTCCACCGTCCTCTGCAGACCGGCGTCGAGCGTGGTATCCACGCGCGGAGACCGGCTCGTGCGCGCGGCGAGCAACCCATCCACAAAGTGCGGCGCGAGGTACGGCAGAGCGAATGCGGGCCGGGCGCCGATGGGCGACTCCAATTGGCGCCGTTCCGTCTCGTCGGCGCGATGGTGCGCCAGCCACAACGCCGCGAGTTGTCCGCGAGCCTTCAGTAGCTTCTCTCGCTGCAGGCCGTTTCCCGTGCGCGCCGCGGGGCTCTGCGGAATCACGGCCAGCGTGATGGCCTCCCCCAGGCCTACTCGTCCCGGTGGTTTGCCGAAAAAGATGCGGCTCGCGGCGCCGACGCCCTGAATATTGCCGCCGAAGGGCGCCACGTTCAGGTACGCCTCCAGCAAATCGCGCTTCGAGTATCGGGCTTCGAGCCAGACCGCGGCCGCGATCTGCCGCGCCTTCCCGGCTGCCGTTTTAGTCTTCAGGCCGTACAGCATCCGTGCCAACTGCATGGAAATCGTGGAACCGCCCTGCCGTCCCGTTCCGCGCCAGGTTCGCACGCCGGCGCGAAAAAGCGCCACCGGGTTGACGCCGGCGTGCCAGTAGAACCAGCGGTCCTCTTTCAACAGGAACGCCTGCACCAGCACCGGCGACATCTCGGAGACCGGCGTCCAAAGCCGGTATTGATCGTCGGAAGCCAGCGTGACGCGAAGCAGTTCGCGGTCGGCGGACCAGACCGCGGTCGAGAGCGGCACACGCTCCGCCAGTGGCGCGTGTGGCCACACCCGTAACAGCCCAAGAAAAGCTGCGATGGCCGCCAGCGCAATTTTCATGGCTTGACGATTTCCAGTTTGCCGGCCAGACCGATGCCGGTCGTCTGCGGCGAGTACAGGCCTTCGGCAAAGGCCGGCGGCGACTGGAACACTCCGGCATTGGTCGCGCGCACCCGGTAGACAAACGTGCCGGCGTCCTTGCCGATGTCGCCATAGAGCACCAGGCGATCGTCACGCACGTCCACGTGCTGCGGCACCCAGTTCGATTTATCGGGAAGGCCGATGGCCAGCCCCGAATACCGGCCGGCCCCTTGCCTCGCAGCGGCGGGATCGGCGTCCGGAGTACTGCTGTCGGCGGGCGGACGCAGCTCGAGAACCGCCTCCGTTCCGCCCGGCAGCAGGTCCACCACCGCGATCTGCGAAACCTTGTCGCGCTTGGTCGAACGCAACCGCAAGCGAACCAGGAACTCCTCGCCCACTTTCACCCTCGTCACCGGATTGCCGCTCAGATCCAGAAACTCGTGGATGATCTCGATGCCATTATTGATCGCCGTGGCCGGCGAATTGCGATCGAAACCCGACTCATTCACGGAGTAGTAAGCCGCCAGCCCCCCCTCCTTGCTGAACTGCACCTTGGCTGCGTTAATCGATACCTCCGCCTTCGGCATCGCGCCGGCCGTCACCGTCAAAGCGCGCTCGCGCCCGTCCTTTCCGATCTCCGCGATGCCGAGTTTTCCCGTGGCGCCCGCCGCTTTCGCATATGCGTCCAGGGCCAGCAGCGTCCAGGCCGCGGACAACGAATCGATCCGATTGCCGCTGGCGGCAGAGCCCAGATCTTCCAGCACCGTTGCCGGAACCGCGCCCAGCCGCGCGGGGAAGTGGCGCGCCAGAATGTAGAGCAGTTGCGCGTCGTGGACGACCGGGTCGTAGTAGACCTCCTCGCCCAAATCGCGCTTCTGCCGCGACCACGGAACCTTCGCAATAATCTTCTCCGCATCGTTATTGCGCTGCATCAGCCGGTACGTTGCCGCCAGCCATCCCGCCGAAAGATCCGTGGGCCACGCCTGCGGATACCGGTGAGACAACTCCTGCTCGACGTTCGAAAGCGAGTTCGCCGGTTTGATGCCCTGCCGCGCCAGCAGGTAAACCGCGTAAGCTCGCCAACGTCCATCCGCCAGGCTCGATGCGGGAGTGGAAGCAAACCGCGCCAGCCATTCATCGACGCCGGCGAGTAGCGCGGGGGAGATCTTCTGGCCGCGCTCTTTCGACTCCAGCAAAAATTGTGCCGCATAGACAGACGGGAACTCCGCTGTATCGGGCGAAGACGACCACAGGCCGAATCCGCCGGAATCGTTTTGACGGCTCTCTAACGCCGCCACAGCGCTCCCTGGCGACCCACCGGCGCGATTCCGCACCGTGCCGAATTCGGGCCGGGACGCCAGCAGCAGCGCCGCCGTTCCCTTGCTCACCAGTTGCTCCGTGCAGGCATACGGGTAATCGCCCAGCCACGCGATCAGTCCCTGCCCCCAGACCAGGGGCACCGCGGACACCGCCGCTTGCACCTTCCGATTCTCGTTGTACATTTCGCGTGTCAGGGAAACGGCCGTCCTGCCGTTCTCGAATCGGCCCAGCGTGAGTTGCGTACGAAACGCGACCGCCGGCCGCACGCTCACGCTTTCTTCCATCCGCGCTTCCGCGACACCCCTGCGAGCGACGAACTTCAACGCGGCCGGACCCAGCACTGCGTTCGCCTTGAAGCGGAACTCGCCGGCGGCCTCCCGCTTATCCGCCACCTGAAGATCCACCGCGGCCGGGCCCGCCGCCGACAAGCCCGCGCTCACCTGAGCTTCCAGGCGAATCGGCCCGCTCCCGCCCACCGTGTTATTGAAGACGCCGACGCTCACCGTGAATTCGTCGCCCGGAGCCACCATCGCCGGGACGTTCGGCGTCAGGATGAAACTGCCCTTCACGTCCGTTGCGCCTTCCGCCGTCCCAACGCGCCGGGAACTCACGGCGATCGCGACGATGCGCAGCTTCCCGTTGAAGTAGTCGGGCACGGCATAGCGGAACTGATGGCCCGCCGGACCCACATCCACCAGTCCGGACCAGTACGCCACCGGCGGTTTGCGCTTCTTGGCGAACGGGTTCAGATGCCGCGCGAAGCCGCCGTCGGCATCGCCGCCCGGTGCCGCCAGTTCCAGAAAGCGCTTGAATTCCGGCAGTATCAGGTCGAGGATTTGGGTAGTCTGAATCTCCAGCATCCGCTTCTGAAAGAAGAACGCCAGCGGATCCGGATTCTTATACCGCGCCACTTGCAGGATGCCTTCATCCACCGCCAGCAGCGCGACCCGTGAGGCCTCCGCCGGCACCACCTGCATCGTCACAGTGGTGCCCGGCTTGATCTCGCGCGGCACATTTAGAGTGAGCGTCTGCTTCCGCGCCGCCAAATCCGCGGCGAACGGGGCCACACCGTAAGACAGAGGGCTCGTGAAAATCTCATCCGAGGATGGATCGCGCACGAACTGAACGCTGACATAACCATTGCCTTCGAAATCCCGGGGCACCGCAATCCGCTGCACCGAACTGGTGGTGGACGTCTTGAACCACCGGTGCTGGTACACGCGGTCACGCTCGATGGTGATCAATCCCGCACCCACGTACGGCGCGCGGATACTCACCTCGATCGTGTCGCCGCCCGCGTAAGATGCCTTATCGAGCTGGACCTGAAGCTCGGCGTCGCGATCCAGCGACTTCGAGAGATTCGCCTCGCCCGCCACGCTGTAGCTGAGCTTGTTCAATTCCGCGCCTGCCGCATCCCGCAGCACCAGCACAAAGTCTCCCGGCTCCTGCGTGGGCAGCGCGAAGTTGCTGCCGCCCACCGCGATGCGGACCTTCCGGCTGTCGCGGACAATCTCTTTCCGCCTGGAGACATATTTATATGTCTGGTTGCCTTGCTGGGTCAGCACGGAGACGTATTTGCGCTGCACCCACTCCAGCATCAGCGAGTCCGCCGCCACCGGATCCAGTTGTTGATTGACCGCCAGCCAATGCGCCTGCCGGGCGCTGCCGCGCTTGACGAACGTGAGGTCGCCATCTTGCTTGACCCCGACCAGATACGCCGCATTTGACACGATAGCGCTGCTCTGCGCCGCCACGTTGCGTCCGCCTTCCGCCTCGAACGCGCGGGCCAGCAGATTCAAGCGGTATGCCCGTCCCGTGAAGCGTCCCAGATCGGGCCGGAAAGTTGCGACGCCCTTGTCGTCCGTGACCGTCGCGGGAAGGCTTTCATGAAAGGGCTCGTTGATCGACTCGCCCACCTGGAAGCGATGCTCCGGATACCGCGCAAACATGGGCAACACCGCCGTCAGGCTCATTTCCGCCTCCACGCGCCGCCCCGTGGCCGGCTCTCCGAACAGGTGAGCCACCATGGCGCGAGGCTTTACGTCGTCCGGCTTCAGCCATCCCTCAATAGCCTGGGCGTTGAGTTCCAACCGTATTTTCATTCGATCCGGCTCGAACTCCTGCACCTTGAACGAGGTGCTGCCCAGCGTCTCCCGCGTCTTCTCGTTCTTCACCAGAAACGCGGTTGCCTGGTATGTGCCAGTGGGCGCCGCGAGTTGGCTGGTGAAAGCGATCTCTTCAAAAGCCGCGGCCGATAGCTTGAGCGCATTGTGGCTGACCACGGCGCCTCGCGAGTCCGTGATTTCCACCTCGACCGGCAGTCCCGCTAACGACGATTTCCAGTCCGCCGTACGCGCGATGAGCCCCAGATGAGTGGTCTCGCCGGGACGATAGATTCCCCGATCCGAGAACAGATAGGCCGACAACTGCTGCGCCGATTTTTCATTCTCGATGCCGCCGGTGTCGAACCGCGAGAGGTCCAGCATCCGGCCCTGTGTCTGAAACGGCATGCAGGAGAGGTCGGAATCCTTTTGCGCCACGATCATCAGCGGGGCTTTTTCGCGCTTCAATTGGGCGAACTTCGGCAGCTTTGCCCGTCCCCCATTCTCCGTGGTCGCGGCCAGCACCGCCTGGCCGTTGCGCCCAATCGCTTCGATGCGCGCGCCATCCACCGGCAGGCCGCTGTGGATCGACTGCACAAACACATCTCGCGTGCCATCCTTCGCCTGTTTCACGATGAAACCGAGATCGGTAATCAGGATCAGCCGCGCATCCTCGACTCCGTTTCCTTGATTGTCTTCTTGCCCGCCCTCTTCGCCTTCGGCTTGTGGTTCGGCACCGTCCGGCTCCGCGTCTTTCTTCTCCGCCGGAGTCACCGAGCGCACTTTCAGTAGGAACAGCCCCTGATTCGTCTGCGCTTTGCCGCGCAAGTAGCGGCCCAGGTCGATGCTGTCATAGGTGGGCTTACCCGGCTGTTTGTCGCTGTAGTCCCGAACTTCCATGAAACGTTCCACCACCTGGTCCGCCAGCCTTGGGTTCACGTAAGGGGCGCTGAATTCTCCCATCAGGGGCGCGATGTGTTGCAGTTGGTTGGGCAGCACGCGCCCGATCTCGATCTCGACGTGCCCCACATCGCGCACCAGGAACCCCACCTTTTTATCTCCCGATAGCGACAATAGAGCGCCCTTCCCCAGGAAAGTCAGCGCCTGGCGGTATGGTTCCACCTGAAACGTGGCGACGAATGGTTTGCCCGAAATGTACCCGCCGATTCCTTCCACTCCATCGGGGACCACCACGTAGATGTAGCGGCCCACCGGCGCGCGAAACTTGAACCCATGCGAAGTGTCCCCGCCCTGCTCCGACGATACGTAGCTCAGGGGCACGTGCTGGGACAGCGCGAGAATCTCCTTGCCGACCTGGCTGTCATCGTTCCAGCTATACGGACTCGAGTCTTCCTTCCGTTGTTTTGGGTGGCGCACCGGCAGCAGGTACGCGGAGACTCTTGTGGCCAATGCCTTCTCCGCAACCGGAGACGAACTGGTCATCAACAGAATCTGCTCGGGCTCATAGCGGGCGTTGTCCACCAATGTCATCTGCAAGCCCGAGAAGCGCAGGCTGGAGCGGCCCGGAATGATGACCACGGCCTCCATGCGGTCCTTGGTCTCGTTGCCGCCTCGCTCCGCTCGAACGCCTTTTTCCACTCGCAGCGTCATCGGCGTATCGTCGCGCGGCATCGCGAGGGCCGCGGAATGGATGTACGCCGACAGCTTGAACTTGTCATAGACTACGGTGTAACTTCGGCTGTCGGGCTTTAATCCCAGGTACTCGGCGTCTTTCGCCACCGCGAGAGACACTCGTTGTTCCAACTGGCCGGTGTCCACCGGGTGAGTGAATTGCAGTGTCGCAACCAGCTTCTTGAGATTCGGATCCCGAGGGTCCTGGTAGAACTGACTCTGCGTAATCTTCGCGGTAAAGGGCTGGCTCCGGAAATCGAAGCTATAGTCTTCCAGCAGCACTCCCCGGGCGAAGAATCCCTTCCGCGCGAACGAAACTGTGAACGCCTTGTCAATGGGCCAGTCGTTCTTCGGCGTGAACTCGAGCTCCTTGTCGCTCACCCATCGCCAGGTTCCGGCCATCTTCGGAGAAAGGTCGATCCCGTTGGTTATCGTCTTTTCCACTTGCTGTAGCGGAGCCGCGGACTCGCTGAATTCGAGGGCCACAGGTTTGATGGAAGAGATCCCTTTGTCTCCGTACTCCGTAAGTCCGGGTGCGGTAACGGTGAAAGTGACATAGTGCGGTACCGGCCGGCTCTTATACCACAGCCAACCGCCAGCCATACCCGCCAGCACAAGGATGATGAGCCCCGCGCGTTTTGCGTCTGCCGCAACGTAGCGCCCGGCTTGCACAAGCCGGGCGCCGACCGATGCCAGCCAGGATGGCGGCTGCCACTCCCAACGGCCAAAGACCCGCGCGCAGAGCCACGAGATCCCGGCTGTCAGCTTCATCACGGCGCGCAACAGCGCCGCCCAAAACGCCCGAAGAGTTGCGAGATTTGTCATATCAACCTAAGCAATTGGCGGAGTGAAGACAAGGTAGCGTAGCATCAGGCGACCGCCGCGTCTCCGCGTCAAATCGTCTTCAAAATGTTGCTGTCCAGACACGCGTGCTCTGACCTGCCTACGTGACCCCAATAAGAACCGAATGGATCTTTTGCTGAAATCAAGCACATTACACCCAACTACAACAGGCTCTCAGCCGTTCGCCTGCGATTTTCTCGATCGCGGAAAGTCTTCACGAAAGAAGCCACAGCAATTTTAGTGCAAATCCGAACCAACGAGCTAAATCCACCGGCAGGCACTGGGTCGAGAGCCGGCGCAAGGCGGCGCTGAGGGCTATAGTCAAGATTCAGGCGGGATACGACACTAGCGAACCGCGAACGTTACCGTATTGCTGGCGGCCCCGTTCACTACGAGCTGAAGCTGATGCGTGCCGGTGGTGAGTGTGGCAGGCACTTGCGCGTTGACCTGATACAGGCCTACGAACCCGGGCGCGAGGCCGGCCCACAACA
>OCZT010006858.1_pt1 | contig 11217 bp, 8 predicted proteins | sample 1539031 | NCBI WGS metagenome assembly OCZT01 (sample SAMEA3539308, study PRJEB22396) | soil metagenome | biome: tundra; feature: field; material: soil | place: USA | collected 2010-05 | depth 0.15 m
CGCTCGCGCTCGGCACGGCGCGACGCGGACGCCCGCAGGAACGCCAGGATCTCGAGGTCGCGGACGCGCGCGGTCACCTTGCGGTAGCGCCTCGCCCGCCGCACCTGGGACTCGAGCTCCGGGACGCGCCGCTCGAGCTCGGCGATCAGGTCGTTGACACGGATCGAGTTCTGCTCGGTCGCCTCGAGCCGGCGCAGCGCCTCGTGCTTGCGTGCGAGAAACTTTCCGATCCCGGCGGTCTCCTCGAAGAGCGTGCGCCGCTCGGTCGGCTTCGAGCTCAAGATCGCGTCGATCTGACCCTGCGATACGATCGCGTAGGAGCCCGGCCCCAGCCCCGTCCCCATCAGGAGCTCGTGCACGTCGCGCAGGCGCACCGGCTCGCGATTGATGTAGAACTCGGACTCGCCGACCCTGTACGCGCGCCGCGTGATCTGAATCTCGGCGAAGTCCAGCGGCAGCACGCGCTCCGCGTTGTCGAAGGTCAGCGAGACCTCGACCATGCCGAGCGGCTTACGCGTGTTGTTGCCTGCGAAGATGACGTCTTCCATCTTCTGCGAGCGGAGCGAGCGCGACGACTGCTCGCCGAGCACCCAGCGAATCGCGTCGACCAAGTTCGATTTGCCGGAACCGTTCGGCCCGACGACGGCCGTCGTGCCGTCGACGAAATCGAGCGTCGTCGCTTCGGCAAACGTCTTGAAGCCGAAGACTTTGAGGGACTTGAGACGCATGGGGTTAGAGGGGCGCTCCGCTGTCGGGCTTATGAGGAGAACGGGGACGACGTCGCTTGTCGAGCGCGATCACCCGGCCGTCGTCTTTCGACGCCGGCGCCGTGGGCGCTCCCGGATGACGCTGGCGTAAGGTCAAGAGCGCCATCGCGGCGGCGCTCTGCTGGGCCGCCTTCTTGGACGGACCGATCCCTTCGCCCAGGATCTCGTCGCCGACCCGCACCTGCGAGGTGTAGCGGCGGTCGCTGGGCGGGCCCTCGGCGCGCTCGAAATAGAGCGGCGTCAAGCGCAGGGCGCCCTGCGCGAACTCCTGCAGGTCGCTCTTCGCATCGCGCTCGCCGACGTTGCGGCGATCGAGCGGAACGATGTGTTCCTTCTCCAGGAAACGGGCGACCCGATCGAGATCGGTCGCCGCGTACAGCGCGGCGAGAAACGCTTCGAACGCGTCGGCCAGGATGCTCTCGTTGGAGCTTCCGCCCATGCGGTCCATCCCGGCGCCCAGGACGACGAGCTCCGGGAAGCCCAGCCGGCGCGCCGTCTCCGCGCATGCCGCGCCGCTCACCAAGTGCGCCTTGCGCCGCGTCAGCGCACCTTCCGAGAGCTCGGGATACGCGCTCATCAGCCAGCGCGAGGCGGCGAAGCCCAAGACGGCGTCCCCGAAGAACTCGAGCCGCTCGTTCGAGACGAGCGCGCTCTCGCTCCCGGCGCTCGCGTGCACGAACGCCGGCTCGATCAGCCCGAGGTCGACGTCGGCCGCGCCCGCGACCTTGAGCAGCGCACGCAACCGCGCGCGCCGCCGCTCACCGCTCAACGGCGCTCCGCTCTCGCGGGTGCGAAGCACCCCGGCGCGAAGCGCCGACGAGCTTCGCTCGTGGGGTCCGACCTCGCAACGACCTGGTCCTACGCGGACGATGCTGCTGCGCTCGGTCCATCACCGTTGTGCTGCTACGCATGCCGCGCGAACACGACGGTCGTGTTGTGGCCGCCGAAGCCGAAGCCGTTGGAGATCGCGACATCGACCTGGGCCTTGCGCGCGACGTTTGGAATGTAGTCGAGCCGGCACTCGGGATCGGGGAACTCGTAGTTGGTGGTGGGCGGCAGAATCCCGCGATGCAGCGCGAGCACCGTCGCGATCCCTTCGATCGCGCCGGCGGCGCCGAGCAGGTGGCCGTGCATCGACTTCGTGGAGGAGACCGCGAGCGCGCCGCTCAGGGCGTGCTCGCCGAAGACGCGCTCGATCGCCTGCGACTCCGCGGCGTCGCCGAGTGGGGTCGAGGTACCGTGCGCGTTGACGTAGCCGACCTGTTCGGCTGTGACGCCGCTCCGCAGCAGCGCCCGCTCCATCGCGAGCACGACGCCTTTGGATTCCGGGTCGGGCTGCGCGATGTGGAACGCATCGGCCGACTGGCCGTACCCGATCACTTCGCCGTAGATGCGCGCACCGCGCGCAATCGCGAAATCGCGGTCCTCGAGCACGAGAACCCCCGCGCCCTCGCCTAACACGAAACCGTCGCGCTCCTTGTCGAACGGGCGTGACGCGCGCGTCGGGTCGTCGTTGCGCGTCGACATCGCTTTCATCGAGCAGAAGCCGCCCATCGCGGTCGGGATCACCGCCGCCTCGCTGCCGCCGGTGACGACCGCGATCGCCTCGCCGAGGATGATCTTGTCGAACGCAATGCAGAACGCGTCGTTCGCGCTCGCGCATGCCGACGACACGGCGAACACCGGCCCGCGCAGCCCGTAGTTCATCGAGATCTGGGCGGAGGCGGCATTGCCCATCAGCATCGGCACGAAGAACGGCGAGATGCGGTCCCACGACTGTTTCGGTCCGACCTCGAACAGGGTGTTCTCGATCGTGGTGATCCCGCCGATCCCGGTCGCTACGATCACGCCGGTGCGCTCGCGTACGTCGGGATCGTCGGGGAACGCCGCATCCTCGAGCGCCTCGCGCGCCGCGGCGAGCGCCATCTGCGCGTACCGGTCCATGCGCCGCGCTTCGCGGCGGCCGAAGAGCGCGTCGGGGTCGAAGCCCTTGACCTCGGCCGAGATCCGCGTGGTCAGCTTCGAGGCGTCGAAGGCGGTCGTCGGCGCGACGCCGCTGCGGCCGGCGATCAGGGCCTCCCAGAAATCCGCGCAGCTGTTCCCCAGCGGTGTGATCGCTCCCAGCCCCGTGATGACGACGCGCGGTTTCTCCAAAGCGCAATCCGGTTCTAAGGGCGCCGGAGCGCCCCTCCCGCCGAGCGCGCTCCCACGGCCGCCAAGCCTTATTTCCAGGCCACCGGCCCGACCGTGAAGCGATGGTAGAGCAACTCGAGGAGCTGGGCGTTCCCGACCGCGAGGTAGTCGTACGCCTTGTCCCACTCCTCGCCCGTCTTCCAGGCGGTCTGGGCCAACCGCACCGTCGTCGCGTTCGGGCCCGCGGCGTCGAACAGGAAGACCGCGGTCGTCCGCTCGCGGCGAACGGTCGGGAACCGGTCCGGCGCAAGCGCCGAGACCGCCAGCAGCGACTTCGGCTGGAGCAGCACGATCGTGCCGCCCCCGACCGACGAGCCGGGCCCGAAGCTGACCTCCCACTTGCCTCCGGGCCACGGCTCGACCGTCGCCTGCGGCGCGAGCCAGCTGGTCACGCCGGCGACGGTCGTGAACGCCTCCCAGACCTGGTCGAGGCCGCCCAAGTACGCCTCGAGGACCGCGATCAGCAGTTCTTCCTTGGTCGTGAAGAAGTGGTAGAGGCTCCCGGAGCGCACCCCGGCGCCGGCGATGATCTCGGAGATCGCGGTCCGTTCGTAGCCGCACCGGGCGGTCTTCGCCTCAGCTCAGGAGCGGCATCCGCCGGCGCGGGCGCAGAGCGCCGTGTACCAGTGCTGCTCGTCGAGATCGATCCGCGTGAACCTGATCGCGGTCTCGGTGAGATTCGTCGCGGTCGGCGCCTCCTCTCGCGTTCCGAGATTGATCAGCGCGCGGCCGGACGGAGTGAACTGCACCAGGGACGCGTTGGAGACCGAAGCCAACCAGAACGGCGCACCGAGCCGCGTACCGTTCGCCATGTCATAGAGCTGAAGGCCGGCGAACGGCTCGGCGTACACTCCGACCCGGCGATCGTTGGAGAGATCGCTCAGGCGTGCGTTTACCGACGCCACGGCGGCGCCTGTAGCGCAGTCGACCACCGATGTGTCGCTGCTCCCGATCAGGAGCAGCGTCTGCTCGTCTTCGGTGAACTTCGGTGAAAGATCGCGCTTCGACGTCACGCCTTGGATCGTCTCGAGCGGGACCGGTCGACTCCAGAGATCGACGAAGCGCCCGCCGCTCAGGCGCTGCACATGGAACCGGCACGTTTCTTCACCGGTGCACGACTCTCCGAAGACGTAGCTGCCGTGCGGCGAGAGCACGAGCGTCGCCGGGTCGAGACCGCCTCCGATTTCGACCGCGTGCGTAGCGCCGGTCGCCGCGTCGATCGTCTCGATCGCGCCCTGCCCGGTTTCGACGAAGACGCGCGCTGCATCCGAGCTGAGCGCGACGGCCGCAACATCGTGCGGGTGCGCGAGGTGCGCGATGACGCGCGCGCCACCCGAGGGGCGAGCGAGGACGACGCGTCCGCTGCGCTCGTCCGCGAGTGCGATCGTGCCGTCGCGCGCCGCTCTCGAGAGCGCGTTCTCGAACGCGACGTGGAGCGCAGGCTTGGCCGTTCGAGGATCGACGATCGTTCCGTCCTCGGTGCTGAAGAACGTACCGTCGTCGGTCGCCGTCGCCCACGCGCCGCTCTCCAGGTGGGCGGGATGCGCCGGCGCGATCTCGCGCTCGACCGCCGACAATAGCTCCTGCGCGCCCCGCCGCACCTCGATCAGCTGCGTGCGTTCGCCGTGGTCCGGATCGTCGTCACGCGCCGCGATCGTGAGGCCGGCGAGATCGAACGCGCCGCGCATCCGAGGGGTCGGCCCGAACAGCGAGGTCGGGACGGTGAAGCGCTCCTCGTATCGGGCAGGAGCTCCAGGCTCGAACCCGCTCGCTCCCATCTCCCAAAGGCTCATCTCCGAGACGACCCACGGCCACACCGCGTCGACGTCGTACGCAGCCCCGACCGTCGGATTGTCTTTGCCCGGCGCGAACGGGACCGACGCAGTCCGGTACGTGCGGCAGGCACCGAGGAACCATTGATACGCCCCACCGTCGGTGACCGTCGTGAGCCGCGATCGTGCCAGCGCCGGAAACGTCGCGGTGCTGGGTCCGTCACAGTTCACCGCCGCTTCAGAACGATCTCCGAAGGAGAATTCATCGCCGGTCTCCCGGTCGATGACGAACAACGTCGTTCGCTGCGCAGCGGATCCAGCGGGAAGGACGCTCGCTGCGATCCATCGTCCGTCGACGGCGAGGGAATCGACTGCGGCGTACGCATGCTGCACGCGATACGCCTCGCGCGTCGGTTGGAGCTCCGCGTTCAAGATGACGATACGATGATCGTTCGTCGCGGCGGCGACTCCGCCGGTGGCGATGCAAGCCAATGCCGACGACGGCAATGCGACGACATGCACGCGGCGCAAGCTGCGCGAATCGACAAGGCTGACGGTGCCGTCGTCGGCGGCGACGGCGAACCGCGCGCTGCGATCGAATCCGCAGACCGCGGAAGGTGTACCGGACCACGGAACGACGTGCCAGCGCGGTGCGGCGGCGCGCGGTGCAGCAACGAGAATCGCCTGCTCTCGCCGTGCATCGATTTGCGGGCGTGTATCCTTGAACCCGAAAGCGACCAGCGTATTGCCTGCGTCCGCGAACGCGTACGAATCCGGCCGGTGCCCCGCGCCGGGGATCATCCGGGTAGCGCGTACGCTCGCCTTTTGAAGGACGCCGAGCAGCGCGCTCCGCGTCGCCGGCGTCTGCACGCGGCGGTACGCATCCAAGACATCCGCCGCCTTTCCATCCGCAGCGAGCGCTTCCGCGGCGGCGACGTACCGCGCGTGAGCCGCATGCATCACGTTCGCACCCGCGACGATCAGGGACGCCGCGACCACCGCGGCGACGACTCCGCCGGCGATACGCCGGCGAACCGCACGAATCCGTTCGCGGCGTCTGAGCGTATCGAATTCCAACCCGAGAATCGCCGCGATGAGGCGCAGCACCGCTTCGCGCAGCGGTTCGCCCACGCCGGGCCGGAGATCGATCCACAACGGCTCGCTGAGAGGGTTCCCCGCTTCATCGTGCAGGAGCGCGCGCGGAAACACGTCCGCAGGCTGTCCGTCGACGACGACCGCAAAGATGGATTCGCCGCCGTGTGTCCGGCGGAACGCTGAGATCTCTGCGTCGACCCAGCGCGAACGCGCGGCGCCGGGCGAACAGACGACGATCAGCGAGCGCGATCGCAGCAGTGCGTCCTGGATCACCGCTCCGAGATCTGACGACGCGGCCAGTTCGTCGCGATCTCGGAACACCGGAAAGAGCCGTTTCGGCAGGTCCGCAGGCCGATGAGCGAGCAGGTCCGCAGGCCGATGAGCGATCAGCTTCGCCGGCAACCGGTACGACTCTATCGCGGACGCCAAGCGCTGAGCGATCCGGACGTCGCTGTGGCTATAGCTGATGAATGCCCAGTAGCGGGCCGGTTCTGCGGGCGGCAAGTGGGCTCGCGAACGTTCTCCCGTCAGCTTGACTACCCTGCGGTACACTAGAGGCGTGAGCGCACGCCGCTATCCCGACGGTCCCTCGACGCTGTCCGCGTTCAATGGGCTGGCGACGTCGGGCAGCCTCGCCCGTGTCCCGGCCTTCCTCGAGCGGGTGGCGCGCGACTACGGGCCGGTCGCGTCGTGGCGGATGCCGCGGGCGCGGTTCTGGTTCGTCGACGAGCCGGCCCTGATCGAGCAGATCATGACCGCCAGCGGCTACGACGTGATCAAAGGCCGCGGTCTGCGCCGGATGCGTCGCCTGCTGGGGATGGGGCTGCTGACCAGCGACGAGCCGCTGCACCTCAAACAGCGGCGGCTGGTGCAGCCGGCGTTCCACCGCGAGCGCGTCGCCGGGTACGCCGCGACGATGATCGCGTCGGCGCGTGAGACGGCCGAGGGGCTCGCCGACGGCGAGACGGTCGCGGTCGACGCGCTGATGAACCGGCTCGCCCTGCGAATCGCCGCCTCGACGCTCTTCTCCGCCGACGTCGACGATGACGCCGACGCGATCGGCCGCGCGGTCACCGGCGCGATGGCGGCGTTCCCCGCCAGCCTCAGCGCGTTCGGCGAGCTGCTCGACCACGTTCCGTGGCACCCCGCCACGCGCCGCTTCAAAGCGGCCCGGGCCGACCTCGACACGGTGATCTACCGCCTGATCGAGGAGCGCCGCCGCGACCCGGGCGACCGCGGCGACCTGCTCTCGATCTTGCTCGCCTCGCGCGATGAGGACGGCGCGCCGATGCCGGCCGAGCTGGCACGCGACGAAGCACTGACACTGTTGCTCGCCGGCCACGAGACGACCGCGAACGCGCTCGCCTGGACCTGGGACGCGCTCGCGCGCGATCCCGAGGTCGAAGCCCGGCTCCACGCGGAGCTCGACGAGGTCCTCGGCGATTGCGACCCTGTCCCGGCCGACTACCCGCGCCTCCCGTTCACGCGCGATGTCGTGGCCGAGTCGATGCGGCTGCGCCCGCCGGCCTGGATCCTCGGGCGCCGGGTGATCCGGCCGATCCGCCTCGGCGACTGGGACGTCCCGGCCGGTTCGGTCCTGCTTACGTCTCAGCTGGTCACCCACCGGAACCCGCGCTTCTGGACCGATCCCGAACGGTTCCGGCCGGAACGCTGGTCGAACGGCGAGACCGAGCGCCTGCCGCGCTTCGCCTACTTCCCCTTCGGCGGCGGGAACCGGGTCTGCATCGGCGAGAGCTTCGCCTGGACCGAAGCGGTCCTCGTGCTGGCGACCCTGGCCCGGCGCGTGCGCTTCCGCGCGCTCGACCTCTCGCGAGTACCGCTCGATCCGTTGGTCACCCTGCGGCCCGGCCGAGCGATCCGGATGCGCGCCGAGTTCCGGAGAGCCCACGTTTCCGTTTGACCGGGGACCGCGCGCTCTGGTATGATCTCGCGGCTATGTTCCGGTTCGACCTCCAGCTATTCGCATCCAAAAAGGGCGCGGGCTCCACGCGCAACGGGCGTGACTCGAACGCCCAGCGGCTCGGCGTCAAGCGCTTCGGCGGCGAGCTCGTCGTTCCGGGCAACATCCTGGTCCGTCAGCGCGGCACGAAATTCCACCCTGGGCGCGGCGTCGGCATCGGTCGCGACCATACGATCTTCGCGGTCGTCGGCGGACACGTCACGTTCACCAGCTCGAAGAATCGAAAACACGTGAACGTCATCCCAGCCGCTGTCTGATCCGGCCGCCGTTCGAGCGACGAGAAGAGCCGTAACCACGGCTCTTTTTGCTTTGTAGCCGATGCAATTCATCGACGAGGCGACGATCACGGTCGCGGCCGGGAACGGCGGCGATGGGATTGTCGCGTGGCGGCGCGAGAAGTACGTGCCAAAAGGCGGGCCGGCCGGCGGCGACGGCGGGCGTGGCGGCGACGTCGTGCTGATCGCCGATCCGGAGCTCGGCACGCTGGTCGACTTTCGCTTCAAGAAGCAGTTCGCGTCGGAAGCCGGCAAGGCGGGCGGACAGAACAACAAGGCCGGTCCGGCCGGCAAGGAGATGCTCATTCGCGTCCCGGTCGGCACGCTGGTCACGCGCACCGAACTCGACGCCGAGGGCAACCGCCTGCACTCACGGCTGTTCGCCGACATGAGCACCGCGGGCGAACGCGTGCGGGTCGCGCGCGGCGGCCGCGGCGGTCAGGGCAATCAGCATTTCGCCACGGCGGCGCGCCAAGCGCCGCGCTTCGCCGAGAAAGGCGCGCCGGGCGAGCACTGCGAGTTGCGCCTCGAGTTGAAACTGCTCGCCGACGCCGGCGTGATCGGATTGCCGAACGCGGGGAAGTCGACGCTGCTCTCGGTCGTCAGCGCGGCGCGCCCGAAAATCGCCGACTATCCGTTCACGACCCTCGAACCGCAGCTCGGCGTCGTGCGCGTGGCGGAATTCGAGTCGTACGTGATGGTCGACGTCCCCGGCTTGATCGAAGGCGCGCACGAAGGCGCCGGGCTCGGCGACCGCTTCCTGCGTCACGTCGAGCGGACGCGCGTGCTGGTGCACTTGATCGCCGGCGATAAATCGCTCCACGACGTCCTCGCCGACAAAGAGACGATCGAGAACGAGCTGCGGGCGTGGAACGCGGCCCTGCTCGACCGGCCGATCATCGTGGTCATCACCAAGCTCGATCTTCCTGAAGCACGCGCAACGTACGAAGCGCTGCGCGACGATCTCCCGGGGTTGCGCGGCATCTCCGCGGCGACCGGCGAGGGCGTGCGCGAGCTCGTCTACGCGATCTGGGAAACGATTCGCGCGACCCCGGTTCCGGCGATCGTGCAACCCGAACCGGCGCAGATCGAGCTGACCGCGAACGAGCCGTTCGCGATCGAGATCGAAGACGGTGTCTACGTCGTCAGCGGCGACCGCGTCGAACGGCTCGCGCAGATGACCGACTTCGACTCCGACGAAGCGCTCGCGCGGTTCGAGCAGATCCTCGCGAAGATGGGCGTCGACAAGAAGCTGCGCGAACTCGGCGTCCACGAAGGCGACACCGTGCGCATCGCCGGCGTCGAGTTCGACTATAGCTAGCGGCGTGAAACTCGGCGTCTTCGGCGGGTCGTTCGATCCCGTCCACAACGGGCATCTCTTCGTCGCGGAGGCGGTGCGCGAAGCGTGCGGACTCGACCGCGTTCTCTTCGTGCCGACCCGCGAAGGCAAGCACTACCGCGACGGCGCGATGAACGCGTCGTCCGAGCACCGCGCGCAAATGATTCGGATCGCGATCGCGGCCAACGTCGCGTTCGCGCTCGACGAGAGCGACCTCGTACCGGACGCGACGGGATACACGGCCGATCTGCTGCCGCGCTTGCAGGCACGGTATCCGGGCGCGGTGCTCAGCTTCGTGGTCGGCGGCGACTCGCTCGTGCGATCGCGCTGGAAGCGCCTCGACGAGGTCGTTGATATGGTGGAGGCCTTGGTCGTCGCACCGCGCGGCGGCGTCAGTCACGACGACGTCGACAGTGCGCTGGCGGAGCTCACGCCGGAGCGCCGCGCGAAGATCCACGAGCTCGACCTGCCGACCGTCGACGAGTCGGCGACGCGCATCCGCGACCGGCTGCATGCCGGCAAGACCGTGCGCTACCTCGTCCCCGAGCCGGTGTATCGTTATATCGCCGAGCACGGGTTGTACCGGCCGTGAGGACCGACGACGAGCTCGCCGCCGACAGGAGCCTCGGGGGCGTGAGCGCCCGCGAGCTGGCCGAAATCTACGGGACGCCGCTGTTCGTGATCGACCTCGACGAGCTCGACCTCGAGATCGACCGGTTCACCCGGGCATTCGGGGCGCGCGAGATCGCGGTCGGCTACGCCGGCAAGGCGTTTCTCTGCGCCGCGCTCGCCGAGCACCTCGCCGCGACGCCGCTGCGGCTCGACGTCTGTTCGCTGGGCGAACTCGTGACCGCCGAGCGCGGCGGCTTTCCGGCTGCGCGAATGTACTTCCACGGCTGCGGCAAGACCCGCGAGGAGCTCCAGGCGATCGTCGATCGTCGCGTCGCCTTCGACGTGATCGACAACCGCGAGGAGCTCGAACGACTTGCCGAAGCGGCGTCCGAGAGCGACCATGCCGGTGTCGACGAGCCGGTCTCGGTGATGCTGCGGCTCAACACCGGGATCGAGGCGCACACCCACGCCTTCGTCCGCACCGGCGGCGAGAACACGAAGTTCGGCATCCCGCTGGCCCAGCTTCGAGCGGTGCTGGCCCGCCTCGCCGAACTGCCGCAGTTGCGGCTGATCGGGCTGCACGCGCACATCGGCTCGCAGATCGAAGAGCTCGCGCCGTTCGTGGCCAACGCCGACGAACTGCTGGCAGCAGCCGAGATCGCGACCGCGCAGGGCGAACCAAAGCGTGCCGAGCGCACCGAACGCAAAGGCTGTGAGCAGGTTCACCTTTGGACTGGCCTGCCATAGAAACGCGCCGCCGAACGCTGCAACGGACACGATCACGTCGCGGACCAGGTAGTACAATCCAAACACACCGGCTTTGCGGTCTTCGGGTGCGAGATCCATGATGAGCGCCTTGCGTGTCGGTTCGCCGAACTCTTTCAACCCGCGCAACACGAACGCCACGATCAGCATCCCGAATGACCGCGAGTAAAGCAGCAGGAGCGGAAATAGTGTGAAGAAGATGAACGTCATCACTACGAACGGTTTTTTGTGGCTGCGGTCGGCAAAGTACGCGATGGGAATGTAGACGGCGACGGCGGTTGCCATCTCGACGGTGCGCAGTACGCCGAACTGCAGCGCGCTCACCGGCCCCGGCGCATTTGCCGTTCCCACCGCCCACACCACGACGAACGCATAGGGGATCTGTTCGCAAAACCGGACGAGGATGTCGGCGACCAGC
>OCZT010006859.1_pt1 | contig 11215 bp, 6 predicted proteins | sample 1539031 | NCBI WGS metagenome assembly OCZT01 (sample SAMEA3539308, study PRJEB22396) | soil metagenome | biome: tundra; feature: field; material: soil | place: USA | collected 2010-05 | depth 0.15 m
GGCCCGGTTTCGATGACGGTTGGGTGTCTTTCGACAGAACATCCGCGGTTCACTTGCGTTCGCCTTCCTGGCCCGCACCTGACGAGTCAAGCTCGCCTTTTCCCGGTCCGTTCACCACCTGGGAGCTTATCCCCAAGCAGCGCCGGGTGGTTTGAGGGCTGATCCTGTAACCCGCCCCCGGAGGGCCTGCCTCCATCTTCCATACAGCAAGGCTGCTGCATTCGGTCTACATTCCTACCTCCTGCTTCTGCCGTCATGGCACACTTTGGCGAGGCACAGGACAAAAAATGGACGCTTTACCTTTGAAATTCATTCGAAATACAATTCCCTAGATGAATCCGCCAGGGCGCTGTGTGTGAGGACGAGATTCGCACTCCATGGAGTCGCGCACCAAAAGGAATGAGGAATGCACATGCCAACACCTCCCATATCCCGCCGTGAGTTTCTTTCAGCAGCCGTGGTCGCGGCAGCCGGGCTGCCCATCCTTGCCGGAGCCGGGCGAACCGCCTTCGCGGCAGCTCCAACTGCTCGCTACACGCCACCCCCATCCCCGCGCGCCAGGCTCAACTTCAATCTCAACTGGCGATTTATCCGCGAGGACGTGCCGGGGGCCGAAGCTCCCGCCTTCGACGACTCTCAATGGACGACAATCAGCACCCCCCACAGCTTCAACGATGTCGACTCTTTCAGGAAGATCATCTCCCACAGCGGCGGCGACCTGGGCACCTACAAGGGGCTCTCGTGGTACCGCAAGCATTTCAAACTTCCCGCCAGTTTCTCGGGCCGCAAGATCTTCCTCGAATTCGAGGGCATGCGGCAGGCCGGCGACATCTTTCTCAATGGGAAACAGGCCGGCTTGTATGAGAACGGAATCACTGCTTACGGCGTCGATATCTCCGACGCGGCGCATTTCGGGCTGCAGGAGAACGTGCTGGCCGTGAAGGTCGATAACCGGACGGACTACCAGGAACGCGCCACCGGAACCAGGTTTGAATGGAACGCGAACGATTTTAATCCCGACCATGGCGGCATCAACCGGCATGTCTGGTTGCACGTCACCGGCAAGATCTACCAGACGCTGCCGCTCTATTACGGCCTGGAAACCACGGGCGTTTACGTGCATGCCGACAACTTCGACATCCCGAAAAAGTCTGCCGAAGTAACCGTCGACTCCGAAGTGCGCAATGATTCGGGCGACAGGGTCACGGTCGGCCTGTCTGTGGCGATCGTCGATCGCAGCGGGCAGGTCCATGCACGGTTCGACGGCAATCCAGTCGACATGGTTGATGGCGAGAAGACGTTGCTGAGGGCGACGGGCGGGCTCAAGGACGCGCGGTTCTGGAGTACCGAGGATCCCACCTTCTACAGCGTCTACACCATCCTCAAAGTGGACGGGAAAGTCGTCGACGTGGAGAGAATCGTCACCGGCTTTCGCAAAGCTGAGTTCAAAGGCGGCACAGGCAGCGGCGGTGTTTATCTCAACGATAAGTTTGTCTACCTGAAAGGCTTCGCGCAACGCGCAAGCAACGAGTGGGAGGGTCTCGGCCAGGCTCACCCGGACTGGCTGCACGACTATAACGCGAAGCTCATTCGCGCCTGCCACGGCAATTACATGCGCTGGATGCACATCTCGCCTCAGAAGGTGGACGCGGATGCTTTTGCCCGCTACGGCATCATCCAGATTTGCCCGGCGGGCGACAAGGAGCGCGAGGTCACCGGGCGCCAGTGGGATCAGCGCCTCGAAGTCATGCGCGATTCGATCGTCTACTTCCGCAACAACCCCAGCATCCTCTTCTGGGAGGCCTGTAACACGATAGTTACGGCGGACCAGATGAAGCAGATGGTCGCGCTCCGCGAGCAATGGGATCCCCAGGGCGGCCGGGTGATGGGCTATCGGGACAACGATGACATTGCCGCCAATAAGGCGCTCACTCCCATCGCGGAGTATTACGGAGTGATGATCGGCCAGGATGCGAAGACGGATACGCTCGCCGGGCCCACCGACATGTTCCGCGGCTACAGCGCTGAACGTCGCGACCGCGCGCCCCTGGTCGAGGCCGAGGATTTCCGCGAGGAAGGCGCGCGCCGCTTCTGGGACGACGACTCGCCGCCTTACTACAAAGCGAAGAAGGGACCAAACGACACCTGGAGAATCCGGTCGCGGTATCTCTTCACTTCGGAGAGCTTCGCGCTGGCCGGCATCGAACGCTATTGGGCGTATTGGCAGAACCGCATCTCCAATCCCGACCCGGCCCATTCGAAGTGGTCAGGCTACGCTTCCATCTACTTTTCCGATTCCGATGCGGACGGCCGCCAGGATTCGAGCGAAGTCTGCCGGGTGAGCGGCAAATTGGATGCGGTGCGTCTGCCCAAGGAGATCTACTACGCCCACCGCGTGATGCAGAACGATCGGCCCGACCTGCATATTCTGGGGCATTGGAGTTATCCGCTGGAACAGCCCGCCAGTCCGGAGGAACCCGCCGTGCAGGGCCGGCCCGCGACTCCGGGCCGGCCTCCGATGCCAGACCTGCCGGCAATCCCGGCTCAGCCCGCGCATAAGACCGTGAAGACCGTCTACGTTGTCGCGAACACCGAGCAAGTGGAACTATTCGTCAACGGCAAATCGCTGGGCGTGAATTCAAAGCCGGAGAATGGGTTTGTCTTCGCATTTCCCGATGTGGAGTTTGTGCCGGGGACTCTGAGGGCGGTGGGCAGAAATGGCGCCAGGATCGTGGCCAGCCAGGAACTAATCACGGCCGGCCCACCTGCGGCGATCAAACTGACCCCGATGATGGGCCCACTTGGATTGCAGGCCGATGGGCAAGACGCCGCTCTCATCGATTTCGAAGTAGTGGATGCGAAGGGGCAGCGGTGCCCGACGGACGATGCAAGGGTCGACTTTATATGCTCCGGGCCAGGCATATGGCGCGGCGGCTATAACAGCGGCAAAATCGATTCGACGAACAATCTGTATTTGAATACCGAATGCGGCATCAACCGCGTTTCCGTGCGCTCGACTCTATCGGCGGGAACCATCACCATTAGCGCCAGCCGTCCCGGCTTGAAGTCGGCAAAGATTCAGATCGTAGCTAGGCCGGTGAATCTGACCGATGGCTTATCGACCTTGATTCCGCAACTTATGCCGGGACCAGCGGAAGCATGATGCAGGAAACGCGGCGCAAAGATGGACAGACTTAACGGATAGGCGCGAGCAAATGAGGACCGGAATGAAAAGAAGCGCAATTCTGCTGGCGACGCTGTTTCTGATTCCCTGTGTTGCGATTGCCTACAGCGGGACAAAGCACGGCAAGCGTTACCTGGTCACGGACTTTGGCGCGGTCGCCGATGGAAAGACGGTAAATACCAAGGCCATTCAGGCGGCGATCGACAAATGCGCCTCTTCCGGAGGCGGCGTCATCGTGATTCCCGAGGGAACGTTTCTTAGCGGCGCCATCTTCCTGAAGCAGGGCGTCAACCTGCTGGTGAAGAAAGACGGCGTGTTGAAGGGCACGACGAACATCGACGACTATCCGATGATTCAGACACGCTGGGAAGGCACCGAAGAGCCGTGGACCTCGGCTTTCATCAACGCCGAGGGCGTTACCGGCCTGGAGATTTCGGGCGAGGGAACGATCGATGGATCGGGTGAAGAGTGGATAGAGAAGTTTCCGTTTCGGCGGCGGGCGCCCGGGGAAGCGCCGCCAGTCCTGTCCCCGGAGGCTCTCAGGGCGCGTCGGGGACGTCCCAGGCTGATCGGAATTCAGAATTCGATGCATGTTCGCATCGTCAATCTGAATCTTCACAACCAGGCGGTCTGGTGCGTCTTCATTCTGTACAGCGAAGATGTGCAATTGGACAATTTGCGTATCACGGCAGAGCACAACATCCCCAGTTCCGACGGCATCGATATCGATTCATCGAAGCACGTGCACATCAATCACGTTTTCATCGACGTGGATGACGATTGCATTTCAATCAAGTCAGGCAAAGACGCCGACGGGCTCCGCGTCAGTCGCCCGGCTGAAGACATCCTGGTTGAAAATTCGCATTTTGCTTACGGCCAGGGCGGAGTCGCCATGGGCAGCGAGACCTCGGGCGGAATCCGCAATGTGGAGGTGCGAAACTGCGTCATGGACTCAGGCAACTGGGCGCCGATTCGATTCAAGACGCAGCCCAGCCGCAGCGGCGTGGTCGAAAACATTACCTATCGCAATATCAAGCTGCACGAGACCAAGCAGGCCTTTGAGTTCAACATGGAGTGGCGCATGGTGCCGCCGATCGCTCCGCCGGCCAAGGTGCTGCCGGTGGTGAGAAATGTGAAGATCATCAACGTGACGGGCGACGTGCAGTCCGTCGGCTTCATGCACGGCCTTGCGGGCAGTCCTATTCAGGGCGTCGTATTCAAAAACTGCAAGGTCACGGCGCAGAAAGGCTTCAAGATCGAGCACGTGCGGAACGTGGACCTGAAAGGCTTGTCGCTGGATGTGAAAGAAGGCGAAGCCATCACCAAGACGGATGTAGAGTAGACAGGTCCGGCCGGAGTTAGGTTATAGGAATAGTGACTCCTCACGACTTTGCCGCGGGCAACACGGTTATCGTCACTGAAGTAGTTTCCGGTAGAACGCCATCGTTCACCGTGAAAGTGACGGTATGAGTTCCTGCCTGGCTCGGGCGCGGGGTCCATGAAAATGTTTGCGTCGCCGCATCGAAGCTGGCGCCGGCGGGTAGATTGGTTGCCGAATAACTCAGCTTCGCGCCGGGAGCGGGAGTATTAACTACGACTGTAAATTGGAGTTGGCTCCCTGCAGAGATACTTTTGGCGCCGATGTATTCAAATACCGGCCGGTAGACCGTCAACGGGAAAGGATACTTATCGTCCGCAATCGCATAAGCGTAGGGATAAGTTGTCGACGGCGAAGTAGGATACGAATAAATGGAGTCTGGAGGCGTTCCCGGCGACGGCCGATCGACTGTAACTTTCTCCGTGCGCAGCGGGGGATGCACTGAGACATTGGTCACTGTTGTTGTTTTGTACGGTGTATCTTTGACACACTCCTGGTCAGGCTCCCGCTTTTTTGTGTTTGTAACTTCCACAATGGCCGGAACCCCGGACGCCGTCATCACCGCAAATCCCGAGAATCGCGCGTCTGCTACATCGTCTAAAACGACGGCAGGCCTCTCATCCTTGACTTTGTACTTCAAGCTGACGCCAGTAATCCTGAGTCCTTTGACGTGCCTTGCGTAGATTCCATACGCGGGCAGAATTCCCATGATGCTTGGCTCAGGATATTCGCGCGTCATCTCCGGGACATTGTACGGATCGTCTTTCCACGATCCTTTTCCCTCATTCACTGCCGGATCCCAACTAACTCTGGGCAGAAGAGCTTCATTCCTGGCGAAGAAAGTATTCACAAGCCAGGGCAGCATCTGAGTCGCGGGCGGTCCCTGGTAAGGCGTATACACCCAGGTTTGAGTCAATTGCCTTTGCTCGATTGCATCTTCCATCTTCAGCCCGCCGCGATACTCGACAAGAACATAGCTGATGCTGACATTTTCTATGGGGTGGTCCACCAGGCCGGTGAGCAAGATCGGATAGCGAGGGTCGGCGTCCTCCACTACAACGTTTCGAATCACGATGTTACGGATCCTGGCAAAGGGGACGCCCACGGCATTCGCGAAGCGAGGGTCATCCGGTTTGATGGAGTTGGGGTTCAACCTGGTTGGAGCAAGTGGATTGACGATTGTGAACGGATGCGACGCCCCTCCAATGGGAACCGGGGCCGTTTTGTCGTAGGAGGGGATGTATCGCACGGGAGGATAACTGCCGTAGACGGTGGGCAAGTTCGGCAGTATCCAACTTGTATCGTTCAGGCGAATATTGTTGACGGGACTTACTTCTTGGCCCGTGCTGATGCTGGTTACGGAAGCGCGGCCCCTGTCCGCGAGGTCAATGAATATGGGAGAGCTGCTTATATTCTTCATCCGGACGTCGGTGAAAAGAATGTTTTCGAGCTCTGCTCCATCAACGGATTCAAGCGCGAAGCCGCGGGAACGATCGAAGACGATATTCCTGATGGTGACAGTGTCAAGGCCGCTGGTTCCTTCAGTCCCGAATTTGACGCGCCCGGTGGGACCGTCGCGATCGGTCGCTATCAACTTATGAGTGGAATACACCTTGTCGAGGACCGAGCCCGCATCATAGCCGCTGACCGTGTCGTGATCGAACAAAACGTTTCTTGTGGTGATGTATTTCCCGTCGGCGAAGGAACCCTTCAGAACGAGGGCATCGTCTGTGAGGGAATTGAAGACCGAGTTCCTCACCGTCACATTCTGGCAGGCATCGATGTCGATTGCATCCCGATTCGTATCGACTATAATTCCGTCGATGGTCCAGTGATTCACCGCAGTGCCCAGAATCGCGAAGTGGCCGCCATTCCTGATATGAAAGTCGCGAAAGATAATGTTCCTGGCGTCCTTCAAGCCGATAGCTTTATTTCCAGGCCCCGGCACTCCCGCCGCGGTTCTCAACTGGACCTCGCGCGGATCGAAGCCGGTCAGCACATTCACCGTCACCCCGTTGCTGTCACGGTAACTGCCGTCAATAAGTCCGGGCCCGGAAATCATTACATTCTCAACGCCGATGCCGTAGAGGAGACTGTTGGCGATGTGAGAGTGCCCCATATCCTGCAGGCCGTCAAAGAGGTTTACTTCCGGGGCATCGTAGAAACCACCATCCTGGTGTTCGCCGGTACCCTGAACGGCCGCCCTGAGGATGGAATCCCTGGAAGCAAAGTGGAGGCCGACGTTACTCTTGAGGCGGATCGAATAGGTCTTGAATGTTCCTGCCGGAATGACGACGGTCCCCCCGCCGGCCTTCGCGGCAGCGTCGATTGCGGCGTTGATTGCCGCCTGGTTTTGAAGAGCCGGTCCGCCAGACACCGCGCCGAAGGACGTGATGTCGAACATGGGGCCTTTCACGCGAGGCAAAACGATAACCCCGCTCCCGGTTGCAATTTTGATGGCGGAAGTCCGCGAGGCGGAAGCCGGCTGGGCGCCAGCCGCATGAATGCCCAGCGTGGAAGCGGCAAGGGTGCCTGCGAAGGCCAAGGATGTGATGAGGGTTCCGATTTGGCGCGACAAGCGAGTCTCCTATGTGTTCTATTTCGAAAGATCAAGCCGGCATCATCTGCGGCTGAGTTTATATAAGCCGTCTGGAATGGGGCAAACAGTTCCGGTGGTACGATTGCATATCTACCCTCGCAATCTGCTGCGGCCGGGATGGCTTCGACAAGCGCGTCGAAGTTCTTTTCTTCCTTGTCGAACATCTCCCGGAAGTCTTTGTAGAGCCTGGCTCTGGGATAGAGCTTGAACGCCGGCGCGGAGAATTCGTGGTCGAGGTCGCAAAGTGCGACGATCTCTTCGTCCTTTCAGCCGGCCACATAGTCCTGGCCCACACCGCCGACGCCCACGCAGGCAATCCGGAGCTTCTGGCTTGGATACTGGTCGCTGGCAGCTCCCCTCGCATAGCGCGGGACTACGAGCGCCGCCAGGCCGCCGGCAATGGCAGTGCGCCGGGACATTGCATCCCCGGTTGACTTGCTTGAATTCATGGGAGCTTTCTCCTTTCTCGACTCTGTTCAAATATTGTCCAGGCGTTTGTCCGTATTACAGACGGCGAAACCTTGAAGTGAGGATGCTCGATCATATCCTGCAAAAAACCGGCGCATTCTATGTCATGGATCGAGACTACCTGCGCGGACAGTAATAGCACCTAACGTGGAGATGCGATCTCCAGTCGGATTGCGGGCAACGGAACAGGTACCTCGCTCATTCTTGCGCGCCTGCGTTTCGCTGCTACGAGCCAGTGGTCACCGGTCAGGGCAATCGCATGAATGTGATGTACCAAGAACGCAACGAGGTTCGGCGGCTTCCAAAGGTAACTTTTGAAGGAATTCTCAGGTGTGCCAGAGAGATTCAAGCCATTTTCGAACTCGGGCAGGGGGTATTCTGATCGTTTAGACGGTCCAACACCCTTCTGGCCGCCCCCAGACCCTCTTTCTCACGTCAAATTGACGTTCATGCGATTGCCCTGGGTCACCGGTACGGGGTTGTCTCCAAACGGTCCACGAGCAGTACAATTCAAACGACTCACTTCCGAAACGGAAATTCCCGATGAAATCTTTCCTTACGATATTCCTTTTGCCGCTCTTAGCCCCGGCGATGCTGGCGCAGCGCCCCTGGCAGGAGATCACGGTGCCGTCGGTGGGCGAGGCAGCGGCGAATTTCAAGGCGCCCCCGCACGAGTATGGCGCCATTCAGCCGTTTGCGAGCTGGAACGGAGCCGATCCCCAGGAAGTAAGGGCCAGAATCGTGCGCGACTTCGACCGGCTCTCGGCCAACGGCATCTTCATCGTGAACCTCTCGCCGGGACGGCGGGTCCCAGGCGAGGGGAAGTACCTTTCGCCGGAACACATGGACCAGGTGAAGTTCATCGTCCAGGAGGCGGCGAAGCGAAACATGCGCCTGTGGATCCAGGACGAGTCGGATTATCCCAGCGGCTTTGCCGGCGGCTATATCACTGAGCGCTATCCGCAGCTGGGGATGCAGGATATCGTCGCCGACATACAGGTGCGCGTTCAGCCCGGCCAGACGCTGACCATGCCCGTGCCTCCTGACACCCTGGCGATCATGGCGGTGGAGACCGATGCGAACCAGAAGATCAAGCAGGTGATTCCCATCCCTGTCCCGCCAGACTTCCAGCTCACGTACCTAACGCCGGCCGAAGGCTCCACACCCCGTGAGCCTCGCTACTTCTGGCAGGTCATTTTCGTGCGCCACGTCTACCTCAGTTCGCCGACCCGAAACTTCAACCGGGCCGACGGAACCCGCGCCAAAGACGCCACTTACTCGATCATCGACTACCTCAATCCCAAGGCTACGGACGCCTTCCTCTCGATTGTGCATGAGACCTACCGAGCCGCGGTCGGCGACCAGTTCGGCAAGATCGTGCTGGGCTTCTTCGGCGATGAGCCGGACTACAGCAACGGCATTCCATGGACTCCCAAGCTGCTGGAGCAGTTCAAACAGCAGAAGGGCTACGATCTTTTGCCTTATATTCCGCAGTGGTTCTCGCACCAGCCGACGGAGCAGTCGCAGCGCGCCATGGCCGACTACTACGACGTGTGGAGTGGAATCTTCCGCAGCTCCTTTTTCGGAGAGCAAGCCGCGTGGGCCAAGAAATATAACGTTGAGTACCTTGTCCATCTCAACCACGAAGAGACCATGCTGGCCCTGGAGCACAGCGAAGGTGACTATTTCCGCGACGAGCGCTATGTCGAGGTGCCGGGAATCGATAATCTGGACCAGCTTGTGCCGGACGCGGTGCACGTGCCGGACGGAAAATGGAACATCAACAACAACTTTCCTAAGCTGGCCTCGTCGTCGGCGCATCTCTTTGGACGGCCCCAGGTGTGGGCCGAAGAGGGCGGCGGCGTAGGCGTCGACGGCAAGTACCAGTTGGATTTTCAAGCTGTGCGAGGGGTGAACGCGCTGCAGCTCCGGACCCCGATCCTGCGCGGTCCTGGTGGCGGCGAGACGCCAACCGGCCCGTCCACCCCCGGTGCCGCCGGAGGCCGCGATGATTGCCTGGTATGCCAACCGCGCCGGCTATCTGATGGCCATCGGCCGCCCGGCTGCGCAGGTTGGTTTGTACCATCCCGGCAACAGCATCTGGATGGGCGGCGAAGACGCCCAGGAGTCTGACCGCAGCACCACCAAGCTGGGCTGGGAGCTGTTCGAACACCAGGTGGACTGGGATTATTTTGACGAGCAGTCGCTCAGTTCCGTGGCCACTCTGGAAGACGGAGGCTTCAAGAACCTGAGCGGCCAAGGTTTACAAGGCGATCGTATTGCCCTCGATGACGGTGATCACGCGCACCGGGCTGGAGCGGCTGAAGGAGTTTGCGCAACAAGGCGGGAAGGCGATTTTCGTGGGCAAGACCCCGCGGTTGATTGTGGACCGGACGTTTATGGATGCCAAGGACGTGCCCGACCTGAGCTTCGCCATGCTGATTGAGCCTTCAGGCGATATTACGCCGCAGGTGATTGCGGCGCTTCCCAAGCCGGACGTGAAGCTGGACTCGGCCTTTCCGAGACTTACCTACACGCACCGCACCTGGAGCGACACCGACATGTACTACTTCTTCAATGAGAGCGCCGCGACCGAATCGCGCGTGACCACCATCGCTGGACACGGCACGGCACGGCACAGGACTGGGATCTGGGCACGGGGGAGATTCATCCCATGGCGGGCGCAACGTCCGACGGGGATGCAGTAAAGATTCCGCTCGTGCTCGGGCCTTATGAGGCCAAGGTGGTTGTGGTCGGGCCGCTGCCCAAGGGAGTTGGCACGCCAGAGCCGTCGTTTGCTTCCGGCGATACTCTCATGACCTTGGACGGCGATTGGGCGCTGGACTTGAACGGCAAGCAGTTGACCACGCCTCTGAAATCGTGGGAGGAGTTAGGCACAAACTCCTTTGCCGGGCCGACCACCTATCACAGGCAGTTCACCGCGGACAAGGCGCCTCGAGGGAAACATGTTTATTTGGAGATCGCCAATGTGAACGACTATGCGCGGGTCACGCTCAACGGGAAAGAGCTGGGCGCCCGGTCGTGGCAGCCTTACCGCTGGGACGTGACCAGTGCCCTGAAGGGGGGCGCCAACGATCTCGTGATCGAGGTGGATTCAACGCCCGCGGGCCGAGGCTTTGGTGCGCCTCCGCCGCGCCAAGCGTCGGGATTGCTGGGCCCCGTTAAGCTGGTGGCGCGCTAAGCCGCGGGATGCATTGGCCCTGGGCATCGGTGGAAAATTGAATGAGCGGAAAGCGGGCTGGATTTGGGCTTTCAAGGCGGGATCTCTTGAAGGCTGCCGCGGCTTGTGCGGGCGCGGCCGTCGCGCGGCCGGTGAAGGCCGCTGGCCCATCGACTCGCGTATTCGATGTGGCAAAGTACGGAGCGGTGGGGGATGGTAAAGTGCTGGATAGCCCGGCGATACAGCGGGCTATCGATGAGGCTGCTGCTCACGCCGGACGGGCGCAGGTGCTGGTGCGGGGTGGAAAGAAATATCGTGTCTGTCGCCAAAATTCAATCCGCCCCAAATTGCATCAGCAATTAGCCGTTAGGGGAACAAACAGCGAGCTAATATTCGGCGTCAATG
>OCZT010006861.1_pt1 | contig 11214 bp, 10 predicted proteins | sample 1539031 | NCBI WGS metagenome assembly OCZT01 (sample SAMEA3539308, study PRJEB22396) | soil metagenome | biome: tundra; feature: field; material: soil | place: USA | collected 2010-05 | depth 0.15 m
TTGCTGTCATCGCGTATCCGGCACGTTACGGCGCATCGGGAGTCACGAGCTTTCTTGTCAATCACGATGGCGTGATCTACGAGAATGATCTGGGTAAAAATACGAAAACTGCCTCAGCACCGATTACGACGTTCAATCCGGGGTCAGGCTGGAATAAAGTTGAGCGGATAAAGTGAAACAAATGTTGGCGCCGACGCGATTTTGACCCAGGGCGCCAGAATTCATTGACCCACCCGCATGCATAGCAAACGATGGTTTTCTTGGAAATTTCAAATGGCTGAGATGGGGCAGTCAAAATCGGCGCGCTGGGTCAAAATCGCGTCGGCGCCAACAACCACTGATCTTCTCTCCCGCGGTAACTCTTTCTAACTCGAGTTTTATTTGAAAGTGGGAGCGGCGAAATTGCGTTCAGAGAATAGCCGCAATAAATTGCATTGGATATCGAGAAAATCGAAAACAGAGAATGAGGGAATTGCCGTAGAGCCGGCTACAGGCGGAGAGTACGCCCACATAATTACCTTTTAATTCAACTAGTTAGACTAGCTGGCGGAGAGGGAGGGATTCGAACCCTCGATACAAGTTTAAGCTCGTATGCGCCCTTAGCAGGGGCGTGCCTTCGACCTCTCGGCCACCTCTCCGAAGGCCGCGCATAGTAATGTAACTGACCTGAAAGGTCAAACGATTATGCGTCTTCCTGGTCGAGACCGAAGGCTTTGTGCAACACGCGCACGGCCAGCTCAAGATATTTCTCGTCGATGACCACGGAAATCTTGATTTCCGAAGTGGAGATCATCTGGATATTGATGCCCTCTTCCGCCAGGGTACGGAACATCTTGCTGGCGATGCCAACATGCGAGCGCATTCCGACACCAACCACGGAGACCTTGGCCGCCTTGTTATCGCCGATAACTTCGCGTGCACCGATGTGCGGTTGCACTTTGTTTTTCAAGATATCCATCGCTCTGGCAAATTCATTGCGGTGCACGGTAAAGGAAAAGTCGGTTGTGCCATCCACACCGACGTTTTGGATAATGATGTCCACGTCGATGTTGGCATCGCTGACCGGTCCCAAAATCTGGTAGGCGATGCCGGGCTTGTCGGGCACGCCCATCACGGTGATTTTTGCTTCGTCGCGGTTGAACGCGATCCCGGAAATAATAGCTTGTTCCATTTTGTCGTTATCCTCAAAAGTAATCAGTGTACCTTCGCCTTCTTCTTCAAAGCTGGACAGCACGCGCAGCTTGACCTTGTATTTTCCGGCGAATTCCACCGAACGAAGTTGCAACACCTTGGAGCCCAGGCTGGCCATCTCAAGCATTTCCTCAAAGGTAATGCTCTTCAGGCGGCGCGCCTCGGGAACCAAGCGCGGGTCGGTGGTGTAAACGCCATCCACGTCGGTATATATCTGGCATTCGTCGGCACATAGCGCAGCAGCGATCGCCACACCCGTGGTATCCGAACCGCCGCGCCCCAGCGTGGTGATGTTGCCGTCTTCGTCCACACCCTGAAAACCCGCCACCACCACCACGCAGTCATTCGCCAGATCGGCACGGATGCTTTGCTCGTCGATACTGACGATGCGCGCTTTGGTAAAGGCACTGTCAGTAAGTATCTTGACCTGTGCACCGGTGTAGCTCTTGGCGTTCAGCCCCAACTCCTTGAGTGCCATCGCCAACAAACCGATGGTGACCTGCTCGCCAGTCGAGATGATCACATCCAACTCGCGTGGATCAGGATGTTTCTGGATTTCCTTGGCGAGCCCGATCAGACGATTGGTCTCACCGCTCATCGCGGAGACCACCACAACCACCTGATGCCCAAGTGCCTTGAATTTAGCGACGCGACGCGCCACGTTCTTGATGCGTTCCGGATTGCCTACCGATGTACCGCCGTACTTCTGCACTATCAATGCCACGATGTTTTCTATGCCTGACTTAAAAAGTGAGCGCGATTCTAGCGCAACTGACCAAAAAAAACGAGGCGACGAAAAGCCAGTAGCCAGTGGCGGGTAGCTTGTAGCTTGAAGGCTGCGCGGAAAATGCACACCTTTATTGGCTACCCGCTACAAGCCACAAGCTATACTATCGTCATGATTGAAATCACCCCGCGCAGCTTTCCCGCAGACGCCATGCAACACTTGCACGACAGCGGTTATTCGTCTGCATTGGCGAAGATTTTCGCGGCGCGTGGCATTATGGATAGCAAACAACTGGACACTTCATTTGCCGAACTGTTGCCGTTCGATGCACTGAAAAACGCCCGCGAAATGGCATGTTTGCTGGCTGATGCCATTGCTGCGAAAAAAAAACTCATGGTCATCGCCGACTACGATGCCGACGGTGCAACTGCCTGTGCGGTGGCCGTGCGCGGTCTGCGTGCCTTCGGTGCGCAAATCGATTTCATCGTCCCGAACCGCTTTGAATATGGCTATGGCTTGACGCCTGAGATCGTTCACTTAGCCGCTCAATCTCAACCGGATATTCTGCTGACAGTAGATAACGGTATCGCCAGCGTCGAAGGTGTAGCCGAGGCCAATCTGCTCGGAATGCAAGTCTTGGTCACCGACCATCACCTGCCCGGCGACACGCTGCCAGATGCGGCATGCATCGTCAATCCCAATCAATCCGGCTGTGCATTTCCCAGCAAAAATCTGGCTGGTGTGGGAGTGATGTTTTATGTGCTGCTGGCGTTGCGCGCCGAGCTGCGCACGCGCGGCGCATTTGCTGAACAAGCCGAACCCAAGCTCGCCGAGCTGCTTGATCTGGTCGCATTGGGAACAATTGCCGACGTGGTAAAGCTCGATCAAAACAATCGCATCCTGGTGCAACAGGGCCTGCAGCGCATCCGTGCCGGACGCGCTTGCGCCGGTATCAACGCGCTGCTGCAAGTAGCGAAAAAAATCCCGGCGCGTGCATCCAGCCAGGACTTGGGCTTTACCGTCGGACCGCGTTTGAATGCTGCGGGCAGACTGGATGACATGAGCCTGGGCATCAATTGCTTGCTGACTGATGATGCGACGACTGCCATGCAAATCGCCGCAAAACTGGACGCACTCAATCGCGAACGGCGCAGCATTGAAACGGATATGCAGGATAGCGCGCAGGCGGCACTGGAGACCATCAATCCATCCGATAACTTTAGTCTCGTGCTGTTCGATGAGTCTTGGCATCAAGGTGTGATCGGCATTCTTGCCTCGCGCCTCAAGGATAAATTTCATCGCCCGACCATCGCCTTTGCGCGCGCCAACAATGGAGAGCTAAAGGGTTCAGGACGTTCCATCGCCGGACTGCATCTGCGCGACGCGCTGGATTTGGTCAGCAAACGCCATCCCGCGCTGATTAAAAAATTCGGCGGGCACGCTGCAGCGGCGGGTTTGAGCATCGCTGAGAATGACTTTGAAAACTTCATCGCCGCCTTTGAAAAGGTATCCAGCGAACTGCTCAGTGCGAGCGACCTGGCGCAACGCATTGAAACCGATGGCGCACTGGATATTGCCGAAATGAATCTGGAAGTGGCACGCATATTGGATGAACAAGTGTGGGGGCAAGGCTTCCCTGCCCCGCAATTCAGTGATGACTTCATCGTGCAAAATCAGCGCGTGGTCGGCGGAAAACATCTCAAACTGCATCTAGGTGCAAAAGGAATAATCATCGAGGCGATACTGTTCGGACACAACGAGATGCTGCCCGAACAAATACATGCCGTGTACAGTCTGAGCGTCAATGAATACAATGGCACGCAAAGCTTGCAACTGGTCATTCGTCACTGGCAGGACGTAAAGGGGTAAAGCAATGGAAACCGTTCTTCTGCAAAATAACGGCATCGAAGCCTTGCCGCAGTTCCTCACCAGCCTCGCCATCGGTTTGTTGATCGGGTTGGAGCGCGAGCGCACCCCATCGGCCAAGGCAGGGCTGCGCACCTTCGCACTCGTCGCCCTATTCGGCACGCTGTCCGCGCTGCTCTCCACAAAACTCGGCTCACCCTGGCTGCTGATCGCCGGTCTGCTTGCCGTGGCCGGCATGATCATCGCGGCATACCTCAACAAACCCAGCGAAGAAAACGATCCCGGCACCACCACCGTCATCGCTTTACTGCTGTGTTACGGGCTGGGCGCGATGATTTGGTATGGCCTTGCCGAACTGGCCGTGATGCTGGCAATAGGTATCACCGCCCTGCTCTATTTCAAACCCGAGCTGCGCGGAATATCGCAGCGGCTCACGCGCCGCGATCTGGTCGCCGTGCTGCAATTTTCCGTGCTGACTTTTATCGTGCTGCCGATTCTGCCGGATCAGGATTACGGCCCCTACCACGCCTTCAATCCGCATCAGGCCTGGCTGATGGTGGTACTGATCTCCGGCATCAGTTTGGTGGGTTATACTGCGCTGCATGCGGTGGGAACCCGCTATGGCGCGCCACTGCTGGGTTTTCTTGGCGGTCTCGTTTCCAGTACCGCGACCACTTTGCTCTATGCAAAAAACAGCAAGAACAATCCAATCATATCGCACCTTGCCGCCTCGGTAATTGTAATTGCCAGTATGGTGGTATTGCTTCGTCTGCTCGTGCTCAGTGCCATTGTCGCCTATGGCACGCTGCCCGGCCTGTTCCCGGTGCTCGCGGGCGGCTTCCTGTTCGGTTTGATCGTCGCGCTGTACAACTGGCGCAAGATGGACAAGGTAACCGAGCTCAACATCCCGGAAACTTCCAACCCCGCCGAACTACATACCGCCATCGGCTTTGGCTTGTTATATGTAGTCGTGTTGTTGGTAGCAGCATGGATGGAGGCTCTCGCGGGTAGTCGAGGCCTGTATGTCGTGGCATTGGTGTCGGGGTTGACCGATGTTGATGCTATTACTCTATCAAGCCTGCGCCTATTCAATCTCGGGCAATTGAGCGAACACCAAACCGTCACCGCGATTGCACTCGCCTTTATTTCCAACATCGTGTTCAAGTTCGGCATGGTGGTGTTCATCGGCGGCTGGAATCTTGCCAAGCTCGTTGCCACCGGCTTTGTCGCGATGGCCTGCGGAGTCCTGCTTGGCTTGTTTGCGCTATAATCGCGCCCCTTTTAGCATACTGACAAAATCTCGTTCGTCTCTAGAAATTCGTTCTTCGGGATGAAGCGCAAGGAGCCGCGCAGCGAATGACGAGGCATATCAGATTGATAGACGAGGAATGAGCGAGCACGCGACACCGCGATTCGCCCGAATAACGAATTTATAGAGATGAACAAATGGAAGCCGAACAACTCAACGCCATATCCAATCAACTGCAAGACTTGGCAACACGAAGTGCGGAATTACGGAGGTATCTTTGACTTCGATACCAAGCAGGAACGTTTAGTCGAAGTCAGCGAGCTCGCCGAAAACCCGGCCATCTGGCAGGATGCCAAGCGCGCTCAGGAGCTGGGGCGCGAGCGCAAAATGCTTGAAGGCGTGGTGCTTGGCCTCACGCAAATCCGGCAAAACCTTTCCGATGCTGCCGAGCTGTTTGAAATGGCAAAAGCGGAAAATGACGAAGCCAGTCTGCAAGGCACTGCTACCGACATCCAGGACATCGAGAAGCGCGTCGCGGACATGGAGTTCCGCCGCATGTTCTCCCACCCGATGGACCCGAACAACTGCTTCATCGACATCCAATCCGGCTCCGGCGGAACCGAAGCGCAAGACTGGGCATCCATGCTGCTGCGCATGTATCTGCGCTACTGCGAACGCAAAGGCTTCCAGGTCGAAGTGCTGGAACAATCCGACGGCGAAGTCGCGGGCATCAAGGGCGCATCCCTCAAGGTTTCTGGCGACTATGCCTACGGTCATCTGCGCACCGAAACCGGCGTGCATCGTCTGGTGCGCAAATCGCCGTTCGATTCCGGCAACCGCCGCCACACCTCATTCTCCAGCGTGTTCGTCTATCCAGAAGTGGACGAATCCATCGAAGTGGAAATCAATCCCGCCGACCTGCGCGTGGACACCTATCGTGCCAGCGGCGCGGGCGGGCAACACATCAACAAGACCGACTCGGCGGTGCGCATCACCCACCTCCCCACTAACATCGTGGTGCAATGCCAGAGCGACCGCTCACAGCACCGCAACCGCGCCGAAGCGATGGCGATGCTAAAATCGCGCCTGTATGAAGCCGAACTGCGCAAGCGTAACGAGCAGAAGCAGGTGTTGGAAGACGGAAAATCCGACATCGGCTGGGGGCATCAGATTCGTTCTTATGTCCTCGATCAATCGCGCATCAAAGACCTGCGCACCAATTACGAAGTCGGCAATACGCAGGCCGTGCTGGACGGCGACCTGGACGATTTCATCTCGGCCAGTTTGAAGCAAGGCGTTTGAAATTCTAAGGGGCTGATAGAACAAACAATAATGTCTCTCTTCCGACGCTTACCAGATGATTTATTCCGTCCGCTGTCCGGCCCGAATCGTCACGTTTACGTCGAAATTCTTTCTAGTTTGCACAAACTGTTTTTTAGCGATAGTGCTGCATCTATTTTTCCAAGCGACAAAACTGTCCGCACTGAAATTGAAGAGACTCTGATTTCTCTGTCATCTCGTAATTGGATGCCAGAGGACGACGATGAAACGCTTCTAGACATTCCTGACAATGCAGCCGGACACGCATGGCGTGCCTACCGGCGACTAGTACGTTGCGGCTGGCTGGAAGAGGAGCAGGAACGTGTGTTTGAGGAAGCAGACAATCACTTAGCGCGAATCGACACATAACCGCTGTGTAATCTTATAGACGTCAAGGATGGCATGCTTGCCGCCAATGGCTCCATTGAAAAAATGCGCCCGGAATCTTCACTCATTGGCCGTGCAGGCCGTGAGCACCAACTGGAATCATTGAAGGAAGAATTTGCTAATAGCGCCGAAGTTTATGCCAGAGAAAATGAACAGCTATCAAAAGTGCTGGACGAGAAAAATCATGCCAATAGTTTGCCTGTGAAATTGCTCAATCTCTGTCAGAAAATTGCTGAGACACCGAATCTAGTTGAGCTTGTTGCAAAACGGCAAGTGGCACAATCGAAGTTTGACCGACTACAGGCTGAACCGAATCAATTGGACACTCGTGATGTTGATGCTTGGCGAATGAAAATCGAACAGTTTAAGAAAATTATTGCGACGAGAAAACGAGAAGAAGAAACACCTCGCCATAGCAGAAACGAAGAAATAACCATAAGCATGGTCGAAAAGGATGTCCACAAGAAGCAAAAGGCCAGTGAACTACAAACTGCTCTTGAAGATCGGTCTCGATGCACCAAAGCTCTCAGCTTCCGTCAGGATGCGGCAGCAAATCAATTTGAAAATTTTATGAAAGAGTTCTCCGAGAGTTATGCGAAAGTCGAAGAGCTAGCACGTATTTCTTGGTAAGCAACCTGCCCACTTATGTGTTGCTAAGCTAGAAAAAGATATGCATTCATTGTTGAAGGATTGCGCACACGAGTGGATTACAGAAGCATTCCAAAATGCTTGTGATGGCTGGCGGCGTGGGAAGGCATTCCGAGGACTTACTCTTCCGCAGGATCATGTTCGCGCATGTCACCTGTTTCAAGCCTTGCTGTTCATTGCGGAAGGCAGGCACAAAGGACTGGATATGCGCACATTCAGTGCGCGTCATCTCTCCGATTCAAAAGCCTTTTAAAGACTCAAGTCTACCTTTTGCGGTGTTTGGGCAAAATATAATGGGCTCGAAGAATGGGATACAGATGAGCTTCTTCAAACCCTTGGGTTGGAAAAAGAACCCCATCCCGTCTTGCTGCGAGGGCCATTTCTCCTTCAGCAAAGAGAAGTGATTTCAGACTTGTCATGCTTTCAACCATATATCGGGATGCCGCGCGAATTGTTGGGTGGTGTCATTCCAAAGCATGTGCCAGCTTATGTTCTGACTATCGAAAATCTGACCAGTTTTTTTCGCCACGCTCGGGAAATTCAGGATGATGGACTTATTTTATTCACCAACGGCTTCCCTAACCCTGATGTTCAAAAGCTCCTTAGCCGCCTTGACTCCGATTTGCCTCAATCAACCCCGTTCTACCATTGGGGCGATACCGATGTGGACGGTTTAAGAATCTTAAATTTTATCGGCACTCTGACTCCAAATCATACAATTTCGTCACATCTTATGAGCCGAAATACATGGCAACCTGCCAGATTGCTTAACGACCATGAAATAGGGAAAGCTAATCAATTGAAATCAAAAAATGTATCCATCTCAAAATTGCTTGACCAGTTACTTATTGAAGGGCTGCCTAAAGATTTTGAGCAAGAAAACGTAGATCCAGCATCGCCGCTTCCCGCAACAACAGATAACTAAAAACAACCTAGTTCATAGCCTAAATTGCGCCCGATAGGGCATTCGTGACACAATCCCGCGCCTACAAAAACAAGCCCAACAATTTGACTTTAACAATACAAGCACCATGACAACTGAATCTATCATTCCTCAGCAAGACGAAAGCCAAATCATCACGGAACGCCGCGCCAAGCTCAATGCGATCCGCCAGGCAGGTGTCGCTTTTCCGAACGACTTCGAGCGCAAGCATCTTGCTGGTGATTTGCACGCCGAGTTTGGCGAGCAGACGCATGACCAGTTGGAAGCCGCGCAAATTCACGTTGCGGTGGCCGGGCGCATGATGTTGAAGCGCGTGATGGGCAAGGCCAGCTTTGCCACGGTGCAGGACATGAGCGGGAGGATCCAGTTATTCATCAGCAATAATGACACCGGCGAGGAAGCACACAGTACGTTCAAACATTACGACCTCGGCGACATTCTCGGTGCGGTTGGCGTGTTGTTCAAAACCAAGACCGGCGAGCTCTCCGTGCGAGTAACACAAGTGCGTTTGCTGACCAAGGCACTGCGTCCGCTGCCGGAGAAATTCCACGGCCTGTCTGATCAGGAGCAGAAATACCGCCAGCGTTACCTCGATCTGATCACCAATGAGGATGCGCGCAAGGTATTCATGACGCGCACCAAGATCATCCAGACGATACGCGAATTTTTCATCCGCCACGGCTATATGGAAGTGGAAACACCGATGATGCACTCCATCCCGGGAGGTGCTGCGGCCAAGCCGTTCGAGACACACCACAACGCGCTGGATATGAAAATGTATCTGCGCATCGCGCCGGAACTGTATCTGAAACGTCTGGTGGTGGGCGGCTTCGAGAAGGTGTTCGAGATCAACCGCAACTTCCGCAACGAGGGTCTGTCCACGCGGCACAACCCGGAATTCACCATGTTGGAATTTTACGAAGCGTACCGCGACTATCGCTACCTGATGGACTTCAGCGAAAGCCTGTTCCGCGAAGTGGCGCACAAGGTGTTGGGCAAAACGCTGATCAGCTACCAGGGCAAAGAACTAGACTTGGGCAAGCCCTTCCACCGCCTGACCATGGTGCAGGCGATCCAGAAATATCATCCGCAATTCACCACCAAGCAACTCAACGACCGCGAGTTCGTGGTCGCCGAACTGCAAGACCTGAAAGCCAAATACAAGCCGCAGGATGGCATCGGCGGATTGCAGCTTTCGCTGTTCGAGGAGTTGGCCGAGGCGCAATTGTTCGAGCCGACCTTCATCATAGACTACCCGGTGGAAGTCTCACCGCTGGCGCGCAGCAGTGATAAGAATCCGGCAATTACCGAACGCTTCGAGCTGTTCATCGTCGGACGCGAAATAGCCAACGGCTTCTCGGAACTGAATGACGCGGAAGATCAGGCCGCGCGTTTCGATGCTCAGGTAGCGGCAAAAGATGCCGGAGATGAGGAAGCGATGTTCAAGGACAACGACTACGTGCGCGCGCTGGAATACGGCCTGCCGCCTACCGCCGGGGAGGGCATCGGCATCGACAGGTTGGTGATGCTGCTGACTGATAGCGCCAGCATACGTGATGTGATTTTATTCCCGCAAATGCGGACAGAAACTTGATAAGCCGTTCGTGGTGAGCCTGATGCAACTACTAGCCATTCGGACTAGGCTGTCAAAAGACTACAGCCAAGCCGCTGGTTATGTCGAACCATATGAACAACCACCCTTCGACAAGCTCAGGGCGAACGGCTAAATTTCATGTTAGATAACCACACAAAATCCCGTCTTTTGCAGCAATATCCCATGCTGCGCGAACTGCCTGCTGCAGACCGTGAAACATTGCTGGAAGCGGCGAGTTTTATGCAGCTCCCAACGGAAACGGTGGTGTTCGACGAGAACCAACCTTGTCATGGCTTTCCGCTGCTGCTGTCCGGGAACATTCGCGTCATAAAGGCCGCGCCGAATGGGCGCGAATTGCAACTGTATCGCGTCATGCCGGGCGAGAGTTGCATCCTCACCAGCAGCTGCCTGCTTGGCAACACGCGCTATCACGCGCGCGGTATCGCCGAACAAGCTCTGGAGATGGTGTTGCTGCCGGCCACCGCTTTCCACACCCTGATCGGCAAACAGGAAGCGTTTCGCAGCTATGTGTTCCACCTGTTTTCTGATCGGCTCACCGACCTGATGCAACTGGTTTCTGCCGTGGCTTTTCAAAAGCTCGACCAACGTCTGGCAAATCTCCTGATCAACAAGCCCAGCCCTATCCACGCCACCCATCAGGCCCTGGCCGACGAACTTGGCAGCGCGCGGGAGATCGTCAGTCGTTTGCTCAAAGGCTTTGCCGAACAAGGCTGGGTAAGACTGGGACGCGAGCAAATCGACATTACCGATGCGACAGCACTCAAAAAATTCGCCGACCTTTAGTGAGACAGGTCTCGGACCTGCGTCTGCGATTTCCCTATGTGATTTTTATCACAGACAAACAGGCGCAAATCTTCTAACCTGCACTTTCCCCTAACCTATTCGAAGGAGATCAAAATGAAATACAACGTGGGTACAATTGATCGCGTATTACGCGTGATTGTCGGTCTGGTGTTGATTGGGCTGGCAGCCACCGGAACAGTCGGCGTGTGGGGCTGGATCGGCGTCGTTCCGCTGTTGACTGGCCTCTTCAGTTTTTGTCCGGCATATGCAATCTTCGGCATGAACACCTGCCAGATGAAAAAATAATCATTCTGCAAACACCCGCTGCGCCCGATAGCTTATACGGTCTATCGGGCGCTTTTTCGTCCAGTCTTTCCCCCATTAAAGTTGAATGAAAATTCAGGGAGCCTCTAAAAATTCAAAGTTCGCCCAAATGCCCCACAAGGGGACACCGATCCGCTACGGGCAAAGGCAGCCCGTGCGGA
>OCZT010006863.1_pt1 | contig 11212 bp, 10 predicted proteins | sample 1539031 | NCBI WGS metagenome assembly OCZT01 (sample SAMEA3539308, study PRJEB22396) | soil metagenome | biome: tundra; feature: field; material: soil | place: USA | collected 2010-05 | depth 0.15 m
CACGATGACGTCGAGGACGAACGGGCCGTCGCAGTCGAGCATCTCCTGGATGGCGGCCTTCAACTCGCTCTTCTTGTGGACGCGGCGCCCTTTCACGCCAAAGCCCTCGGCGATCTTCACGAAGTCGGGGTAAAGGCCCGCGAGATTCTCCGGTCCGCCCACGTTGGATTCGTCGCCGAGGATGGTGTTCCCGCGGACGCTGCCGTAGAAGCGATCCTCCCACTGCACGACCATGCCGAGGTGCTGGTTGTTCAAGATCATCGCCTTCGCGGCGATCTTCTCGATGTGCGCGGTAGCGAGCTCCTGGATGTTCATCATGAACGACCCGTCGCCGTCGATGTCGATGACCTCTTTGTCGGGGCGCGCGACCTTGGCACCGAGCGCGGCAGGATAACCGAAACCCATCGCGCCGAGGCCGAGCGAGCTGATGTAACGGCGCGGTTCGTTGAAGCGGTAAAACTGCGCGGCCCACATCTGGTGCTGGCCGACGCCCGTCGTGATGATCGCGTCACCCTTCGTGAGTTCGTAGAGGACGGCGACAGCCTCTTGTGGCTGGATGTGCTTGCTGGGCTCGTAGCGGAACGGATTTTCCTTCTTCCACGTTGCAATCTGCGCATGCCACTCCTTCGTGTCGGGCGGCGCAAACTTGTGCACGGCGGCAAGCGCATTGAGCCGCGTGAGCGCGTGCTTGATGTCGCTGACGATCGGGTGCTGGACGCGCTTGTTCTTGTTGTGCTCGGAGGCGTCGATGTCGATGTGGACGATCTTCGCGTGTGCGGCGAATTTGCCCGTGTCGCCCGTGACGCGGTCGTCGAACCGCGCGCCGAAGCAGAGCAGCAGGTCGCACTGATCGACGGCCCAGTTGCCGTAGGCGGCGCCGTGCATGCCGAACCACTGCATCGAGAGCGGATGCGACTCGGGAAACGCGCCCAAGCCCATCAGCGTCGTGGCCACGGGGATGTTGGTCATTTCCGCAAACGTCTTCAGCTCCTGATGCGCTTCGGCGGAAATAATGCCGCCGCCGGTGTAGAGGACGGGCTGCTTCGCTTCGGCGATGAGCGTGAGCACGTGCTTGAGTTGATCGTCGCTCGCGTGCTGCGTGGCGGTCGCATAACTCGAGCGAAATTCCACCGTCGCCGGAAATACCGGCTGGAATTTCGCCTGCTGCACATCCTTCGGGATGTCGATCACGACTGGACCGGGCCGGCCGCTGCGCGCAAGGTGGAAGGCTTCCTTGAAAACTTTTGGCAACTCGTGGACGTCCATCACGAGATAGGAGTGCTTCACGATCGGGAGCGTCAGGCCGTAGAAGTCGGTTTCCTGAAACGCCATCTTGCCGATGTATTTCGAGTAAACCTGCCCTGTGATCGCGACGAGCGGGATCGAGTCCATGTAGGCGTCGGCGATGGCGGAGACGAGATTGGTGGCGCCGGGGCCGCTGGTGGCCATGCATACGCCAACCTTGCCGGTGACGCGCGCGTAGCCCTCGGCGGCGAACGAGCCGCCCTGCTCGTGCCGCGGGAGGATGACGCGAATCTTTTCCGAGCGGCCGAGCGATTGGTGCAACTCGAGCGACGCGCCGCCGGGATAAGCGAAGACGACCTCGACGCCCTCGCGGATCAGGCACTCGACGACGGCGTCGGCGCCCTTCATTTCGCGGCCGACTTCGGCCTTGGGAAATGCGGCGGGGGAGGTGGTGTCTTTTTTCATGGCGAAGGCTTTCGATGAAAAGCTGGGTAGCAAAAGCCACTGGCGCCCCAACTGGCAAGCCTGAGTAACGCCAGGCGAGAGTCGCTGCTGGGATGAAACAAGATGGCGCCACCATCCTGAGCGCACCCGTTCGCGTGATGTCAGCTGCCTCTCATGAACACGACCACTTTGCCGGTCATTTTGTTGAACTTAACCAGTGCTCGAAAACTTGGTCCAGGATAAGGAGGCGGAACCTTGCTGTTTTTTCCTCGGCCATCGATCAGAAATGTAACGACGATGTTGTCCCCTTCGGCTTCCACCTCACAATCATACCGATTGGGTATCTCTATCGTTCCGGCAATTACCTTGAACGCATAATTCGCGAAGAACCTTTTCTCCTCTTCACGCGTCGCAAAAGCAGGCAATTTGTAGACGATGTCTGGCGGCGATGAACTGAGACTCTTCGTGTTAGCCACGGCATTTTCTTGGGTGGGTATCGTCGCCTCAGGTTTTCCGTCGCGACTTGAATCTGCTCCGTGGCTGCTCTTCGCGGTCGCGTGGGAGTCAGGCGCCGCCGTGTTCGGTCTCCGCAAGGGTCGGTAGGTAAAAAGAATTATTGCGGCTCCAATAGCGATTACGAGGACGACCAGCTTCGTAGTTTTCATCAGGTGGCTTGGTTGAACATGAAATTAAGTTGGCGGGCCCCGGCTCACCGCGCAACGTGGGAGAATGCTCAAGCTGCTTTTCATTGGCGACATTGTCGGGCGGCCGGGCCGCGACATTGTCGTCGATCGCGTGCCGCGGCTGCGCACGGAGCTGGGCATCGATTTCGTCATCGCCAACGCAGAAAACGCCGCCGCCGGCGCGGGCATCACCGGCGCGATCGCGAAGTCGATTCTTGAGAGCGGTGTTGATGCGATTACGCTCGGCGACCATGTGTGGGATCAGCGCGGCTGGGAAAACGAAATTGGCCAGATGGAGCGCGTGTGCCGGCCGGCGAACCTGCCCGCGTCGAATCCCGGCTGGGACCATCTCGTCATCGAGGCGCGCGGTTTTCGGGTGGCGGTCTTCACCGTGCTCGGCCGCAGCTATATGAACAACACGAAGGCCGACTGCCCGTTCGCCTGCGCCGACCGGATGATCGAGCAACTGCGCCCGCAGGCCGACGCGATTATCGTCGAGATTCATGCCGAGGCGACGTCGGAGAAGCAGGCACTGGGCTGGCACCTCGACGGCCGCGTGACGGCCGTGCTCGGCACGCACACGCACGTGCCGACCGCGGACGCGTGCGTGCTGCCAAAAGGCACGGCGTTCATGTGCGACGTCGGCATGACCGGACCTTACGCGAGTGTGCTCGGGCGCGATGTGAAGGCGGTCGTTGAACGGTTTCTCGACGGGATGCCGCGTCGCTTCGAGGTCGCGACGGAGGACGTGCGGCTCTCGGCTGCGCTCATCGAGATCGGCGCGTCGATGGCGCGCGCAGAAAAAATCGAACTACTGACGGTCCGGAAATAAAACGGCGTCAGCTCCGCACCGTGCCGGCCTCTTCGAACACGCCGAAGTGGCGGTAGCGTTCATAGCGGGCATCGACGAGCTGGTCGGTGCCGAGGGCACGCAGGTCGTTGAGATGTTTTTGGAGTGTATAGCTGAGCGCGCTGGCGGCCTGCTTCGGGTCGTTGTGCGCGCCGCCAAGGGGCTCCGGGATGATCTCGTCGACGACGCCGAGTTTCTCGAGATTATCGGCGCTGACCTTAAGCGCTGCGGCGGCCTTCGGGGCGGCGGTGGGGTCTTTCCACAGAATCGCGGCGCAACCCTCGGGCGAGATCACGGAGTAGTAGCTGTTCTCGAATATGAGCACGCGGTCGGTCACGCCGATGCCGAGCGCACCGCCGGAGCCACCTTCGCCGACGACGACGGAGATCGTGGGCGTGCGGAGCATCGCCATTTCGCGGAGGTTGACGGCGATGGCCTCGGAGACGTGCCGCGCCTCGGACTCGATGCCGGGAAACGCGCCGGGCGTGTCGATGAAGGAGAGGACGGGCAGGCTGAATTTTTCCGCGAGGCGCATCAGGCGGAGCGCCTTCCGGTAGCCTTCGGGCTGAGGCATGCCGAAATTCCGCGCGATGCGCTCCTTGGATTCGCGGCCTTTTTGCTGGGCGACGATCATGACAGCCTCGCCGTTGAAAAACGCGGTGCCACCGATGAGCGCCTGATCATCCTTGAACTGCCGGTCGCCGTGCAGCTCTTGAAAGTCCTCGCAAATCATCCCGATGTAATCGAGCGCGTAGGGCCGTTTCGGATGGCGGGCGATTTGGACTTTTTGCCACGGCGTGAGGCCGGAGTAGATGTCGCGCTGCATCGCCTCGATCTTGCCCTCGATGGTGTGGATTTCCCGCGCGAGGTCGACGTTCGTCTCGATCGATTGCTGGCGGAGTTCGTCGAGCTGCTTGCTCAGCTCGCGCAGGGGTTTCTCGAACTCCAACACGTAGGTCGGCGACTCCATGGGGGGCAAAATTACGGGCGCCGCGCGAGCCGTGTCAACGGGCGTCAGCGCAACCCGGCTGCATCCGGCGGTGCGGTGTCCCGGGGCGCACGGAATGTGTCTGCACTCGGGCGTTTAACAACGCAGACGGCGTCTGCCGTGGCTGCTGGTGCGTGAGGCCCTTGGGGTGGGTGGGTTTTGCCGCTTTGTCACGCAACCGCCACGCATTCGTAACAATCGGCGGGCACGATGACCGCGATCCAGTCCAATCCAATATCCACCACGCATCATGTTCACTCTGAAATCGAAATGGCTCGCGCTGCTTGGCGGCGCGCTGCTCGCCGCCAGTCCGGCGCCCGCGCAGGACAGCAAGGCGCTCATCGACGCCTTGATAAAAAAGGGCATCCTCACCAACGACGAGGCCGCGCAAATTACGGCCGAAGTGTCGAAGTCGGAATCGGCGCTGGATGTCTCAACCGGCGGCAGCAAGTTCATTAGGAAAATCGCGCTCCAGGCGCGGTTCCAAACGCAGTTTGCCGGCCTCAGCACGTCGATCGACGGCGCCGCGGCGAACCCGCCGGCGACCAGCCACTTTCTGCTCCGCCGGCTCTATTTCGGCGTGAAGCCGGAGTTCGGCGACGGCTGGAGTGGGAATTTCAACTACGACTTCGCCAACCTGTCGTTCGACGCCGCGTATATCGAGTGGAAGCAGAGCGATGCGCTCGCGATCGACGCCGGCTTGCGCAAGGTGCCGTTCGGCTACGAGGAGACGACCTCGAGCGGCAATCTGCGGGCGATCGAGCGCTCGCCGCTCACGCGCTACTTCGTCGAGGGCAACAACGGCCGCCGGCTCGGTGCAGGCAGCTATCACATGGGCGTCTACGCTGGCGGCACGCAGAGCAACGTCTTCTACAGCGTCGCGCTCACGAATCCCGAGCGCGACGAGTTCAGCACGGGCGACTCGACGGCCAACTCGACGCCCGGCGTGAACAACGTCGGCAGCAAGGCGAACAACAATTTCGCGCTCTGGGGCAACCTCGGCTACGCGGACAAGTTCGCCGGCGGCAATTACCGGCTTGGCGTGCAGGGCGGCCTCGTGCGCGACCAGGGCGGCAAGGTGCTCGGCGCGGGCGACAACCTCACCGTCTACGGCGCCTTCCTCGATCTCAACGTTGCCGCGCTCAACTTTCAGGCCGAGTGGCTCGGGGCGAAGAATGATCACGGCGCGTCTGCCACCGCGAACGCCAAACCCTCGGGCTACTGGATTCAACCCGCCTATCGAGTCGGTAACTCCGAGGCGCTCGTGCGCTACACCTTCGTCGATTCCGATCACCGCGGTGTGGATCTCGCCGATGGCATCCGGTCAGCACCGAGCGGTGGCACGATGAACAAAATGTCCGAGTGGTTCATCGGCGGAAATTACTACCTTCACGGCAACGACACAAAATTCCAAATCGGCTACATCCTCGGCGAGTCGAAGGACACCATCACCGGCGCCCCGGCGAAGGCGAAGACCGACGGCGTGCGGTCGCAGATGCAGCTCAACTTCTGATCTCCAGCCCGACCATCTCCAACTCGAAAGCTATCATGAAAAAACTATTCTTCCTCGGCCTCGCGGCATTCTCTGCCTCGGTCGCTTCCGCCCAGATGCTCATCAACGGTGCTGGCGCGACGTTTCCCTATCCGATCTATTCAAAATGGTTCGACAGCTACGCGAAGGTCGATCCGTCGGTGCGGTTCAATTACCAGTCGATCGGCTCCGGCGGCGGGCAGAAGCAGATCCTCGCCGAGACGGTGGACTTCGGAGCCTCCGATGGCCCGATGTCCGACGAGAACCTCGCCAAGGCCCCGGGAAAATTGCTGCACATTCCGACGGTCGCCGGCGCCGATGTCGTCAGCTATAACCTGCCGGGCAATCCGAAGCTCAAGCTTGATGGCCCGACGCTCGCCGACATCTTCCTGGGCAAGATCACCAAATGGAATGATCCGGCTATCGCAGGACAAAACAGCGGCGTAAAACTCCCCGACCAGGACATCGTGGTGGTCCATCGCTCGGACGGCAGTGGCACGACCTATATCTTCGTCGATTACCTCTCCCACGTCAGTGCCGAGTGGAAAACGAAAGTGGGCACCAACACTTCGGTCAACTGGCCCGTCGGTCTAGGTGGCAAAGGCAACGAGGGCGTCGCCGGCCAGATCAAGCAGGTGCCCGGTGCCATCGGCTACATCGAGCTTGCCTACGCGAAGCAAAACCAACTGCCGTTCGCCGACATGAAAAATTCCGCGGGCGCCTACGTTACGGCGACGCTCGAGTCGGTCACGGAAGCGCTGGCCACGGCGGACATTCCCGATGATTTCCGCTTCTCGATGGTCAACCCGCCCGGCGCGAAGGCCTATCCCATCGCGGGCACCACGTGGCTGCTCGTTTACCAGCAGCAGAAAGATCATGCCAAGGGTCAAAAGATCGTGGCGTTTCTCAAGTGGGCCTACAAGGAAGGCGAAAAGATGGCGACTTCGCTCGACTACGCGCCGCTGCCGGACGGCGTCGTCGCGCGCGTCCTCAAGCGCATCGACGAGATCAAATACTGAGTGAGCCCACAGCCTCAGTCTTCAGCAATCTGTTCGGGCGGAGGGCGACCAGCACCCTCCGCCCATTTCCTCTTCTACACTCGCGCATGACCTCTACCGCCCGCCAGATTCCCGCCGCTGGCCTCGCGCCGCCCTCGCGGTTCGCGGACCGGGCATTTCATGGCGTTACGCTGTTGGCCGCGCTGGTGGTCGGGCTGCTGTTTGTGCTCGTTGCCTGGATGCTGTGGCGGGGCGCGCACCTCTCGATCGCGAAATTCGGTTGGAGGTTTCTCATTACGTCCACGTGGGATCCGGTGGCCGAACAGTTTGGCGCGTTGCCGTTCATCTACGGCACACTGGTGTCGTCGCTGATCGCGCTGCTCATCGCGGTGCCGCTGAGCATCGGCGCGGCGATTTACCTCACGGACCTCGCGCCGCTGTGGCTGCGCCAGCCGCTGGCCTCGCTCATCGAGATGCTCGCAGCTGTGCCGAGCGTGATCTGGGGGCTGTGGGGGGTGTTCGTGATGGTGCCGTGGCTGCGCGACCACCTGTTTCCGCTGCTGAAAAAATACCTCGGCTTCCTGCCACTGTTCCAGGGGCCGATCTACGGCGTGAGCATGCTGGCCGGTGGCATCGTGATCGCGATCATGATCCTGCCGATCGTGACGTCGGTTTCGCGCGAGATCCTGCGCGCGGTGCCCGACTTGCAGCGCGAAGCAGCCTATGGGCTGGGCGCGACGCGTTGGGAAGTCACCCGCATCGCCGTCCTCAGTTACGCGCGCCGTGGCCTGCTGGGCGCGGTGGTGCTCGGGCTCGGCCGCGCGGTGGGCGAGACGATGGCGGTGACGATGGTGATCGGCAACCGTCCGGAAATTGCGCCGTCGCTCTTTGCGCCCGGCTACTCGCTCGCGAGCGTAATCGCCAACGAGTTTACCGAAGCCACGACCGACATTTATCTGAACGCGCTGTTCGAACTCGGACTCGTGCTGATGGGCCTCACCATCATCGTCAACATCCTCGCGTTGATCCTCATTAAGTCCGTCGAGACGCCGGGCAGCCGCCGCGCCTGATCTCCCCGCCATGCCCAGCCGCCACGATCAATTCCGCAAACTAAAGAGCGCCACGATGAGCGCCGTGGCGATTGCGTGTGCGCTGTTCGTCATCCTGCCGCTCCTGCTCGTGCTCGGCCATCTGATCCGCGAAGGCGCCGGCGCGATCAATGTCGCGTTCTTCACGCAACTGCCGAAACCGGTCGGCGAGCCCGGCGGCGGCATGGCCAACGCCATTGTCGGCACGTTCGCGCTCCTCGCGTTCGCGCTCGTCGTGGGCGTGCCCGTGGGGTTGTTGGGCGGCGTTTACCTGTCGGAATATGGCAGCGAGCGCTGGAATTTCTGGATTCGCTTCGGCGCGGACATCCTCAATGGCGTGCCGTCGATTGTCTGGGGCATGGCCGCCTACGCACTCGTGGTGGTGCCGATGAAGGGGTTCTCCACGTTGGCGGGCGGGCTCGCGCTCGGCTTCATCATGATTCCACTCGTGTTGCGCACCACGGAGGAAGTGCTCGTGCTCGTGCCCAACGCTTATCGGGAAGCGGCACTGGCGCTCGGGCTCCCGCGCTGGAAAATCATCACGTACATTGTGGTGCGCACGGCGCTGAAGGGCATCGTGACCGGCGTGCTGCTGGCGCTCGGCCGCGTAGCCGGTGAGACGGCCCCGCTGTTGTTCACGGCCTTTGGCAACCGCTTTTGGAGCCACCACCTCACCGAACCGATCGCCGCGCTGCCGCTGCAGATCTTTACCTACGCCATCTCGCCTTACGACGACTGGCACCGCCAGGCCTGGGCCGGCGCGCTGGTGCTCGTATTCCTGGTCTTCCTCTTGAGCGTCGGCGTGCGCCTGTTTTTTGCCAACTGGAAGCAGTCCCCACGTTCCTGAACTTTGCCGCGATGCTCATGACCTTGCCCGAACCACCCCAAGCTGTGCCCACAACCGGTCTGCCGGCGCTGGCGGCCACCGCGGCCGAACTGGCCTTCAATGTTCGCGATCTCAGTGTCTTTTACGGCGCCAATCAGGCGCTCCATGGCGTCACAATGCAAATTCGCGCGCGCTGCGTGACCGCGATCATCGGGCCGAGCGGCTGTGGCAAGTCGACCTTTCTGCGCGCGCTCAACCGGATGCACGAACTGGCCCCCGGGGCCCGCCACACCGGCACGATCCTGCTCAAAGGCGACGATCTCTATGCGCGCCATGTTGACCCCACGCTTGTGCGCCGCCGGGTTGGGATGGTGTTTCAAAAATCAAATCCGTTTCCCACGATGTCCATCGCGGAGAACGTGCTCGTCGGCTTGCGCCTCAACGGCGTGCGCGATCGCTTGTTCCTCGCGGAACGGCTGGAGGCGTCGCTCCGCATGGCCGCCTTGTGGGACGAGGTGAAGGACGTGCTCGCCCGCCCCGGCACCAGCCTCTCCGGTGGCCAGCAGCAGCGGCTTTGCATCGCCCGGGCCCTGGCGCCCCGGCCGGAAGTGCTGCTGATGGACGAGCCGTGCTCCGCGCTCGATCCGATCGCGACCGCGAAAATCGAGGAGCTCATCCAGCAGCTCAAGAGCGACTACACGATTGTCACCGTCACGCACAACATGCAACAGGCGGCGCGGTGCTCGGACCACACGGCGTTCCTCTACATGGGACGGCTCATCGAATACGCCGACACCCGCACCATTTTCACCAACCCCGCCAACCCGCAGACCGAAGCCTACGTTTCCGGTCGCTTTGGCTGAACCGCTTCCCGCCATGACGCACTACGCCGAAGAAATGACCCATCTGAAAGAGAGTATCCTCGCGATGGCGAGCCACGCCGAATCCGCGGTTGCCCGCGCCATGCGCGCGCTCGTCGAGCGCGATGAGGCCCTCGCGCGCCAGGTGCAGGACGACGACAACATCCTCGACCAGTTCGAAATCGAAATCGACGACACCGCGATCCATATTCTCGCTAAAGCTCCGCTCGCCACCGATCTTCGCCTCACCACGGTCGCGATGAAGATTTCCCAGAACCTCGAGCGCGTCGGCGACGAGGCCGTTACGATCGCACGGCGTGCGATCGACTTGAACGCCGAGCCGCAGCTCAAACCCTACATCGACCTGCCTCGCATGGCCACGATGTCGCTCGAGATGCTGCGCGACGGCATCACGGCGTTCATCAACCGCGAGCCCGAGAAGGCCCGCGCCGTCGTGCCACGCGACCAGGACGTCGACGACTTGAACCGGCAGCTGCACCGCGAGCTTGCGAGCTACATGGTCGAACGGCCGGCCACGATCACCCGCTGCCTGCACCTCATGGTGATCTCGAAGAGTCTCGAGCGCATCGCCGACCACGCGACGAATATTGCGGAGGAGGTCGTCTATCTCTACGAAGCAAAGGACATCCGGCACTCGAATCCCAAAGATGATTAAACCGAAAATCCTGGTCGTTGACGACGAACCTGACGCACTGGAAGTGCTCGGCTTCAAGCTGAAGGAGGCCGGCTACGCCCCGATCTTCGCCACGGACGGCGCGCGCGCGATCACGGCCGCGCGGGATGAGCATCCCGCGCTGATTGTCCTTGATCTCATGCTGCCCGAGATCGACGGGCTGGAGGTCTGCAAGATTCTCCGCCGCGATCCGGCGATCGCGATGATCCCGATCATCATGCTCACGGCACGGGCGGCCGAAATGGATCGCGTGCTCGGGCTCGAACTGGGTGCGGACGACTACGTCACGAAACCATTCAGCCCGCGCGAACTCGTGCTGCGCATCAAGAAACTCCTCGCGCGGGCCAAGGCGGCCGACGAGCCCGTCGCGCAGCTCCGCTTCGGCGAACTTGAAATCGACGTGCCGCGCCACCAGGTCCTCGTCGCGGGCGCCGCGATTACGTTGACGGCGACGGAGTTCAAGCTACTCGAGCTCCTCGCGCGCCGACGCGGTCGCGTGCAGACGCGCGAACGGCTGTTGCAGGACGTCTGGGGCTACGACAACCCCATCGACAGCCGCACCGTCGACACGCACATGCGCCGGCTCCGCGAAAAAATCGGCGCCGCCGCGCGCTACCTCGAGACGATTCGCGGCGTAGGTTACCGCTTTACCGCCGACGTGCCGTGACAATGCTCGCGGCCGACGCATGACCGCGCGCGAATTTCTGCTTCTCCTATTACTTGCCGCCGCCGCGTGGACGGCCTGGCGGCTGCGCGGCCGCTTGCTGGCCGAACGCGACCGCCACACGCACGAGGTCGACGAGCTCAGGCGGCAACACTCCGACGACATTCACGCGCACACTGCGCGACTGGAGGCGATGCTCGACAGCATGATCGAGGGCTTGATTGTGATCGATGCGCGCGGGCGGGTCACGCTGGCGAACCGCGCCGCGGAGCGGTTGTTGGGTTTTTCGCGCATGAGATCGGAAGAGCACACGTCTGAACTCCAGTCACGCCAATATCTCG
>OCZT010006864.1_pt1 | contig 11211 bp, 29 predicted proteins | sample 1539031 | NCBI WGS metagenome assembly OCZT01 (sample SAMEA3539308, study PRJEB22396) | soil metagenome | biome: tundra; feature: field; material: soil | place: USA | collected 2010-05 | depth 0.15 m
ATATTGAAATCTAACATTAAAAGACTCTCCTCTTTCTATGTTTAAAATTATAACTTCTTGTTTAAGCATAAGAGCTCCTACTCCACAACTTATATGTGTTAGTAACCAAACTTTTTTACCAATAAGAGAATCATTATCTAACTCAGTTGTAAATTGATTACCTTTTAAATCAGTATATTCATACTTTGTGATTTCTATTACAGGAGAATACTTATTTTCTTTTATAGTTTTAATTTCCATAATACTAATCACAAAAATATATTTTCTTGGTTTTTAATTTAGAGAACCCCTTTACCTCTAAGAATTTAATAAATTCGGTTGTTAATTCATTTAAACAACTTATATCAATTCCCTTTGTTGAAGACAATCCCCAAGTATTTAAAAACTCTTTCTCTATTTTATTTATATCTAACTCTTCACTAGATACCATAATTGCATCTGTACAAAATAAACCAGGTTGATCTGTATATCCTTGCACCTCAATAACTGTTTTAATTTCCATAACTACTTACATTTTCATTATATTTCTTAATTGAATACATGCAATAAGTGCTTCACCACCTATTTCGCAGAATTCATATCCACTTAAAGTTCTCTCAAAAGGAAACCATTTATTTTCAATTTCTCCGTTATCCGATATTTTAACTTCGTAGTTTAATACTTCTTCATTTTCCAATGTTTCGTCAATAAGAAAAAGATAGTTTTTATTAATTTTTAAAGAGTATCCTTTTAATTTTCTTTCTGCTATTTGACTGCGAGTATGTAAGAGTTGTATATTGTCAATTTTTTTAAAAACCAATATACCATCTTTATATAAATCATATTTTATATATTGAACAGGATCTATTAAAATTAAATTATCTTCGTTTTTCATTTTTATGTAATTACAAAATGTATAAATAATTATCTTTTACTTCAACTGCACAAGGGCAATTAATTCCTTTTACACCGTTATCTACCCCTACTTGTATTTCAATACCTGAAGAGAAACTAACAACAACGAAATGTCCTGACCAATAACCTTTATATTGACCATTAGGAATTTTTGTTTCACTTATTGATTTTGCTCTATAGTCCATCTTTTTTTTTTTTAATTATGTCTAAAAATAAGAATAATTATTTTACTAACCTATTTTTATTTACAAGAATCAACATATTTTTTAAATTCTTTGTAACTTAAATTCATTTCTTTGTTAGATTCAGCCCATTGTACAAGTCTTGCAAGTCTATAAGCTTCTTGATAGTGAAGTTTACCATGTCGAGATAACCACAAATCAGTACGATCAATAGAATTTAACAAAAGACACTTTATTTTTTTATAGAATTTATCTTCTACTTTAATTATATTCTTCATTATTAATAGTGTTTGTATTTACTTAACCAATCCATAGGAGTAACATAACCATTTCGTTGACAATATTCCATATAATATTGTAAATCAGTTAAATATTCTTCTCTTGTCCAATTATTTTTTTCTTCTATAATTGCAATAGAGTTATCTTTGTAGTTTATTTTAGGTTCAAACCAAAAGTCACTTCCATCTGATAATTTAATTTCATCACATTCAACTAATGCATTTTCTATTTTACTTCCCTTATTTTTACTAATACAATAATTATCAGTAAAATTTTGATTAGGAATAGGTAATTTTAATGTAAGATTGGTTGACGTAATTATCTTTTTAGTAGCAGTTGAACCACTATTTAAATAATCTAATATATCAGAATGAGACATTTGTTTAATAGTATTATTAGGTAGTAAAACCCAATCTCCTGCGTTAATTCTACAAAAACTACCATCAGTTTCATCTGAAATAACATAAATATGGTATGTATTAGTATATGTTATCTTTGCATAATCTCTTGTCAAAAAAGTTTGAAAATGATAAAACATGTTTCTATCTTGTACTATACAGTTTTCTATTCGTTCTTTTTCTTCTAAAAGAACAATTTTTATTCTCTTTAATGTGTTCATAATAGTTTTTAAATATTTATTTTATTAAATTTACAAATTACAATTTTATCACCTTCTTTAAACCCAGGAAGATGTCTATTATCACAAGCCCTGTCTCCAATCATTTGATAACCACTACAGTCTTTAACATCTGGTTGAGAAAGAGAACAAGATCTATTGACTCCATTTATTTTCTCAATCATTGAATGCCTATTCATTCCGGTTTTCATAGTGGTTTATATGTTTTAATTATTTATATACCTAAAGATAAAATATATTATATTACTAACCTAATAAAAACAAAAAAAGAGAAGATAATTTTTTTTAAAACTACCTTCTCTTAAAAATGTCATAAAAAGACTATTATCATTACTAACAACCCGGTCTTTTTAATCGGTAAATAGAACATATCATTTTCACTTTTCAGCTATTCGTCTTGTTCCCAGTGACCATTAGAGGAGTCGAACCTCTACTGCTTCACAATTTTAATTCTCGGTTGATTAAGTCGATTATTAAAACTATTCTCTTTCTCCTTAGTCTTGGAGCATTCTACCTATTAAGTTAGCTGGTCGTTTTTATTTTTAAGTGTTTGCGTGATAGCAAGACTTCTCTCTTTTAACAATATTCGCCTACGTGCGTTTCCTTGTACTATCACGTCTAGTATTTTAAAAAGATAAGCAAGGAACCGCAAGCTCGTTTATTCCTATTAAGGATCGACTACAGGTGGTTTATTACCCGTTCCATTTTTATAGTGTTAAAGCTTTACTTATCTTTATATTTTAAAATCATTAGTTCTTGTATGAAACATTTCCTTTTATTCTGTTAGTATCTTTATAAGACTCTCCTACTCCCACTACACGGAAGGGCTAAGCAAAATTCGATGTATTTACACAAACATGAGTTACAAATTCATATATAATAAGTAGTTCTCACATACTATTTGGTTGTCTACTTAGGGTGGAAACCCAGCCTTGTACAACGCTCTTATTATTGTTTGCTTCAATCTAATGATTTATATTTTCAATGAACTTTTTATTGTATTAAAAAAAAGAAAGATGCGCTGGTTTCACCCACTATGGATATTCTATTTAACCGCTACCCTATTTCTTGCTATACATTGATAGGATCTACACGTTGATAAATTGATCAGATTTATCTCGAATGTCATCACGCGAATTCTTTCTTTTTATATTTATTAATATTTAAAAAAACTTGTTGTTAAAATCCAGCGACTCCCTTTACATTAATAAAGTATTCCTCTTTATTAGTTGTAACCATACGGTGTTTTAACTACGTCAGTGATTGAATGATCACATCCGAACAAGTTTTATGTTTTTAAAATCAAGTTATATCATTCTACTTCTAAAAGTATTCACAATCCCTAATTTGTGTCGTCAGATTTTGTGACTAACCCCTGATATAAAGTGCATCTAGAGAGAATTGGATGCTTCCTACTTCTTGATTTTCAAATAATTATTACGAGGTGAAAAAGTTTATTCTCTTTGAACTATTACTATTCGAGAACCACAAGGGTAGCGTGGTGCCAATATTAAACATCATCAGACGTTTATTTATATAAAGACTATTTCTTAATTCTTTCTAAAGCGTGTACCTTAATTATTTGTTTTTTTATATTTTTATCAATGAACTTCTTTGTTATTATTATTATACCCTAAAGATAATATTTTATTTAATATAAAACAACTATTTTTAAAGATATTTTTATTTTATTTTATCAATTGCTTTTTGAGCAACTTCTTTTATATTAGAAAGACAAAAGTTATATCCTTCAACAAAAGAAATACTATCATAATCTGTATCTCCATATGTACATCCTTTAACTCCTCTATCTTCTGAAAGATTAATAATATGTTCTAAAGTTTCTTTTAAAATAGATGTTGAATCTACAGATTTATTTTCAATCTTACAATTAATTTCCAAATCTTCTTCAACATACATGTTAGATATTCCTTCTCGAATTTCCTCCTTTACTTCTTCAAGTAAATTTTTCATATCATCAATTTTGTTTTGAGGAAAATATCCAAGTCTATCACGTTTTATAGCTTTTACCTCTTCCCATTTATCTACATTATCTATTTCAATTGTTATTATTATTTTCATCCTTGTTTTTCTATATGTTTATTATATATTAATTCAATATGTTTAAAAGTAACTATAGTCTTTTCTATATAGTCTTTTGTAAATTCTTTATATAAATGTGCTACTTGTTCCCAGTAAGATTCATTATTCCACCATGTAGTAACCCTATCAGAATAGCTACTATCTCTTCCTTTTTTTTCTTCAGATGTAGGTAAAATATTAAACACTTCTTTATCAAACTCTTTATCAAAAGATTTATTCATAGCGGCTTTAAATCCTTCAATCCATATATCTCTATATTCTTTATTATCATCCTCAAAGGGATTATAATCATCACTATATTCAAATGGATATGCAATATATGCTAATCTCTCTATTTCTTTTTCAGTCATTAGTTTTACTTTATCTTGAAAATTTTTAACAATACTATCTATTCTCGACTGCGTAACAGCTACAGGTTCATTAGGATACATTACTTTTGATTTTTTTCTTTTTTTTAATAGAAAATTCTTCGTAATAGTTACATAAACAACCTCCAGTTGGATCATTTTTTGGAATATGACAACCTATTTGATCTCCTACAAGAGTACTATCTAAATTAAAAGGAGGTTCTATATAAACCATTTCAGATTGCTTCATTATTTCTTTTCTTTTAGTAATTCGTTATCAGGTTGAAGAATATCAAAATGTCCTGACCATCCTTCTATTTTAGATTTCCCATCAGGATTTTCAATAGCTATTATATCTGTTTTCTTGACAGTTTCAGATAAGGATTTATATCCATAAACAAAGTGAACTAAAACACTATCAGTATATATAAAAGTTATATTATCTACGATTATTTGATCAGGACTACTTCCATTATAAGTAAATCCAAATGCTACATAATCTCCTGGTTTTAAATCTTCTATTGTTTTCATATTTTATTTTACTTTTTTAAGTTTTTCAAAATATACTATTAAATTATCAACAACTTTTTCTGAGGTAAGTTTAAAATTTAACGGATTTAATCCATTTTTAGCTCGTAATGTTTCAAGATAATTTAATTTTTCTTCCATCTTTTTATTGTTTAATCATCCACCAATCACTCAACATAGGGTTACCAGCATCTATATCTGATTGCTTAACAACATACTCTAGATTTTTTCTAAGCCTAAATGCATGTTCAGGTTTAGGAATTAAAACCATTCCTATAGTAATTATTACAACATCTTGGTTAGAATCTTTCATCTCTTATTATTTTTATTTAAATTTCTTATACTCTAAAGATAGTGAAATAGATATCATTAAACAAATTATTCTCTTTTCTTTTTTAATTCGGCAAGTTTTTTTTCAATCTCTTCTATTTGTTTATCAATATTTTTTTTAATAGAATCAGTATTACCACCGAGTTCTAAAGAATCTAATTTACTTTTATCTGAATGAATATAAATTTCATATTCACCTTTTGTCTTATAATATCAGCTTCACTTTTATCTCCAGGAAATATCATTGAATCTCCCCAATATACATGTCCATTATAACTAAGTGCTATTTTTTTGTAATTATTTTTCTGTTCTCGAATTTTATCTTCTCATTTCTCCCCATCCACTATCAGGAGATCTATCTCTGTTAAGACCATACTTAACATTAAAATTAGGACCTTCAGTATCACATGTTGTAACTTCCAAACAAGGTTGGTTACCAGGAAATACTAGTATTTTATTTGAATCTTTCATAACATATTGTTTTTATTTATATTCTAAAGATAGTAAAATAAACATTACTAACCTACTATAAACATTTTAATTTAATTGTGATTCGTAACTTTCAAAACTACGTAAATTAAACCAAATAAAAGAACCGTAATTTTTTAAAAAAGGTAAATTGTATTCAAGATATAAAATTAATGTTGCAGGTCTTGGATTAGAATCAATATTATACAAACATTCTCTAATATATCTAATAGTTTTAACAAAATTTTCTGAAACAATATTACCTTCTATATAGTTTTTTATTGAAGATAACATTAGTTTTTCATAATTTTCGCTTACATCTACCATATTTATTTCTTTTTATCAAATGCCCACTCTATACTGTCGAAAGCTATTTTCATTGATTCTTCTGAATCAAGTTCTTTTTCTTCTATAATTTCCCACTCGTAGATACTATTGTGAGTACGAAAGCTTTTTGAATCTATTACTTCTTTAACTTCACTAGTCCAAAAAGAACCTATTTTAAATCTCTCTCCTACTGTAGGTTCTTTAAACCATAATTCGTTTGTTTCTCTAATAGTCTCAAACCCTTCATGAATATTGTGAGGATGAAGAGCATCTTCTAGTTCTTTTATTTTTTTAATTCCAATTTTCATTTTAAATTCTCTTTTTTAGTTTTAAACACATTTTGTGTAGAATCTGAAGTAAATCCATATTCAAACTTTATACTAGGTCTTTTAAGAAATTTGTTATAAAAATTATTAGGAAAGGTATCAATTAAAATATTGTTCGCACACGCAATAGCTTGACACTCTTTTTCAATATTAAAATAGCCTTCTCTTTGTGATGTGATAAAATTACTTAAATCAGTATAAAATTTTGTAAACTCATTATAATCAATTTGTTGGTTTTCATGAACCCATTTCCAAGTAATATTTTGGCCATCTTTTCTACTCTCCATAATGATCTTAGATACTTGAAGAAAAGTTTCTTTATTAATATTAGTAATTTTTTCTTTAGTTAAATATGTTTTCCATAATTTATCATAAAACCCTTCTTTTTCTTGAACCTTTTGTATATAAGCGTTATTGTATTTTTTTGATAAATTATATAAACTTACTGATTGAGTACACATAACCTTGCCAAAACCATAAACATAATAAAGTATAAACAACCCTATAGTCCACCATACATATTTTTTGTAATTAAATACCTATGTTTCCTCTTTTTCAATTATTTCAGGTCTTTCATTAGAACTATAATAATATTTTTTAAACCACCCTGGTTTTTCATCTGATCATGCGTCTAATTCATGAAGAAAACTAATTACTAATGTAAGGAGAAATGTAACTAATAAAACTTGAGTAAGAATATGAATCCAGCTCCATTCTACTTTATATAAATATTTTACTCCATTAGACCAACTATCCCATACTTGAGTATCACCTGGAAAGTCTTTTGTTAGTCCACATATCAGTATTGCAGCAAACACTAAACTAATTACTAATATATTTAGTAAAACGAAATTGGTTTTTTTAATTTGTTTCATAATTTTTATATTTAATTGTTTATTTAATTTAATTTTTTGTCTAATATAAATCCATCTATATTTGAACTACCATGATCTCTTCGACCTTCAAAAATATAAAGAAATTTATTCTCAGCAAGTTCAAACATTCCTTCAATACTTTTATTTGTTTGTACGGAATAAATATTACCTTCCGTATCATACCCGGTAGGGGCTCCTATTCTAAACCAATCTTTTAAATTGTATTTCTTAACCAACTTGTTATATAATTTAACTTGTGATTTTTCTGTTTTTGTTGATTCCATAATTAAATAAATAAATGATCATTAAAATAATAACCTTGTTCTAATTTATATAAGTAAAGATAAGAGAATAATTATTACTAACCTAATTTTTTAAATAAAGCTTGTTAAATATTATAAAAAAAATAATAAGACCTATTATGTGAGTACCTAATACATATATATATTTATATGATTCATTATTTATAAACACACCAAACATTGGAATCGTATATGCTAAAATGATAGATAAAATACAATATTTGAAACCTTGATTCATATTCTTATTATGATCGAAGATAATATTTATCTAAAGAACATAATTCTATTACAAAAGAACTAACTTCGTTTAAACTTTTTTTACTAAGATAAATTAAAAAGTCGTATCTTTCTGAATCACCTTTGCTAATAAAATCAAAACTAGCAACTTCTTTTTTTACTTCTTTACTCATTTGCCCATCAGGAGCACTTTTTAACATTAGAAATAAATCACTAAGTAGTTCAGGATTATATTTTTCCATAATTATTTTTTTTAAAGTTTACGTTTTAATTTTAAAAGTTCTAATGCAACTTCATGCATTGTGTTAATGTAGTCGTCACCAAACTCAGAAGAACCCCAAGTTTTTTCATCAAGCGCTGCTAATAATTGTTGACTAGCTTCTAATAATAAGCTTTTAGCTTTATCTATTGCTTTATCTGCTGTTGTATGTACTGACATATATTATTTTTAATTAAAAACTAGTAAATTCATTAACAGAGATAACAGCTTGTTTTAATAATTCTTTATTAAAGTAATAAGTGTCGCTATCTCCTTTTAAAACAAAAAATTCAATTGTCCCGTTTGCTATTTCACAACATGTATTTTTTAATTCTAAAAGCTCTTCTTCATTTACTACTTTAGATTCAGAACAGTAACTTCTATTATTAAGAGTTACCATTGTATAAGCATATAACTTACCTTTTAGTTTTGGTTTGGTCTCTGGTCTCATTTTAATAATTATTTTTTATTTTCGTTACGTTTACTTGTTGCTAATTCTTCAACATTATCATCAAATGATTCAATTTCAATTTCTTTACCAAGAACTTCTATATATAATCCCATATATATGCTACAACCTGTATAACTCATTGGATGTTCTTGTTCAGATAGCCATAATATAGCTTCATCAAAAGTTTTAAATTCTTCCTCACCACTTGGTCTTGTAGGATACATATTATCATACCAAGATACTTTGTAATAAATATCTTCTGTATTATATGTAAAGTTAGTTAATTCACTTATTTCGTTTACTAAACTATTAATTTTTTCAGTAATAACTAATCTTATTCTATCTTCAATTTTCATATACTTAAAGTTTTTAATAATTATTACGATCTACTAAATTCATATTAAATCTTTTTCTTTGCTCTTTACCTTCTTCTAGTAACTGTTCACAATGATGATACTCATACTCTGTCCCGCCACAATGTCCTTCTTCATATCTAAAACAAGGACCTTTACAAAAACAGTTAAATGTTTTTTTATTTATTGAGGATAATGTTTTTTTAGCCATTTTGTTTTGCTTTCATCTATATCTAATCTGCCACCCCAAAAGCCTAAACTAAACCAACTATTGTCTAAACATCTAACAAAAACAACATCTTCGTTATCTCTCTCCAAATGTCCTTTAACAAAATAATCTGTTTCTTTATTATAAAGCCAATTACAATCCTCAATTTCTTCTTTCCATAAAGACAAAATATCTTGATCTATTTTATCAAATGATATAATGTCTGTTATAATAACTTTATCATGACGACTGTATGTTATCTTACCATCGTCGTAAAAATCATATGTTTTATTTAAGATAGGTAGTTTCATGTTATTTATCAATAGCTAATTTTAATTTTATTAATCCGTTAACATCTGCGTGAATAGAATAAAGATATTCCATTAACTCTTTTGTTTGTTCTAAAGAAAGAACAGGTCTCATTCCTCCTCTTATCCAAGCTGTAGCATCTTCTGAACCAAATATTTTATCTTTAATAGTAGCTTCTGATAAAAAGATGTCTCTGAAAATCAAACCTATTGGATAAAGTTGTTCGTCTGTAAGTTTATCTAAACTTATTAAAAGTGGTGTGAATTTATCTGATCTTTCTAAGCCTATAAGGTGGTTTAAACCAACTACTTTTTGAGTATATGATTGAAAACTCCAACTAACTATTCTTTTTACACCATATTCGTCTATTGCTTCAAGATTGTAAGGTAGATAACCAGTTATATGTTTTAATTGTAATTCCATAAAATTTTGTTTTATTTATATACCTAAAGATAAATAAAAAAGAGTAACAAACCTAACTATTACTCTTTTTTATTATTATTTATTTTAACAGAGCTATTCTCTCATCTATTTTTCTTTGAAGATCGACTTTTGATATTACTAAAAATTCACCATCAGTTGATTTGTTAGCAGAACAATTCCAAATATCATTAAAAGAAAATAGTTTTATATGATTTTTTCTATACTCTTCAGCTGCTTCTTTTGTTGAAAAGAATTTACGAGAAGACAAACTTATAGCATGTGTAATTATTGTTTCTTCTAAAAACATAGGGTTTGACCTACTTGCCTGAGAATTACTATCAAAATCATGAATATCCCAAACAAAATTATGATCATCATAATAATCAACTCCGTCTTCAGTTGTAAAAACAGATTTTGGTTTTGGTGTTAATTCCCCTAAATCCTTTAATTTTTTTCCAACTCAGCAATTTTAGCTATATACCACTCATCAGACTGATAGTGTTCTTTTTCTCCTTTATGCATTTAATGTCGATTTTACAAAATTACTAGCTATTTTACCATCGTATTGACCTGTGTAATTAGTAGATAAATAAGACATAACTTTACCCATATCTTTTAAACTGTTATAACCATTAGCATTTACTTCACTAATAATAATTGTTAACAATTCATTTTCTGATAATGTTGAAGGTAAATAACAATTAAGGTAGACGTTTTCTTCTTCGTTATTACATTCAACATTTGAATCAACTAGTTTTTTTATAACTACTTTTATTTCAGTATCTGTCACTTCACCCTTTGCACGGAATTTTAATTCCAGTTTTTCTATTTTTTCTAACTCGGTGATTAACACTGATAATACATTCTTTTGTATTGTATTACCACTCTTTCTTGCAACTAACATATCGCTAGTTATTTGTTCTTTTAGCGTCATTATTTTAATATTTAATCTTGTTTAAAATGTTCACATTCATTACATTGTAGTTTGCTACAATCAAATACATCTGGTGCAAAACAATATTTCTCTTCAGATATAAATTCATTTGTTATAGGTGTTAGTGCAAATTCTTTTGATTTTAAATCTCCATCAAAAGTTAAATCTGGAATTAAATAACTTTTAACAGATATTTTAAACATTGTATCGTCTTTATATGGTAACAAAGAATTACCTATTATTTCTACTTCATCACTAGATACGTGTAAAATATAGTTATCTCCAATATCCTGTCCATCGATATTGCCAGTAATACTTATTTGTACGCGTGAATTAGCTATTCTATATACTTCTTCAAGTCTTGGCAACTCTTCGTCTATATAACGTACTAAATATATTATTAAAGCTGAAAAGTACATAAGAAAAGAACCATAACGTT
>OCZT010006865.1_pt1 | contig 11210 bp, 8 predicted proteins | sample 1539031 | NCBI WGS metagenome assembly OCZT01 (sample SAMEA3539308, study PRJEB22396) | soil metagenome | biome: tundra; feature: field; material: soil | place: USA | collected 2010-05 | depth 0.15 m
CCCTCGAAAATGGCGCGATCATCGGGGCCGACGGCTTCGGGTTTGCCAAGAACGAACAAGGCCACTGGGAGAAGATTCCGCAATCGGGGCCAGTGCGGCTGGGCAACCGGGTGGACGTGCAGGCCAATGCCTGTATCGACCGGGCCACGGTGGGCGCGACCGAGATTGGCGACGGCAGCAAGGTGGACAACCTGGTGCAGGTGGGCCACGGCTCGCGGGTGGGAGAAAACACGCTGCTCTGCGCACAGGCGGGTCTGGCCGGCTCTTCGGTGGTGGGCAATAACGCAATCCTTGCCGGGCAGGCGGGAGTCGCGGGCCACTGCACGCTGGGCGACGGGGTGATTCTGACCGCGCAGACCGGCGTCTCGCACGACATTCCGGCGGGCAAAACGATCTCCGGGTCGCCGGGCTTCGACAACCGCGTGTGGCTGCGGGCGGTCACCATCTTTCAGCGGCTGCCGGAGCTGCTGAAGCGGCTGGACCGGGTGGAAAAGAAGCTGGCGGCCCAGGAGCCGGCGGAAGGCGCAGCGGACGGAGACGGGAGCCGGAAATGAAGGTCTGGGTGAGATTGCACAGGGGGATTCTGGCCGCAATGCTGCTGGCGCCACTGGTTTGGGCCGTTGGGTGCCACTCGTATCCTATTGAAACGACGGTAGAAAATCGTACGGGGGCGGCGATCCAACTGCTGGAAGTGGATTATCCGAGCGCCAGCTTTGGGGCCGACAGCCTGGCGGCTGGCGAGAAGTTTCACTATCGCATCCAGTTGCGAGGGAGTGGTCCGCTGAAGGTGCAGTACACGGCCAGCGATGGGCGGCAGGCGCAGGTTGACGGGCCTGCGGTTGCCGAGGGGCAGGAGGGACGGCTGGAGATTGTGTTATTGCCAGGCGGGAAAGCGGAGTTCCATCCCCAGTTGTCTCCCCAGCCTTGATTCCGCCGCCGCAGGATTGATCTAAGGAAGCCCTGAACAGGTCCTCACTGCGATGCAGAATTCCCTCGGGGGCTAAAGCCCGCGTTGGTTTTGGTGGATCTATGGCGCGGCTAAAGCCGCGCCCTTTCAAAGCGCCGACCTATTCAGAGATTCCCTAAGTTCATAGAAATCAACCGGGAAACGACACCGGCAGGCTGTTCTCCTTCAAGAACTTACCGATAAGGGGAGCAGGAGGGCTGAAGTGCGCGGGAAAACTGCATCCAAGAGCAGCCGTCCCCCGGTCCGGTGGTCGCGGAGGTACGGGTTTGCCTTGCGCCTGCCGGCCTGTTTCCTTTCGATCGCGTTTGCGACCCTGATTGTGGGCTTCATAGGCCATTGGAAACCCGAGAATAACCTACTGTGGGTGGCCAACGGACTCTTTCTAGCGTACCTGCTCCTGGCCCCGCGCTGGCACTGGCCTGCCTACCTGATCACCGGCTTTCTGGCTCTCTCGATTCGCATCCTGCTCATTCGGGAGAGGTGGGATGAATTTCTGCTCTATAACTTGCTGGATATCGTCGAAGTGTTGACCGGCGCCCTGCTGTTGCGGCGGCGCTCGATTGAGCTTCCCCGCTTCACGGAACGCGGCTACCTGATTCGTTTCACCGCATTCGCGGTCCTGGCCGGACCCATGTTGGCAGGAGCCATCTATGCGTTGGTGCTGCCCTTCTGGCGGGTACCGGCTCCAGTGCATCCGTTCTTGAGTTGGGCGGCATCCGATGGCCTGGGCATCGCCATCAGCACACCGGCTTTTGTGGCCGTTTTACAGACCCGCTTGAGAAACACCGTCCATTGGCGACGGCATTGGTTCTACCCGGCTCTCCTGCTCGGGGTGACTTTCGCCGCCTTCGCGCAGAACACTGTGCCGTTGGTTTACCTCGTCTACCCGCTGCTGGTTCTGGTCCTGGTGCGCCTTGGACTGGGATACGCGTCGCTGTCCTCTCTCCTGGTAGCCGCCATCGCGGGGTGGTTGACGATCCATGGTCGCGGCCCGTTTGCGGCGGCGGGGTCCATCAATCCAGCCCTGCCCAGCCGGTTGCTCCAGAGCGCCGTCGCTTCCGCGACGCTCATGATCTACACGGTTTCCGTTGTGCTGGAGAGCCAGCGCGCCACCGAGCGGCGGCTGCAGGAGATTGTCACTCTGCACAATCTGGTGTCTGAGAACTCCCGCGACGCGATCATCCTGGCCGACTTCAACGGCCACCGCAACTACGTCTCTGCCGCAGTCGAGCGGCTGGCCGGATGGAGCAAGGAAGAGTTTGCAGGGATGAAGAGTCTCGACCTGCTCCATCCTGAGGACCGCTCGAAAGCGGAAGCGGTTGTGCTCGAACTCCGCTCCGGGGCCGAGGGCGCCATGATCGAGTGCCGCGTTCGAACGAAAACCGGGGAATACATCTGGATGGAGGCCAGCCTGCGGGTGCTGCGGGATAGGGAAACCGGCGTCCCCTCTGGAATCCTCAACCTCGTCCGGGATATTACCGAGCGCAAGCGCGCCGAACAGCAACTCCAGGATGCCTACAATGCCGTCGAGGCGCTGGCTGTCACGGACGCGCTGACGGGATTGGCCAACCGGCGGCGGTTCGATCAGTGCCTCACCAGCGAGTGGCGCCGCGCCATGCGCGACCGCAATCCGCTGTCCCTGTTGATGATCGACGCCGACATGTTCAAGTCGTACAACGATACCTACGGGCACCCGCGCGGCGACAGTTGCCTCAAGCAGATTGCAGAGTCGGCCCAGGACGTGGTCTCACGGCCCGGAGACCTGGTGGCCCGATTTGGAGGCGAGGAGTTTGCCATTATCCTGCCGAACACCGGCAACGAGGGCGCGATGCAGGTTGCCTGCGAGATCTGCGAGGCGATGCGCGGCCGTAAACTCCCGCACCAGGGCAATACTTTTGGGTTCATGACGGTATCGGTGGGGTGCGCCACGACGGTGCCCGGTTTCGGAAAGCACTCTGCAACCTTGATTGAGATTGCCGACAAGGCTCTCTACAAAGCCAAGCACAGCGGGCGCAACCAGGTGTGCAACGGGAACACGATGGAAAGAGGCGAGGAAGATTCGCAGGAATCCGCGGTGCCGGACGCTGCCGTCGGCAAGACGGCCTGAGCACTCTCACGATGATCGGAACAGAGGCTGGCCGGAGATCGATTCCCTTGAGAGGATTGGTCCGCCGGCCGCTTTGGTTGGGGCAAAGGAGATACGGTTCAGTGCACCATGCCCTGGAAGAGCGGGGACTGGAGCAGGCTGTTGAACTCCTCATCGGAGGTAGCGAAGTGGATGGAAAGGCGTCCGGAGTCGGAGGCGATGGAGGTGGCGCTCAGAGCCTGCTTTTCGGCGCTCGATCCGCTCATCTTGCGCACCATCAGCGCGGCCGTCAGGAGCGAAGAGATGGTGGTGGCGGCAAATGAGTCGCCGGTGGAGATGGTGAGGTCGAACTTGACGCCGTGCTGAAAGTCCATCGAGTACCAGGAGGCGAGCAGGCGTTTGCGGACGGTTTCGAAATCGGTGACCGAGCCGGCCTCGCCCAGCACCTGGCGCATCATGGTCTGGGTGCCTTTCTGGTCGAGGATGCTCCACAGGGGCTCGGAGTCCACGGTCTTCATGGCGTCCATCATGGGCCCGTTGGTGAGCAGGCTGGGGGTGACGCCGTCGCGGGCATCGAGGGCCTTTCCGACAGCATCCTTGGCGCCGAAGACCATGGTCGAGGGGTCAACGAAGCAGACCACCATGCCGGTCTTGGCCAGCGGATAGACCTTGTTGGTGCGGACCAGGGTGGGCTTCAGCTTCTGCTTGCGGAAGTTGGCGATAATGTCCTGGACGGAGAACTGGCCCTGGGCGACGCCGACGGTGTCCAGTTGTTCGCCCTCATTCTTGGGACGGAAGAGGGCAAAGGCCAACTGCTCGACATCGTGGTTTTCGTTCAGGCCGGACTTGTGCAGCGCTTCCTCGAAGCGCTTGAGCTCCGGGGGCATGACGCGGTTGCGCAGATCCATGGCCGAGGTCGAGTTCTCCATGGCGTGGTAGTCGATGGCCACCAACTGCTGCACGTCATGTGGAATGGCGGTGCGAGCATCGGTGGACAACTGCGCCGCCGACGCCGAAGCAGCCGCGGCGAGCAAGATAACCGGAATTGAAACTCTCAGAAAAGCCTTCAACGAATCCATCCTCCACAGTTGCGGCAATTGTTGAATCCATAAGCGGGAGCCGGCTTCAAACCCTGGGCTCTTCCCCGCACTCGATGGCGCAAAACTCCGCTTCTGTTCCATTTTCATTTTACCTGCCAGGTGTTTTGCCGATGCGCCATCCAGATCGGCGGCGCCGGTCATGCCTCTCCCGGCCAGGCCAAAGGAGCCGCAAGGCGGTGCTCCAGGATCTTGGTTTGCGGATCGAACCCAGTCAATTGACGCATCCACTCGCTTTCCCGCTCACAGGCAGCCTCGGGGAGCAGGCCGATGACCTCGCCCTCGACGGGCGCGGCCTTGTGGCGGAGCGCCAGGCTGCAGACCACGCGATAGACCTGAGAGAGGGGCGTTACCGTGAAGTCGGTGATGTCCATGGAGAGCTGTGCGCGGCCGTGGGCCAGAACGCCCATGGCCTTGACGCCCTTGAGACCGCCGAAAGCGGCGCGAATCTCGCGGGCAATGGCGCGCACCAGGGCAACGTCGGCGGAATCGAAGTAGATGTTGTAGGCCACCAGGAACTTGCGGGCTCCGACGGCGCAGGCGCCGGCGGTGGGATGAAGGCCGGGACCGCCGAGGTCGGGTCGGCGGGAAGAGTCCTTGCCGACCGCCTCGCGCAACCCCTCGAACTGGCCGCGGCGGACTTCTTCGAGGTTGGCGCGGTCGGGCCGGGCGGCAGCCGCCTCGTAAAAGAAGACCGGCACGCCGAAGCGGCGCCAGATTTCCAGCCCCGCCTGGCGGGCGAGCAGGACGCACTGCTCCAGCTTGATGCCGGAGATGGGCACAAAGGGAATGACGTCGGCCGCCCCGATGCGGGGATGAACCCCCTGCTGGCGGGTCAGATCGATGAGCTCGACGGCTTTGCCGGCGCCGCGCACCGCGGCTTCGACCACCGCTGCCGGATCGCCGGCGATGGTCACCACGGAGCGATTGTGGGCGGCGTCCATGGACCAGTCGAGCAGGCGCACTCCCTCGACGCGCATCGCCGCCACAATGGCCTCGACCCGCCGGGCATCCGTGCCCTCGGAGAAGTTGGGAACGCACTCGACTACCGGTTCGCTCATGAGGGCCTCTGATTCAGTTTACGAGCATGTATTGGCGTTCCCCTGGGAGCTGAACGGGCTGCGAAAAGACTCGTTGCTTTGAAAGGGCGCGGCTTTAGCCGTGCCATAGAAGCGGAAACGGCAAGAGCGGCTTTGGCCGTCGACGGAATGAAAGTTGTTGAGAATTCATTCCTTCGGGGGCTAAAGCCCGCGATTTCTTCGGCAGGCCAAGCGGCGCGGCTGAAGCCGCGCCCTTTCAAAATGCCGAATTGTTCAGATTTCCTCATCATCACTTCCAGAAGGTGTAGCCCAACTGAACCTGGATGCTGGCATTGACGCCGGGGTTGCGGTCGCCCAGCGAGGCCGAGGAGATATGCACGGCGTTGACGCCCAGGTCGATGGACCGGCTGGGGCGGGTGAAGTAGTGGAAACCAATGCCGCCCTGGGGCGAAAAGTTCCAGACAGAGGTTCCACCGGGAGTTCCGTGCGGAACCAGAATCTCCGGCGGGAATTTGTGGGTGGTGTAAATCAATCCGCCCGCGCCCTGGAACCAGGGCTGAAAGCGCCGCGACCGGGTGAGGAAGTCCCAGCGGAAGATGACCGGGGTGAGGCTGACGCCTGTATAGGTTCCACCGCCGACCGGCAATTCACAGGGTTGTCCCGAGCAGCTATAGGTCTGCTCGTGGGCGGCCGGGGTATAGGCCTGCCACAATGGCATGATGTTACCGCCCAACTCGAACTGGCCGGAGAAAATGCCGGCGTGCAGGACCGGGGTGAGGGGCTTGGCCATCTGGAAACCGGCCCAAAGGAATTTGAAATCCGAACGGTCGCCAACGCCGCTGCCCCAGTTGACGAAGGGACCGTACTCCCAGCTCTTATCCCGGCGAACCTGAGCTACGGGGTTATCCGGCGCAGGTTGAGTCGGGGTCGCAGCACCATCCGAGGTTTCGGCGGAACTGACGAGGGTCCCCGCCATCAGGACAAACAGGAGAAGCTTTGCGGTTCTGGTCAACGGTCTTCCCTTCTCTCGATGAAGATGCGCGCATTTCCAAAAAAAGGCCGCCATAACCGGGCGGCCCTTCGAACGCCTGCCTGGTGTTGCGTTAGCCGGTCACCTGTTCCATCTGGTCGGCGTCCATGTCGAAGTTCGAATAGACATTCTGGGTGTCGTCGAAGTCTTCCAGGGCTTCGAGCAACCGGATCATCTGGTGGGCCGGGGACCCTTCGAGCTTGGTGTAGGTGGAGGCGACCATGGTGACTTCGCTCATCACGGTGGGGATGCCGGCAGCTTTGACGACCGCAGCCACGGCTTCATGGGCGGCGGGATCGGTGACGATCTCCCAGGTGTCGCCCTCGTCTTTCAGGTCTTCGCCGCCATGTTCGAGCACGATGTCCATCAACTGCTCTTCAGTGGCCGCGGATTTCTCGACGGCGATGAGGCCCTTCTTGGCGAACATGAAGCGGACCGATCCGGGCTCGCCGAGGTTGCCGCCGTTCTTGGAAAAGGCATGGCGGATTTCGCTGACCGAACGGTTGCGGTTGTCGGTGGTTACCTCGACGATGATGGCAACGCCACCCGGGCCATAGCCCTCGAAGGTGATTTCCTCGTAGTTGACGCCTTCCAGTTCCCCAGTGCCGCGCTGGACGGCGCGCTTGATGTTTTCTGCCGGCATGTTTTCCGCCTTGGCCGCCAGAATGGCGGTGCGGAGCCGGGGGTTACCGTCAGGGTCGCCGCCGCCGGACTTGGCGGAAATGGTGATTTCCCTGATGAGGCGGGTGAATATCTTGCCGCGCTTGGCATCGAGCGCGCCCTTCTTGTGCTTGATCGTGGCCCATTTTGAGTGGCCGGACATGGGAACCTCAGCGGTAATGAAAAATGCGGGCGCGCGCACGCGCCTGACCGTGTGAGTATACCACCGGGGCAGGTGAGGGAAAGGCGGCGTTTCCCATGGGCCAGCTTGTGGGATTATCCTGCTTGACGACCGTCAATTTGGCTCCCATGAGGTGCTGAGTGCAGAGGGCAGTACGTTTTCTGTTTGTTGTATTTGGTTTTCTGTTTCTAGCCGCAACGTCACAAGCGAATCCGACCGCCGAGGCCCAGTTGAAATCGGGTTTCGTCCGTCTGGACCGGGTCACCGCTTCCCGGTCAACCCCCAATGGAATAGAGATCCGCTCCGACACGGCGGTGATGCAGATAACCGCCCTGCGCGACGACGTGCTGCGGGTGCGCGTGGGAGCGGGCGGCCAACTGCCGGAGGACGCGTCGTGGGCCGTACTGCCCTCGGCGCGGACGGCTTCGGTCGCCGTAACTGCTGAAAACAGCGCCACGGCGGTGGGCTTCAAGACCGCCAAGCTGCACGTCAGCGTCCGAAAGGATCCGCTGGAGCTGACCGTGACCGACCTGGAAGGACGCGTGATCACCCAGGATTTGCCGGGCCGGCCCATTGAGTTTCACGGCGCGGCCTTCCGGGTTTATCACAAGTCGCCGGCCGATGAGCACTACTTCGGGCTGGGCGACAAGCCTGGCCCGCTGGACCGGCGCAACGAGGCCTTCGTCGACTGGAATACGGACGCCTTCGGCTGGCAGGAGTCCACCGACCCGATCTACAAGTCGATTCCCTACTTCATCACCTTCCGCACGGGGATAGCGGCGGGGATTTTCCTCGACAACACGTGGCGGGCCAGCTTCGACTTCAACAAGGAGTACCGGGACGGTTACTCCTTCGGCTCCGAGGGCGGGCCGCTGGATTTTTACATTCTCTATGGCCCGGATCCCAAGGCCGTTGTCGAGACCTGGGCCTGGCTGGTCGGAACCACGCCGCTGCCACCGCTGTGGTCGCTGGGCTACCAGCAGTCGCGGTACAGCTACTATCCGGAGGCCGAAGTGCGGCGCATCGCCAACCGTTTGCGGAGCGAGCGAATTCCGACCGATGTGATCTGGCTGGACATCGATTACCAGCTCAAGAATCGTCCCTTCACGGTGGATCCGGAGCGTTTTCCGCACTTCGACCAGTTGATCAAGGACCTGAAGGCCGAACACCTGCATACGGTGCTGATTACCGACCTGCACGTTGCCGACCTGCCCAACAGCGGCTACAAGCCCTACGACGAAGGCGCGGCCGGGGACCACTTCGTGAAGAATCCCGACGGCTCGACCTATGTGGGCGTGGTGTGGCCCGGCAAAGCCGTCTTTCCCGACTTCACGCAGAAGGCGTCGCGGGAGTGGTGGGGCACGCTCTACGCGGACTTTGTGGGCAAAGGCATCGCCGGGTTCTGGAACGACATGAACGAGCCGGCCGTCTTCGAGGTTGCCTCGAAGACCATGCCCGACGACATCCAGCACCGCATCGACGAGCCGGGATTTCAGTCGCGCGTGGCCAGCCACCTGGAGATTCACAACGTCTTCGGGATGGAGAACAGCCGGGGAACGTTCGAGGGGCTGAAAAAGATCGACCCCAACACACGGCCCTTCGTGATGACGCGCGCCAGCTATGCGGGCGGCCACCGCTATGCGGCCACCTGGACGGGCGACAACTCGAGCACCTGGAATCACCTGCGCCAGACGACACCGCAACTGATCAACCTGGGGCTGAGCGGGTTTGCCATGAGCGGCGCCGACGTGGGAGGCTATGCGGGCTCTCCGCAGCCGGAGCTGCTGACGCGCTGGCTGGAGGTGGCGGCGTTCCATCCCATCGACCGCGACCACACGGCCATCGGCAGTAACCCGCAGGAGCCATGGGAAAATGGCACGCCGGAGGACCTGAACCTGCGGCGGCGGTACATCGAAGAGCGCTACCGGCTGCTGCCTTACATCTACACAACGGCCGAGGAGATGAGCCGGACGGGGTTGCCGATCATGCGGCCGCTGTTCCTGGAGTTCCCGAAGGGCAGCGGGGACGGCCAGCCGCTGGACCTGAGCAACGGCAACGCCTTCTTGCTGGGCAGCGACCTGCTGGTGGCGCAGAGCCCGTATCCGGACGAGTTGGACGACTATACGGTGGCGCTGCCGCCGGTGGGCTGGTACGACTACTGGACGGGCGCGCGGGTGGACGGGAGCGCGGGCAGAAAGGCCATCGACAACTCGGCGTTGACCCAGCCTGAGGTGCACATCCATCGCAGCCTGGACACGCTGCCGGTGTTCGCTCGCGCGGGAGCCATCGTGCCCGAGCAGCCGCTGGTTCAAAGCACGGAGGAGAAGCCCCAGGGTCCGTTGACCCTGCGGGTCTACCCGCCGGCGGCAGGCAAGGATTGCAGCGGCAGCCTCTACCTGGACGACGGCATCAGCTACGGCTTTGAGAAGGGCGAATTCCTGCGGGTGGCGTTCAGTTGCCGTCAAACGGCGCAGGGACTGGCCGTGACGGTGGACCCGCACCGGGGCAGCTTCGCCCCGTGGTGGAAGCTGCTTTCGATCGAGGTCTACGGCGCCGGCAAGCCGGCGGCGGGAGCCAGCACCGTCCTTGCCGGAGCCGGCGCCACCCCGATCTCGGCCGGTTTCGACGCCGAGCACCACCGCATCACAGCCCTGATCCCCGACGATGGGAAGGGGCTGGAACTGCAACTCGCATACTGAGGCGGTGTTCAGTTGGACCAAACCGCCGGCGGCTGGAGCCCGTTCCAGGGTTGCAGCCGCCAGCGGTCATTTGGTTTCAAGTCCGCACCCTTGCAATGACCGCATTCGTGCCGGATCAGATGACCCAGGAAATGAAAATTGCCACTCTCGGGACCCGGAACTGATAACCTAAATGAATGAAATTCGGGGTTCTGGTCTTTCCCGGTTCCAACTGCGACCACGACACGTACCATGTGATTGCGGAAGTGGCTCGCCAGCCTGTCACGTTTCTGTGGCACGACTCCGAGGACCTGGGGGGAGTGGATGCGGTGCTGGTTCCGGGCGGTTTTGCCTATGGCGACTACCTGCGCACCGGGGCGATTGCGCGGTTTTCACCCGTGATGCAGGCGGTGCAGCGATTTGCCGCAGGCGGCGGCCTGGTGCTGGGCATCTGCAACGGATTCCAGATTCTTACCGAAGCCGGATTGCTTCCCGGCGCGCTGATGCGCAACGCCGGGCTGAAGTACATCTGCAAGCAGGTTCATCTTCGCGTGGAAACCGCCGATAGTCCCTTCACGAACCAGCTCACGAAGGGCGAGGTGCTGCAGATTCCGATTGGTCACATGGAGGGGAATTATTTTTGCACTCCGGATGAGTTACTGAAGTTGCAGGCGGAAGATCGGATCGCTTTCCGTTATGCTACTGCAGGTGGAGAAATAACCCCGGAAGCGAACCCGAACGGCTCTTTGAGCAACATTGCAGGCATCCTCAACGCGAAGAGGAACGTCCTAGGTATGATGCCCCATCCAGATCGATCGAGCGAGCAGTTGTTGGGATCTGCGGACGGCTGGAAGATTTTTGCCTCGATGATCGAGGCGCTCGCAGCACATTGAGTTTTCTGGCGGGGAGTTGGAAGATGGTACAGAATGATTGACATCCATCAACATCTGATCTACGGAGTGGACGACGGATCGCCCGATCTGGACACATCCCTGGCAATGGCGCGGGAAGCAGCGGCCGAAGGCGTGACGCACATCGTCTGCACCCCGCACGCCAGCGAACGCTATCCCTATCAGGCCCCGCTCATCGAACTGCGTTACGCGGAGTTGCGCGAGCAGTTGAAGGGCGAGATCGAATTGGGCCTGGGGTGCGACTTCCACATGTCCGCGGAGAATATTTATGAGGCGGCGGCCAACCCGTTGCGCTACTCGATCAACGGCAAGGGGTACCTGCTGATCGAATTCTCCAACACGTCGATCCCTCCGCAGATGAGCGACGCCCTGTTCATGCTGCAGTCGGCGGGTTATACGCTGATCATCACCCATCCGGAGCGGTACCCGGCGCTGCTGAGCCAGCACGAGATGCTGGGGGAGTGGATGCGCAGGGGATGCCTGGTCCAGGTGACCGCAGGTTCCCTGTATGGGCGCTTCGGCAAGATGGCGGAGGCCTTTTCCAACGAGTTGCTGGAGCG
>OCZT010006867.1_pt1 | contig 11207 bp, 8 predicted proteins | sample 1539031 | NCBI WGS metagenome assembly OCZT01 (sample SAMEA3539308, study PRJEB22396) | soil metagenome | biome: tundra; feature: field; material: soil | place: USA | collected 2010-05 | depth 0.15 m
GCGGCCACCGTCGTCGTTCGAGCCGTCGGAGCGAAGCGTGCCGACACGCTGCGTCTCCGGTTCGCCGGCGAGTCGGGAATGGCCGACACGCCACCGCTCGCGGCCGGCGTCTACGAGACGACCACGGCCGGCGGCGACGGCCTGCTCGCGGTGAATGCGTCCGCGGAGTGGCTCCCACGGCCTCCGACGGTGCATTCCGGTGCCGCAGGCTCAGCGCCCGCCGCCGATCGCGCGCCGCGAGCGCGCACGCTCTGGTGGCTCTATGCGCTCGCGCTTGCGAGCCTCTGCGTGGAGTGGATCATGCGCCGCAAGGTCGGGTTGCGGTGAGCGCGCGCGGCGCCCGCGGCCCCGTGACCGCGCTCAGAAAGTCGCTCTGGCAGCGCATCAAGGACGTCGCGCTCACGGACGTCGCGGTGTTCGCACGAGGCGGCGTGGACGTGGGCTCGCTCGCGCGGCTCGAGACGTTGCTGATCGAGTCGGACTTCGGCGTGCGCGTGGCGTCGAGGTTGGTGGCCGAGCTGGAGCAGCTCGCGCGCCGCGGCGAGATCAGGACGCAGGACGATTTCGAAGCAGCGCTCCGCGCCGGCGTCGAGCGGGCGCTCACGAGCGGCAAGAGCGATCCGTCGCTCACGTTCGCCCCGGGCAAGCCGACCGTGGTGCTCGTCCTCGGCGTGAACGGCGCCGGCAAGACGACGTTCATCGGAAAGCTCGCCACTCGCCTGAAGCACGAGGGGAAGGAGGTTCTCGTCGCCGCCGGTGACACCTTTCGCGCGGGAGCCGTCGATCAGTTGCGGCTATGGGCGGAGCACGCCGGCGTCGATTTCGTCGCCGGCGCAAGCGGCGGCGATCCGGCCGCGGTTGCGTTCCAGGCGATCGACGCCGGAGTGACGCGCGGGGCCGACGTGGTCATCATCGACACGGCCGGCCGGCTGCACACCAGCGATGATCTCATGGAAGAACTGCGCAAGGTCGTGCGGGTGATCGCGAAGCGTCTCCCGGGAGCGCCGCACGAATCGCTTCTCGTGCTCGACGGCACGATCGGGCAGAACGCCATCGCGCAGGCGTCCACCTTCGCCGCGTCGGTTCCGGTGACCGGACTCGTCGTCACCAAGCTCGACGGCACGTCGAAGGGCGGAGTAATCGTGGCCGTGCACGAGGCACTGGATGTCCCCGTGAAGTTCGTCGGCACGGGCGAAAAGGCCGCCGACCTGCAGCCGTTCGATCCCGCGCAGTTCGCGAGGGAGCTTTTCGAGCGGTGAGGAGTGACGGATGAGAGGCGAGCGGCGACGGATGAGAGGCGAGCAGCGAGGAGTGAGGTGAAGTCAACGTGACTGCGCAACGGGCTGCACGGGGCACGGGGCGATCGCTCGACACGGCGGTCACGTATCTCACCGGCGTCGGCCCGGCGCGCGCCGACGCGCTGCGCCGCCTCGGGATCTTCACGGCGCGCGACCTCTTCATGCACATCCCCCACCGGTACGAGGACGCGAGCACGGTGTCCGCGATCGCGAAGCTGCGCATCGGCGACGACGCGACCGTCATCGGCACCGTGATCTCGAAGGGCGTGATTCCGACGCGGAAAGGGCTTCGCCTCTTCCAGGCCGTGGTGCAGGACTCGAGCGGGCTCATCGAGGCGTCGTGGCCCGGACAGCCATTCCTCGATCGCGCCATACGGAAGGGAGACGTGCTGCTGCTCACGGGGCCGGTGCGCTTCTTCCACGGTCGCGTGCTGGCGCCGCGCGAGTTCGTGAACCTGGGTCCCGAGGACGCGGCGGGCGGGACGAGCGGCGGCCGCGTGCTCTCGGTCTATCCCGCGACGGAAGGGTTCTCGTTCAAGCAGCTGCGCGCGCTGATCGACGCGCATCTCGACGAATACCTGCCGCTGTTCACGGAATACATCCCCACCGACATCCTGCATTCCGCATCCGTGCCGCCGCTTCCGGATGCGCTGCGCGCCGTGCACCGCCCGCGGACACTTGCGGAGGCACACGCCGGGCGGGCACGCCTCGCGTTCGAGGAACTCCTGTGCGTGCACCTGCTGCAGCTGCGCGCCAAGGCGCTCGCCCGCGAGACCCGCGCCGGGATCCGGTTCGTGAACAAGCGCGTGCTCACCACGAAACTCAAGGCGTTGCTCCCGTTCGACCTCACCCGTGCCCAGGTGCGCGCCACGCGCGAGATCGTGAAGGACATGACGGGGCCGCAGCGCATGCACCGGCTCCTGCAGGGTGACGTGGGCAGCGGCAAGACGATCGTCGCCCTGTTCGCTGCGCTGCTCGCGGTCGAGAACGACTATCAGGCCGCCGTGATGGCGCCGACCGAACTGCTGGCCGAACAACACGCGCGGACGTTCGCCGCGCTGCTCGCTCCGCTTGGCCTGTCGCCGCTGCTCGTCACGGGCGCGCTGACCGCGCGCGAGCGGAAGGCCGCGGCGACGCGGCTCGCGAGCGCCGAGCCGCTGATCGTCGTCGGCACGCACGCACTCGTGCAGGAGGGGACGCAGTTCGCGAAGCTCGGCCTGGCGGTGGTGGACGAGCAGCACCGGTTCGGTGTCGAGCAGCGCCTGGCGCTGGGGAAGAAGGGCGCGCGACCGGACATTCTGCTCATGAGCGCCACGCCGATCCCGCGATCACTCGCGCTCACCCTGTACGGTGACCTCGATGTGAGCGTGCTCGACGAGCGCCCTCCCGGCCGCCACCCGGTCACGACGGCGCGGCGTCCCGAGTCGGCACGCGTGAAGGTGCTCGACTTCATCGACGCGCAGGTCGCGAAGGGCCGCCAGGCGTACATCGTGCTCCCGCTGATCGACGAGAGCGACAAGAGCGCGCTTCGCGCGGCGACGAAGGAATTCGAGGAGCTGCGCGCCGGCCGGTTCGCGAAGCGCCGCGTGGCGCTGCTGCACGGCCGCCTCGACGCGGCGGTCAAGGACGACACGATGCGGCGGTTCCGCGACGGCGAGATCGACGTGCTCGTCTCGACTACGGTGATCGAGGTCGGCATCGACGTGGCGAACGCGACCGTGATGCTCATCGAGCATCCGGAGCGCTTCGGGCTGTCGCAGCTCCATCAGTTGCGCGGCCGAGTGGGCCGCGGCGCCGAGGAGAGCTTCTGCATCCTCCTCGGCGACGTGAGTCCGGACGTCGCCGAGCGGCTCGAGATCTTCGTGGGCACGGACGACGGCTTCAGGATCGCGGAGGCGGATCTCCAGCTTCGCGGAATGGGCGACCTGTTCGGCGAGAGGCAGAGCGGGGAGCAGACCTTTCGCGTCGCCGATCCCGTTCGCGATCGGGAGCTCGGCGAGACCGCACGAGCCGGCGCCGCGCGGCTGCTCGAGCGCGATCCTGGGCTGACCAGCAAGGCCAACAAGCCGCTGCACGATGTGCTGCGCAAGCGGTACGGGAGGGCGCTGGAGCTGTTCCGCGTCGGTTAGCTCACTCGTGATTAGATTTTCCCTCGCAGCCGATGGCCGAGTCCGTCATCGTTCACCCATCATCCTCCCGATCCGATGCGCAATTCCATGACCAGTCGTTCCGTCTCGCTCGGAATCATCGCCGTGGTCGTCCTCGCCGCGTCGGGTGCGGCGCGGGTGCCCGCGCGCGCCGTGCCCTGCGATCCCGGCAACGCCGGCCTGACCCTGCCTCCGGGATTCTGTGCGACAGTGTTCGCGGACAAGGTCGGTGCACCACGGCACATGGTGGTCGCGCCGAACGGCGACCTTTTGGTGATCGGCAATTCGTACGCGACGAGCGCCGAGGCCGGCGCCTCGCGCACGGGCGGCTCGCTCATGTTGCTGCGCGACGTGAACGGCGACGGAAAGGCCGAGCTGGTGAAGCGCCTCAAGCCCGGCAACGGCTCCGGCATCGCGCTCGCGAACGGCTACCTCTACTCGTCCGCCGGCACGTCCATCGTGCGCTACAGGTACGCCACGGGCGACACGGCCCTCGGCGCCGCGGACACGATCGTCTCCGGATTCGCGACCGGCGGACATTCCGCCTACAACTTCGTGATCGACGATGGCACGCTCTACATGAACGTCGGTTCGCGCACGAACGCCTGCCAGCCGGCCGATCTCGACCGAAAGGGGAAGGCGCCGGGTGTCGATCCGTGCGTGGAGCTCGAAACGCGCGCGGGCGTCTGGGCGTTCGACGCGAACAAGACCGGCCAGCATCCGGCTGACGGCACGCGGTTCGCGACCGGGATGCGCAACTCCGTGTCGCTGACGCTGAATCCGCGCGATCACACGCTCTGGGCGACGATGCACGGCCGCGACCAGCTCAGTGACTGGGGCTTCAGCGAGGATTACAACGCCGAAAACCCCGGCGAGCAGGTGAACCATATTCTCAAGGGCGCCGACTTCGGCTGGCCCTACTGCTACTTCTCGACCGAGGAGAAGAAGCTCGTGAACGCGCCGGAATACGGTGGCGACGGCAAGCAGAACTCCCGGTGCACGTCGAGGAAGCAACCCGAATACGTCTTTCCGGGTCACTGGGCGCCGAACGACATGATGTTCTACACGGGTTCGCAGTTCCCGCCGCAGTACAGGGACGGTGCGTTCGTCGCCTTCCACGGATCGTGGAATCGCGCGCCCAAGCCGCAGCAGGGCTTTCGCGTGGTGTTCCTGCCAATGAAGGGCGGCAAGACCGGGCCGTTCGAGGATTTCGCGATCGATTTCTCGAACGCCGGCGGTCCCGGCAAGGACGGCCGCCTGCATCGTCCCACGGGACTCGCGCAGGGGGCGGACGGTTCGCTCTACATCGCGGATGATGTTGGCGGCACGATCTATAAGGTCAGTTACAGGGGGAAATGATGGAAGATGGAAGATCGAAGACGGAGGTTGGATGAATCTCCATCTTCGATCTTCCATCTTCGATCTTCCATCGTTGGTCTTCCATCTTCGATCTTCCATCGAGTCCTGAATGTCTCAGTCCGTCCGAATCAACGAACTCTCGAACCATGCCGGCGCGACCGTCACGGTCCGTGGCTGGGTGACGCACCTGCGTTCCTCCGGCAAGGTCGCCTTCATCGTGATGCGTGACGGAACGGGCATCCTGCAGACCGTGCTCGTGAAGAGCGCCGTCGCGCCCGAGACGTGGGAGCATTTCGCCCGGCTGACGCAGGAGACCTGCCTCAGCGTCACGGGCGACGTCCGCGCCGACGCCCGCGCGCCGGGCGGCTACGAGCTCGGCATCACCGACCTGTCGATCCTTGGCGAGAGTCCGCTCGACTATCCGATCCAGCCGAAGGAGCACGGGATCGATTTTCTCCTCGACAACCGCACGTTCTGGCTGCGCTCGCCGCGGCAGGTCGCGATCGCGCGCGTCCGCAACGAGATCGAACAGGCGACACACGACTTTTATTATGCGCGCGGCTTTCTCCGCGTGGACACTCCCATTCTCACGGCGGCGATCGGCGAGCGGAGCGGCCTCTTCTCCACGGAGTATTTCGACGAGGGAAACGCGTACCTCGCGCAGACGGGCCAGCTCTACGGCGAGGCCGCGGCGGCGGCGTTCGGCAAGATCTACACGTTCGGGCCGACCTTTCGCGCCGAGAAATCGAAGACCCGCCGGCACCTCACCGAATTCTGGATGATCGAGCCCGAGGTCGCGTTCAACGACACCCACGACAACATGAAGCTGCAGGAGGACTACGTCTCCTTTCTCGTGCAGCGCGTCCTCGAGCGCCGCGGCGCGGAGCTGAAGGAGCTCGAACGCGACACGTCGAAGCTCGAATGCGTCAAGCCGCCTTTCCCGCGCATCGACTATACCGACGCGGTCGCCACGCTCCAGAAGAAGGGGAGCGCCGTGCAGTGGGGCGATGACCTCGGCGCGGAGGACGAAGCGTTGCTGGTCGAGGACTACGACCGGCCGATCTTCGTGATGAACTATCCGAAGGAGGCGAAGGCCTTCTACATGAAGGAGAATCCGGACGATCCGCGCACGGTGCTGTGCGACGACTGCCTCGCCCCGGAGGGCTACGGCGAGATCATCGGCGGATCACAGCGCGAGGACGATCACGACAGGCTCCTCCACCGCCTGCGCGAGGAGAAGCTGCCCGAGGAGGCATACTCCTGGTATCTGGCGCTGCGGAAGTACGGGACCTTCCCGCACGCCGGCTTCGGGCTGGGACTCGAGCGGACCGTCGCGTGGATCTGCGGCGTGCAGCACATTCGCGAGTGCATCGCATTTCCGAGGATGATGCACCGGCTGAGGCCGTAGAGAACGACAACAGCTTTGTCGCGGATCTACGCGGATTTCAACGACGATATCCGCGGATCAATCTTGAGGGAACTGCGCTCGCTTCGGAGAGAGCAGTTCTCCCAAAGTCTTATCCGCGAGGATCAGGCGGTTCATCCGCGAACATCCGCGATTCAGCTGTTGCTTTTGACTTCGTCCCAGAGCGAATCGAGAATGGCGAGCCCCGCCGTCCGCACGTCGATTCCTCGCTCGCCCGCGAGCTTCTCGACCGCCTCGAACCTCGCCTGAAACTTCGCGTTTGCCTTGTCCAGCGCGAGCGCCGGATGGACGCCCGCCTTGCGGCACAGGTTCACGACCGAGAACAGCAGATCTCCGAGCTCGCCCTCGAGCTGCGCGTGTCGCGGATCGCCCGATGGCACGCCGTGCGTGTCGAACTCCGCGCCATGCTCCCCGACGACCGCCTCCACCTCCGCAAGCTCTTCGCGCACCTTGTCGATCGGTCCGCGCACATCCGGCCAGTCGAAGCCCACTCCGGCGGCGCGTTCCTGCAGCCGGTGCGCGCGGTGCAGGGAAGGAAGACCCTGCGGCAGCCCATCCGCGAGCGAACGCCGCGTCTTCGACTTCATCTGCTCCCACGGCTCGCGCTCTGCCGTCTGCCGTCCCTCGTCTGCTCTCTGCTGGCCGCCGTCTGCCGTCTGTGCGTACAGCCAGGGATGCCGCTTCGTCATCTTCGCGACGAGCGATCCGGCGACGGCGTTCACGTCGAACGCCCCGCGTTCCTCCGCGATGATCGCATGGAAGAGCACCTGCAGCAGCACGTCGCCGAGTTCGCTCCGCATCGCCGCGTCGTCGCCCGAGCCTATCGCGTCGTCGAGCTCGTGCATCTCCTCGTTGAGATACGGACGCAGCGAGTCGTGCGTCTGCGCGCGGTCCCACGCGTCGCGCGCACGGAGGTCGCGCATGATCGCCAACGCGTCCTCGAGCGTCGTGGATGCGGCCTCCGCGCTTCCGGCTTCGGGCTTCCGCGCTTCCGGCAAGGGACGTGTCACCTCGGTCTTCGGTCCTCGGTCTTCGGCCTCGCTGTTGTCTTGCATCGCTCCTCGGCGCTGTCTAGCTTCTGCACTCTGGGAATGACCACGCAATCTACCGCCGACGGGATCACCACGCGCGCCTGGGTCGACATCGATCTCGGCGCGCTGCTGCGCAATGGGGAGGTGCTCGCGCGACAGGCGCGCGTGCCCATCCTCCCGATGGTGAAGGCGGACGGGTACGGACTCGGCGCCCTGCCCGTCGTCCGCACGCTCGCGAAGCTGGACCCGTACGGCTTTGGCGTCGCGACGGTGGCGGAGGGACGCGAACTCCGCGCGGCCGGCGTGTCGCTCCGGGTGATGGTCTTCACTCCACTGCTGGCTGCCGAATTGCCGCAGGCGCGCGAACTGAACCTCATCCCGACGCTCTCCTCCGCGAGAGCCGTCTCCGAATGGTCCGCGAGCGGCGGCGGACCGTGGCACCTCGCAATCGATACGGGCGTGAGCCGCGCGGGGGTGCGCTGGGATCGCATCGCCGAAGTCGCCGAGGCGGTGCGCCGATTCCCCCCCGCGGGAGCGTGCACGCATTTCCACTCGCCGGAACTCGACGACGGGTCGATGGAGATTCAGGAAACGCGCTTCCTCCAGGCGATCGCGTCATTGCCGCGTCGGCCGGAAGTCCTCCACGCCGAAAGCAGCGCCGCCATCGTCCGGCGGTCGCCGTCGAGATGGGATCTCGTCCGGCCGGGCGTCTTCCTGTACGGCGTGGGAAGCGGTGCTCGCGCGGCAGTGCAACCGGAGCCGGTCGCGCACCTGCGGGCGCGCGTGGTCGAGCTGCGCGACCTCCAGGTGGGCGACAGCGTCGGCTACGACGCGACGTGGCGGTCCGTGCGCCCCTCGCGTGTGGCCACGCTCGCCCTCGGGTACGCCGACGGCTACCGGCGCTCGCTGGGGAACAAGGCGGACGCGCTCGTGCACGGCCGGCGCGTGCCCGTCATCGGCACGGTCATGATGGACATGACCATGCTGGACGTGACGGGTGTCCCGTGCGAGGTAGGTGACTTCGCGACGCTCTTCGGCGCTGACGGCGGCGACCTGCTGACCGTCGAAGCGGTCGCGGAGCGCGGCGGGCTTTCACCGTACGAGCTGCTCACCGGCCTGCGCCAGCGCGTCACTCGGGTCGCGCGATGACGTCGAGGCGCGCCGCGATCGTCGTCCTCGACGGCGTCGGCATCGGCGCGGCCTCCGACGCGGCGGCATACGGCGACGTCGGGAGCGACACGCTTGGCAACCTCGCGCGCGCCGTTGGCGGGCTCGCGCTTCCGAACCTGCAACGGGCCGGTCTCGGCGACATCGCCCCGCTGTATGGCATGTCGGGCGAATCCAGGCCGACCGCGGCGTTCGGCCTCCTCGAGCCGGCATCAGCCGGCAAGGACAGTACCACAGGCCATTGGGAGATTGCCGGATTGAAGCTGGCGGTGCCGTTTCCCACGTACCCGGCGGGTTTCCCGAAGGATCTGCTCGACGAGTTCGCCGCGCGAACGGGCCGCGAGGTGATCTGCAACGAGGTCGGCAGCGGCACCGAAATCCTCGAGCGGTGGGGGGAAGCGCACACGCGCACCGGCGCGTGGATCGTGTATACCTCCGCGGACTCGGTGTTCCAGGTGGCCGCGCATGAGCGCGTCGTGCCGCTCGCCGAGCTCTATGCGGCGTGCACCACGGCCCGCAAGATGCTCGTGCCGCCGCACGACGCGTCGCGGGTCATCGCGCGACCGTTCACCGGGACGCCGGGCGCCTGGCAGCGGACGACGAACCGGCGCGACTTCTCCATCACACCTCCCGGCGAGACGCTGATCGACGCGCTCGCGACGGCCGGGATTGCCCGAACGGGGGTCGGGAAGGTGGACGACCTTTTTGCACGCCGGGGGATCGAAGGCGGTCACACCACCGGCAATCCCGAGGGAATCGCGAGAATTCTCGACTGGCTGCGGACGGGCAATGGGTTCCTGTTCGGCAACCTTGTAGATTTCGACCAGTTGTATGGGCACCGGAACGACGTTCCGGGGTTCTACAAGGCGTTACGGGAGTTCGATGACGCCCTGCCGGCCATCACCGCCGCCCTCCACGAGGACGATCTGCTCTTTATCACCGCCGACCACGGCAACGACCCGACGACGCTGTCGACCGATCATGCCCGCGAGAACGTTCCCCTGCTCGCGCTGGGTCCGCGCGTGCGGCCGGGCGCGATCGGACGCCGCACGTCCTTTGCCGACCTCGGGGCTACGGTCGGCGAGTGGATGGGTCTCGCATTCCGCGGCGCCGGCACCTCCTTCTTGCCGTTGATGGTGGCCCGGTGAGCGCGGGCGCCGGGGCGAAGACCGCGGTTCGAGTGCGCGAAGCGGCGGCCGACGCGATGGCTCGCGCGTACGCCCCATACTCCGAGTTTCATGTTGGCGCGGCGCTCCAGGCGAGCGACGGCACCGTGTTCTCCGGATGCAACGTCGAGAACTCGTCTTTTCCCGCCGGCATCTGCGCTGAACGCGCGGCGCTCGCGGCGGCAGTCGTCGCCGGGCACCGACAGTTCACGCAGATGGCCGTCATGACCGACGCGAAGGAGCCGACGTCGCCCTGCGGCCTGTGCCGCCAGGCTCTCGTGGAGTTCGCGCCGGACCTGCAGGTCTTCAGTTTTACCACTTCGGGCGCGGAGGCGCGCTGGTCGCTCGCCGACCTCTTGCCGCATCCGTTCACGCCCCAGTCACTGCGTCACACATGAACCGTCGCCTTTCCCTCGTCCTCGCGGTGCTGATTGCTGCGGGGGCCGGTGCCTGTGCCGAGTCGCTCGATGGCGGGGCGGCGTGCCCGAGGCTCTGTCCGTCGCAGACCCTGCTGATGCTCGACACGGTCATCAATCCCGTGCTGGCATTCGACACGACGCTGGTCGGGTACCCGGAGATCGGCGCGGAGCAGGAGCTGCTGCTGGCGACCCGCGGCGACACGCTCGAAGTGCGCGGCGTCATTCGCTTCGACACGATCATCACGAGGATCACGCCGCCGAACGACACGACCCAGCAGATCACGCAGGTGGACTCGGCGTACCTCAAGATCATCCTCGACACGGCGCACGCGAGGATTCCGGCCCAGATCCGGTTCGAGCTCTACGACGTGGACGACTCGGTCGAGACCGACACGCTGTCCGCGCCCGTCAACGCGCGGTTCAGCCCGGACCGCAGGATCGGCGGCATCACGGTGGCGAGGGCCTTCCTTCCCGAGACGTTGCTGGTTCCGGTCTCGGATTCGGCGGTTCTCGCCAGGATATCCGCCCGGGGACGCATGCGTATCGGCCTGCGGGTGGACGGGAACGGCCCGGTTTGGATTCGGGTGGGTTCGACGGAAGGCTCCGCGGGGGCGGTGCTCAGCTACCGCGGATCGCCCGACACGACGGTGGCGAGGATCAGCGTGAGCCCGCTCTCGAACTTTCCGACCGGTACGCTGGAGGAAGGCGTTCGCGCCGGGTTGACGAATTACTCGATCGTCGCGAAGAACGCGCTCCCACAGCTGGCGGGCACGATGCACGTGGGCGGCAATCCGGGCCGGCGCACGTACCTGCGGTTCAATATTCCTTCGCACATCGTCGATTCCTCGACGATCGTGAGGGCGACATTGATCCTGACGCAGCGGCCCATTCCGTACGGCGACCTGCGCGACACTATGACCATCCAAGCCCAGGTGGTGCTCGCGGGTCCTCAGGTCACCGACCTGCGTCGCGCCGCGAACATCATCTCCGCTCCGGGGCTGGACGTCACCGACTCGCTGCTGATTTCGCCGCGGGACTCGGGACAGAAGGTCGTGAACATGTTCCTGCTCCTCCGGGCGTGGAGGACGCAGGACGCGCTCCTGTATCCTCCGCCGCGTGCGATCGTGCTGCGCGCGTCTCCGGAGAACGTGCTGCCGTTCGAGGCGAGCTTCTTCAACAGTACCAGTGCGCCCT
>OCZT010006869.1_pt1 | contig 11205 bp, 11 predicted proteins | sample 1539031 | NCBI WGS metagenome assembly OCZT01 (sample SAMEA3539308, study PRJEB22396) | soil metagenome | biome: tundra; feature: field; material: soil | place: USA | collected 2010-05 | depth 0.15 m
CTCATGCTCGCCAAACTCAGCCTCACCATTACGCAAGGTTAATAACAGGCTCTAGAATCCGGGCGCCCTGGAAAAAGCAAGAGGAGCCGCAGTGGACCATGGCCGGCGCTTACTGGTATTCAAGGTCAACCATTGCCACCATGTTGGCGCTGGCGGCGAGAACCTCTTTATTGTGAGGCGGAGGATGCCTGCTCAGACATGGCGCAGGGAGACAATTTCGCCGGTTGCGTATCCGGCGGCACCAGCCAGACATTCCGGTCCTTTTGAGCCTCTCCTGTATCAGGGACGGTGCGCCGCACGTACACCCACAGATAGAAAATGCCCATCGCCAGCAAGATGATCGGGGCAGGCCGCATCAGTGCAACTGTTAGGATCTTCCCGAAGATCCCCGAAGTGCCCACTTGAAGGTGATCAGTGAGAAGGATGAGACTCGCCGACGGAATATCCGCAGTCAACACAACCCCCGCGGTATTCAGAAGGAGTGCAATCCAGCGAATCGGGCCGCCCTCGATCCACAGCATTGCACAGGCCGGAACCGTGAGTAGCAAGAGCTTCGCATCATATTGCCGATGATAGACAGGCAGCATCGCGAGAGCCGCGATTGCAGCGAGCGCAAACGAGGCACTCGCTGGCGAGAAACGCGACCTGAGAGTTCGAACCGACCATACCAGCAGGAGCGCTCCGCTTACCAGATAGCTGGCCGGATTGTAGATGCGTGGATCGTCCCGGAAGATGCTAATGACCGATTGCAGGTCTATGATCATGTTGGGGTTGCGGAAATTGATGGACGCGGGTCCGGGGTCGTTGAGGTCACCGTGCGCCGAAGTCACCAGCAGATTGGAATGGAGTTCCTGCATCCAATTCGGCGAAACGTGCGAGACCCACATAATGGCAGGCAGGCCCAGCACGACGGCCAAGGCAAGGGTTTGCAGCGCTCGTTTTCGATAAACCCCGCCCGCCAAAAGGAAAAAGAGCCAAACTAGACCGGCATCGTGGGGCTTGACTGCGAGGCTGATTGCCAGGCAAAGAACGCCGGCCGGTACACACCGTTCCTTGAGGAAACACCAGACGGCCACCACGCAAAGACTTACGGCGATCCCGGCAGTATCGCCTAACGCAAACAGAATCTCGCTGTTGACAAGCACAATGCAAATCAGGAAAAGGGAAACGCCTGGCGAATAGCTTCCCGCGAGATTCCACATCAGAAAAGCGGCAAGGGTGAGGCCCCCAGCCACAAGGACCATCCACAGCATGTGCGCCGGTCCCCACGCCAGAATCGAAAAGGGAGCGACGATGAACAGTGCAGAGGGCAGATTGATGCACACTGGGACGCCGCGGAGAAACATCAGAGCCATGGCGGGGTCCGATGGGAGTTCCCCTCCTTCTGCCCGGTACACACGCAGGAATTCGGCTTCTTTGTAGGGATCGCTATGCTGGATCAGGCATCTTGCGCCGTAGTAAACCGCCTTGAAGTCTGCCATCCCGCCAGGCGAGGTGCGCGCTATAAAGGAGCCCCATGCAGTGAATATCCCGCTGCTCAACAGCAGCCAAAGCAGACCAATACGCCGCGTCCTGTTCATGCTCAGCTTCACTCTCAACACTTCCAGTGGCCAAGATCGCGAAATGCCGGTCTCTGGTGAGGAAGCGGGGATCAGGATATGGAGGAGTTAAGCGTTGAACCGATATTGGTGAACGCTGTGTTGATATCGGCGGCCAGACCGTTGAGACCCGCGGTGGCGGCCAAGGCTATTTGCGCGAGTTGAGTACGTTTGCCGGGGAGAGCACACCTTGGTCAATTTGCATGCCCTGTGTGTTTCTCCCCGATGGAACAAACGGGTTGGCTTTCCCAGCACTGACGTTGACTTGGCTGGAATTAGCTCATAGCGGTGGTGAGTTTCCCGCTGATGGTGGTGAACGCAGCGCTGATGTCGGTGCCCAGCGTTTTCATGGTCACGGTCGCCGCCAAAGCAATCAGTGCAACGATGAGAGCATACTCGACCAGATCCTGGCCGTCTTCCCGCGCCATCAGATTCTGCAACTTGATGTACAGCTTCAACATTGTGTCATGCATTTTGATTCCCTCCGAGTAGATTGAGTTTCCCAGATACTGTCTGGGTGATGCCCTCTATGAAGCATGCGAATAGCCACTTTTCGCGTCGACGCGCATCGTTATAAATGAGCAGCTTACGAGCGGCGCTGAGCAGACCGGTGTGAACGGCCGTATACAAGGCGAAGGGAGAAGATACGCTCCGTATACATCTCTTGAAACGGACAGGCCGGCATTGGATGGAGGGCAGCACAGCGCAGGCGATCGTTGTGAATGTGATGGCGCGATACACGTGATGAGATACGCGGCAGGAGGGCGCAAGCATGCATCCGCGGCTTGCAACAAAGAGATTCTGCGGCACCCTTGGGGTTGTGCCAGTGACCAGACAGCGAGCCTTTGCGCAGCCCACTAAGGATGGGCGGAAGAACTGCCGGCGCTGTCATCCGGCGCAGGAGCAGAAGAGAATTCAAGTCTGTCTCCGGGTCTTGTCTGGGTGGCGCGGATGGCGCCTGAGGCAAGCTCAAGCACGGAGTGCGCGGAGAGACAGGCCGACAGCCGCCACGGAGGCACGGCGCACTTGATGTTTTTGACTCGATGCTGGCGGTCCAGATACACGAGGTCGATGGGGAAGCGCATGCCGAAGGTGTGCACGGCTTCGCAGGGAAGTATCCACAGGCCCTCGCCGGGAGCGAGCCGTTCGCGGCCCAGCAGGCCCTTTCTGCGCTTTTCGCCTTTGTCGGCGACTTCCGCGCAGTTGGCCAGTACCGTTTGGCGAGTGAGGTTGCAGACGCGCATACGAAGGTCAGGAGTTTCCCGGCGGCGCGTGAGCCGGTCGAGTATGCGCGGAAAGATCCAGGCAGGCAGAGTCATGAGGTTGTCTTCAGTCCCTTCTCGATCGCCACATTGCGATGCTTGCGGACATCATTGTGCGTGATTGCTTTTAGAGCATTTTCACTGTTCCTGTAATGCGGGCATCGTGCTATCCCACCCTAGCCGCAAGAACAAAGACGCGGCGAGGGTGGGGTACCCAGCATTTGGCAGCCGGTTCTGAAACATTACTGAGGCGCGGCGGGCGCGGTGCTGGCGCCCGACTCGCCACTGGAGGCGCCAAAAGCGCCCGAAGACGTGTTATCGATGACCAGCGGCTTCTCCGGCTGCATACTCTCAATGAGTTTCTCCACGGGCATGGTTGCCGGGGTTTGAGTTGGAGTGGCGCCGGCGGGCCTGGCGTCCGGGGTATTCATGGGTATGCCGGAGTTAGGCGGCAGGAAGTTTACCGGATACTTCAGCCGGGGCACGGGTGTACCGGCCGGGATGGGCGCGACAATCTCCGGCGTCACAATCACAATGAGCTCGGTATTTGTCTTGTTCTTCGAGATCGACTGGAAAAACTTGCCCAGGATTGGAATGTCTCCCAGGAATGGGATCTTCTGAAAGGTTTCTGTTTCGCGGTTGTCGAGCAGGCCGCCGATGGCAAAGCTTTGGCCTTCGCCCAGTTCGACCTCGGTCTTGACTTTCCGGACATCGATGGCGGGCACCTCGAATCCCGATATCTCTACGGCATTGGTGAAATCCAGCGCGCTGACTTCGGGAGCGACCTGGAGCCGGATGGTGCCGCGGGGAGTGATGGTGGGAATGAAGTTGAGGCGAACGCCGTACTCCTTGAATTGAATGGTGACCGACGTCCCCGAGCCGGCGCCGGAGGAGCCCTGGACCACCGGATACGGATATTCTCCTCCAGCCAGGAAGCTGGCTTGCTTGCCGTTCTGGGCCAGCACGTTGGGCTCAGAGAGTACCTCCACCAGGCCTTTGGCTTCAAGGGCCTGGATGGTTGCGCCCAGATTCAAGCCGGGGAAGAACGCAAAGAGGTTCAGTTCATTGGATAGGATCGCCGAGGCGGGCGTTGTCCCACTGGGAAGGGAAACCGTTGGCGGCGAGAATTGCCCCGTGGAGATTCCGCTGATGGTGTTGCCCAGGCCGGTGCTGAACAGGTTCATACCGAGCGAGTTGCTTTTGTTGCGGTCGACGCTGGCAAAGATTACCTTGAGGAGAATCTGCGGCTCTGCGGCAGGTACATCAATGTTGAGCAGGTTCACAACCTTGCCGGCGGAGGAGGCGATCTGGACCGCACGATTGGAGCTGTTGATATCCCTGACCGTGCCGCTGAGAAAGACGGCGCCGTTCTCGGAGTTGATCTTCAGGGTTTGTCCGGGAAACTCCTTGATGAACTCGCGGCGAATTGCCTCCAGGCGGTCGTTTGATGCAACCGCGCTGGGGCGAACCTTCACGTTGAAGAACTGCCGGCTGCCGCCCTTTTCCCAGATAATCAGACTGGTTTCTCCCGCGGCTTTGCCGTTGACCAATATCTCGGTTGGGCTGATGGCGGTTGCTTCGGCGAAATCGCCCAGGCCCACCGCAACCCGCCGCACCGGTTTCGCGCAATCAACCAGCACCGATCTGCCTACGACCACAAGTAGATCGTTCGCGGAGTCCTGGCTGGGAACGGCGGCGGGTTGGGCAAGAGGCGTGGAAGCCTGAGCCAGCAAGACCGGCGGGGCGCAAACGACAAGAAAGAATGCGCCGAAAAGGACGGAGATAAGGCCAGCTTTGGTTCTCACTGTTTCCCCTCGTGAGAATCGACTTTTTGTTCAGTCCGCTGCGATCCGTTGAAGACTTCGACCGTATCGATCTGCGGTGCGGGCTTCTTAGCCATCCTGACGACCGCAACGGTCTTCGCCTGTGCCGGGACTGTTTTCGCACCCGCAAAGAGGCTGGACATGGCCGTCCCCGGCATCTCGGCAATCTGCGTATCCAACGGGTTGCGCAGCACGAGCTGGATATGGGTCTGACTGCTGGCCAGGCTCAGAATCTCCGCCTGCTCCGGGGTCACCAACAGATTGACTACCTGAACCTGCTGCGGTTTGCCCTCCGCGTCCTTCTGAATATCCGTGCCGGCCGACAGGACCTCAATGTTCTGCAGAAGCGTCTTCACCTGAGGCCCTTCCGTGACGTTCGGCGGTCCGGGAGGATTGCCCGAGATGAGTACATCCACACGCATTCCAGGAATGACAAAACCGGCCACGCCCACGACCTCATCCACCTTGACCGCGCAGGCTCTCATGCCTTTGCGAATGGTGGCAGCCAGGCCGCCGCCGGAGCCGGCAGAGGCCAGACGGCTTTCCAGAATGGGTTCTCCCTGGTAGAGGTCGGAGATGACGCCGCGGCCAATGACGCTCTCGGGCTTGAGGATGGCGCCTTTAGGAAGCGAGCCGGCAATCTCGATCGTGGTCAGGTTGGCCGCGCTGAGAACGGTGCCGAGCTTGAGATCCGCGGCGGCCGCCACGATGCGCGTGGTGCTTACCTTATGGGTCGACGTGACGCGGTTGCCGACCAGACGGTAAACCAGAAAAGAGCACATGCCGGCAACGGTGAAAGAGATGAGGAGGATGGTAAGCAGTCTTCGGTTCATTCAGGTTCCTTGTTGAACGTGTGCCTGGCTGGAGGTGCCCGTCCTTTGTTATGCAATTGCAGTGCCAGAGGGAATGAGGGTCGATTTCACACTGAATCATGCGTTTGAAGGTCACAGTGCCGGGCAGGTGTGAACGGATGTATACCAACGGCAGCCGCTGTGTAGCCGCGTAGACACGTTGAGGGCAGCCACCCGATTGCGCAGAGACCAGGCCCGCTATTCGATCAGCCCTGAAATTGCGGCCCTTGGGAGTCTGCCAAGCGGGCCGCGATTTTGTGTGCCGGGCCTGCTTGGGTTTGGAAGGCAAGGTGCAGCTCAATCAAGGTGCCCGGCGAAGCAAGGCTGAAGCGCGCCAGCACTGCAAGGGATAACCAGGCGCTCCAGAAGATGAATCCAATCGATGCACGAGGTCTGCGCTCACGATGTATGTCCGTACGCTTTCGCTATTCACGGAGCCACGGCCATCGAGCCAGGGGCCCTCTGCCTTGGTGGTCTCCATCCTGGTGCATGGCGCAGTGCTTGGTCTGTTGTCGTACGGGTTCATGCACACGCCGCGCATAGACGAGCAGGCACTCAGCAAGCGATATGCGGTGCGGCATTTGGACCTGCACACGCCAGAGCCACAGATGCGGCCCTCTGGCGGGAGCGGTATGAGGTACCCTGGGCCACAACCGGCCGCGCGCGCGCTTCCGCCCGACAGCAGGCCCGCGGCGCGGCCAGCGGGTTCGATGCAGATTGCGCACAGGACGCCGGCGCCGCAGACGCTGATGCAGCCGGATCTGCCTCGCAATCTCACGCTCCCCCAGGAGATCCCGGTCCCCACCGTAGTGACCTGGACCGCGCAGAAAACCCCGGCCAGGACGATCGTGCTGCCCCAGCCGCAAGAGGCCACAGCCGCGGACGTACGGCCCTCCCCGGATGCGCCCAATGCGGAATTGAACCTGACTGACCTCAGCATCGCATCCACCGATTCGGCTGCGAAGATTGCGGCGCCTGCCCCCGGCACGACTTCGCCTATCGTGGTTCCCGGACCTGAGCTAGCACAACTGGTTCCGGTAACGACGTCGGAGTCGTCCGCGCAGCCTACGCCCGCGGCGGTGCTGGCGCTCTCCGATCTTCAGATGCGGGAAGGAACCGTCACGCTGCCGCCCGCCAACGAGACTTCGGCCTCAGCTTCGCCAACGGCGCCGGTGCCTGGACCATTGGCGGAGCACGCGCAAACCGGGGATGGCGACGCGGTCAGTACGAACGGTGGGGCGGCCACGGAACAGAGCTCGAACGATCAGGCGGAAGCAGCGGCCAGCGCACCAGGCGCGGTGGCGCTGAAGGGCGCCAATGCCGGGCCTGCGCAGAAGGCCGGCCCCGGCAACCAGCCTGCAATTGATCGAATCAGCCTGCCGAAGAAGGGCAAGTATGGCGTAGTTGTGGTTGGGTCGCCGCTCCAAGAAGAGTATCCGGAGATGGTCCAGATATGGGGCGGCAGAATGGCATACACCGTATATCTGCACGTCGGCCTGGCCAGGAGTTGGATTCTTCAGTATTCGCTGCCGCGCTCATCTGAAGTTGCAGCGGCGGGGAGCGTCGCTCGTCTGGAAGCACCCTGGCCGTACGACATCGCGAGGCCCCTGCTTGCGTTCGGCGACTTCAATGCCGATGCCCTTGTGCTCCACGGCTTTGTGAATAAAGCCGGCCGCTTCGAGTCGCTGGCTGTCGTCTATCCGCCGCAGTTCGCGCAGGCCGAGTTCGTGCTGTACGCGCTGCAGCGGTGGCAGTTCAGGCCCGCCAGGCAGAATGGGCAAACGGCCGCGGTGGAAGTGGTGTTGATTGTCCCGAATGAACTGGAATAAATTCGCGCAGACCGTCTTTATTGGGAGATCGCCATCTTCGATGTGCTGGTCAACGGTAGAATGCTGGAGGGCACAAACGGAATGGACAACGGGAATCGATATTGCACCGTTACCTGAACGAAGTTTCCCGGATTGTTGCAGGGTAAAGACGACGGCGTGCAACTCGATCCTGTCGTGGGCCATGTTGTGGTCACTGTCATATCCGCAGGTATGACGCCCGGAAAGCCCAGCCCGCGCACATAATTCTGCACATCGGAAGGCTGCGCCTGACACGCAGATAAGCCGGAACACGAGGATCCCCGCACCATGGCATAGCGGGTTCCTTCCCGCGCAGCTTCGGAGACGAAGTGATAGGTATAGAGAGCCAGACACATTTCCATCACTCCGAGAAACAAAGCCAACACGGCCATGGCAGACAGTGCGGTCTCCAGGATCGACTGCCCGTCTTCGCTGTGCATGCGATTGCGCGGCAGATTTTCCTTCGCGGTCCATCCACGCTCCTGCCGAAACCATAAGCGCACGCTATAAGCGCATCGTCTCAGTGGCGGATCGAACTCGCGCCGAATTGCGTCTCCCAGCGCCACTACTGTTCCACCCTCATGGTTGCCTGCCCCTGCAGGTTGAATGTGGTGGGGAGCCCAGGGTAATGGAACAGAGGGCTCACGGCCGCGGAAGTATTCACCTGAACATATTGGAGAGTCCGGGCCGGGGAAACACAGGCCGTGGCTGCATTGGCACAGGTGATCGACGTTCCATTGGTGCAAACGCAGGAGTTGCTCGCCGTTGCGCGCAGTGAAGTAACATCCGGTCCGTCGTTGGTTGCCGCGGTTTTCATGCCGGCGATATCCAAAGCTGTGATGCGGTTCTGCGCGCCATATTGAACTCCGGCGCGCGCGGCATTGGAAACCTCGATGCCGGCATACGCCAGGCGCGCGAAGTCCGCTGCTCCGGCCAGCAGCACGGTGAACATCGGCATGATGAGAGCGAGTTCGACAAAGGCACCACCGCAATCATTGCGCACGAATAAGCGGAACCATTTGTTCCGAGGCGCGTTCTTCATGGCTCACTCCACCAGCCTTGCGGATGTAAGTGGAGTTGACGAGTTGACCAATGCGTAATTTTTCATGGTGATGCCGCCGGAAAACGTAAGCGAACTGGCAATAACGGAAGCGTAGGTTGATGTGCTGCTGCCACCGCTGAGCGCCACGTTGGCGTCTGGAAAGTAGAGAATGCCAGCGAGGGTTGAGGTAGTGCCGCCTTGAATGGAGACCGCCGTTGAGTTGCTGCGGTTCTGATAGAAGAGGATGCCGTCGTAGGTTCCGCTGGTGGGAGCGGTAAGGTTGAACGTCGCCCCGTTACTGAAGTTCAAAGAGCCGCCGACGGGAAAGTAGAAAGTAACGCCCGTTCCCGTAACTGGCGAACCGCCGTTGACCGTCATTGCTCCGTTGATGATGTAAAGCCCGGGTTTGAAAGTGACTTTGGCCCCATTGCCGATTTGGAGCCCGTTATAACAAATCGTGCCTCCCGCCGTGGATGGCCCAATAGTGAAAGTGCCGCCGCCGCCCAAGTTGGGATTGGCCAGGCAGGAGGATGAGTTGAAAGAGGGCGCTGGCAAGAACGCCAACGGGTCACTCACGTTGGCGATTCCTACGGTGGGGGTAGGCGTCAAGGTGCTGCTACTTTTGGTGAAGTTCCCGACCAAGTTGATCGCTTTCGCGTTGAGAGTGGAATTTCCAGAAATCGTCAGTGCCGTGGCACTACTGGAATCGTCATAAATCGCACATCCCGGGATCTGGACATTGACCCCGCCGCTCAACGAGATGTCCGTCCCAGACGGGTTAAGCGTATACACACAATTGCCAGTGGTGCCCAGAGCCGCCACGGCCCTGCCGCTCACCGTCATCGAACCCCGGCTGAGGATATTCATGAAGTAGGTCGCCTGGCTTTGGGAAACAATCACTTCAACATAACCTGCGTTTCCCGTATACGGTCCGTGCAGCGGCGGATTGTTGACTGTGACCGTGGCGCCGTTTGTCCCGTTGGTCACGCCGTTGCGCGCCGCGTCCGCCCGGGCTGCCGTGGTGACATCTCCATAATTGAGTTCTTCCGCGCCGGCAATGGCGGCGCTGTCGGCTGCCGTCTGCATCACCCTTCTGGCGCGGAACATCAATCCGACGTCCACCGCGAGGGCCACAAAACCCAGCAGCAAGGAGAAGCAGAGAGCCGCAAGGATGATGGTTTGTCCGCGCTCATCTTGGAGCAGCTTCATGGCCTTGCCTCCAGGCGCTGTGGAGCTCGCATTGCCAACTCGGCCATGGTCGAACTCGGCAATGGCATTGGCAGCGGCAGAATGCAGTCACGGAGCGCCCTGTTTTTCTGGCGGATCAACGCAGGGTTCCTTTCTCTTCACCCTGGGTGGGGACAGGGTGCGGCTCATCGCCGTTTGGTCCCGCTTCAATCCACTGCGCGGACCCCAGGGTCTCAGGCAAGACAAACGCCAGGCCAACGCCATCCGTACCCCAGCGAATCACCTTCAACTGCACGGTAATGGTGAGTTCGGAGTTTTCATCTCCGCAGTCCGCCCTTTGCAGGGTCATGGTGACCAGGGTGCCCAGGGGCCAGCGCTTCTCAGTGAGCAGGTACAACCCGGTCGCACTGGTGTCCCGGATGCCGTGCACCACCAGGTTGGCGCCGTTCCAGTCATAGGCGACCAGGCGGGGCCACATTTGCCGGCGCATCTTGCGGCGATTGTGCGGGAACCTACCTTCCCGCGCAATCGCGCGCCCCATTTCCGGCTCGAAACCGCTCATTTCAACTGTCCGGTCGAGGCTGGGAGCGCTGCGCAGCCGGAACTCCATCTCATCGGCCACGCAGATCACCAGCTGGTTGCCGGGTTGGGTCTGGGAAGAATAGATGGTGTGCGCCGACAGCGCCAGCAGACTGGCAGCATCGGTTTTCAAAGGGGCCATGCGAAATCTTGGGAAAGACTCGACGACATGAACGACGCGATAGTCTTTGTCCAGATAGACCAGATCGATGGGGGCGGCCATGCCCGTGGTGAAGGTATGAAACCCCGTCGGCGGCACCACCCAGAGGCCCTCATCGTACCGGAGTGTGCGCCTTCCGATCAGCACCTTGAGGCGCGCCGGCAGAGTATCGGCCGCGGCAACCCCCAGGCTGAGAAAACATTCGCAGGTCTGGTTGTAAACGCAGAACCTTTGTCTTTCCATTTCTTCTCCCAGAGCGGCAAGTACCCTGCAACCAGGCGCTATCATGAAGTTCCTTTGCCGATTGCCTCTCCCCGTCTGGCCCCTGGCTGCGATTTCCCCCTCTGAGATCGACTGGAAACGGAGGCACTATGCAAGCTGAAGAAGCGGATCAGAAGCACGCTGTGTGCATCTTCCCTGGAGTCTAGAGCGAAGCCACAGTCGCTATGCCCCGGCCCCAGGCATGGGGGTTGATTCCGTTGAAGCAGGAACACCCAGCAGGAGGTTTTTGAGGGCACGGGAATTGCGGCTTCGCTCTAAAACGGGTTACGGCGACATCCGCCGCGCAAGCGGCGGAGTCCCCGGCCGGCAGAACTGTGGGGTTGGCAAGCAGATATTGTACGGCTTGCGGAGCTTCCAACCCTTGGTTTGAAGTCATGCTACTTGACGTGAGTGCGACGGCGCTGGATCAAGAAACCCAGCACGATTACGAAAAGTACACCGGCAACAATCTGAATAATCGTGACATTGTCCATATCGACTCTCCTTTCTCTCAATGGATGAGGTACTTATCAAATTGCTCCGACATGAGAATGATGGCGGGGCCCACCGTTACCAGAAAGAGGCAGGGAAAGA
>OCZT010006870.1_pt1 | contig 11203 bp, 6 predicted proteins | sample 1539031 | NCBI WGS metagenome assembly OCZT01 (sample SAMEA3539308, study PRJEB22396) | soil metagenome | biome: tundra; feature: field; material: soil | place: USA | collected 2010-05 | depth 0.15 m
TCGCTCGTTTGAATCAGGCCTTGAGCCTAAACCCGAATTACCCGGATGCTATCCTACTGCTTGCCGAATTGAACCTCAAGAAAGGCAACGTCGCGCCCGTCATCACTTCGCTGACGCAACTGCTGAAGCAGCAGCCTCAGATAGCCCAAGCGCACTTCCTGCTGGCGGCTGCTTACGTCGCGCAGAATAATGTTGAGGAAGCCGTCGCCGTGTATCGGCGCATGTTGCCCATGTTCCCCAAGAATCCGCGAGTCCCCTTCTCGCTGGCCACCGTTCTGGCCCAACAAAACAAGCGGACAGAGGCCCGCTCTCTTTGCGAGAGCGCACGGGCGTTGTCGCCTGATTCCCTGGCTCCGCTGCAACTGCTGGTTGATTTGGACCTTGCTGACAAGCAGCCCCAGGCCGCTTTGGACCGCGTCAATAAGGAAATCGCCCGACGCCCTTCGGCCCCCGACTTGGCGCTCCTGTTGGCCATGATTTACCTCAATCAGCATGATTCTGCCCGGGCCGAGGCGGCTTTGCTTAAAGCCATTGACCTCGCTCCGAACCTCAAGACTCCCTACCAGATCCTCGCCCAGCTCTATATTGACTCGAATAAGCCGCAACAGGCATTGGAGAAGCTGACAAGCTTCGCCGCCAAGACCAATGATGTCGCCGTGTTGATGCAGATTGGCATGATCCAGGATAAGCTCAAGAATTACCCCGCCGCGTGTAATGCCTACGAGAAGCTACTAACCGTCAATCCGAAGTTTAGTCCCGCCCTGAACAACCTGGCCTATTCGTATGCCGAGCACCTGGGGCAGATTGACAAAGCTCTTCAAACCGCGGAGCGCGCCCGTCAGTTGCTCCCCAATGATCCTAGCACGGCGGATACCCTGGGTTGGATTCTGTATCGGAAGGCCGACTATCCCAAGGCGCTTCCATTGTTGGAGGAAGCGGCCGCGAAGCTCCCCGCCGAGCCTGAAATCCAACTCCACCTGGGCTTGGCGCGGTATGCGATGGCCCAGGAGGCCCCCGCCCGCCTCGCTCTCGAAGGAGCTCTCCGCGCGAACAAGGAGTTCCCGGGCAAGGATGAGGCTCAACGTTGTCTCGCCATCCTGGCGCTGGATCCTACGACAGCCGATCCAGCCGCCCGGGCTCTCCTGGAAAAGAGAGTCGCAGATGCCCCCCACGACTCGGTGGCCCTGGGCCGGCTAGCCGCCATTTATGACCGCGAGGGCGCTACTGACAAAGCGGTAAAGGCTTTCGAGCAATCCCTCAAGGAAAACCCCAAGAACGCCCCAGTTCTAGCGAGATTATCAGATATCTACTCCGGCCCGCTGAAGAACCCGCAGAAGGCCCTGGAGTTGGCCAAAGACGCTCATGCCGCCGCTCCTGAGGACGCTCGTATCTCTTTGATGCTGGGGCATTTGGTCGTCCAAACCGGTGACTACAAATGGGCGGCAACCCTCCTGCAGGAAGCCGCGCGCAAATTCCCGGATCAGCCGGCTTTGCTCTATGATCTGGCCTGGGCCTGCTATGGTCTTGGGCGGTTACCGGAGGCCGAAACCGCGATGCAGAATGCGTTGAAAGCCGGAGCCACGAACCACCAGGCCGACGCACAACGCTTCCTCGCCATGACCGCTGCCTACAGAGACGCGGCTCAGCGACAGCGTGCGGCTCCTGAGGTCGAGCAGGTCTTGAAGGCAGATCCCAACTACGTTCCTGCGCTGATGGTGTCAGGCCTTTTACGCCAGGAAAACGGGAATTATCAGCAAGCCAGGCAGGCCTACGAACAAATACTGGCGCGCAACCCGCTTTTTGTGCCCGCTACGCGGGATCTAGCCATCCTCTGCTCCCAACACTTCCCGGACGATTCGAAAGCCTTTGACCTGGCCCTCAAAGCCCGCGAGAGCTTCCCCGACGACCCGAACCTCGCTAAAGCGATTGGGGTTTTGGCCTTCCACCGCGAGGATTACGCCCGGGCAGTGCAATTGCTCAAGGAAAGCTCCCAAAAGCTCAACAATGATGCGGAATCCCTCTACTACCTGGGAATGGCCCAGTACCGCCTCAAGCGACCGGAAGAAAGCAAGCAGGCTCTACAGAAAGCGTTAGCGTTGAACCTCTCCCCGCAACTCGCCGAACAGGCTAAACGGGTGCTCGCTGAGCTTGGCAAACCACTCGCCAAAAGGTCTTGAACGCTTGATAAGCGGACCGGCGCCTGCCTTAGCCTGCTAAATGCCAGCTTGGCCGCTTGGAACCACAAGCAGAAGTCCTTTCGCCAGATCAAGAACGGGAAGGGTAATGCAACGCCGAAGTCAATTTGATAATTCAGCACAGGTTCCAAAACTCTCCGTATGATCCTCCAATTACAATCGATGTGCGATTCGTAAGCCGACCCTGATGATGTCGGAATTTCTTACGATCCAGCATTCAAGACGTAATCGGCTCATAATCAGTACTTTACGATATGGATGAACACGTTGCTCAGAAAAACCGACTGGAATTCCTTACGGATTGGCGTATTTGACCCTGTCAGATAGATAGCGGAATTAACCGCGTATATGATTGATTTACAACATCTTACGAATGTTTCAGCTCATTCCATTCCAGGTTGGCACGGGGCTTGCGTAATATCCAACTGAAACAGTTGTTAATAGTCAAACAATCATAAAAACAGCAACAGAAAGCACAGAACTATGAAGAAATTGAAAATATTGGCGGTCGCCTTGGGAGCTGTGGCAATCACCAGCTCAGCGCTCGCCACCCCAACTTTGGTAATCTGGGATACCGGCGGCGGTTCCGCCACGGTTCTTGCGGCTCCCAGTGGTATCGCTACTTTTGCCAGCGTGAGTTTTGATGGCGCGTGGAGTGTTGTCATCACCACTTCTGAGACAAAGCCAGCCATCGGCAGCGCAACCGCTCCAGCGATGGACCTAAACGTTCAGGCCACGTCTCTGGCCGCGGCTGGTCTTGGTCGTGACTTGCATGTGAGTTGGTCAGACGATGCCTACGGCCCGTTCAATAGCAGCCTCGCGGCGAAACTGACTGGCCACGTCGTCAGCGGCACTGGTGCCGGCGTTCAGTATCAAACCTTCTATCAAGCGGGTGCCGGTGTGTGGAATACTGCCGCCGCTCCCAGTTGGACGCTGTTGACCGACTCGGGCGTATTGCCTCCGCCGACCTACATAGACTCACGTAATGGCGCGATCAACCAGGCTTCCTTTGGCCTGACCGAGTACGTGACGGTTATTTCTTCGCCGGCCGGGACTTACAGCCTGGATGCGAGTATCGGCGGGACTGGGGTTCCCGATGGTGGCACGACGGTAATGCTCCTTGGCGCTGCCCTTTCCGGTCTGGCCTGCTTGCGCAGGAAGATGGCCTGAGCGCTCTTAGCTCTCCATTACTTTAGCTCGAAGGGCAGGGATCGCATCCCTGCCCTTATTGTTTTTCGGCAGGCCGAGCGCAGTTGTTTTGAGGTTGCGCTTGGCATACTCGAAGGCAGTTTCCTAAGCGACTTCCTACGATTCGGCTACTCAAGATCGATGACTCCAGCACTTCAGCGGGTCAGGAAGCCCAGCCTTACGAAGGCAGCCGCGCCCGTCGAGCCACGGTACCCCATCGCGGACCTTCTGATTTGTCTATGCCTTGTGCTGCTGACTGCGTTGGTTTACGCCCCCGTCCGACAGCACCAGTTTCTCTATTTGGACGATGCTGATTACGTCACCGGGAACGCCCAAGTGCAGCACGGATTGAGACTCCAAAGCCTCGCATGGGCCGTGACCCATTCCCACTCCGCCAACTGGCATCCCCTCACCTGGATGTCGCACATGCTGGATTGCCAGTTGTGGGGACTGAACCCCGGAGGGCACCACCTGACCAACGTGCTGTTTCACGTGGTGAACGCGACGCTTCTTTTTCTGGTGCTCAAGGCTATGACGAGGGCGCGGTGGCGCAGCGCCGTGGTGGCAGCGCTTTTTGCCTGGCATCCCTTGCATGTCGAGTCGGTGGCCTGGGTGGCGGAGCGCAAGGATGTGCTTAGCGCGTTCTTTTGGCTGCTGACCCTGGCGGCGTATTGGCAGTATGTGCGGCAACCGCGGTGGCAACGCTACCTGCTCGTAGTTCTCTGCTTTGCCTTGGGGTTGATGGCCAAACCGATGTTGGTGTCGCTCCCTTTTGTGCTGCTCCTGCTAGACTACTGGCCCCTCGAACGATTCGCGCCGATCGCCACACGTTCCACACTGCAGATAATGGGCCAGCTATTCAGGGAAAAGCTGCCGTTATTCCTGCTGGCTGCCGCTTCGAGCATTGTCACGTTTGTGATTCAGAAGAACGCCGGAGCGTTCGATGCTTCCGAAGGAGTTTCCTTTTCATGGCGGCTCGCCAATGCGGTTCTCAGTTATTGTGCTTATGCCTTTAAGACGATCTGGCCGGTCAATTTGGCCGTGTTTTATCCGTTCCGCACCGCGATGGTCACGTGGCAGGTGGTAGGCGCGGCGGTATTCCTCGGGGGTGTGACCGCACTGGTGATCGCATCTCGGCGAGCGCGGTTCCTGGCGGTTGGCTGGTTCTGGTATCTAGGCAGCCTGGTGCCTGTCATCGGGCTGGTGCAGGTCGGCGGGCAGGGGATGGCCGACCGCTATACCTATATCCCGCTCATCGGGCTGTTCATTATGGTGGCATGGGGGTCTGCGTGGTTGGTGGAGGACCATCCGCGCTGGCGCATCGGCGCCATCGTGAGCGCGGCGGGTTGCTTAGCGGCTTGCCTGGTGTGCACGGAGATGCAACTTGGGTATTGGAGGGATAGCAAGACCTTGTTCGAACACGCGTTGGCCGCCACCTCCGGGAACGCCTTTATGCATTTCGCATTAGGTGATACGCTTAAGTCTCAGGGAGACATTGACGGAGCAATCAGGCATTATGACGAAGCGGTCCGGTTGAATCCGTCGAATTACAGGAACGCGTTCCTCCTGGGCGGCATCCTGTTGCTTCAGGGTAGGGCCGAGGAAGCGACCGTTCAGTTCCAGGATGCAGTGCGGCTCAAACCTGGCTTCCCAGACGCGCACTGCGATCTGGCTGAGGCCCTCGCGCAGCAAGGGAAATTGGATCAGGCCCTCGCTCACTTCAAAGAGGCCCTAAGGCTGAAACCTGATTTGCCCGAGGCGCAGAACAACCTCGCCTGGCTTCGGGCGACAGAGGCAGACCCGAAATACCGTGATGGCGCTGAGGCGGTGCGTCTGGCGGAGTGCGCCGCTGAACTTACCGGTAGAAAGAAACCCTCGATGTTGGACACCTTGGCGGCGGCACTCGCCGAAACCGGACGATTCGATGAGGCTGTGCAAACTGCCGAGCAGGCTCTTGCCTTGGCGCGCTCGATGAACCAGACCCAGGCGGTGGAGACGATCACAGGGCATATCGAGCTTTTTCGCCAGCATCGGCCCTGTCGGACCGCGAGATAACCTTCCCAGAGATTCCTGTAAAGACCCCACCACCTTACGCCTGCTCCCCGATGATGGGCAATTGCGTCGGTTCATTCGTTGCCCAGGCATCGTTTACTCTTCGGTGTCTTTTTACGGTGAGCAACGAAAGGGTTTTCCCCCAGCTTTTGACCCGCCTTCGGTGGCACATATGTTGAGGCAACGCGCCGCAGAAGGCGGTGAATTATTCTCTTTTCCTCCTCGCGGCTTTTGGGATAGAGTCCGCGAATGCCTGAAATTGTGGCTTTTGTTAACCGCGGAGCGGCCTCCATTACCCCGGCGATTGTGGAGAAAGTGCTCCGGCACCTACCCCAGTGGAAGCTGGAATTCACGCAGATTTACGAGCCGCTGTTTCCGCACCTCGTCGATCAGCTTGAGTTTCTGGCCGATTCCGTTGAAGACACCGCGGAGGGCGCCTACAAAGACTTGCCGTATGCCGCTTTCTCCCAGGCGGTGTTTGCGCTCATTTACGCCCACAAGAAAGTGGGCATCATTCCCGACTCGATCCTAAACCTCGGCCGCGCCGACGATTCGAGCGTGGTGCGCGCCGTGCTGATTCAAAACGAGAAGGCTTTTGCCATTTACGCCGCGACGCAAAACGCCGAATGGTCGCGAATCACCAGCCAACCGTAGGCGCTCCGCTCCTCCGGCCCTCCATCACTCCAACTTGCCCAGGCAGCTCGTCTTGAGGAGGTCGCGAAACTCCTGGCGCTTGTGGACCACGTCGTTGTGCGGCAGGTCGGAATAGAGGAACACTAGTTTGTTTGTCTGGAGGTCAGCCGGCTTGGCTTCGCCCTCTATGCCGGCGAAGTAGGCCGTGCCGCGTTGCTTGAGCAGCGCCACCAGTTTCTCCGTCTCGGCCTTAGTGCCGCCGTGTTCGGTGTAAAGGTCAACGAACCGCCCCAGGTGTTTGTCGATCCAGGCCAGGAATTTGTCCGCTTGCGCGTAGAGGGCGTCGAACAGCCACACCTCGCGCACATGGTCGGTAAGCCCGCCGCGATCCACAATCGCCGAGATGACCTCGTAACCGCCGCTATGGCCTGAGAGCACGATTTGGCCGATCGCGAAGTCCTTCTTCTTCAGGGCTGATTGCTGGCGCAGCGTGCCCGCAACCTCGGTCATGAACCGTTTGAAACCTTCCGGGTCCTCCAGCTTTCCGCCAAACGAGTCCGGCGCATTGCGTGGCCCTTGTGGCACGACCAGCACCGCGTTGCGCCGGCTCTCCACCAACTGCTCGATCAGCTTGTATTGCCCCAAGACCCCTTCAACGGTGTTCTTCCACCCATGGAAGTGGACCACGAAATCAACCTGGCCCGTCTCGCGGAACCCTTTGGGAATGAAGATCGCCACCGTGTTGTCCGTGTAATGCTCGGTAGCCGGATACAGCTTTTTCTGGTAGGTGTGGCCCTCGGTGCGTTTGGGGTGAGGGAAAGGAGCAGAGGTCAACTGCGTGACGATCAACTCACCGGAGCCGGCGTAGCGTTCAGGGAGAGTTGCGCCGCGCATGGGCAAGACTGCGCAGCCGAGCAGGAGCAGAAAGAGCTTATACATGACTTTGTGACAGGGTGCCATTTCGGCTCACCCTGCGAAAGAAGAATACGCGTGGCCTGTTCCGTTCTGGAGCACGGCGGGAGCTTGGGCCGAATCCGACTCCCGGGCGGGGCATGGTTTTGGTGCCGGAGGGTTGCCCAACACCCCCCATCAGCAAGTCTGGCCCCCCATGCCCTGCCTACAAGTGTCAAAATGAGACAAAAGTGTCCGGTCATGAGAGCCCTCCGTCTGCCCGAGCAGGGATATTTGCCTTACTGGGCGCTGCGGCCTAAACTGGCCGCAAGTTTGCTGCTAGAAGGGTGTCCGGCTGCCGAAATGCTTCGGCAACAGGAATGCCTAGACCAGAAATAACAGAATTCGCATGGCCAGCACATTAAGTCCTAGTGAAGAAGCCCAGTTGGCGCAGACGATTGAGATGTTTGAAGTCATCACTCAATCGCAGCCGCACGACTATCAATCACTGGAGATCCTTAAGGAGGCATACTCGAAGCTCAGCCGGGAAAAGGACGTCGTCAACACCTCCAAGCGCATCGCTCAGGCCTACGTGCAGATGGGCCAGCTTTCCTCAGCCATTCTCGAATACGAAACCATCCTCCAGCGTTACCCGGATGATCCCGACGTGCAGGCCGCATTGCAGCAAATCGAGAGCAAGGCAAACAACTTCCCTCTCGAAACCGCCCCTTCGTCCGACACCATCCAGTTGGCCAAGGCCTCCGGTGCGGCAGGCAAGGGCCAGAAAACCGCTGGCCGGGCGGCCCCGGCTGAAATCGAGGATGGGCGGCGATCGATGCACAAGCTCTTCGTCGAAAGCAAGATCATCACTGCGGGAGATTTCGATCTGTGCTGGGCCACGCCCGATCCGGTCGCGCCGCCAGGCGGCGTGGTGGAACCGTTCATCCAAATCTTGGCGGATAAAGGAGTCTTGCCGGTGGACAAGTCGCTGAAAATGCTATGCGACAAGTCCCGGTTCGCTTATCTCCCGCTTAATAGCTATGATATCGACATGGACTTAACGCGGAAGTTCCCGGTGGACACCTGCCAGCGGTGGTGCGTTTTGCCGTTTGATCGCATGAGCAAGTCGATCCTGGTGGCCACGGTGAATCCGTTCAATCAGCAGGCCGCCAAGGAATTGGCCGAGGCCATCTCCAACCGGCTGCTGTGGTACCTGGTGCCGCCGAGTGATTTAATCGCCAACCTCCGTAAAGCCTTCCGCTAAACCCATGCCTCCAGTCAAGACATTTGGCGAGCGCATTGCCGACGCCCTGGTCGAAGACGGCTTGCTGACCGTCAAGCAGGTCGAGGACCTCCTCGACCAGCAGAAGAAAGAAGGCACCCGCCTGCTTAAACTGATCCTCGAAAAGGCCTACGTTACCGAACCGGACATGGCCGTTTCGATGGGCCGCGTCCTGAACACGCCGCCCGTCAACCTCGCCCGCCTCAGCATCCCGCTGGAGGTGGCGGACCTGGTGCCGCGTGAAATGGCCTACAACCATAAAGTTGTCCCGGTGTCGCGGCTGGAGAACAAGCTCTTTTTGGCAATGGCCGATCCGCTCAACGTGCTGGCGATCGACGATGTGCGCCGCATCACGCGGCTGGAGGTGGCTACCCTGATCGCCTCGGAAAAGGCCATCCTCGATAAGCTCAACCATATCGACGCCTCCAAGAGCGGCAGCATGGAGGACATCATCCAGGACGCGCAGATGAAAGGCGATGGGGATGCTGAGGCCGACAGCGTCGAGGTTTCCAAGGAAGCGGTTGAGGAAGTCAACCTCGACCAACTGGCGGCTTCCAGCGAGGAAGCCCCAGTCGTCAAACTGGCCAACCTTATCCTGGTCCAGGCCGTCAAGGACCGCGCCAGCGACGTCCATATCGAACCCTTTGAAAAGTCGCTGCGGCTGCGCTATCGCGTCGATGGCGTCCTGATGGACGCGACGCCGCCGCCCAAGCAGATGCAATTGGCCCTGATCTCCCGGTTCAAGATCATGAGCAGCCTGGACATCGCGGAACGCCGTCTGCCCCAGGACGGGCGAATGCGCGTCCGCGTGGGCGGGAAAGACTACGACCTGCGAGTCTCGATTATGCCCACCATCCACGGCGAAAAGGTGGTGCTGCGCCTCCTGGACAAATCGAACCTCTCCGCCAGCATCGAGAAGCTCGGCCTTGACCCGGACACCTTCCAGGCGTTCAAAGCGGCGGTGGATGCGCCGCACGGCTTGATTCTCGTCACTGGCCCGACTGGCTCCGGCAAAACCACAACGCTGTATTCCGCGCTCAACGAGCTCAATAACCCGATTTACAATATCGTGACGGTCGAAGACCCGGTCGAATTCCAGGTCCCCGGCATCAACCAAGTCCCCACGAAGAAGGAAATCGGGCTAACGTTCGCCAACGCGCTTCGTTCAATATTACGCCAGGACCCCGACATCATCATGATCGGTGAAATTCGCGACACCGAGACGGCCGAAATCGCCATCGAAGCCGCGCTGACCGGCCACCAAGTCTTGAGCACCATGCACTGTAATGACGCCCCGGGCGCTATCGCCCGCCTGGACGACATGGGCATTGCGCCGTTCCTCATCTCCTCGTCTGTCATTCTCGCCTGCGCTCAGCGCCTGATGCGCCGTATCTGCTCGCACTGCAAGGAGCCGATGGCCTATCCGGCAAGGATGTTTCAGGATTTGGGCATTGACCCGAGCATCTTCGACGGCGCCACACTGTTTCGCGGGCGGGGCTGCGACCGGTGCAAGAACTCCGGGTACGCGGGCCGCATGGCCATTATCGAGGCGATGACCATTACGGATGAAATCCGCAAGCTTGTCATTGCGCGTGCCAACACTCGCGAGATGGGCAAGGTCGCCATCGGCCAAGGCATGCGAACACTGCGCATGGTGGCGCTGGATCGTGCCCGTGAGGGCATCTCTACGTTGGAACAAGTGCTCGTGCTGACGTCGGCTCACTAACCGTTACGGTCTCCTTCCTCTCGCTATGCTCGAATTCGAAGCAGCCCTGGAGCAGGTGCTTGCGGCAATCCCTTGGCCTACGCGTCAAAACGTTTCATTAAGTGAGGCTGCGGGACGTGTGCTGGCAGAGCGCATCCGGTCACCGCTTGACCTGCCGAGCTTCGATAATTCCGCGATGGACGGCTACGCTTTGCGCGCCGCCGATGTGGCCTCGGCCCAGCCAAGTTCGCCGGTCTCTTTGCGTCTGGTGGGGAAGGTCCCAGCCGGAGACACTTTCGCGGGCAAAGTTACGGCCGGCACTTGTGTGCGTCTGTTTACGGGCTCCCCCTTGCCGCCCGGCGCCGACGCCGTTGTGATGCAGGAAGAAACCCGCGTGCAGCCCAACGCGGCAAGCGAGGTTCTCATCCTGGCCTCGGTTGCGCCAGGAGAGAATGTCCGCCTGCGGGCGGGGGATATAAGGCAAGGCTCGATTCTTGCCGAACCGGGCGAACTGCTGACTGCCGGTCGCATCGGTCTGCTGGCTGCGGTCGGTCTATCCGCAGTGCCGGTGGGGAGGCAGCCTGTGGTCGGCTTGCTGGCAACCGGGTCGGAATTGCAGGAGCCAGGCCAGCCGCTGGAACCCGGCCGGATATACGAGAGCAGCCTCCTCGCACTGGCGGCGCTTCTCAAGCGCGCCGGGGCGGTCCCGGTGACCTTTCCTGTCGTCGCGGACGTGCTCGCGGCCACCAGCACAGCCCTGGCTGAGGCTTTTAGCCAATGTGATGCCGTCGTGACCTCAGGCGGTGTCTCCGTTGGGGAAATGGATTTCATCAAACACGCCTTCGACCAAATGGGCGGCGAGCTGCAATTCTGGAAAGTGGCGATTAAGCCTGGCCGCCCCTTTGTCTTTGGCCGCTACCGGGACAAACTGTTATTCGGCTTGCCTGGCAACCCGGTTTCCGCGCTCGTAACTTTCCTCTTGCTCGTGCGCCCCGCGCTGCTGCGCTGGCAAGGCGCGACTGATGTTTCCCTTCCCGTCCACCCCGGCGTGCTGGCAGAGCCGCTGGTTAATCACGGCGAGCGCCGGCATTTCATGAGGGTCAGGCTGGACCCCGCTGGCAAGGTTCATTCTGCCGGTGTTCAAGCCTCCCATATTCTGAGTTCAATGGCTGCGGCCAACGGCCTCGTGGATGTGCCCCCCAACACAGATCGGAAGAGCACACGTCTGAACTCCAGTCACGCCAATATCTCGTATGC
>OCZT010006871.1_pt1 | contig 11203 bp, 6 predicted proteins | sample 1539031 | NCBI WGS metagenome assembly OCZT01 (sample SAMEA3539308, study PRJEB22396) | soil metagenome | biome: tundra; feature: field; material: soil | place: USA | collected 2010-05 | depth 0.15 m
GTGCGGCAGGCGGTGGCGTTTGCCGTGCCGCATCCGTCGCTCGGCGAGGACATCGCGGCGGCGGTGGTGCTGAAAGACGGCGCGGTGGGCTGCGAAGCGGTGTTGCGCGAGTTCGCGCTCGACCGGTTGCCGACGTTCAAGGTGCCCAGCCGGATCATCTTCGTAAACGACGTGCCCAAGGGTCCGACCGGAAAGATTCAACGGATCGGGCTGGCCGACCGTCTGGCGGCGGCGCTGGTGGTGGCTTACGAAGCGCCGGCATCCGACACGGAACGACTGGTGGCCGCCACGATTTGCGAGGTGCTGGGCCGTGAGGCGGTGGGCCGGAATGACAACTTTTTTTCGCTGGGCGGCGACTCGTTGCGCGCGACGCAGGTGCTGACCCGCCTCCAGCACGCTTGGGGATTTCCAATACCCGTTCCGACGATTTTCCGATGCCCGACGCCCGCGTTGCTGGCCAACAAGCTCGATCTGATGAGGGAACCGGAAATTGATGTGCTCGCGGCGGAGTTGGAGAAACTGCCTCCCGAGGAGAGAGCCAGGCTGCTTAACGATTTGTGAAATGGAGTTTTCTAAACGCGCAAGCTATGATCACATCCGAGCAAACTCCCAAACATTTTCGATGAACCAAACAATCCCAAGCGGCACCCGGTTGCGCGAACATCTCCGCCGCCAGCCGATCACGCCGTTCATCGGCATTTACGACGTGTTCAGCGCGTCGCTGGCGGCCAAACATTTTGACGCGCTCTTTGTGAGTGGTTTTAGCTTTGCCGCCAGCCACTATGGACTGCCGGACATCGGATTCATCTCGTGGCCGGAGATCCTCAATTTCGTGCAGCGAGTCCGCTCGATTGTCCCTGACCATCACCTGCTGGTGGACATTGATGATGGCTATTGCGACACCGAGGTGGCGTGTCATGTAGCCCGGTCGCTGGAAAAGTTGGGCGCTTCCGGGATTGTCCTGGAGGACCAGGCGCGGCCACGTCGCTGTGGTCACGGGGAGGGCAAACGAATTCTCCCGCTGGAAGAATATCTCGCCAAGCTTGACGCCGTCCTGGCCTCGCGGCGCGACCTTTTCGTGGTGGCGCGCACGGATGCCACCGAGGTGGACGAAATCAAACGCCGCGTGGTGGCGTTTCGCCAAGCGGGTTGCGATGCCGTGCTGGCGGACGGCATCCAGTCCCTCGATCTGTTGACGGAGATGAGCGCCTTGGTGGATTGTCCGGTGGTGTTCAACCAGATCGCCGGCGGCAAATCGCCGGTTTGCAGTCTGACCGAACTCCAGTCCCGTGGCGCGGGCATGGTGATTTACAGCACGCCGTGCCTGTTCGCGGCGCAGACCGCCGTGGAAAGAACGTTGCAGGCGTTGCGGGCGGAGGACGGATCGCTCGGCAGCGCGATGACCCGGGATGCGACCTTGAAAACGTGCAACGAAGTCTTGCTGCAAAACCTCAACCAGCGCGGAACGTGAGTGAAGTGAACACCCTCTCGAAAGCCGACTCCATTGCCTTGAAGGAACGGCTGGCCGGATTGAGCGCCAACCAGCGGGCGCTGCTGGTCCGCCGGCTGGGCGAAGATAAATCTGAAGCGGCCTCCTCCGGCAGTTCGCCCGCCGTCATTCCCCGCGCCCGACCGCTGCGCGTGGAGGAACATCCGCGCGTGGCGGTTTATCCGGCGTCGCACGGCCAACAACGGATGTGGTTTCTCCATCACTACGCGCTGGAGTCGCCGGTGTATTGCGCCCCTTCCGCCTTTCACCTTGTCGGCCCGTTGAACGCCGCGTGGCTGGAGGCGGCTTTCCGCGCGGTGATTCAACGGCACGACATGCTGCGCACGACCTTCGCGATGGAGAACGGAGAATTGTTTCAACGCGTCGCCGCGTCGTCCGCGTTTCAACTGCGACCGATCAATCTGGAAGGAATCCCGGCCGACACCCGCAAGGCATCGGCTGAGCGGTGCCTCGCCGAGGAGACTTGCCGACCGTTTGATCTGGCCGCCGGGCCGCCGTTTCGTGCCGTGCTGGTGCGATTGCAGCCCACCGAGCACGTGCTGCTGCTGGTGTTGCACCACATCATCTCCGACGGCTGGTCGCGTTCCAATTTTTACCGCGAGCTTTCCGCGGCGTACGAAGCGCTGGCCACGGGCCGACCGGCGCCCGTGCGCGAGTTGCCCATACAATTCGCCGATTATTCCGCGTGGCAGAAGGACTGGCTGGAGGGCGGCGCGCTGGGGGCGCAGACCGCCTATTGGAAAACGAAACTGGCGGGCGAACCCGAGCCGCTGGACCTGCCGTCCGACCGTGCCCGTCCCGCGACCGAGTCGTTCCGCGGGGGCCGCTGCTCCCTGGCGCTTGATCCCCAGTTGACGGCCGCGTTGAAGACGCGGGCGCAGGAGGAGGGCGCGACGCTGTTCATGATCCTGCTGGCGGCGTTCAAGACCTTGTTGCATCGCTACACGGGGCATGATGATTTGATCGTGGGCGTGCCCATTGCCAACCGGCAGCGCGTGGAGGTGGAAGGACTCATCGGATTCTTCGCCAACACGCTGGTCATGCGCACCACGTTCCGGGGCGACCTCACCTTTCGCGAACTGCTGCGCCGTGTGAAAGAGACCGCCGTGGAGGCGTATGCGCATCAGGACCTGCCGTTCGAGCGACTCGTGGAACTGTTGCAGGTCCGGCGCGACGCGAGTCGCACGCCGTTGTTTCAGGCGACCTTCACGATTCAGGATTTCCCGGCGGTGATGTTTCAGCTTCCGGGAATTCAAACCGCGCCGTGGTTCGTCACCACGCACACGGCCAAGTTCGATTTTTCCCTGACCATGGAACATTCCGCCGAAGGTTGGACCGCGGCGGTTGAATACAGCACCGACCTGTTCGAGGCCGGCCACGTGGAACGGATGCTGGAACACTGGCGCGTGATCCTGGAAAGCGTCGTGACCAATCCCGCCCAACGCGTTTCCGTGATCCCACTGCTCACGCCGGCCGAGAGGCACCGCCTGCTGGTGGAGTGGAACGCGACCCGGGCCGATTATCCGGAAGACAAATGTATTCATGAATTGTTCGAGGCCCAGGTGGAACGGACGCCGGAAGCGGTGGCGGTGGTGTTTGAGGATCGGCGTTTGACATATGCGGAGTTGAATCGGCGTGCGAACCAGTTGGCCCATCGCCTGCGGAAGATGGGAGTGCAGTCGGACACACTTGTGGGCATTTGTGTCGAGCGTTCGCTGGAGATGGTCGTGGGAATACTCGGTATTCTGAAAGCTGGAGGGGCCTACTTGCCTTTGGATCCGGCATATCCGAAAGAACGGCTCGCGTTCATGATGGACGATGCCCGACCCAAAGTAGTGCTCACGCAACAGCGACTGGTCAACTCATTGCCAAAGAACGGCGCGAAGTCAATTGCGTTGGACTCGGAGAGCGAGACGTTGATTACTGAGAGCCCTGAGAATCCTGACAGCAGCGTGTGGCTCGATCATCTCGCCTATGTCATCTACACTTCAGGCTCCACCGGAAAGCCCAAGGGCACTTTGGTCACGCATAAGAACGTTGCTCGTCTTTTTCAAGCCACCCAGGCTTGGTTTCACTTTGGCCCTGAAGACGTCTGGACGCTCTTCCACTCGCACGCGTTTGATTTCTCAGTTTGGGAGATGTGGGGGGCGTTGTGTTACGGAGGTCGGTTGGTCGTGGTTCCGTATTGGGTGAGCCGGGCTCCGGACGTTTTTTATAAATTGCTGAACCAAGAACGGGTAACTGTCTTAAATCAAACTCCGTCGGCGTTCCGACAGTTGATTCAGGTTGAAGAATCCGCTGGCCGGGGCAAGGATCTTGCGCTTCGTCTGGTTATTTTCGGTGGAGAAGCTTTGGAGATGCAAAGCCTAAAGCCATGGTTTGAGCGGCATGGAGATCAACATCCGCAGTTAGTCAACATGTATGGCATCACTGAAACCACCGTACATGTTACCTATCGGCCTTTGACAACCGCTGATTTGAAGTCCGGAAGCGTCGTCGGAATTCCGCTTCCTGATCTGCAGGTTTACATCCTCGACCAACATCGCCAGCTCCTGCCCATTGGAGTGCCTGGTGAAATGTATGTTGGTGGTGCTGGTGTAGCCCGCGGTTATTTGAACCGTCCCGAACTTACTTGCGAAAGATTTACCGACAATCCGTTTAGCGACGAACCCGGTGCGCGGCTGTACCGGTCTGGCGATTTGGCTCGCTATTTGCCGAACGGAGACATTGAGTATCTGGGTCGGATCGACCATCAGGTGAAGCTGCGCGGCTTCCGCATTGAGTTGGGGGAAATCGAGACGGCGTTGCGCGTCCGGCCCGAGGTCCGCGAGGCGGCGGTCATCGTGCGCGAGGACACGCCGGGCGACCAACGGCTGGTCGCGTATCTCGTCGCTCGTGCCGGGGAGAAGCCCGACGCGTCCACCCTGCGCACGCGGCTCGCAGAGACCCTGCCGGAATATATGCTGCCAAACGCGTTCGTGTGGCTGGACCAGTTGCCGCTGACGCCCAACGGCAAGGTGGATCGCAAGGCCATGCCCGCGCCGGAAACAAACATCGGGGTCACGCCCGGCGACATGGATCAGCCCGCGAATCTTCTGGAACTGGAATTGATCCGGCTCTGGCGGCGGCTCTTCCAGCGGGAGAATATTGGCCGGCACGACAATTTTTTTGACCTCGGCGGTCATTCGCTCCTGGCGGCCCGACTGGCGATGGAAATTGATAAACTTCTCGGATGCAAGCTGCCCATCGCGGTTTTGTTCCAGTCGCCCACGGTCGAATCGCTGACCTGCCGGCTCACCGGAGAAAATTGGGCGCCGCCGTGGAGTTCGCTCGTTCCGCTGCAGCCGATGGGATCGGAACCCCCGGTCTTCTGTGTCCATGGCATCTATGGTGATGTGTATCGCTTCCTCGATCTGGCCCGCGAACTGGCGCCAGACCGGCCGGTTTACGGACTGCAAGCGGTGGGATTGGACGGACGCCAGCCCCAGCACACGACGGTGGAGGAAATGGCGGCCCATTACGCGCGCGAGATTCGTTCGCTGCAACCGGAGGGTCCCTACCATCTTGTTGGTGCTTCGCTGGGCGGCTGGATCGCCTACGCGGTCGCGCAAGAATTGACCCGTCAGGGAAGCAAGGTGGCCTTGTTGGCGTTGCTCGACACCCGGGCGACGTCCGATGTGCCTTGGATCCTCTACGCCCGGGTGATGGTGCCTTACCTAACAGATCGGCTGCGTTTTCATTTCAAACAATGTTTGAGCGGCCCGAGGGATGGCCGTCTTCGCTACCTAAGACAAAAAATAAACTGGCTCCGTATTCACATTACACGCTCCCGGGGAAACCTCCCCGTTCGACCGACCGCAGCGGATCCAACGCCGGCCCACGACCAGGATATGATGATTGACTATTTCGACGCCGTGGCGACGCGATACCGGCCCGCAAAGTATGCGGGGGACGTGACTTTGTTTGCGGGTGTTGACGCGAAATACTTCCAGCATGCCACGTTCTGGAAGCACCTCGTTCTGGGTCGCGTGCAGGTTCATCTCGTGGCGGGGGGCCATGGCTCAATTATTAGCCAGGTCCACGCAGCGAAGTTTGCCCTGACCTTCAAACAAGCGCTGCGCGAGGCTGAAGCAGCTGCCGGTTGGTTCCCACCCGCAAATAAATGAAACTAACTCCGCAACACTGGACATGGGACGGTCCCAATTCGGGTGCCGTGTGGCTGGCGAGATGCCCGGCAGAGGGTCCCATGGTGTGGCAGGCCCGGTTGACCGATGACCCGGCCACACAGGCGTATTTGGTCTCACTGCTGTCGGCAGAAGAACACGCCCGCTTGGCACGCTTCCACCTGCGGGAGGATCAACAGCGTTTTCTGGTTGGCCGAGGGTTGCTCCGCCTCCTCGTGGGTGCCCACCTGAACACGCCGGCGGAACGCGTGGAATTTGACTATGGCCCGTTCGGCAAACCTTTCGTGGTTCCCGGTGTCGGCGTGCCCTCGTTGCACTTCAACGTGTCCCACTCCGGGAAGCTGGTGCTGCTCGCCTTCAGTCCGGTGCATGAGGTCGGCGTGGATGTGGAAGAAGTGCGGCGCGACCAGGACTGGGAAACTATCGCCCGTCAAGTGTTCTCATGCGACGAACATCGTGAATGGATCCTTCTGAATCCGGAGGAACGCCTCACCGCGTTCTTCCGGGCATGGACCCGTCACGAGGCCGGACTGAAAGCGATGGGTCTGGGGTTCGCCGGCGAACGCAACGCGGCACTGGACACCCGTCTGGTGTGGTTCGACCTCGCATTACCAGAAGGCTACCAGGGCGCCGCGGGATACCATGCGGTTGCCGGCATCAGACGGTAGTCTCTGCAAGCCAACTTTGGAAATACGACGTGTTCAACTCCTGCCTTGGAATTGACTCCGAAAAATCGCGAGCAGGCGCTTTCGGGATTGCGGCCAATCCGTTCCCGCTCTCCCGCCGTTGAAAGCGGTGCTAAAGCCACCGCACTCTCCCGCAAAGCGGGACTGGCGCAGTTGCCTGGCGTCCCCGAACTTCGCGAAGCGTTTGGAGTGAGGCGTGTTTACCGCCGCTTTTCCCTGAAGCGCGGCTGTGGCAAAGCCCAGCCGCAGGTGCTTCCGCACGGCCACCAACTGGTCCTTCCGCCTGCGCCTTGCTTCGGCGCGACATAGACGGACACAGTCGCGCCCAGTTACAGCTTCGCCAGATTCAGCACCCTCGCGGCGGCCTGTGCTGAAACGGGACGATTTCCCAAAGCGGTGGCGACCGCCCGGCACGCGCAACAATTTGCTACGGGCCGGAACAATCCTGAACTGGTGAATGCGCTTCAGGCCCAAATCGGACTTTATCAGTCGGGTTCTCTCTTTCGTGATACCAGCCAGACCAACACCCCGGCCCGCTCCCAATAATCCTGCCATCCATCGGGTGACGGGAGAATTTTCTGGATGGTAACTGCCGATCTCCGTCGGTTCCGAATCGCCCGGTCATTCTTTTCGGTCATGGTGCTCCCACAGGGGCGGACTTGTCTTGCCGCGGTTTGGGTTGGGAAGTTCGACAAATCCGGGATCGGTAGTATGTTATAAGCCTTGATGAATTTATCCCGAAGCAATTCTTATCTGTGGACAGGGGCATTCGTTCTTTGCCTGTTGCTGGCCGGTGTGGGCGTGCGCGCCCAGTTGGCGGTCAAGATCGGGCAGAATTTTATCGGCAGCACCTATGGGGTCAATTCTGCGGCGTTGCCGCCCGATCCCAACGGCGCCATCGGGCCAAAGCACTTTGTGGAATTTATCAATGGCACCTTTGCCGTTTACAATCGGACCAACGGTCATAGTGTGCAGCGGAAAACGGACATAAAATTCTGGTCCGATGCCGGATTAATTATATCGCCGGATTCGGGGGTGTCCGATCCCCGCGTCATTTACGATCCCATCTCCCAACGGTGGTTTGCTTCGCAGGTGGATTATGATGCCGCCGCCCCGTCCGGCGACCCGACTTTTGAGGCGAATGATTTTCTGCTCGCCGTTTCCGCCGGTTCCGACCCGACCGGAATGTGGCATGGATTCATGTTCCAAGCCGATCCGGACTCGGGCAATTACGCCGATTTTCCAACGCTGGGAGTGGACAGCAATGGCGTTTACCTTGCGGGCGACTTCTTCTATGGGAGCGATAATCCCATCGGTCCCGGCCTGGTATCAATTCCCAAGGCGGATTTGCTTGCCGGCACACCGACCATCGCCAACCGCACTTGGTTCGGCGTCATGGACGACAGTGTTCGCGGACAGGTTCTGCAACCGGTGATTTGCCTGGATGGCAGCAGCAGTGGCAACATTCTGGCCATGGGTGACATCGGGAATGATAGCGATCCACACTCAAACTTGGTGAGCTTCGCTGTACAGAACGCCGCCAGTCCAAGCGCAACCCTCACAGCTTCCACCAGCATCAACGTCAGCCCTTATGTCGTCCCGCCCAACCTCGACTTGGGCTACCCGCTTTTCAATCCGGTTCAGCCGGACGGAACCACCACGCTTCAAGCCAACGACGGCCGGATCAGCGCCAAAGTTTATGCCGTAGGCGGGGTGCTTTACGCCGTTCACAACACGGAAGTGAATGGCCGCATCGCCATCCGCTGGTATCGGATCAATGCTGCCACGCACGCGTTGCTGGAATCCGGCACGATTGCGGATGCGAATCTCGACCTGTTTTTCCCCTCCATCTCAGCAAATGCCAGCGGCGTCGTGGTTATTGGCTACAACGGTTCCAGCATCAACACCTTTGTCAGCATCTACGCCATCGTCGGCGTAACCGTGAACGGCGCGACCACGTTCGGCAGCCCGATGCTGCTCCAGGCCGGCGTCGCCAGTTATCACGACATCAATGAGATCCTGGCCCAGCTTCTGGACGACCCGGTGACGGACAGCCGCTGGGGCGATTACAGTTCCATTTCCGTTGATCCGGACGATCCCAATCGTTTCTGGACCATCCAGATGTATCCATCCGGCGTGGATTCCTCCTCCGGCTTTGACGTGGGCATCTGGGCCACGCGAATCACCCAACTGTTGACGGTCCCGTTGCAACTGGCCATCTCGCGGTCGGGCACGAACGTGACGGTTTCCTGGCCTGGCCTCGCGGCCGACTACCAGCTTCTATCCACGACCAATCTGGCCCCACCGGTTGTTTGGTCGAATGTGACCCAAACCACACTTACGAATGACAGCCAGGCTTTTGTGCTGGTGCCGATCTCCGGCCGGCAGCAATTCTTCCGCTTGTATCATCCCTGACCGCGCGCCGCTCACAAATTGACGCAACGCAAATCCGGCCGAACCGCTTCTGAGCTTTTGTGCCTGACCGGCCAGGGCATCGCATAAAAATCCATGGCTTTTTGCTTGCCGATGCGCCGAGGGTCACAGCATCTTTGCCCCGACTCCAGCGAGAGCCGTAAAGTCCAAAGGAAATTTATGCAAGATGCAAAACGTTTGATACACTGCTTGCCCGGCTGTTTCGTCGCGGTGCTGGCCATCGGTCTGTTCACCGGTTGCCATTCAGCGTCGCATTCCAATCCAAAGGCAACCACTGTCATTACTCTACTTCCGGAAGTCCCCATGCCGAAGGATACCCCCGCGCCGTCAATGTCTCTGCCGCCGCCGGCCGTGGCGCCTGCGAATGCCGCTCCTGCACCGGTGCTGCCGCCCGTTCGCATCAAGGCCGGCCTGTTTACCGCGTTCACGGATTCCGACGGCAACGTCTGGCTTTCCGATCAGGGTTTTACCGACGGAGAAATCACGGACCGTCCCGACGACCTGCAAATCGCCAATACGAAAGACCCGGCGTTCTATCGAACCGAACGATACAGCATGACATCGTTTTCGTACCCGGTTCCCAATGGCAAATATCTGGTGAAGCTTCATTTTGCCGAAACCTTTGACGGAATCAGCGGGCCGGGCGGACGGGTGTTTTCGTTCAACGTCGAAGGCCAGGAGTTCAAGGATTTTGATATCTGGGTCAAGGCTGGCGGTGCGCGACGCGCCTACATCGAAACCGTCAACGTGGAAGTCACCGACGGCAAGCTGGATGTTTCCTTCACCGCCCAGGAGGAAAACCCCGAGATCAACGGGATCGAAATCCTGCCGGCGCCCTGAACGGTTGATCTGGCGCTGTCCGTTACGTACGCGGCCCCGTTCGCGGGTTTTTGCTCCGAACTCCGATGGTCATCGCGGACCGGCACTTTCGGGACAAAGTTTTGTCATGGGGGGAGCCAGGGCGGAACGTTCGCAGTTGCCGCCCGGCCAAAAATTGGCCAGTTTCTCAAAAATTCAATGACCTCTTCGTCTCAAGCCAAGCACAGGATGAAAATTTGGGATGGCTGCGCGCTTTATGGGAGCGGGGTTGGTTCTTGGGCTTGCTGCTGGTGGCCGCCATCATCTTTGTTTACCAGCCGGTGTGGCATGCCGGGTTCATCTGGGACGATAATGCACACGTGACCAAGCCGGCACTTCGTTCGCTGAATGGTCTGGCACGCATCTGGATGCAACTTGGGGCCACCCAGCAGTACTATCCATTGGTTCACAGTGTTTTCTGGGTGGAGCACAGGCTTTGGGGCGATTCAACGGTGGGTTATCATTTAATCAACATTCTGCTGCACGCTTTTTCGGCGTTGTTGCTGGTCAAGATACTGCGGCAATTGAAAATACCCGGGGCCTGGCTGGCGGCGGCCATCTTTGCGCTGCATCCGGTTCAAGTGGAATCGGTGGCGTGGATTTCTGAGTTCAAGAACACGTTGTCGGGAGCATTCTATCTGGGTTCGGCGCTGGCCTATCTGGGATTTGATCGAAACCGAAGCGGAGGGAATTATGCGCTTGCTTTGGGATTATTCGTGCTGGGTTTGATGTCGAAAACCGTCATCGCGACCCTGCCCGCGGCGTTGCTGGTGGTTTTCTGGTGGCAGCGCGGGAAGTTATCCTGGAAGCAGGACGTGCTGCCGCTGATTCCATTCTTCGTCGCGGGGATTGGGGCCGGATTGTTTACCGCGTGGGTGGAGCGGAAGTATATTATTGGCGCGGAAGGTTCGGAGTTTAATTTTTCCATCATCGAACGGTTTCTCATTGCCGGGCGAGTCACCTGGTTTTACCTGGGCAAACTTTTCTGGCCGGTAAATCTGGTCTTTGTCTATCCCCGCTGGAATGTCAGCCAGACGGTGTGGTGGCAATACCTGTATCCGGGGGCGGCGTTGCTGTTGTTGGGAGCGTTGTGTTGGCGGCAGCGGCGGTGGCGCGGGCCTTTGGCGGGGCTGCTCTTCTTTGGCGGGACGCTGTTTCCGGCTTTGGGTTTTTTCAATGTGTATCCGTTCCGCTTTTCGCTCGTGGCTGATCATTTCCAGTATTTGGCCGGCATCGGTCCCATCGTACTGGTGGCTGCCGGGATCAGCACACGCTTCAGTTCTTTCCGAGAGCGGAGGTTGTTTTGGGAACCGGCGCTTTGCGGAACATTGCTGGCGGTGCTGTGCGTGCTGACCTGGCGGCAATGCGGGATGTATGCCAACATTGAAACGCTTTGGCGGACGACTCTTGCCCGGAATCCAAATTCCTCTCTGGCCCACAACAACCTTGGCAACATTTTTTTACAAAACGGACGGCTGGACGAGGCCATGGAACAATTTCAAAAAGCCCTGGAAATTGAGCCCCGGTATGCA
>OCZT010006872.1_pt1 | contig 11203 bp, 6 predicted proteins | sample 1539031 | NCBI WGS metagenome assembly OCZT01 (sample SAMEA3539308, study PRJEB22396) | soil metagenome | biome: tundra; feature: field; material: soil | place: USA | collected 2010-05 | depth 0.15 m
AGCCGCCACGTTTTCCGGCGGGCGCGGGTGCTGAGAGTATGGGCAGAGTGAAGGTGCCCGCCGCCTGGCTGATTGAGCAGGCCGGCTTCAGCAAGGGCTACAGAATGGGCCGGGCCGGGATTTCGTCGCGGCACACATTGGCACTTGTGAATCTGGGTGGGGCCACAGCGGCGGATATTCTGGCCCTGGCGGCAGCAATCACGGAGACTGTTGAGAGCCGCTTCGGGCTGCGGCTGGAGATGGAACCGGTGATGGTCGGTTTCTAGTTCTTCATCAATTGAAGAAGTTTGGACAAGTGTCTTGTGGCGCCGGCTCGCGCCGGGCTTCACAGCGGCACTCGCGCTGATATGCCGGTTCGGCTAATCGAAATCCGTAGAGCTGACAACGGAACTCGATCAAGGGTGCGAAAGCCTCCGGAAGGGAAGCTCTGGCAGAGTCTTCGGCCCCGCCGCGTGAGCAATTGTCGTGGTGGGGTAGGATTGTAGGCGTCAATTCCACCACAATCGCGACGGGGTTATCTTTGCGGGTAACGCAACGCCCCGCCCGCCGTGCGGTAATCTCGCAGGTCGCGAGTCCGCACTCAAGAGGAGAGCCGTCGTGAAGAGAACCAGAAGAGAACTGCTCAAGGACACGTTGAAAGTATGCGCGGTAACCATGGCTGCTCCGCGATCGCTGCTGATTGCCGCCGAGACTGTGGCAAAGCCGGTCCGCAACCTGGCCTTGAACCGTGCGGCCTGGACCTCGAGCGTTGCGGACTTCGTCAACACGGGACACATGGCGACCGATGGCCAGATAATGACGCAGTGGTCGAGCAAAGGAGCCGGGCAGGAATGGATCTATGTTGACCTGGGAGCCGTTTGCGATGTGTACAAGGTGGTTCTGCGTTGGGGGCAGAGCCATGCCAAGGCTTACAAGATTCAGGTTTCCATTGAACGCGAGGCTTCACCGCAGACCGGTCTTGCGGAGAAGTGGAACGACGCTTATGGAACCGGGACGGGCAAGGGCGCGATTGAAGAGATCGCGTTGAAACCCACCAAGGCGCGTTATGTGCGTGTGCTTTGCAACGAGCCGTCCCAGCCTGGGGGGTACTCGCTGAGCGGGTTTGAGGTCTACGGCGCTGGCGGCCCACGAGTTCGACCCAATCCTGTTCCGCCGCCTCATGCGGATGGAACGCTGGAACTCTCGGGCGGATGGAGGCTGGTAAGCAAGTCGTTTGACTCGAACGATGGGAGCAAGATCTCCACCTGCGGATACGGGGATGGCGCGTGGCTTCCGGCTACCGTTCCTGGAACCGTGCTGACCAGCTATCTGAATGCGGGCGCTGTTCCGGACATGTTCTACGGGGACGATATGTACCGGGTCTCGGAGTGGTTCGCGCACGAGGAATGGTGGTATCGGAATGAGATGACGGTTCCAGCCAGTTACCAGGGCAAGCGGGTCTGGCTGAATCTCGACGGGATCAACTACAAGGCGGATATCCATGTAAACGGCGCGCTGGTTGGCAAGATGGCGGGCGCATTCATCCGGGGCCGCTTCGACATCACGGACAAGGTGATGGTGGGCAAGAAGAACTGCGTTGCTGTCCTGATCTACCCGGTGACCAACCCAGTGAAGCCTACGGTGAGGACCCTGGGCGACTACAGTTGGCCCGAAGACTTCACTCATAATGCCCCATCGTTTCTTGAGTCGGCGGGGTGGGATTGGCTTCCGACCATTCGCGACCGGAACATCGGCATCTGGAACAAGGTCACGCTGACGGCCAGCGGTGATGTGACCATCGCCGATCCGTTCGTGATTACGAAGTTGCCTCTGCTGCCGGATATCTCGCGGGCTGATTTGACGCTGAAGGTGGAGCTGAGGAACCACTCGGACAAGCAGCGCATGGGGATGTTGCACGTGGGGTTAGGGGCGCTCCGATTCTCGCATCCTGTGACCCTGGAAGCGGGCGAGACGCGCAGCCTTTCACTGGACAAGTCCACGCATCCGGAACTGTCTTTGAAGCAGCCTCGGCTTTGGTGGCCCAATGGCAGTGGCGAGCCGTACTTGTACGACCTCTCCCTTCGTTTTGAAATGAAAAGGGGGGGGGTATCGGACGTGAAGAGCACCAAGGTGGGCGTTCGCGAGCTGACTTACAACCAGGATCCCATGGAGCTTCGCGATGTAAGCAAGTCGGTCGATCTTGTCGGGAAGTCGGATGCAACTCCGCTGGCTAATCCGCTGACGATCATGTGCAACGGGCAGCGCATCCTGCTGAAAGGCGCGGACTGGGGCATGGATGAAGGCATGCTTCGATGCGATGGCGAGGGATACGAGACGCGGGTACGCTACGAGAAGGAGATGAATTTCAACCTCATCCGCAACTGCCTGGGGAACGTGCACAAGCAGGAGTTCTTTGAGGCCTGCGACCGGCATGGCATCTTTGTGTGGGAAGAGTTTGGCGTGAACCACAGCAGCATGCCTTACGACATTCCGATGTGGTTGGCCAATGCACGCGACCGGCTTCTGACGACAAGAAACCACGCGTGCGTGGCGTTGTGGTGTACGGCTAATGAAGGCTCCAGCCAGGAACCGATCTTGAGCGCGGTGCCCAAGCTGGTGGATGAGTTGGATGGGACGCGGCTGTTCCTGCAGCACTCCACGCAGCACCCGCCTACAGATGGCGACGGCCCCTACGTGGCCATGCCGCCGGCGTTTTACCTGAGCGGCATGGCGCACGGTTTCCGCGCAGAGATTGGATCGCCCGGGGTTCCGCCGGTTGAAAGCATGCGGCGGATGATGCCTCACGACAAGCTTTGGCCGATTAACGAAATGTGGGGAACGCACGACTGGTGGGCGAAGGGATGGCAAGAAGGCGATGGGGTTGTCGGCCACACGGTGAAGGCAATTAACTGTTACGGGGAGGCGACCGGGATAGAGGACTTCTGCCGCAAATCGCAGATGGTGGGAATGGAGGTCTTCAAGGCTATCTACGAATCGTGGAACGAGAAGATGTGGAACAACTGCTCAGGCGTGATGATCTGGATGAGCAATCCCTGCTGGCCGTCGCTGGTCTGGAACACGTACGACTATTACTTTGAGCCAACCGGCGCTTTTTATGGTTGCAGGAAGGCGTGCGAGCCGATTCATATTCAATGGAGCATGGCATCGAACGATGTGAATGTGGTGAACTGCACGTTAAAGCCGCTGCACGGGGTGAAGGCCGAGGCACATGTTTTCAATATGGACGGGTCGCTGCACCTCAAGAAATCCGTTGAACTGGATTGCCCGGCCAACAATGTGCATCCGGCCTTCAATCTCTTTGCCGGAGGCGATCCCAAATCTGCGAAGCTTTCAAGCGTTCACTTTATCCGGCTCGAGTTGAAGGATGCCGCCGGAATGACGCTGTCGGATAACTTCTACTGGAACGCCAAAGAAGTGTGGAAGTACAAGGACCTGGCGAAGATGGACAAGGCCGAATTGAGTGGAAAGGTGAAGCGGGTACAGACCGGCAAGGCCTGCAAGCTGACGGTGAACGTGGCCAACGACAACAAGGGTGTGGCGCTGGCGGTGCGGTTGAAGGTTGTGGACCCGGCGACTGGGTTGCTGGTTGCGCCCGTCATCTATTCGGGGAATTATTTCTCGCTTGTTCCGGGGGAATCGCGGGAGATCGCGATCGAATACCAGGCCAAAAAAGTGGCAGGCAAGGATGTGACGGTGATGGTCGAGGGGTGGAATGTCCCATCAAAGGAGTTGCTACCCGCGTAGACCATTCCTCAATGAACTGCTTCAAATCCCCCTACGCGGCAAAAACCTCCGCGCGCTGATAGGCTAGCAGCAGGTATGAACGACAATTTGCATCAGTTGCGCTGTTTTGGATGCGGGGCGCGGATTTCGGGGGCTGAGGCCCAGCCGGATTTCCGTTGCGCTGTCTGCGGTGACCTGTTTGAAGTGGAGTACCCGGGGTGGAGTCAACCCCAGGGCCACGACCGCCCCAATCCCGGGGCGCTGAAATGGCTGTGGCGAGAGCGCCGCTGCTCGTCTGAGTCCCTGGACCATTCCGGCGTGTGGCGCTTCCGTGAACTGCTGCCGATATTGGAAAGCTTTGGCAACGCAGTGACCTTGCGCGAGGGCAACACGCCGCTCTATCCGCTGACGCGCGCGTCGAAAGCTCTGGGGATCGACCAGCTTTACGCCAAGCACCAGGGGATGAACCCGACGGGATCGTTCAAAGATACCGGGATGACTGCGGCCATGAGCGTGGCCAAGGAGCGGGGGTTCGAGTGGGTGGCTTGCGCGTCGACGGGAAATACTTCGGCGGCCATGGCTGCCTATGCTGCCCGCGCAGGGTTGCGCAGCCTGGTGTTGATTCCCGAGGGGAAGATCGCCTGGGGCAAGCTGTCGCAGGCTATGGACTATGGCGCGGTTACATGCCAGTTGAAGGCGGACTTCGACGGCTGCCTGACTCTGTTGACGGAAATCGTGAAACAAGCGCCCATCTACCTGCTCAATTCCGTTAACCCCTACCGCCTTGAAGGGCAAAAGACGCCCGCGTTCGAAATTGCAGAGGCATTTGACTGGAATGTGCCGGACCACTTGATTGTTCCGGGCGGCAACCTGGGCAACAGTTCGGCGCTGGGCAAGGGATTTCGCGAGATGAAAGAACTGGGGCTTGTGGCTCGGATGCCGCGCATCTCCGTGATTCAGGCTGCAGGCGCCAATCCGCTGGTTCGGAGCCTGGCGGAGAGCCACGGCGCGGCCCTGGAGCCTATGGAGGCGCACACCAGGGCAACGGCAATCCGCATTGGCAACCCGGCATCCTGGCGCAAAGCGGCGAGGATTATTCAGGACACGGGCGGCTGGTGTCTGGACGTAACCGAGGCTGAGATTGCAGTTGCCAAGGCTGAACTGGGAGCAGAGGGACTAGGCTGTGAGCCGGCTTCCGCCGTTACACTGGCGGGACTCAAGAAACTGCGCGCCCAAGGCTCGGTGGCTGGCGGGGAGTCTGTAGTGCTGGTGCTCACCGGGCACACGCTCAAGGATGCGGATTACACCATCGACTTCCACCGCGGGACGTTGCTGGGAGACGAGGAAAAAGCGGGGCTTGAAACCGAGATCGATGGTCTGCGGCGCAATGCGCAGGTGGTGGAAGCCACGGCGGGGGCAGTTTTGGCCGCTATGAAGGGCAACGCGGGATGAACGGCTCTTCGACCCTGAACGCTGTTCCACTCCGGTTGCGTCTGCCCGCCACCTCGGCCAATCTCGGACCGGGATTCGATGCTGTGGCTGTCGCCTTGGACTTTTACCTCGAGATTGAAGCAGGGCCGGCATCGGAGTTTTCGATTGCTGCAAATGGCCGCGACGCGGAGAGGTGCTCGCGTCTCAAGGACAACCTTGTACTCGACCTTTACGAGCGATTGCTCAAAGAGAACGGCAAGACTGTAATTCCTTTGGCCATTCGCATGGAAAACGGCATTCCTCTCGGGATGGGCTGCGGCTCCTCGGCAGCGGGACGACTGGCGGGCATCGTTCTCGCCGTGCACTTTGGCCGGCTTGGATGGACATCAGAGCGCATCCTTGCCGAGGCATGTGAGTTGGAGGGGCATCCGGACAACGCATCGGCTTGCTGGCTGGGAGGATTTGTGGCGGCGGCATGCGATAGAGGGACCCCCTACGTTGCCCATGTAACCCCGCCGCTGGAGTGGCGCGCCATTGTGGTTCTTCCTGCGGACCCGTTGCCCACCAGCGCGGCGCGCGCTTTGCTGCCAGAGACCTACTCGCGAGCCGACGCGGTGGCCAACATCCAGTCGGTCGGCCTGCTTGGGCTGGCCTTCGCCCAGGGGCGGGGAGACCTGTTGCGCGTTGCCATGAACGACCGTATTCACCAGCCGTACCGTGCGCAGATCTGTACGTTGCTGCCACAGCTGCTTCCCCTGGCAGGGAATGCCGGAATTCTGGGCGCGGCTCTCAGCGGAGCAGGCCCTTCGGTGCTGGTGATCACCGGCAGCGAAGCAGACGTGCCGCGGGCGTCGGCCGCAGTTCGCGATGCGCTGGCCGGTTCAATCGAGGCGGAACTCCTGGTCTGCAGGTTTGTTCCCACCGGGGCGAGCGAGGTTCTGGATGCGGCCAATGGCTGAGGTTCCGTCGTTCGCCGTGTTAGAGCCCATCGCTTCGACAGCTTTTTCCCTGTGTACGAGTACCCTCCACAAAAGTCACCTGTTTGGGGTTACTGCGCCAATTACCTAAGATTGCTTGCTATTCAACCGAGGAACACCTAAATTCGCTGCGTGGGCACTTCTGGGGGAGGGGTGCTCTAGCGCCTGCGGTCCTGACTGGACCCGGGCGCTTTTTAGTCTCAGACTCGGGCGGCAATGGACGCAAAATAAGGAGCTTGAATGCGATGCCGGGGAGACTCCGGCGGGACGCGAACCATCTTGCGGTTGTGGCCCGCGAACAGGTTGCGACTTTCGACCACATTGCAGCATCCCATGAGAGCGCAGTAGCAGGTACACTGAAGGAAAGCGCATACATACCAAGGAGGATCATGGCAGGGTTGGGAGTGCTGGAAGTAAGCGATGCAACGTTCGACCAGGAGGTGCTGCGCAGCGAGCAGCCGGTTCTGGTGGATTTCTGGGCCGTCTGGTGCGGTCCCTGCAAGGCCATTGCCCCTATCGTGGACGGTATTGCCGCGTCGTATGCCGGCAAGCTGAAGGTGGCAAAGGTGAACGTGGACGAGAACGGAGCAACTCCCGGCCGCTATGGGATTCGCGGAATACCGGCGCTTCTGTTCTTCAAGGGCGGAAAAGTGGCTGACCAGGTGGTTGGCTATGTGCCGCAGGATGTGATTGAAGAAAAGGTCAAGAAGTTGCTGGCGTAGCGCAGACTCAGCAGAGCAGCGGAGTGAGATTGGAACGGCCCGGCACAAAGCCGGGCCGTTTTGCATGTCTAGTACCCGGCTGGTGTTGCTGCTGCCGGTATGGGGCTGATTGGCTCCAATCCGAGGCGCCTACGGCAATCCTCCAGCATGGCTTCAGTCCGTGTGGCCCCCACGCGGCTTACACCGATGGCGCGGACATTCAAAAGCGCATCCAGATCGCGGATGCCCCCGGCAGCCTTTACCTGGACCCGGTCCGGCGAGTACTTGCGCATCAGTTCGAGGTCGGGGATGGTGGCGCCACTGGGCGCATAGCCAGTCGAGGTCTTGACCCAGTCGACTTCGACCTCCCCGCAAATCTGGCAGAGCCGGATCTTTGCAGCATCGTCGAGGTAGGCGTTCTCGAAGATGACCTTGACCCTGGCTCCGGCCGCGTGGATCTCATCCGTCAAAGCCGAAAGCTCATCCTGAACATATTTCCAATCGCCGCTGCGGGCCTTGCTGATGTTGATCACTACGTCCAGTTCCTGACCACCATCTTTGAGCGCCTGCCGCGCCTCCGCAAGCTTGATAGCGGTCGCGTGTCCGCCGTGCGGGAAACCGATGGTGGTGCTGGCATGCACCTTGCTGCCGGCAAGAATCTGGGCACAACGGGCCAGGTAGTAGGGCAGTATGCAGACGCTGGCGACGTCATAGCGCAACGCCAGCGCGCAACCCTGTTCCAAGTCCGGTGTGGTCAAGGTGGGATTGAGCAGCGAGTGGTCAATCATTTTGGCGATTGCATGGTAGTTGTAGGATTGCGTCACGTTCATCTCCTTGCTTAGGCCGGGGCAGAGCTTATGAGCTCGCAAGGCAATTGCTCCGGGAGGGTTGCCGTTGCCAGCCGACCTATGGCGGCAGGCCACATGATCAAAGTCGAGTTTACACAACCGGTCGCTTCAGGACCGCACAGTCGAGTCGAACTGGTAAACTGCGGAGGGTTCGGAGCGGTCATTTAATTCAGCAGTGTGCGCCGGCCAGGAACCTATGTAAAGCGAGCTTTATGGAGGTGCATTCTTGAAGACTTCTTTCCCGCGCAATCCTGCCTTGTTTCTTTCTCTTCTTTCTGTGGCCCTGATGCACGTTGCTTCGATTCGCGCCCAGGAGAGCCCGCTTCCGCTGATGCCGCAGCCCTCCCATGTGGTGATGGGCTCAGGGCAATTCCTGCTTGACGGGAGTCTCAGCGTTGAACTCCAGGGATACAAAGACTCCCGTGTGTTGGCGGGCAAGCAGCGCTTTCTGGATATTCTCTATCGCGAAACCGGAACCCCGCTTTTGCCTGAGACGCAGTCCCCCACGGCGAACTTCGTTATCAAAACCGACGGGGCGGGCGCTCCGGTGCAGAAGATCGGTGAGGATGAATCGTACCGTCTGGAAGTCTCGACAACGCGGGTACTGCTAACGGCGCCGAATGCGCTGGGCGTGTTGCGCGGACTGCAGACTTTTCTTCAACTGGTGAGATTGACGCCGCAAGGCTTCAGCGTTCCGGTGGTGACTGTCGATGACCAGCCGCGCTTTCCCTGGCGGGGGCTGATGATCGATTCCGGGCGGCACTTTATGCCGGTCCCCGTGATCACGCGCAACCTGGACGGAATGGAAGCGGTGAAGATGAACGTCTTCCATTGGCACCTTTCCGATGACCAGGGTTTCCGCGTGGAGAGCAAGATCTTCCCCTTGTTGCAAGGCAAGGGATCGAACGGGTTTTACTACACCCAGAAACAGATTGGCGAAGTGGTGCGGTATGCGCGGGAGCGCGGAATCCGCGTGGTTCCCGAGTTCGACATGCCCTGCCACACGACTTCGTGGCTGGTGGGCTATCCGCAACTGGCCAGCGGCAAGGGTCCGTACCAGATTTCAAACCGCTGGGGCATCATGGATTCCGCGATGGACCCCACGCGGGAAGGGACGTACCAGTTTCTTGATCGCTTCATCGGGGAAATGGCGGCGCTTTTTCCCGATGCTTATTTCCATATCGGCGGCGATGAATGCGATGGGAAAGAGTGGGATGCGAATCCACGGATCAAGGCGTTCATGCAGGCTCATGGCATGAAAGACAACGCCGCATTGCAGTCCTACTTTACCGGCCGGGTGCAGAAGCTGGTTGCCGGTCACCAAAAGATCATGGAAGGCTGGGACGAGGTGTTGCAGCCCGACACTCCGCGCGATGTGGTGATTCAGTCGTGGCGCGGAGAGAAGGCCCTGGCTGTGGCGGCGCGGCAGGGGAATCGCGTGCTGCTCTCGAACGGTTACTACATCGATCTGGACCAACCGGCAGCCGAGCATTACCTGGTCGATCCCCTCGGGGGCGACGGCGGCTCGCTTTCACCGGAGCAGAAGGCGCTGGTGCTGGGCGGGGAAGCCACCATGTGGAGCGAGTATGTAACCGAGGAGAACATCGACAGCGGCATATGGCCCAGGACAGCGGCCATCGCGGAACGGTTCTGGTCGCCGCAGGATGTCCGCGATGTGGATTCGATGTACCAGCGGCTTGCTGTTGTCTCGCAGAAACTTCAGTATTACGGACTGGAGCACGGGTTCTCGACACGGCTCATGCTGCAGCGCATCGGCGGCGGTGAAGTGCCGCAGCCTCTTGAGGTTCTGGCGGCGGTGGTTCAGCCTCCGCAAGGCTATTCGCGCGGAGGAATGAGGGAATATCACACCTTCACTCCGCTGAACCGGCTTGCGGATGCGGTTCCGCCGGAGAGCGAGACGGCGCGGAAGTTCAATGAGTTGATCAAGCAGATTGTCGCAGGGAAGGCGACTCCAAAGCAGTGGCAGGAAGCTCGGGGATGGCTTGTGCGATGGCGTGACAACGACGCAAAGCTGCAACCGTTGCTGGGTGCATCGGACCTTGCGGCGGAGTTGATTCCGGTTTCGCGAACCTTGTCAGAGACGGCCGGGATCGGTTTGCGGGCTCTTGACGATCTCGAAAATCATCGCGCTGTGGACACGGAGAGGCTGCAGAAGGACACACAGGCGCTTGAGGCCGCCGCAAAGCCGCAGGCCGTGCTGATTGACATGGTGGTTCCGTCTGCGCAGTTGCTCGTGCAGGCGCTAGGCAATCAGCACTGAAGCCCTGGGCTGCCGCACAGGTCTAGCGGTACTTGCGCAGCACGCCCAGGACGCGGCCCTGGATGGCAACCTGCGCGGCGGGAACGTAGATCGGTTCCATGTATCAACGGCGCTTAATAATCAGTGGGTTACAGATTCCAAATGACTTAAACATTGGGTAGAGTTGATGAAATTGCTGAAAAGACGAATCGGTTCAGCAATTTTTCAGCAAATTCAGAAGGCCAGAGGAGTTCAACCTCGGGCTCTTCCAATTGAGTAAGCATTTTCCCTCCTGTGGCACACGCTCCTGGTTTTTGATCGTGAGTCAACTCGATTTGCCGGATCCTCGCCCATGCAAGCACAATTCTTCATCGAAATGATTCAAAAAGACCAGCTAACAGGGGGGCAAGGGGCTATAGTGTTCTGTGAGTGGGAAGTTCAACAGAACCAGCGTTGATTGATCATGGAGGAAAGTGCATGAGCGCTCGTCGCCCGAAATATGGAAGTTATGTTTTTGCCTTGGCCCTAGTTGCGTTGACGTCGAGTATTGGCTGCAGAAAACCGCTAAAGCCGCTGACTCTGAGCTGCTCGGCAAGCCCTGCTTCGATCTACCCGGGCGAGCCGGTCACAGTGGTTGGGAATGCCGCAGGACTGAATCCGCAACAGTGTGCAATATATTCCTGGTCGGGAGCCGGCGCTACAGCCAACGGATGGACGGCGTCTGTGAATACCAGTTCGTTGGCGGCAGGCGCCTATACGGTGCAAGGTGGGGTGAAGGAATGCAAGCCCGGCGCAGCGGTCTTGCCGAACGCTCGGAGTGCGGATTGCACAGCAAGCTTCACGGTCAAGGGCTTCGAACCGCCGACCATTAGCTGCTCGGCCAACCCCAGCACCATCAAGCCGGGCGAGACCAGCACCGTCACGTCTGTTGGTATCAGTCCACAGAACCGCCCGCTGACCTACAGTTACTCGACCTCAGCCGGCAGCGTGAATGGCAACGGCGCGACAGCGGTTTACTCCTCGACTGGCGCTCCGACGGGAGCAGTTGGAATTATCTGCAACCTGTCGGACGACAAGAACCAGACCGCGACAGCGAACACCAGCGTCACGATAACGGCGCCGTATGTGGCGCCTGTTCCTCACACGCAGGCTCTGTGCTCGATCTCCTTCGAGCAGGACAAGAAGCGTCCTACGCGTGTAAATAACGAGGCCAAGGCCTGCCTCGACGAACTCGCGCTCGATTTGCGGAGGCAGTCGGATGCG
>OCZT010006873.1_pt1 | contig 11203 bp, 11 predicted proteins | sample 1539031 | NCBI WGS metagenome assembly OCZT01 (sample SAMEA3539308, study PRJEB22396) | soil metagenome | biome: tundra; feature: field; material: soil | place: USA | collected 2010-05 | depth 0.15 m
CGAGTGTCTTTTTCCTGCCATCCGTCGAGGTAGCGGTGCCGGTAACGGCGCGGGCAGCCAAGGTATTGGCTGATCTGTGTGTAGGAGTAGGTCATCGGGTGGCCTCTTCCCTGTTGGAGCGAGAAGCACTCGATATCGGAGCTGCGGATAGTTCTTCCCACTGGCTGGCTGGGGCGAAGCCGTCAAGGTTGATGAGCGAAATGCCGTTGAGCACCGTGTGGCTGATCTTGACGACACCGCGGAGTCCGGGCAGCGCTTTCTCATCGACTTGTTCGTTGGCCAGAAGTTCCGGGTCATAGAGGAAATCGCGCAGGAACCACCCCAACTTCCACATCGCCTTCTGCGTGCAATACAGACGACCCACAATGGACTGACCGACCATTGCGCGGGGTTCAAGAACGGAGAGTCGGAGGATGTAGAACGGTTTGTGAGCGTGCCAGCGGAACTGGGCACCATCGACCCGAACGAGGAATATCCCGTCGGGAATCTCCGGCCGCGAATCGCGGGCAGTTTCGGCAAGACCTGGGACCTGACGTTTCATGCGACCACCTCCTGCGTCGGGCGCGTGTAGCTATTGAGTTGGCAGAGCAAAGCGTTGCGGTCCTTCTCGGCCCAGTCAGCGAGATGTTGGACGAAGTTCTCGACCTGTTCCCGGCTGGCCTCCCTCAGCGTTTTCGTGCCGCAGAAGTCGACGGCATAGGCCTTTACCAGTTCGGGATCGAGCTTGTGCTGGCGGATGATCTGGCAGAGACGGTCACGGACCTTGGGGCCGCCGTTCCCGTTTCCATTTGCGTTTTGTGGAGGACGCTTTTCAACCGGATTCGGAATCGTCCCAATCTCCTCGATCGAACAGATGCCGATACCGTAGGCCTTACGCAGCGCACGGTTGACGGCTCGCGTTTCAGCCACGCGCATCTCGGCACCGCGGACCAATGAGGACACATTCGACGGGTCGGCATCGCCGTATCCCACAAAGCCTTTGCACTTCATGGATCTGAAGACGGTAGCCTGAAATGCCCAGCGAGAGGTCACATGATCCGAAAACTCAGCGACGGGTTTCACATCAATGCCAACACAGCGCCTTCTGCGGGCCAGACGAATCAAGCCAGTGTGGGTTACGTACCAACCTTTATCTAAGTAGAGAAGATCACCAGCAACGATTGAGAAGCCGAATTCCGTGGTGTAGCTCTCGAGGTTTTGAAGAGACCGAGGCTTAAGGTCTCCCCACATTTGTCTTGCCAACTTCAGGTTCTTCCCAGCTAGTTCCTTGTGGTGTCTCCTGGGGTGAGGCTTTATCAATCGCTGTTGTTCTGTTCGTGTGGCGCGCATCTCCATAAGAACCCCTTCCATGCAAAGCAATGTTAAACATACGTTAACATACGGAACCGAAGTTGTCAACGATTGTTTAACAACCGGAAATCATGTTTGGGGGTATATTTGCACAGTGACGAAGAGCGCATTTCTCGGGATACGTATGAATCCAGAACTAAGGACACAACTGGAGCGAATTGCACAGACGGAGGAACGCAGCATGTCTCAGATCTGCGAGGTGCTGCTTCGAGGAGGTGTAGCTGCGTACCAAAAAGAGGGTTCCAAGTACCTTCAGCGCTTTTTTTCAAAACAGAAGCCTCAAACGGAGCAGTAGCTAAACAATTTTTTTTCTCCTACTCACCTGACCTTGACTCCGCGCATCACTTCGAAACCTTCCGGGAAAAAGGGTTTCGTCCGGCACCTGCACAAGCAAGCCACTCGCCGTCCGAATCGAATCTTCTTCGGATATCTATGCTGCTCGGCTTCTTCGGCTTGCGCGCCCGCAACTGTTCCTCAAGTTTGCTGATTCGCTTCCAGTTCCTGTTCATGCTTCCGGTCCTCGACGAAGGTTTCGAGAGCGCGCTTTCCTCGCCCGCACCGATGTCGCGATCGACGACAGTCCCCGATCGCCAAAAATCCCGGCGCACTATTGACTTTCGCCTTATGTTCCCCTATCATGGAAGCGTGCGCAAATGGCTGCCATACTCGATTTGGATTCGACCTTTACCCGAGCGTGGCTCCCACCAGTGCGGCCCTTATTCATCGACATTGGTCTTGAGCGCAACAGGGTACCGAGCCCCAGGTTTGTGCACCTAGGGTGCACAGCGACGACGAGCCAAATCCAAGTCGGCGAGATGCTGCTGCATGAAGGTGCCGAGGCCTACAAGCAAGAAGGGAGGGCCCAAGTTTACGCAACGCCTAGTCGCCAAACAGAAGGCCCGAGTAAAAGATTCCTGATCTGGGCTGGAAAGACGTCCTCGCCCGTCGGCGTGCACACTCGCCTGCTCGCGACGTTGTGAAAATAAAGACCAAGTTCATGCCCCTGGTCGCTAAGTGGCAAACCCGCGGAGCGGTCGCAAAGAATACGGAACGGAGGTCAAAATCGGGGCTGAGGCAAGCTCCTTTTGCGGCTGTGCCGGAAACGGTTTGATCCTGGGCTGCCTCTTTTCCTGAGCCTTCCAAAGATCGAAATTGAGCTGCATCTTCAGCCAAAACTCGGGAGACGTGTACGGCATCGCCTTGGCCAGCCGCACGCTCATCGCCGCTGAAATGCCGGCGCGACCGTTGAGTATTCTAGAGAGATTCGACCGCGTTGCCCCGAGGCGCTTGGCTGCCTCCTTCACTGTCATGTCGCCCAGGTAATCCTTTAGGACCTCGCCGGGATGGGATGGATTGAAAAGCATGCTTAACTCCGAACGGTAATCCTGATAATCGAGGGTCCCTCAATAACTTCCCGTCGCCCAATCCGGCAGATACAGCCTTGTGGTAGTAGAAGGGTCTTGGTCTTTCGTAATACCCTGCGCCCCTTCCTCGGGACGCTTCTTTGGTATCTAATTATTCACAGCGGCAGTCCAATAAGCGAGCACTCCGGCGAACCTGACTGGAGCTTGTTCCAACTCCGGCGAACCTGACTGGAGCTTGTTCCAACCCGCAAGAGAAATCCAACTAAGGGGGAGCAAGCTGTGGGAGCAAGCCCTACGTCGTTAAGAGAACCATCCCAAAACCGCAGCGATCTACCCTCGTTAGAAAGTTGTCCTCGCGAGCCAACAGTCTCTGATCGCAAGATCGAGGCTAATCGACGAAACGCTCTCCGCTCGACCGGCCCGAAAACGGACCGCGGCAAACGGAGGGTAGCGCGCAATGCAATCATGCATGGATTGCTGGCGCGCGGAAATAAGTTTCTACACGCTCTGCAACCCCGAGCCTCTTAAAGCCCAAGAAACTTCAACTGCGCTTGAATTTGAGATCGGGTGGGTAAGGCGTGACAGTTCAATTGAGAGCCTAAGAAAGCGCCAGGCTCTTTGCTCCGCCTTGGCCCGTGGCGCGACCCACAGGCCCGGGCCCAAGAAGGTGATGAACCATGAACTCGAAACGAGAAAAACAATGGCGCCGGATCGAGAAGCTCGAACGAGAGAAAAAAGAAGCTGCCTTGAACCGATCCTTGCAGTCCGAGGAGTGCATTTGCTTTCCAAAAGAGGAGCAACCCTTCTTCGGATTTGACATTGAGTGGGAGACTGCGAAGCGGGTGGAATGTCCGCTCCATGGTTGTTCATGCAGCCGCGGTGCCCGTCCCATCTACACCGCGAAATGGCGCCGGAAGATGGAAGAGCGTAGAAGGGAAACCTTCAGCCCGCAGTTTCAAAAGGCATGGGCGGCTAGATTTCCGTCCGCTCTTTGGCCAGCCGAAGAAGAGGAAACGGAAGGCGGAATTTATTTGCGGCTCAAAGACGGAACTCGGATTCTGGCGCGGGAGAGCCCATCGTTCGCCGCTGGTCAGCTGACGGTTTTGCCATGAGCACAAAGCGCAACTTTGGCGCGACTCTGACCTCGAACGGGCTGTTCACGGTTGCCAGCGCCGCACAACAGATGTGGCTTGAGTCGGAGGCGGAATTTCTGCTCGGCGGCGGCAGTTGCGGATCGCTCAAAACCTCGACCGCCATCGTCGACGGTACCACCGAGTACGACAACCCGAACATGCACACCATCATGTTCCGCAAAAACCTGCGCGACCATGCCGAAGCGCTGCGCATTTCACGGGACTGGTTCACGCAGCACGGCGCAACCTATGAGGAAAACGCCCCGCTACTGCGCGTGGGAGATGCTAGCTACAACGCGACCGCGCACACCTGGCGCTGGCCGTGGCGCTCCACCTTCCAGTTTGCCTTTTGCGAGAAAGACGACGACGTGCTCGCCCACCAGTCGCAGAGCTATACCTGCATCCTCTGGGACGAATCGACGCGCGAGGCGAGCGAGCACATGGTCCGCTATATGTTCACTCGGCTGCGCTCGACGGACCCCTCGCTGTTTTTGCGCGTGCGCTGCGGCACCAACCCGGGCGGACGCTACGCCGACTGGCACATGAAACTGTTTTTAGGTGGAGCCTGCCCGCATTGCGAACCCGCGCAGCGCGTGCCGATGAAGATTTACGACGATGCCGTCTGGCCGAGCGACGGCCGCAGAATCGGCAAAAGGACGCAGTTCATTTTTTCCCGTGTCACCGACCACAACCTGCTCGGGGCGGGCTACGTCGACAACATTCGCATGCAGAGCGCCGCGACCTCGGAAGCCCTGTTAGCCGGTTGCTGGAGAGCCGTTGAGGGCAAGTATTACGACATCTTCGACGCGGACACGATGGTGGTCCCGCGGCAGACGATTCACGACGAATGGTACTGGGAGCACTGGGTCGGATGCGATTACGGATTTTCCGGTTCCTCGGCGGTGGCGTACCTGTTTGCCCGCGACCCCGACTCCAAGATCATCTACGTGCTTGACGAAATTGTCGAAAAGCGCATGCCGGTGCGGGATTTCGCACGCACAGTCTATGAGCGCTTTGCCAAGAAGCAGCCAGGGCAGGACCAGCCGCGCAAGCTGCGGATCATGTACCTCTCTCCTGATGCCTGGAATGACCGCGGCGACCAGCACACGCTTGCCGACCAAATGAATGCGGTGCTGCAGGCGAACGGCCTAGCCTTTGTGCAGGCGCGCAATGACCGGTCGGGCGGCTCGATGCTCGGCTACGAGATGCTGCGCGATGGCCGCCATTTGATTGCCGATACCTGCTCCCTTCTGAAAGCGGGCCTCGAATCTGCGGAACACGATCCTGTCCAGCCCGAGGCGTACCTCAACGTCGTCAACGATCCCCGCTCGGACGCGCGCGACGCCTGGAGGTATGGCCTCTACAGCTATCACCGCGAAGCGTTAAAACCTTGCGAGGTGCGCGTCGAGGAGCGGGTGGCACGGGAACTCAAGAATTGCGATCTCACTTCCGCCATGTTTCAGATAGCGAAGATCCGCGAAGAGGAGGATCGCAGATGCAGGCCAAAGCCCTATGTGGCCCACGGTAGCATCCTGCGTCGGCGGATAGCCGAGTGGGAAGGGCAGCGAGGCCGATGCCTGTGATGCAACGAGCGGCGAGAACGCGGCGACGAGTGCCACGATCACGGATCCTGAGATTGCGCAGGCCGGCTATGTCGATAGCGCGGTGGCAGCGGCTGCTGGCGCCGTCGTTGGGGCTTTAGCTCGCCGCAATTTAACTCGGGCGTTCTATCTCTTGCGAGATGGAACTCGAATCAACGCTGCGCGCCTACGATCGGCACATGCCTGACCGATGGTTTCGTGGCCTTAACCTGGGAACCCGAGCGAAGAGTTGATGAACGTTGAACCTAGTCCGCATACCTTTACGACAAATCGGCCCACACCCTGGGCTCCGATGGAAGGTGGGGCGAACCGCCATCATCAACGCTTCGCCCGGTTGTCCCTTTTTATGAAAGGATGAAATGAGAAACCGATGCAACGGTAAGACGAAATCAGGCAAGCCCTGCCGGGCTGCTGCCACCGACGGTGGCCTGTGCTTTTTCCACGCCAATCCCAGCAAGGCCTCGGAGCTGGGACGCCTGGGGGGAAGGAAAAATGGCCACGTCTTCGCCGTGAACTCTGTTCCCCTGCCGCCCTTGGACTCGGCCGTTGGAATCCGCGAAACCGTCTGTCGCTTGGCCGCCGAAGTTTACGCGGGCACACTTGACCCCAGGGCTGCCAGCGCATTAGTACCGCTTCTGAATATTCAGTTGCGGGCGATTGAGACGGCGGAGATGGAAAGACACCTTGCGCTACTCGAGAGCGCCTCCAAAGGCGGCAACGGAGACGAAGGGCAGGACGGAGGATCGCCTCGTGTCTAGCGCTGAAAGCCGTGCTGGCTTAGGACCAGGCAAAACGCACGCCAAAGACCGCTTTCGACCGCTAAAGACATCAGAATGTGGAAGCCATGTAACAAAACTGCCCGGCGACAGCAAGCCCACCGCAGCGACTGTGACGGGTTTTACCGTGACAGAATGAGCTGATCTCTGTCCGAAAGAGGTAAGACATAGAAGGCGCCACGCACAAGATAAAACCGCCGGCGCAAATCGCCCGCACCTACGGAGAAATCGTTCGGCACCGCTTGCGCGCAAAGCGGTTCGGGCGAGGTGGGCAAAGGAGAGAACGCGATTCAAGTAGTAGGCCATGGATGGACATCGGGCCTGCTGAAAGCCGTGCCCGCGAAGAGGAATGAGCGCCGATTGCGAAACGAACCCAATAAGTCTTTGTTTCTGGTCCGCGGGTGCACAATGAGGTTCGGGAGACGCGCGCGACGTTTGGTCCAGGTTTGCAAACTGGTTCTCAGCGGTGGGATTCAGAACTACGAGAGCCGGATCCAGAAGGACAAGGAGGACACACATGGATTCCACCGGGGCAAACCGCGCCGTTATCATCTGTCATTTTTCATTGAGAGTACCGATTACGCCCGTCTGGCAATGCATCTCGGGCAGGAATGGTGTTTCGTATATGATCTCCGTCGGCAATCGGCCACAACGACCTTGCGTTTAAGAATGCCTTCAATTCAGCTAACATAGTAAGACTATTTGCCTGCCGACGGGATGGATTGATCGAAACAATACTGATCGAAGCAATACCGATCGAAACAAAAATGATTGAAACAAAATCAGAAGCGGAGGTGTCGCAGTCGAATGCCGCGCCGCAGGTGCTGCCCGTAAGCGTGATCGTTCCGGTCCGCAATGAGGCTCGCAACTTGCCGCGCTGCCTGGAGTCGCTCGCCGGGGTCGGTGAGGTATATGTCATCGATTCCGAGAGCACGGACGACACGGTTGCGATCGCTCAGTCGCACGGGGCCAAGGTGGTCCAGTTTCATTATGCGGGCGGCTGGCCGAAGAAGCGCCAATGGGCGATGGACACGCTGCCGTTCGCGTACGACTGGATTTTCCTGCTTGATGCGGATGAAGTCCTGACGCCGGAACTGGTTGAAGAAATTCGGCGCGCGCTGCAAAACCCTAACGTGGACGGCTATTCCATCCGTCTGCAAATGTATTTTCTCGGACGGGTCTTGCGACATTGCGATGCGAGTTTCTGGAAGCTGTCGCTATTCCGCAACGGGCGAGGTCGTTTTGAGTGCCGCTTGAGAGATCAGGATACATCGATGGCCGACATTGAGATCCACGAACACGTGGTGGTGGATGGGCCCACGGCAGAGTTGCGCAATGCGCTGGTCCATCACAATGTCGATTCCTTGTCGCGTTACATCCTGAAGCACAATGAGTACTCGAACTGGGAAGCGCGCGTGCTTTTGCAGGAGGAAGGCGATTCTAATTCTGCTGCGGTGAGGGCGGATTTGTTCGGCACTCAGGCGCAGCGCCGAAGATGGCTCAAGCGGAATCTCTATCGCTTGCCGGGCTCTCCGGTTCTTCTCTTCCTGTATCGTTACGTTTTTCGTCTGGGGTTTCTCGATGGCGTCCCCGGCCTGATCTATTGCACCTTTCAAGCGGTGCAGATGTTTCATACCAAGGCCAAAATCTTCGAGCTGCGGATGGGGAGGAACTGAGGCATGTGCGGCATCAGCGGACTCGTGAACTGGGGCGACCGGGAGACGCTCGCCCGCATGACGAACGTGCAGACGCACCGCGGTCCCGACGACTCCGGGCTCTGGGAGCGGCGTTTCCCCGATGGGGGATACATCGGACTGGGAAGCCGCCGTCTTGCCATTCTCGACCTCTCACCCGATGGGCACATGCCCATGAGCAACGAAGATGGGACGGTGTGGATCACCTACAACGGCGAGATCTACAACTTCGCCGATCTGCGCCGTGAGCTCGAAGGCAAATCCAATGCTCATCGTTTTCGTTCGCAAACGGATACGGAAGTCGTGCTTCATCTCTACGAAGAATATGGCCCCGACCGCCTCAAAGACTGCCTGAACCGCCTGAATGGCATGTTTGCGCTCGCGATCTGCGACTTGCGCGGCTCTTCACCGAAACTGTTTCTGGCTCGCGATCATTTCGGAATTAAGCCGCTCTATTACTGCGAGCGCGGCGGGAGACTCGCTTTCGCATCCGAGATTAAGGCGCTGCTCGAGGTGCCAGGAATCGAAGCGAGCATGAACCTGGAGGCGCTCGACAAATACCTGACCTTTCTCTGGGTGCCCGATCCGCTGACGATGTTCGAGGGAATCCGCAAGCTTCCGGCAGGGCATTACGCGCTCTCGGAGGGCGGCGAGTTCAAGATCGAGCAGTACTGGGACTTGACGTTCCCACCGGCGGAACATCACTTCGAACGGACGGAAGCGGATCTGGCGAATGAGGTTCGAGAGCGGTTCTGCGCATCGGTCGAGCAACAGATGGTGAGCGATGTTCCGATTGGAGCGTTTCTGAGTGCGGGGATGGATTCATCGAGCATAGTTACGGCCATGGTGGCGGCCATGGCGCGAAAGCAGCCGGTGCGAACCTATACCATTACGTTTCCTGAAAAATATCGCGTAGGCGAGACGACGATTGACGATCCCGGCGTTCCGCAACGCCTCGCGCACAAGCTGGGTTGCGAGCACCATGAGATCGTGGTTGAGCCCGATGTGGTCGGTCTGTTGCCGGGTTTGACCTGGCACATGGATGAGCCGACGGCCGATCCGGCGATCATCACAGCGTATCTGGTGTGCCGCGAGGCGCGAAAGCAGGCTACCGTGCTCTTATCGGGAGTGGGAGGCGACGAGATTTTCGCGGGATATCGCAAGCATGTCGCTCACGGCTGGGCGGAAGAATATCGGCGCGTCCCGGGCTTTGCCCGGTCGGCCGCGGAGCGCGCCTTGCTGGGATTGCCGTCACTGCGCGGGACGCGCATGAAAGGGTCGGTGCGTCTGGCGAAGAAGATGGCGCGTAGTGCGGCGCTCAGCCCGGCGGAAGCTTTCATCAGAAACTGCACGTATCTCGATGCGCAGCAGAAGACAGATTTGTATGCTCTAAAATCGCAGCAGGCGGCAAGCGGCAATTCCGCCGGCCAGCATCTGGCGGCGTTCGACAAAGTGCGGCACGCGGATTTCCTCAACCAGATGCTCTATCTAGACACTAAGATTTTCATGGCCACACTGAATCTGACCTACAACGACAAAATGAGCATGGCGTCGTCGGTCGAGGTGCGGGTGCCGTTCTTGGACCGGGAGTTCGCCGAATTCGTTGCGTGGAACGTCAGGCCAGAATTAAAGCTGAAAGGGCGATGGCGTCCTGTGACGAAGTACATCTTCCGCGAAGCCATGCGTAGTATGCTGCCAGACGAGGTGATGCGCCAGCCGAAAGCGGGTTTCGCGGCGCCGGTAGACTACTGGCTGGCGCACGATTTGCGTCCTATGGTGGACGATCTTCTTTCGGAAGCGCAAGTCAAGCGCAGAGGGCTGTTCCGTCCGCAAGTGGTACGCGGGTACATTGATGAGCACCGGCGGGGCGCGGAAGACTGGTCGATGCAAATCTGGCAACTGCTGACGCTGGAAATCTGGATGCAGCTTTTTCTCGACGGTGGCGCAAGGGCTTTTGCGCAGCGGCAGATCGACGCATCTCAACCATCTCGACCACTAACGACAGCATGAAGCAACTCCTACAAGACGCGCGCACTGGCGAGTTACGGGTCGCCGAGGTTCCGGCTCCGCAATTGTTGCCGGGCTGTGTGCTGGTGCGAGTGGAGGCGTCGCTGGTGTCGGCCGGCACGGAGCGCGCGTCCGCTGAATTTGCCAGCAAAAGTCTGCTGGCGAAGGCGAAGGCTCGTCCCGATCTGGTGAGCGATGTGCTTGCCAAGATGCGGCGGGATGGTTTGGCTTCTACACTGCAAACCGTGCGGTCGCGATTGGGCCAGCCGCAATCGGTGGGCTACAGCAGCGCCGGGGTGGTGGTTGCCGTTGGCGATGGCATCGCCGACATCAACGTGGGCGACCGGGTCGCTTGCGCGGGCGTGGGATATGCGGTTCATGCCGAGTTTGCCTGCGTGCCGCGAATGCTGGTTGCGAAGATCTCCGGCGGCCGGGAAGGATCGTCTCGTGAAGGATCGTCTCGGAAAGGATCGTCTAAGGTTTCCTGTGAAGAGGCAGCCTTCGGGACGTTAGGGGCGATTTGTCTGCATGGCATTCGAACCGCAGAGGTCGCGCTCGGCGACACGGTCGCTGTCATCGGACTAGGGTTGCTCGGGCAAATCACGGTGCAGTTGCTGAAGGCCGCCGGTTGCCGCGTCTTTGGAATGGATCTGTTGCGGCCGCGCGCCGATCTTGCGATTGGAAGCGGAGCCGAGGACGCATGTACCGGTGTGCGCGAGTTCCGCGATCTGTGTTTCCAGAAAACGGGGGGCGTGGGCATGGACTCGGTGCTGATTACAGCGGAGACTCCCAGCAGCGAACCGGTGAATCTGGCGGCGGAACTGGCGCGTGATCGCGCCATTGTGGTTGCCGTGGGAACCGTCGGCATGGAACTGCAACGCAAACTGTATTACGAGAAGGAATTGGATTTTCGAGTTTCGCGCTCCTACGGCCCCGGTCGCTATGACGCTGCTTATGAGCAGAAAGGGCGCGATTATCCGATCGGACATGTGCGCTGGACGGAAACGCGCAACCTGGCAGCGTTTCTGCAATTCATCGCGGACGGCAAACTGAACCTGCCGACGCTGATCACGCACCGCTTTCCGATGGAACAGGCCGCTCGGGCCTACGACATGATTATGGGAACCACGCGTGAGTTTTTTCTAGGCGTGCTGATCACGTATGCGGGCGCCGAATCTGGAACCACTCCGAATTTGTCGGAAAAAATTCCGGTGTCCGCCGTCGCGCCCTCGTCAGGTTCCATGAGTCTGGGCGTGCTGGGAGCTGGAAGTTTCGCGC
>OCZT010006874.1_pt1 | contig 11202 bp, 10 predicted proteins | sample 1539031 | NCBI WGS metagenome assembly OCZT01 (sample SAMEA3539308, study PRJEB22396) | soil metagenome | biome: tundra; feature: field; material: soil | place: USA | collected 2010-05 | depth 0.15 m
GGGAAGCCGAGGAGCCAGGCCGGGGGAGGACCGCCTGGGGACGTGGTCGCGGTGGACCCGGTCACCGGCGGCGGGGTGGGCCGGGAGGCGCGCGGGGTCGCGCGCGGGATGACCGCCGCGCTCGGGGTGGCGGTCGGGCCGCCGCGGGGAAAGGCGAGGTAGTCGCCGTACAGGGACGGGGGGGTGGGTTCGAAGGCGACCCAGCCGTAGCCGGGGAAGTACGCCTGCACCCACGCGTGGGCGTCGCTGCTGCTCACCCGGAAGATGGGTTGGTGCGCCGCGGTGAAGTGCCCGGTCGCGGTTCCCGGTCCGTAGCCGGTCACCAGCTCGACCGGGATCTTGAGGCTGCGCAGCATCGCGCCCATCGCGCTCGCGAAGTACTGGCAGTAGCCCGCGTGGGTGGTGTCGAGGAAGTAGACGATCGGCCACTCCCCCGCCGGGGTCTTGGGCGGGGTCAGCGTGTAGGTGAAGGCGGAGCTGCGGAGGTGGGTATCGATGGCCGTCGCCTGGTCATACGGGTCGGTGATGCCCTGTGTCCACTGCTGGGCCAGCGTGGCGATGGCCGTCGCCTGGTGCGTGGCCGCACCCGAGGCTCCCTCGGCGACCAGGGGAGCGGCGTCGCTCAGCAGCCAGGCGGGGTAGTCGGTCCCGGCAGCCTCGAGCTGACTGACCGTGGCGCCGCTCATCGAGCCGGTGGTCACGAGGCTGGTGATCGTTGCGGACCCAAGGTCAACCTCGTCGACGGTGAGGAAGGCGGTGCTGGAGGTGCCGGCCGGGCAGCGGTCCCCGACGCAATAACCGGAGGATGCCGCGGGAGGGGTGGGGGTGGGGCGGGGCGTGGGTGTGCTGATGGCCGTGGGGGTGCTGGTGGCCGTGGGGGTGGGACTGGCCGGGCTCGAGTCGACCTGGCCGACGGCGGTACCGGCGTGGCTGATGGAGGAAGCATCGCCGGGGAAGAGCCCCAGGCTCCCCCCGGATGCCCCGGTGGCGGCAGCCGCGTTGACCGCGTAGGTGATGTCCGCCGTCACGGTGGTCCGCGAGCCGCCCAGGGCGCTCGAGTCGCGGGGAATAGGCCCGGCAAGCACGGGTTGGGCGACGTCGGCGGGCAGCTGGCCGGACTGGAGGGCGGGAATCCAGCTCCCGTCGATGAAGACGGTGTCGTTGACCGCCATGAGATATGCGCCCTGTCCCTGTTCGGTGTGGTAGGTGAGGACGGGGACGGGGTCGTTGACCAGGGAGGCGCCCGGTGCGACCACCGGGTTGAAACCCACCTTGACGGCCCGCCCCCCGGGACCGTTCCCACCGCCACTACCGGCCCCATTGAAGAGGTCGGAAGCGATGTCGGTGGAGGTGAGCGGCGGGATCAGCAGGCTGGCCGCCACCACCCCGATCGCGGCGACGGCCAGCGAGGTGATGAAGCGGCTCCGCAACCCCTGCAGCGCCGGGACCCGCCGGCCCCGCCACTGGAACGCCAGCGAGCTGAGCTCGGCCAGACCGATGACGAGAAGGGCGGCGAGCAGCGCCAGGGTCTCGGCCAGCCCGATCGACGACCCCGGTCCCGCCCTGATTGTGATCGACGGTGCGTTGAGCACGTTCACGGCGAGGACCACGACCGCGGGCAGGACGGCAAGGACCCCGCGCCGCTCCCGGAATGCCACCCAGCCCAGCCAGTACCCGCAAGCCCAGATGATCGTCGAGAGCCCGACCATGAAAGCCCACTGGATGAAGTAGTCCGGGCCGGTGGCCAGCAGCCCGCCGAAGGCCTGGACGATGTATTCGCCGACGGTGTGCTGGAACCCGAGGTGGCTCACCGAGGCCGGCAGCAGGCCGATCGTCGTAGGGACGACCACAGCCGCGCAGAGAGGGATCGCGAGCCCCAGTGCGGCAAGCCGGCCGATGCCCGAGCGTCCCAGCAGCACGGCCTCAAGAACGGCCACGACAGCGACCAGCAGGGTTGCCTGGGCACCCCCGATCCAGCCGCCGGCGAGCACCGCCGCGGTGGTCGCGAGGATGAGACCGATAGCGATCAGGTAGGCACCGATCCCGGCCGGAGCCACCGGCTCGGTCGTCGCCGCCACAAACGCCTCCGGCCGGCTCTGGGACCGGTCCCTCGCCGCCCTCCGATCCCGGGCAAGATCGGGCCGCGACCCGGCGGGCGGCGTTGCCGGACCGGCCACGGCCTCGGCCAGGCGTCCGCCGGGAGCAGTGCCGGACCCGAAGCTCTTCATGGGGCCCTCAGCTCCGCCGCCGCCCGCTCACATCCCGACGGCGCGGCTGCGGCGGGACGCGGAGAGGGCATCGCCTCGCCGCACGATCCACCAGTCGAGCGCCAGTCGCCAGGCGGGACCGACGCGCATCGGCGGCCCCGAGGCTCCGAAGCTGGTCGGATCGACCATGACGGCGAGGTGCCGCTGCCCGCGGGCTCCGACCTCGACCAGGGCCTCCACCCAGTCGGGCTCCCGATCGCTGGTCACCACGATGAGCCCGCCCCGGCCCTGCCAGCCGCGCCCGTGCGCGGCGATCGTGGCCGCGATCCCGCGACGCCCCTGGTCCTGAGCGGTGGCGAGGAACTCGAGGATGCGCAGCCGCTGGGTCGCGCCCCGACCGGGGCCGATGGCGGTGCCCACCCGGTCGTTGGTGACCAATCCGACCGCCTGGCCCCGGGCGAGAGCCGCGTGGCAGATCGATGCGGTCAGCGACACGGCGTATTCGAGGGTGGACTCGGGGGCCTCCCCGAAATGGATGCCGCGACCAAGGTCGAGGATGACCATCACGTCGGAGCTCTGCTGCGATTCGTAGAGGCGGCTGATCAGCCGCCCAGCCCGCGCCGTGGACGGCCAGTGGATGCGGCTCAGGCCGTCGTCCGGCGAGTGGTCACGGACCGAGGAGATGTCCGGAGGGATGTCGAGCCCGCGGCCGTGGGGGACGTCGCCGAAGGAGCCCCCCGTCCAGATGGGGCGGAGCACCGCGTCGACCGGGTGGATCGCAGGGTAGACCGTCACCGTGCCGGTCTCCGCGAGCCGCACCGTCTTGTGAAAGAGGCCAAAGGGGTCGCCGAGGCGGACCTCCAGGGGCCCGAAGGCCAGCTTGCCCCGTTGGGTAAAGACGCCTCGCGCCGTCCAGGCCACCCCCCCACCCGGATTGAGGGCGCAGGCGCGCCCCGGTGCGTAGCCCGGTATCCGCGTCCGGTCGTGGACCTCGCAGTAGGGAACGGTCAGGACACTCCGGTTGCGGAGGGTGAATCGCTCCGTGAAGGCCTCCCCCACCATGTGAGCCCCCTCGGGTGCCTCACGGTGGACCTCCAGCCGCCGGGCGAGGATCTGGGACCACACCCAGGCCACGACGAGCAGCAGGAGCAGGACGTAGGCGAGGGTGTAGGCGAGCTGGACGCCGGTGATGCCCGCGAAGATGCTGAGGACGGCAAAGACGGCGAGAAGGGGCGCCTTGCTGCTCATGCCAACCGCTGTGCCGCCGTGGGGATGGCCTCAGCGGCCAGAATCTCATCGATGACGCTGGAGGCGGTCACGCCCCGGAGCTCCGCGTTTGGCGTGAGGATCACCCGATGGGTGAGCACCCCCGCCGCCAGTCCCTGGAGGTCGTCCGGAAGGACAAAGTCGCGACCTTTGGAGGCGGCCCTGGCCTGGGCCGAATGGAGCAGACCGAGGCTGCCCCGGGGCGATGCCCCCAGAGCGATGTCGGGGTGCTGGCGGGTCCGCTGAACCAGCCGCACGCAGTACTCCTTGAGCGCCGGGTCGCAGTACACCTCCGCGCAGGCGGCCTGGCACTCGGCGAGCTCTGCGGGGTTGGTGACGGCGAGCAGGTCGTCGAGCGGCGAGGAGGTCTGAAAGCGATCCAGCATCGCCACCTCGTCGTCGAGGGCCAGGTAGCCGAGGTCCACCTTGAACAGGAAGCGGTCCACCTGGGCCTCGGGCAGAGGGAAGGTGCCTCCCAGCTCGATGGGGTTCTGGGTGGCGAGGACGATGAAGGGCTCGGGAAGCCGGTGGGTCTGACCGTCCACCGTGACCTGGTCCTCCTCCATCGCCTCGAGCAAGGCCGACTGGGTCTTCGGGGAGGCGCGGTTGATCTCGTCAGCGAGCAGCACCTGGGCGAACACCGGGCCCCGGCGGAACTCGAAACCGGTCGTGCGCGGGTTGTAGACCGACACCCCGGTGACGTCGCCGGGGAGGAGATCGGGAGTGAACTGCACCCGTTCGAAGGAGCAGCCGCTGGCCCGGGCGAGTGCCTTGGCGAGCATGGTCTTGCCCACGCCGGGTACATCCTCGATGAGGATGTGGCCGCGGCAGAGGAGCGCTAGGACGCACAGCTCGATCTCGGCATCCTTGCCGACGATCACGGTGCCGACGCACTCGACCAGCCGGTTGACGAGGTCGCGCACCCGTGCCGACATCCAGTGTCCCTCCCATTCCCGCCGTGGAGCTCATCGCGCCGTTTGGCCAGTATACGAGCCGGTCTTCTGGACCCTGACAGGCGTGTTGCGGCGCCACGGGACCCGGCTGCTCCCCTGATGCGGACCGGCCATCGGACCCTCCGGCAGTTGGGGCGGAGGGAAGAACCGAGGGGAACGAGACAAGCGCGCCAAAGTCCCTGTACACTGGTAAACGTCCGACGAGGTCAATGCGTCGGGTCAGCGCGTTAGCTGACGGGAACGGGAGGAAACAACGATGGCTCAGAACGCGGACCAGATCCTGACGACCGGGGAAGCGGCCGCCCTCTGTGGGGTCTCGCGGTCGACACTCCGGCGAGCGGTGGCTCAGGGCCACCTGCAGGCCTGGCACACCCCGGGAAAGCATCTCCGCTTCACCCGGTCGGCATGCCTGGACTTCGCCAGGTCGCTGGGTCGGGTCGACCTGGTGGGCCAGGCGTATGCCGGGGCCGCCCAGGAGTCGATCGCCCGCTGACCTGCGGCTGGGCCTCTGATCTGAGGGGCGAGGGGCGGCGGCGACAAGCGCGCCGGCGGGGAGGTTTGCCCGTGTGCCTGCGCTGCGAGGGATGATCCGCGCGTGCGGATCATCGGGCTGACCGGCGGCATCGCGACCGGCAAGTCGACAGTGGCGGCGATGCTCGCCGACCGCGGCGCAGCGGTGGTCGACGCGGACCGGATCGCCCGTGAGGTGGTCGAGCCCGGGACGGCCGGCCTGGACGCCGTGGTCCGCGCCTTTGGCCCGGAGGTGGTCACCGCCTCCGGGGGGCTCGACCGAGCGCGGCTCGCGGCCATCGTCTTCGCCGACGCGGAGAGCCGCCACCGTCTCGAAGCGCTCACCCATCCCCTGATCCTGGCCCGGATCGCCGACCAGGTCGCCGACCTCGCGCTCCCCGAACCGCCGCTCATCGCCGTCGACGTCCCCCTGCTCTTCGAGGGCGGCCGCCAGTCCGACTTCCCGGGCGGGGTCCTGCTCGTCCACGCCGATGTCACGACCCAGCTCCGGCGGCTGCGCGAGCGGGACGGGCTCGGCGACGAGGCCGGCCGGCAGCGGCTCGCGGCGCAGCTTCCCATCGAACAAAAACGCGAGCTCGCCACCTGGGTGATCGACAATGGGGGCAGTCGAGCGGACACAGAAGCCGCTGTCGACCTCTGGTGGCGGGACAACGTCACAGTGGAGGGCCCCCTTTGAGCTCCCGTCCGCGCTCCGCGGAGCTTGCTCCCGTCCCCGTGGAGGAGCCGCGGGACGACCTCTCCGCCGGGGCGGCGCGTGGCGCCGGGGCCGGCGCCTGGTTTCTCCTCGGCGCGGCGGTGGTCGGGCTGGGCATCTCGACCTACCTGACCACCCTCCACTACGCAGGCGTCGCGCCGATCTGCACCACGAACGGGTTCATCAACTGCGGGTCGGTCCTGAAGAGCAGCTATTCGGTCGTGCCGGGGACGTCCATCCCGGTGACGGTCCCGGGGATGATCTGGTTCATCGTGAGCGGAGCGCTCGCCCTGGTGGCGGTGCTGAGCGCACGGCGCGGGGTCGAGGAGCCGGAGTGGCTGCGCCCCACCCACCTCATCTGGTGCGTGCTGGGGCTCGTCTCCGTCCTCTACTTCGTCTTCGCCGAGCTGGTCAAGCTCCACGAGCTCTGCGAGTGGTGCACCGGCGTCCATATCCTTGTGTTCCTCTGCCTGCTGGTGGCAATTGCGCGCGTCCAGCCGGCGAGGGCCCGATAAAGAGGTTTGCAATGGCCCGACCCTCCAAGCGCCGGCGTGCGGACGCGACCGCCGGCGGCTCCGCCCCTTCGGGCACCCCGAGCAGCGCCCGGCCGGCGTCGTCCCCATCGCGGCCCCCGGGCAGCACCCGACCGGCATCGTCGACGCCGTCCCGCTACCGCACCCAGCGCGTCGAGGTGCCGCGGCCCTGGTGGCAGGCCCCCTGGGCCTGGGGCGGCGCGGTCACCGTGGTCGTGGTCGCGGTGCTGGTCGTCTTCATCGTCCTGGGGACGCGTCCAGCCGCGAAGAGCACCTCATCGTCGAGCTCGAACGCGCTCGCCCCGACCTCCGTCCTCGCCGCGGTCACCGGGGTCAGCCCGAGTGTGTCCAGCACGATCGCGGCAGGCGGGGTGGCCGACCCTCTCGAGTCGATCTCCGGTTCCCCGGCGGCGCTGACCGGCCCAGACGGCAAGCCCGAGCTCTTCTACTTGGGCGCCGAGTACTGCCCCTACTGCGCCGCCGAGCGCTGGAGCGTGGTGCTCGCACTCAGCCGGTTCGGGACCTTCGGCAACCTCCATACCACGACGTCCGACTCGAACCCCAATGACATCCCCAACACCCACACCTTCACCTTCTACGGCTCCACCTACTCGAGCTCATACCTGGACTTCGCGCCGGTCGAGACCCAGGACCGCAACGGGAAGACACTGCAGACGCCGACGGCCGCGGAGGGGACGCTGGTCAGCACCTACGACACGTCTCCCTACTCGACGTCAACCGGTGGCATCCCCTTCCAGGACCTCGGCAACCGTTACATCGTGAGCGGCAGCGGCGTCAATCCCGAGCTGCTCCAGGGGATGACCTGGCAGCAGATCGCCGCCACCCTGACCGACCCCACGAGCCAGGTCGCCAAGCCGATCATCGGCAACGCCAATTGGCTGACCGCGGGGATCTGCAAGCTGACCGGCAACCAGCCGGGCACGGTGTGCAGCGCCGCCCCGATCGCTTCCCTGGAGAGCCAGCTCAGCTCCTGAGCGCAGGCGTCGACCGGCTGATGGCGGTCCGGTTCGAGCCGGGCGCCCCGGACGTGGGGTGCCGCGCCCGGTTTGGGGACGTGTTCCGAGCCGGGCCGGGTGCCTAGCTCGGGGTGGGCGTCGGGCTCGCCGACGCGGAAGCCGACGGGCTCGGCGTCGCGGTCGGGCTCGGGGTGGGCGTCGGGCTGGCGCTCGCGAGCGGTGCGGTGGGCGCGGTCGGGCAGTTGCCGAAGGCGAAGGGCACCGGCGTCGGGGTCGCCCCCACCGCGGGGGTCTGCCAGGGCGTGTAGGAGGGGCAGGGAGGCGGAGGGGGCGCAGCGTTGGTGTGGCCGCCGGCGCCGATCACAAACGAGAAGGCGACCACGACCGCCCCGATCAGGACGGTGGCGACGAAGAGGACGGCGCCCCATTCGCGGCGGAATAGCCCAGTCATTCGAGTGCTCCCCGAAGCGCGGGCGCCCGGCCCAGTTCGCGAGCCAGGCGCACATTGGTGGTCAGCCAGCCGTCGAGGGTGCCCACGTCGAGCAGCTCACCCTCGAATTCGAGCCCCCAGACCTCCTCGCCCGCCTCGAGCAGGCCGGCGATGCCGTCGGTCAGCTGGATCTCCCCGCCCTCCCCGGCCGGGGTACGGCGCAGGGCGCCGAAGATCCCGGGAGAGAGCACGTAGCGGCCCATGATGGCAAGGTCTGATTGAGCCTCATCAGGCTTGGGCTTCTCCACGACGGCGGTGACCCGGTGGAGGCGGCCCCTGCTCTCGGCCACGGTGGCGCAGCCGTAGCGGGAGATCTCGTCACCAGAGACCCGCATCAGCGCGAGCACCGTCGACTGGACCCCGTCCCAGGCCTTGCGGAGCTGGGCCAGGATCGGGGGCTCGGCGTGCGAGAGGTCGTCGGGGAGCATGCAGAGGAAGGGATTGTCGCCCACAACATCGGCGGCGCAGAGTACCGCGTGGCCCAGGCCGAGCGGCTTCTCCTGGAGCACGTAGCTGATGTGGGCCATGTCCTGCGAGTGGCGGACCGCGGCCAGCTCGGCCTTCTTGCCGCGCGCCTCGAGCACCTTCTCGAGCTCCGGCTGGCGCTCGAAGTGGGCCTGGATCAGCTCCTTGCCGCTGGCGATGACCAGGACCATCTCACCGGCGCCGGCCGCCATCGCCTCCTCGATCGCCCACTCGATGACCGGGCGATCGACCACAGGGAGCATCTCCTTGGGGAGAACCTTGGTCGCGGGGAGGAAGCGGGTGCCCAATCCGGCGGCGGGGACCACGCAGTGGCGAATCGTGCCCATCGGCCGGGCATTGTCTCCATTTGGGGCTACCGCGCGCATCGTCCCGTTCGCGGGGCCCCTCGGTAGACGGGGGACGAGCAGCCGCTCGCACCTCTCCGAGTACGATCCGAGCCCATGCTCGACGTTCGCACCGAGCTGATCCGAGCGGTCCGCGCCGTCCTCACCGCGTCAGGTGTCGATGACCAGGTCGAGGCGGTTGTCGACCGTTCCGCCCGGCCCGAGTTCGGCGACTTCTCGACCCCCGCCCCGCTCCGCGCCGCCCGGGTGCTGCGGCGGCGCCCGATCGAGATCGCGGAGGAGCTGCGCGAACGGCTGGAGGCGCTCCACCTCCCCTTCGTGACCGGTTGGGCAGTGAGCCCGCCGGGGTATGTCAACTGCCGGCTGGACGATGGCGTGTGGGCGACCGCGGTCATCGACCAGGCGCTGGAGCTGGACCGGGCCACGCCGCTGGTCCTCCCCGGGGAGGCGCCCCCGCCGGGACGGACGCTGGTCGAGCACACGGCGACCAACCCCAACAAGGCCGCCCACGTCGGCCACCTGCGCAACGCCTGCATCGGCGACAGCGTGGCCCGCATCCTCCGGCGCCTCGGCCAGGAGGTCGAGGTCCAGAACTACATCGACGACACCGGGGTCCAGGTCGCGGACGTCGCCGTGGGGCTGCGCCTTCTGGGGGTCGCGCAGGGGGCGGACGAGCCATTCGACCAGTACTGCTCCCGGGTCTACGTGGAGGTCGGCCACCGCTACGAGGCCGACCCCGCGCTGGTCGAGGAACGGCGCCGGACGCTCCGGGAGATCGAGACGGGTGAGGGCGAGACGGCGCGGTTCGTCAAGGAGCTGGCCTCCCGGGTGGTCGACTGCCACCTGGCCACCATGCGCCGCTTCGACATCGGCTACGACCTGCTCACCTGGGAGTCGGACATCATCGCCCTCGGCTTCTGGAGCCGGGCGTTTGACCTGCTGCGGGAGACCGGGGCGATCGTCCACGTCACCGAGGGCCGCCACGCCGGCTGCTGGGTCATGCCGTCGGCCGGCGATGACGCCGACGAGGACGACGCCAAGGTGCTGGTCAAGTCGGATGGAGTGGCGACCTACACGGCCAAGGACATCGCCTACCAGCTCTGGAAGTTCGGGCTGCTGGGCCGCGACTTCCGCTACCGGCGCTGGCACCCGGGCGATCCGGACTCCCCCGCCACCACCACGACCGGGGAGGCGGAGCTGCCCGCCGAGGGATTCGGCCGGGCCGCCCGTGTGATCAACGTCATCGACGCCCGCCAGGCCTACCCCCAGCAGGTGGTCAAGCGCGGTCTCGCCCGCACCGGGCACAGCGAGCAGGCCGAGCAGTCGATCCACCTCGCCTATGAGGTCGTCGCCCTCTCCCCGGCCGCCGCCGAGGCCCTCGGCATCCCCCTCGAGGAGGGCCGGAAGGAGTACGCGCTGTCGGGGCGGAAGGGCATCGAGGTGCGCGCCGACGATCTGCTCGACAAGGCGAGGGAGCGGGTTGGGGAGAAGGCGGCCGACGCCCAGACCGCGACCATGCTCGCCGCCGGCGCGGTGCGCTACTACCTGGAGAAGTTCACCCTCAGCCAGATCATCGCCTTCGACTTCGACGACGCCCTGCGGGTGACCGGCGACACCGGGATCTACCTCATGTACAGCCACGCCCGGGCCGCGGGGATCATGCGCAAGGTCGAGGGGGCGTCCGGGCCGGTCGAGGTGCCGGCCCTCGAGGGGGAGGAGCGGGCACTGCTGCATGCGCTGGACGGCTACCGCCACGCGCTGGCCGAGGCCGGTGCGGGCCTCTCGCCGTCGACGCTCTGCACCTACGCCTACGAGCTGGCCTCGACCCTCACCGCCTTCTACGAGCACACCGAGGCGATCGTGCGCGAGCAGGACCCGATCCGCCGGGCCTTCCGGCGCCGGCTGGTGGCGGCCACCCGGGCCACCCTCGCGGACTGCCTCTCGTGCCTGGGGATGCCGGCGCCGGAGCGCGTGTAGGATGGCCGGCGGTTGTGATCGACACTGAGACTGCTGACACGAAGTAGTTGTAGGGGTTTCCCGTATGAAGGTGGCCTACTGGATCGTCGCGGCATTGCTGGCGTTGCTCTACCTGTACTCGGGTGGGATCAAGGTCGTGCGGTCCAAAGATCAGCTGCGGCCGATGATGGGCTGGGTCGACAGTGTGCCTCTGGGACTCCTGCGAACCATCGGTGTGCTGGAGGTGCTCAGCGCATTGGGGCTGGTCCTGCCGCCGCTGACCGGCATTGCGGCGGGCCTCGCCCTTGCGGCGGCGACCGGGCTCGTGCTGATCCAGGTGGGCGCGCTTTCGCTGCACCTCAGCCGCGGCGAGGTCAAGGTGATCGGGCTGAACATCGTCCTGCTTGCCCTCGCCGGCGTCGCGATATGGCTCTCAACCATCTGGCTCTAGCACGCTGCGTGGGTACCACCGGCGACAGTTAGGACAATGCGCTGGCCGAGACCGTCAATGGCCCCCACACGTCTCCAAGAAACCCAGGGCTATTCAACCTGCTGCGGCCAACCCCTGTCGCCGATTTTCAGCCCGATGCTCAGCTGATCGGCACACGGATGCGCGCAGCGCCCGCCCGGTGCCAGCGCCGCGGCGAGGGTCCACATGCCGGGATGACACCGGCCTTGTGCTCGTCGCCAAGGCATCTCTGGCCCCCGCCCCTATAATTCGGCAGGTCCGGCACGCCCCGTTCGTCTAGAGGCCCAGGACACCGC
>OCZT010006876.1_pt1 | contig 11200 bp, 8 predicted proteins | sample 1539031 | NCBI WGS metagenome assembly OCZT01 (sample SAMEA3539308, study PRJEB22396) | soil metagenome | biome: tundra; feature: field; material: soil | place: USA | collected 2010-05 | depth 0.15 m
TCCTTCATAATGCTTCCATTTAAAGGAATTAGATAGCATATTACTATCTTTGGTTTTCGTTTTATTCTATTGCATCATTAGAAAGGATTTTTTGCAATGGAACCAAAAATCATTTCCATTGTTTGAAGATAATTTTTTATGTTTTAAATTTGATAACAATAACTACTTTATTCAATTTTATAATGACTTACAACATTTACTTTTTCTATTGTAACAATACACTTTGGTCTTCTGAATCTGTTATTCAATTTTTGACCTTAATTCCCAATCCCCCATTATTTTTGAGTTCTTGATTCTTTTAAATAAGGTGTATGAAAATAGTGATAAATAAAGCTGTGATAATAGTAAGTATGACAAAAATTATTATTAACCACTTTGCAATTTCCATTGAGAAACCTGCAATTCCAGTTGCACCCAATACATATGCAATGAACGCTAATAGTAAAAAAAATATTGCAAGACCTATCAAATTAGGCATAATTTAACCTCTAAGTCATATTCAATTAATACTAATTTCGGTTCAGCATTCTTTACCGCTGCTGTTAATGCTACTACAAATATAGCTGCTAGCAAAATAGTTATATATCATTTTTGTTCTGTTAAGTTTTATTTATTTTCCAGTCTGTCAATATAACATGTTTTTGTTCAATTTTCCTACAATTTAAACAGTGTAAAACGCAGCGGAAAATGTAACTAAAAAATATTTATTCATTACAGAGAATTCCAAATTTCTGGCTGATTATCTCTTTAAAAGGATACAACCAATTCGTTTAAACCGATGGTTTATTGAAATTTTTAATAATTACCGAATCTTCTCATATCAGTAATTACTCATTGGTTTAGCTAGCTTTTTAAATTAATTATACAAAAAATAGTTTTTGAACAAATTTTTTTTCTCTATTAAATGTTTTAAAATTGGACAATTAAAGTCAAATTCATGACATTGCTAATAATAATGAGTTAGAAGAAATCAATCATTAATTTATACCCTTTTCTGTGTTACAAAAAAATGACTTATTTGTTATTCATGCACAAGTTTTGTGATATGATCTATGAATTTCCTAAACGACATCAATAATAAGAAAACATTGTTGATATACTACTCATGGAGCTTATATGACTCCTTGAAGATTAGCCTCTTGAAGATTGGTCCCTATAAGGTTAGTTCCCATAAGGTTTTTTTTTCTCTCTGGAATATCCATTTACAATTATCGGCTTTAAACTAAAATGAGCATTACTATGCTAGGAAGCTATCTTCTGCTCTTCAGGATTTCTTGGTTTTGCTAATGCATAGTTTTTATGACAAAAATTGTATTGGTAAAAACGGTAAAGTTCATTTTTGTGGCACAGAAAATTATATGAAATTGATCCGAATTTACAGAAATTCCAGTACACTGCTAAGTAATGCTTCGTAAATTTCCCTGGAATCCAAACACGGTGAAAATTTGTTTTATACAGGAGATGTCAGGCGATTCAATTTTGAGATAAAAAGGTAACAAAAGGGAAGAATTTAAGATCTTTAAATTGAAAAAAAGGAATTGAGTTTATTGCTGTTAGGAAGTGTCTAACAATTTTCATTAGGCGAAGGAGGAAGTAGCAGGCTAGAAAAGTGTACGTACAATTCACCTGCCTAAAGAGTAGATAGCTCTTCATTTACTATTCGACCACAGCAATGCGATCTCTGGGTCCTGAAGATACTGGAGAGAAATGATTAAAGTAATCAACTGTAGCATTTAGATCCAGAGATCCCCTAGTCCTATTGATTCCTGCCCTCAGGATAGATAAATCATCGCCCCCCTCGGCCAGAAAGCTATCTAGTGTTACGCGATAAAGGCTAATCGGATCGATAGAAGTACCGTTGATCTTTATGCTGGATATCTTGACCTTTTTGCCCAGGGGAGCATTTTTGTTCCAAGTATAGCTGAAACCTTTTGAGACTTGTAATCTGTCTTTATCTCCAAAATATGTGTTGTCGAACTGTTGCTCTAATAAGGTGTCTATTTGAGTTCCATTCAAGGTCATTGTGACTAAATTATCTCCAAAAGGTTGAACGCTGAAGGCCTCACTATACGTGATATTAGCTGGTAGTTTACTTCCACTCAAAATTAGGTTAGAACGAATGCCACCTGGGTTCGTGAAAGCTACCACGGCACCACCATAACAATTTGGGTTAGAGGTTGCATAGAGCTGGGCATCGGCTATGAGATCGCCCAGGGTGGATTCACCTGAATCATTGGGTATTGCTGTAATATTATCCGTGATGTTTCCGATCACCTTGTTTGCGAGGGGTGCAATCAGGCATTTATATTTCGCGACTAACTCGATTACTTCGGAATCTATAGGAATGTTTCTGGACACTATAATGTTTTTGACACTTTTCTCGATCACAGTATGAGTCTTGTTGCTGATCGTCAGATTGATATCTGTAAGTACAGTTCCATGCGCATAAGCTTGTGTCAGTATGTGATTATCGATAAGCGTGTTGTAGGCTTGATGTGTGTGGCCGGTGATGAATATAGTCACTGCACGATCAGTATGTTTGACTACATCTAAAATGTGGCTACTCTTAGTTATATTCAGTTGCTCGTTGTATAACGCATCCTTATCCTGAGAGACTCCTCCATCGTGTATGAGCACAACGATGATTTTTATTCCCATATCCTTCAACTTCTTGACGTATTTGTTAATGGTTTCAGTTTCATTTAGGAACTTGAGTCCTTTTACTGCTAAAGGACTAACTGTCGTTGGTGTATTCTCCAGGGCTATTCCAATGAATCCGATGGGCACTCCCTGAACATAGGTAATATTGTAGGCAGGGAATATTGTGGAGTTAGTGCTCTCATTGACTAAGTTCGCAGCCAGAAAATGGAAATGTGCCCCTTCAAAGGATGAATTCCCCAGGTAGTCATCTTTCGGATTGCAACCGCCTTTTTGAACACATATTAGCTTGTCTAGCCCTTTATCGAACTCGTGGTTACCAATTGCCGAAAACTCGACTCCCATCATGTTGAGAGCAATTATTGTTGGCTCGTCGTTGAAGTGGGCTGAGATCAGGGGGCTAGCACCTATGTTGTCACCAGCTGAAACTACGATTGTATTTGGGTTAGTAGATTTAAGTTTCTTTATGTGAGCTGCTACATATTCAGCACCTCCAACATCTCCATATATATTACTCGTTTTATTGTGTCCTATAATCATTTGGCTGCTGAGTGGCTCAAGCTGGCCGTGGAAATCATTAATGGCCAGGATCTGGACTACGATATCATCCTTTTTGTTAATGGGATGATAAACATCTGCAAGATCACACTTAGTAAGTGAATTCGGCGGATTAATTTCAATTGCTTTTTCATATGCGTTTATTGCTTTATCGAATTTATTAAAATTAGGTACATTGTTGCTGCTGGAAGTTTGAATACCCGCAAATTGCGCCGTGCCTGCGATACCCATTAGCATTAAAAATACCAACACAGTGATACCTACAGCAATTATGTAGGTATACTTTCGATTTGCTTTATCAAATGATATTTTTATCATTTTCAAGCCTCTTTAGAGAGGGTTTAAACATTAATGATGAAAAAATAATTAAAACATTAGAAAGTACTAAACAAAAATTTGATTTTGAGATTACAACAAACTTGTAAGACTACTTTTTTACATTCTTTTCTGAACTTTGGAGTTAAGTCAACTGGCTTACTCACAAACTTTCTTCATTTCTTTGATATAGATTAAATTTTTTGCAGATAACTACAGAAACCCAGATTGTAGATGCAGGAATGAAAGTTTTCAGAAATTCTATTACAAATAAGTGGTTTGTACAAAATCCGCAGTCTAGAATCATTTTTGACACTTCGAACAGCAGAAGTGCGATAAACACTCTTGTAGCCCGCTGTCTCGTAGTTCCGATGTCAGCTGGTATTCCTTTTCTTATAATAAGGAGATATGCAACATTCATGCCAAGTAAATATCCGGTATCAGTGCTTAAAGGATGAGAGCCTATCAGAGAGAATGCTACGAGTATAATAGGAATAACGAACATAAAACAGTAAAAAAATAAATTCGTGCGTCTGAAAGCTAATTCAAAACTCTCTTTTTTAAAAAAATTTTGTTTCAATGAACTTTTCAGAAAATACGCAAAGACGACTATGGAAATTAACCCGACGATAGCTCCACCTACGACATCTCCTATGAAATGTTTCCCTAGGTATACTCTTGAAAATGCCATCAATACCATCGTGAAAGGAGTTAATATTTTGATTAACCGATTGTCGAAAACAGTGGCACTTCCTCCCCACAATGCGGTCGTAAGCGACACATGCCCTGAAGGAAAACCAAAAGAACCAGATTTATAAGCTTCTTGAAGACGAAATGTGTTAAGAGTCTGATTGTCAGGAAGAGCAAAAATGCCTTTTATTCCATTCCCACTAAAACTCGATGTACTTGTTATGTTATTTTCTAGGTTAATGGCCTTTTTATCCACATAATAGGGCCTTGGAAATTCGATCAATATTTTTAGAATATCGGTAATCATGTCTGTCCACATAAATAGCTGAAACAGAAGAAAACTTTTTTTAAAATTAATACCAAAAATAGCTATAACTATGATGGGCACTATTAACGAGGGATATCCCATTTGAGTTATTTGCTGCATTAGATGTGTAATGAATTGGTTTCCAAGGTGTTGGAGGCAAATTATAGGTTCGGTCTGGAACATCCCTAAATCTTGAAGGCGGCAAGTCATAGGTTCAGTCTGGAACATTTGTATAGCTCCCAAAAAAATAGTTTTATGAATTTGAATCCTATCAAAAAACGCTTTCGTATTTTTGAATCATTTTACACTTTTTTTGGGCTAAGGCCAGTAGCTAGCCCACAATGGCATCCATGCTACAAGCTTTTGGAGGTAGGAGAAGATCAAAACCCAAAAACGATTCAATCTTTCATTAACTTATACCTTTTCTTCGCTATGAGCCCTTCAATATACTACTATTATTTGCATGCAATGGCCCCATCATACGGAGTAATTATATTTTCAGCATTTTGCGTCGCATTTTGAGATAAATTATAACTCTTCGTAACAACCACCTGCTGATCGACCATTAACATCTTATTATGCATGAAATCATGAAGTCCATTTTCACTATACGTAGTGAATGTTTTTCAACAAGGTTATCCTCTATGACATTCCATTGCACAATTTGGCTTGGCCAGTGTCACATGTACTTCTTTCGAAGTCTTTTAACAACCTGATTCATCTCCATCCAGTCGTAAACTCCAGGATACCTTAACGTTGTGTTCCATTGCTTCAACAAGAGGATCTAAAACTGCTCCTGAAGAGATAACCATTGGAACAAGCATTGTCCCGTTTTTTGCTGTCGAGATCTGGCTAACAATATTTGGATCCATCTCTGCGCCATCACCAGGAGCAAAATCCACATCAACATCTATATCATCGATTTAAGTTTCTCCATGATCATTCTTGCCTGTACCAGCAATCTGTTCCGTCTCCCAAGGCTCTGCAAAGTAAATTTAATAATCACTTGTGATATCTTATGATTCCAAGGTAACAAGTTTAAATCTACATTCAGATAGATGGTTACACTAAAACATTTTATTTCGGGATCGAGATCAATTGCATTTGCGGATCATTAAATATTAACTAAGCATGATATTTGATATAATTTTTCCACGTTACCTATATAATGATAAGTTTAACTAAACAATAACAAGTGTCCATAGTCATGATACCGTAGACCGTTACAGCAATCTTTTGGTATAAAAGATTGCTGATCAACTAATATCCATATAGAAAAATATAAACAGTATGGCAAAACATATTAAGAAATTCTATTCTATTAAAAATGAAAAAATAGACACATTTATTAAAAATTTAGTTAGTTAGTATTTGGTATTGAAAAATGGAGTTTCTGATTTAGTTTTGCTATGTTTTTAGCTTTGTTTAGAGTACTATATAATTATTTTTTTATGTTTTTTTATTCATGATTGTGGTTTAGGCCAATTTATTCCAAGTGTCTCAGGAGCTCCATTTGTTCCATGAGTCACATAGCTCCATGAGTCATAGATCCATAATTTTTTCTTATTTCTTATGGAACTGAGAAAATGCATAGTTTTCAACACAAAAAAAATGTGCATCAGTAAAAATGCGAAATCATCTTTTTTGCGCCAAAAAAAGGATATAGAATCAATCAAAATTCCCAGATTTTTAGGTACATTGTAGTGAGAGTTGAGTTGGCTTTAAAAATTCAATATTTTTTCAAGAAAAAGGAATTGAAAATCAGATAATTGCCAGAAAATCATTAGACAGGAGTAATATGATCGTGAATATAATTTTAAAATAAGAATTTCAAATACTATATGAGCTTACATACGATCAGATGAAGATTCATAGACCGACATTGTTTATTCATGTGAATTCCTTCGTATTAAGAGATAATATTATGTATTGCAGGATGGAATGTTCTATATGATTTTTTCTCATAAAGCCAATTCGGCTATTACAAAACAATAGCAAATTAACTAATATTTAAAATTATAAATTTTCGATGGGTTATTTGCTCTACTTTTATGGTCGATACTGGAATCAAGACATTGATTATCTAGTTTCAAATAGAAGATTATGGAATTATATTTTTGTTCGAAACTATTTTTCAAATAGTTAATTTGTTCAACATCAAAATACATCATTAAGAAATATATTTTATTTAGAAACTATTATTTGTATAGTTAAATTTTATGGCAAAGTGAATTTTATTCAGAAACTATTTTTTGTACAGTTTATTTAAAATAATTTAGAAAAATTAGAAATTGTGTCGAAGAGAGAAATGTATAGAAAACAAAAAAAATCAAGCTTTGAAGAGATATAAATCATAGTTGATTTCAAAAATTGTATGGATAAAGCAGCAGCTGAAATGGGAGTAAGCTTCAAAGGACATTCGGAAGTAGGTTAATGGGAGAACAAATTTTTAGTAATTAGGTAGGTGAAAATATGCCCATAAACAATTATGGTGTGCTGAAAGGAAAGGCCATAGATATGATGAATGGTCAAGGATCGAAACCTCATTTCCAGGTGAAAATCATTGATGATGATCTATTCAGAATAACCATTGATGTTAAATTCCAGGAGGAGCCCTCAACCGTGCTCTACTATCTAGATGAGGATTTTAACCATCCTATCATTAGAGACCTTGGGACTCTATTCCCTGGATTCCAGGATCTCGAGAGTCTGCCGGGGGGGATTACACTAGATTACATTCGGGGGAATCTCTTTGATACAACACAAATGAAACCATTGCCATATAATCTTCCCGGACCTGATAACAACCTTAATGAGCTCTTCCATAAATATGTTGATAAAGCAATTTCCATGGAAACTAGTGAGATATATACTTTTGGCCAGCATTGGGGGCCAGAGAATAACAAGCGCGATCAATACTTCGGTTTTAAGCCTGGAAATGGCATCCATGATATACATATGAACCAGGGTAATAGAGATCAATGGACAAATGACGATGGAACATGGCAGGACGGTGGCATCACATTTCATTACCCTGACGAGAATAGATGGGTAACCATCTTCCTGGCCTTTCAATCGCAGTGCTTCCACACATACGACGCTACAGGTCACTTAATTCCAGATGCATGCGAAGCTCAAGCTGTTGCTTCTGCTACAATCGACAAGCGCGTGAGCATTATTGCTGCCTTGGTGAATCCGGTAGGTTCTGAAGAAAGGAATGTTATCATCCTTAATGCCACTCCAGAGTTGGTTACACTTAACGGGTGGAAGTTGGCTGATAGGAATAAAATGAGAATAGATCTGGCAGGAACTTTAAATGCTGGAGAAATCACGAAGATTCTGATTACAGTTAATGACTTCAAGTTATCCAAAGATGGTGGAATCATAACCCTATTGGATAATAAGGGCTTAAAGGTTGATGGAGTAAACTATACAGAGGAGGATGCCTCCAAAGAAGGATGGACCATAGTCTTCTAAGCACTTACTCTAACAGTGGGAGATGTTGATCTTATTTCGAATTAAATATACTACTATGGATATATATTCAAAGTGACTGTCCCTGCCCCAACAGTATAGACAACTCTCCCAAGCTTTCATGCGATCTTTTTCAATGCGCTAGATTTAGCAGTATGCATAATTTTATATAAAATTTCCTATGTACCCTTTAATCTTCTGTTTTGATTACTGTTCAATTATTTCCATGGTGGCATAAGGAAATATGTTTTGTAAGTCATTTATATTAAACTCACTTATATTAATATGTAATTACTAGATGCACCGTTTTTGTGCTAAAATCTTTGCACTTCCTCAGCTTAATTCCAAATTAAGCATGTGACAAAGCAATTGAAATTAACCCCAGGACACAATAATTTGGATGGCAAAGGCATTGAATTAAGGAAATTGGGTGATTTATAAGCTCGAAAATTTCCTTATTTGACGATTACTATATAAAAAAGTTTCATCTGAAAAATTGAAATGAGAAGTAACAAAAAAATACAATTATAAGTCCGACAATAATGAAGCCAATAGTTTTAAAAATGTCGAAACGTTTCTTCGGAATTTCTATAAGGGTGTTGAAGGCAGGAATACTTTTCGGATATTTAAGATATTTAATTACTCCAGGTTTGTGCCCTGCTCCTATCACTACAACAACAGTTTTGTTTCCACCTGCAGCGATATTAAGTATATTTCCTGCAAGATACGCGTCGCGTTCATCAATTAATACTTCTGCTGCTGTAGGGGCAAAACCCCTGAGTTCACTTACAAGTGTAGCTACAACATCCTGTTCTGTTATTTGATCGATGTCTATATCAGTTCCTTTTCTAACTCCTACAAGACCATCGAGCAGAGAGATAATTATCCTTATTTTCTCCAGAAATTTCATCTTTCTCCAGAATCGTTGAAGAGTTACTTGGATATCTCGGTCAATTAAGGCAACTTTAGACCCTAAAGTCTCGGCTTCCTCGATCGCAGCAAGCATCTCAGCGCCGGGTTTTACGCCCATGTCTTCACCTATCTTTTTTTGCATATAAGCAAGAACACATTGAATGGTGTAATAGTAGATCTTTCCTTCAAAAATAATATCTTTTATAGGAACCTGGTTCTCCTGGATATTCCCTTTTATGGAATCATAACGCCCCCCGCAGAGCTCGACAGCAACTACATCTGGTTTTAGATTTTTGATAGCGTCTTTGACTTCGGAGACGCTCTTTTCGGAGATATGTGCTGTTCCTATGAGCACAACTTTTGAAGGGTGGTATTCATCCTTGCAGTCACATGGGAATTGGGAAAGTAAAGGAATTGAGATTTCTACAGCTGAGTCGGTGAGCGTCTCTGTAATAAATTCTGAAGTTATATCCAATTTTGCTTCGGTCTCCCTGGGTCCTACTGCGGATGAGTGGAAAGGAACTTCATTTTTTTTTTGTATGTTAATTGGAGAATCAGATGGTTTAGACTTATCGACAGAAATAGAATTTTCTATGGATCCGGTCACAAGTTTGTTCATAGAATATATCGACTCCTAATATTAACTGTGGAAGTTGTAGTCAGGGCCACTAGTATAGTTATTTGTAATTTAGGGCTATGCATCATCAATCTCTCTGCTATCAAGAATTAGGAATTTGGATGAGGATACATCACTTAAAGATTATAGGTTTTGTCCAGAGATTGTTGAATTCTAAATAAAACGAATATATCCTCATGATTTGTATAACAAGTTAAAGATAGTCTCTTGCTCACAGTTTCCAATAGCTCATCTCAACTACCAGATTGAGTTTTGTAGCATGAATAATACAACTTTCCCCCTAAAATAACCAAGTTATAGAAAAGTTTAATTTCAAGCAGATAATTCTCTGATGGTAATTACTTGTAGGAATTTATATCTTGCTGGGCTTATATTTTTTTTATTTGTATATATATATCTCGATTTTAAATTTTTGAAGTGTTTGTTTTTATTGGGGGACTATAGAATAGAATCTCCCAAACATTTAAATTGGATAATATCTGAAGCTGACATAATCATTATGTTTAAAATGCTTTTGTATAGTAATTTCATGGTCTTTCATACTTTGAATTTGAGAAACAATGTATTAATCTGATTTTTTTCAGGAAATGTCTTAGTTTTTCCTGAGTACATATCAGACAGTACCACAGTCTGTTCATGCAAAAAAATTATTGATAACTGCAAAGAAGAGTAAATGTGGGGAAGTTGCGAAGCCAACTTAGTAGCCTTGGTTTGAAAATAAATATGGGAATGATTCAGGAAGCTACTTTTGTCCATTTAGATTCTGGACATGCAAAAAAGATAAACCTCGAAAAAATTGGGCAAGAAAAAGATAATCAGAGACATAATCTAGACAAAAAGGATAATAAATCACACATCGGATATAAATTTCACGATATAATATAAATGGATTATGAGCTCACAAAAGATTTAAAAAACAACTACATAATTTCATGATTCGTATATAGATTTATCTGAAAAAATGAAGTAGTTTGCAGAGACGGATGATACTTTGGATCAAAATTAAAAGGTTTTGATTTAACAATGAAAAGAGTAGTAAAAGAATATCTTCTGGGAGTGAGTGATGTGTTAAGAAACAAAAGTATCAGCTTAAAAAGAGCTCCAAGGGAACTAGTTTATGCAGTAACTAAAAAGATATTCAAGCAAGAAAAGCTATTTTCATTGTTGTTCAAAGAGTAAATCTGAAGATGTGGTCCCGTTGCAAAAAATCTGTCTAATGATACAATAGAATCAAACGAAAACCAAAGATATTAATATGCGATCTAATTCCTTTAAATAGAAGCATTATGAAGGAAAAATTATCCTATTGAATGTAAGATGGTACTTAAAATATCCATTGAGCTATAGAAATTTAAAGGAAATGATGATAGAAAGAGGAATTCAAGTTGATCACAGTACTATAATGAGGTGGGTACATCAATATTCCCCTGAAATAGAAAAGAAGATAAGAAGACATTTAAGATTAACAAACTATTCGTGGAGAGTTGATGAAACCTATATCAAAGTAAAAGGTAAATGGAAATATTTTTACCGAGCAGTTGACTCAAATGGAGATACAATTGATTTTATGTTAAGTTCAAAACGAAATCGAAATGCAGCGAAGAGATTCTTTAAGAAAGCTTTGAGTTCTAATCAGAATCAAATTCCAA
>OCZT010006877.1_pt1 | contig 11199 bp, 9 predicted proteins | sample 1539031 | NCBI WGS metagenome assembly OCZT01 (sample SAMEA3539308, study PRJEB22396) | soil metagenome | biome: tundra; feature: field; material: soil | place: USA | collected 2010-05 | depth 0.15 m
GGTTGACGATGGCGAGCGCAGTGCTGCTCGGGATCGCGAACCCGATCGCGGTGGATGCGCTCACGGAACTGTTCTGCCCGGCGGTGATCATCCCGATCACCTGGCCCGCGGAGTTGACAAGCGGGCCACCGGAATCACCCGGCGCGATGACCGCGTCGCTCTCTATCATGCCCGCGAGCTGCTCGGCCGTCGCGCCATCAATGGCTGTGATCGACTGCCCGAGAGCGACGATCCTCCCCTGGCTGACACTCGGTGCGCCACCGACGCCACCGGCGTTGCCGATTGCCACCACCGACTCTCCTGACTGAACGGTCGAGGAATCGCCGAACGTTGCCGTTGGTAGTCCGGACGCCCCCTCCACCTGGATGAGTGCAACGTCCGCCGTCGGGTCGACCCCAAGAACATAGGCCGTGTAGGAGCCTGACCTGCCGGCGATCTGGACCGTGATGCTCGTCGCGCCCTCCACGACGTGGTTGTTGGTCAGGATCTCTCCCGTCGAGGTGAGGATGATCCCGGTGCCGGCGGCCTCGCCCGACCCGGTCGTGGTCTGGAACACGGTGTTGATATCGACGACCGCCGGGTCGACGGCAGTCGCGACTGTCTGCGCTTGGACACCGGCTCCGCTGTAGGCGGATGCCGGCTGCTGCGTGGCAGCAATCGGTGCGTTGGCGGCAAGTACCGTCGCGCTGCCCGAACGGGCGGTGTTCAAGCCCACAACGAGGGCGCCCGCCATGCCGAGCAGGGCGACGGTGAGCCCGGTGGCCACGATTCGCGGTCCCAGCTGGTGATGAGTCTTGCCGGGCGGCGCGGACCAACTGGCAAGAGGATTCGAAGGGTCCGCTGGTGGGTTGTTCGGGGCTATGAACCCGCCGTACGAACCGATGGATTCGCTTGAGAAACGGTCGACATATGACATCGGAATCACCTCTTGAACGCCCGCCTCCGGGAGGAGTGCGGCCGGCCGAATGCAACGGCTCCACAATGCCGGTGACAACTGGGGACGGGATGAGCCGGACCTGGGAGGTTGCTGGGAACGTGCTGGGACAGCGAACCTTGGCCGAGTTACGCCAAGCGCGGATTGATGAGGCTCAGGTCTTCCTACTGTCTTTTTCGCGCGCGAGTCAGCTTCGAGGCTCTTACTGACTTCGTTGTGGCGGCCGCGAGAGCATAACCACGGAGATGGATAACCACGGAGATGGCGCCCAAAGCGATGGCTCTGCACCTCTGAGGGCGTTGATGTCTCTACCCTATTGTGGTGCAGGACTTGACGAGCATCGAGGCTGGGGACTGATCTAGCCATGTCCTTCATCACGCGCCTTGCGCTCAAGCTCGGAGCCGTCGTGGTGCTGGCCGTCGTCGGGCTGTTCGGCGCTGGCATCTTCGCCGCCACGCAGGTCCAACAGGACCTGCTGCCCAACATCTCCTTTCCGGCCTTTATCGTGGTCACCCCGTATCCCGGCGCGTCGCCGGACATCGTGGACCAGGGGGTCACTCTGCCGGTGGTCAGCGCCGTCCAGGGCGTTCCTGGTGTTAGCTCGGTAACGTCCACCTCATCGGCGGGTGTTTCTTTGGTGATTGTCCTGTTCAAAGATGGGGCCGATACGACCGCCGCGCGCCAGAACATCGCGACCAGGCTGGATGGAGTGAAAGCCCTGCTTCCCCAGCAGGCTGTCGCGCCCACCATCCAGGCCTTCTCGACCAGTTCGCTGCCGATCCTTGAATATGCCGTGTCCGCGGATGAGTCCCTGGGCGATCTCGCCGGCCAGCTTCGCTCGGTTGCGATACCCAAGCTGAAGGGCCTCGCCGGAGTGTCGAGTGTGGTCATCACGGGAGCGCCAACCGATGAGGTGGACGTGACCCTGGACCCGGCCAAGATGGCGGCGCACGGCCTCAGCGCGGGCCAGGTCGCCGCTGCCCTGCAGCAGGCAACCCTGGTGCAATCGATCGGCGGCCTCAGGGAGGGCAACACCGTCATCCCGCTCCAGGTGTCCAGCTCGCTGACCAGCCTGGACCAGATCGGGAAGATCTCGGTCACCCCGGGAGGTATTCCCGGGCGCCCAACCCTCTCAGCGGTCCAGATCAACCAGCTGGGCACTGTCCAGTTCGTATCCCTCCCCGCCGACACGATCACACGAACGAACGGCAAGCCGAGCATCGGCTTGCAGGTCCTCAAGGCGGACGATGGCAATACCGTCAAGGTGGCGAACGAGGTCAAGGCGGCACTGCCGGACCTGACGAGCCGCATCGGCTATGGAATTCAATTCGCGAGCATCGCGGACCAGGCCACGCCGATCAGCAACGCGATCACCGCCATCCTCCAGGAAGGGCTGCTGGGCGCGCTTTTCGCTATCGCGGTCATCTTCGTGTTTCTCCGGAGCGGCCGGGCGACGATCGTGGCGGGCGTCTCAATCCCGCTCTCGCTGCTCGTCGCGCTGCTTGTCCTTTGGTGGCAGGGGATAACCCTGAACATCCTCACCCTGGGCGGCATGATGGTGGCCATCGGGCGCGTCGTGGATGACGCCATCGTGGTGCTCGAGAACATCAGTCGACATGTCGCCGAAGGGGAGAAACCGATCGTGGCCGCCTACACGGGCGCGCGCGAGATCACCACAGCGGTCACCTCTTCAACGCTCGCGACCGTCGCGGTCTTTCTACCGATCGTTTTCCTGACTGGCATCGCGGGCAGCTTCTTCCGTCCCTTTGCGCTGACCGTCGTCACCGCACTCATCGCTTCACTGGCAGTCGCTGTGACGGTCGTGCCGTTGTTGGCCTCGCGGTTGCTCCGGCAGGCGCCGCCTGACAAGGTCGAGAGGCGCCTGCGCTACAACTGGATGCAGGGCATTTACGTTCCGGTCATACGCTGGGCGACCAGCCATCGTGCGATCACGCTCGTGGTGGCGGCGGTCATGTTCCTGGGTTCGATGGCGCTGTTGCCTCTCGTCCGGGTCAACCTTCTCGACCAGTCTGCGAGCCCCAACTTCCCGATCACGATCACGATGCCCGACAACTCCACGCTCAGCCAGACCGATGCCGAGACCCAGAAGGTGGAGAACCTCATCCGAGGCGAGCCCGGCATCAGCGCCTTCCAGGCGACGGTCGGCGGAATTTCGGACCCGTTCGCGGTTCCCGGAACCGTGCCGGCCGACCCGACCCAGGCCTCCGTGACCGTGCTCGTGAACCAGGGCGCATACGACCAGGCGTTCCAGGGTGTTTCGAAGGCGCTGAAGGGTTACAGCGGTCCGGCTCGCATCGACCTCGGCCAGGCCTCCAGCAGCTCCAACTCCAGCAGCAGCCAGATGCAGGTGGACGTGCATGCGCCCAACCCGGACACCCTCGTACAGGCCAACGACCTGGTGCTGGCGGCCCTCTCGCGCATCTCGGGGTTGAGCCAGCTCAAGTCCAACCTGGCGGCGTCCAAGCCTCAGTACGAGCTCGTACCGACCGACAAGCTCGGTCAGTCCGGTTTGACGCTCCAGCAGCTTGCGCTGATCGTCGCCCAACAGGTCAACGGGATAGTCGCCACCCAGGCCACGCTCCCCCAGGGGAGGGTCAACGTGAGGGTACAGCTGCCGCCGGGCACGGCGGACAACGCCGCGGCCCTGTCCAAGTTGCCGATCCCGACCGCTCTCGGCGTCGTTCCACTCTCAGTGCTGGCAACGCTGAACCAGGTTACCGGGCCGCAGGCGGTGAGCCGGACCGATGGCGATCGCACGGCCTCGATCACCGGGACGATCACCAGCGACAACACGCAGAAGGTGCAGACGGACGTCACTGCGGCGCTTGCCGGCCTTACCCTCCCCTCGGGGGCGTCCACGTCGACCGGCGGCGTGTTCGCGCAACTCTCGTCACTGCTGACGCAGTTCGCGGTCGCCATCCTGGCGGCCATCGCGCTCGTCTACCTGATCATGGTCGCGACCTTCAGGTCGCTGCTGAAGCCGCTCGTGCTCCTTGTCTCAATCCCCTTCGCGGCCAGTGGCGCCGTCGTCGCGCTGGTAGTGACGCGGACGGCTCTTTCACTCCCGGGCATGATCGGGCTGCTGATGCTCATCGGCATCGTGGTCACAAACGCCATAGTCCTGCTCGATCTCGTCGAGCAATACCGCGACCGCGGCCTGAGTCTTCAGGACGCCCTGATCGAAGGGGGCAGGCACCGGCTGCGCCCGATCCTCATGACCGCTTTCGCCACGATGCTGGCCCTGGCGCCGCTCGCCGTGAGCGGAAACAGCGGCGGCGCTTTCATCAGCGCGCCGCTTGCTATCGTCGTCATCGGCGGACTGTTCACCAGCACGTTGCTGACCCTGGTCCTGGTGCCGGTCCTCTACTCGATCGCGTCACGATTCACGGGACCCCGGTCGACGCGGGATCTGGACGCCCTGTTCGACGCTGCTCAGGAGCGCAGGTTCAAACCCATCGGTGGACGAGGAACAGTCGCGGTTGCCGCCACTCCGGGAGATGGGGATCGCAGAACTTACTCGGTCAGTGTCCTGTTGGAACCCGAGCCGGGCCGGCCAGGAGATCGAACCGTCCTCGACCGGCTTGCAAGCAGCGGCCTTTCGATTGCGCCCGTCACGGGCTCGGCCAAATTCACCGTCACGGTTTCAGGTGTTGAGGCTGAATCCGAAGCCGTAGCCAAGGACTCGGCTGTCTCCAAAGTGAAAGGAATGCTTCCGCGAGAGGGCTATGTCGTCTCGAATCCCGAGGCCCACGTTGAGGTCGGTCCGATGCCGGCGGCGATGGCCGAAGCTTCGGCGTGATCAGGTCTCGGATTGTTGATAAAGCGCATCCAATCCCACAACATCATCAACGGCGTCGCGTTCGCAATTTGCGAATTCGTACTGATCGCTGTTGTCCTGGCTCCGTTTGCGGTGTTCTGGGCGCTCGACCGAAAGCCTCTTTATGCGTTTGTCGCCACCGCCATCATCGCGAACTGCCTGTGGGTCATCGGACTTGGAGTCCAGGCGTGGCGTGCCGGTGAGCGGGGCTATCCACTCCGACTGCTGTTCAGCAGCGCCCATCGAGGCATGCTGTCGAAGCGGTACCCCAGGATGTCAGAGGACACCATCCTGATCAGCGTGGGAACGCTCGTTCCCTTTGGTCTTACGGTCATGGTGCTCTTCGATCTCCTGGCGGAAAGCCGGCGCTCTTCGAGATAGGCTCTTTGCCATGCTGACCGGACGCACAGCGCTGGTCCTGGGTGGGGGAGGCGTCACCGGGATCGCCTGGGAGACGGGCCTGCTGGACGGGCTTGCCGAGGCCGGGGTCGATCTCACGTCGGCGGACCTGGTCGTCGGCACGTCAGCCGGCTCGGTGGTCGGCGCCCAGATCCTGAGTGACATAACGCTCAAGGATCTCTATGCCGCGCAGTTGACGGACGCGACCGGTGAGATCGCCGCGAAGATCGGCGTGCGCGCCGTGGCCGGCCTTGTCATCAGCGCTCTCTGGCCGGGCGACGAGCGCCACGGCCGGGCTCGCCTTGGCCGCGCCGCACTGAAGGCCCGCACCGTGCCCGAGTCGGAGCGGCGGGCCGTCATCGAACAACGGCTGCCCAATCGCGCCTGGCCTGAGCGCCGACTGATCATCACCGCGGTCGACGCCGAGACCGGGGAATTGCGGGCCTTCGATCGCGACAGCGGCGTCCCGCTCCCTGACGCGGTCGCCGCGAGCTGCGCTGTCCCTCTCGTCTGGCCCCCAATCACAATCAACGGGCGCCGCTACATCGACGGCGGCATCCGCTCGATCGCCAACGCCGACCTCGCTTCCGGCTGCGACCGCGTGGTCGTCCTGGCTCCAGTGACGGTGGCGCTCCGCCGGGGCGGAAGAATCGACCGGCAGCTGGCTTCGCTCGGGCCGCAGCTGCGATCGGTGGTGGTCAGCCCCGACGCGCAAGCCCGCAAGGCGATAGGCAGCAACGTGCTGGATCCCGCACACCGGGCGGCCTCAGCGCGCGCCGGTCGTGTCCAGGCGGCCGGCGTGGCGGCCGCGGTCGCTGCGGTGTGGTCGGGCACCTGAGCGCGACGTCCCAATCGCTCATCCGCACTGATCCGCCGCGCGGATGGTACGCGATTTCACCAGGAATTCGTCCCTATCGGGTTAGCTCTTGTACCTGTTCGTCATCCGCGAGCGGGGTCTCAGGACTCCACCTCAGGCCGAGCGCGGCGACCCTGCCGATCTCGGCGGCTGACTTCCAATGCAGCGCGGCTGAATCGATCTCGCCGTGCTCGTACAGCGCTTCTGCGCATGCGATGTGACAGTCGCGAAGGCGATCGGGCATATCCAGGGCGTCGAGGATGCGAATCGCCGAATCGAAGTGTTGGCCCGCCAATTCAATGTCGCCGCACCGGGACTCGAGCTGTCCCAAGAGCGAGTGAGCGCCGGCAACCACGACCTGTTCCCCGACGACGGAGCCGGCATCCAGTGCCTCGACGAGCTGCTGTCGCGCCTGCTCCAGGTGGCCTCGCCGAAGGCTGACCTCGCCGAGGTTCGCCAATATGTACCCCCGGCCCCGCCGATCCATGTGCAGCGCGGTTGAGCCCGCAAGGGCCGATCGGAAAAGCTGCTCGGCTGAATCCAGATGTCCTTGATGAAGCAGTAGATCGCCAAGATCATTTTCCAGTCGATAGACGCCGCTGAGGTCGGACTCTATCGAATAGAGCGCGAGCGCTTTGTCGAACTGCTGGCGTGCCTTGGTCGGCTGCCGCATGCGTTGGTAGGCGGTGCCCAAACCGTGGTGCATCTTGGCGAGTTGAAGAAGGTCCTTCACCCCTCCAGCCGCCTCGACCGCGGCCTCGTAGTAGCGGACAGCCTCGGCCCAAGCATGCGCGACGACGTACATGTTCGCGATGTGGCCAAGAATGCGTGCCTCGGTTTGTGGCAGCTTGGGATCAAGCCGGCGGCACCGAACAAGCGCCTCGCCCGCAAGGTGAATGGCTCGGGGATCCTCCATGAGTCCCAGGGCAGAGGATTCCCAGTCTAGAGCGTCCACGGCCATCCATTCGTCGCCGGCCCGCTCGAACACTTCCCTGGCCCAAGGGAGGTGCTGGAGGGCTTCAGCGGGTCGAACGAGCCGACAGTAGGCCTGGCCCAGATGGAAGCGGACCAAGGCCGTGTCCTCCTCACCCCAATGCTTCTCGAGAAGAACCTCCCCGATGTCGATGACCGCCTGGAACTCGCGCATCAGGGTGAGCCGCTCGAGCTCGTCCAGCTCGCGCCGGCGCTCAGTCAGCTCGGGAGCGTCGTTCGGGCTGAGCAGGAAGAACTCGACCGGCTTACGAGTCTGGCGGGCGATCTGCTCGAGTGTCTCGATTGACGGCCGGCAGCGTCCGGTCTCGATGAGGTGGATGGCGGTGCGGCTGACCTTGAGGCCCGCCACCTGGGCCAGGGTGAGATTGGCCTCCTTCCGTGCCTCACGAACAGAGCCCTCACGAATGGGGATTCCCTTGCGCCGGCCACGGTATTTACTGTCGAGCATGGCGGTGAGCATACCGCCACACTCGACAGCCCGCTCGTGGGAATCGACTGGCTGACTTTACCTGGGGGTTGGTCCGATCGAGTCGGCCAGGACCGGCGCAATCGACAACGCCAGCACAAACGCGGTCACGAGCAGGGACATGATGAACTTACGCATGGGCTCACCTCCTTAATTTGATGCACCGAGTGTCGTTTGAGTTGACGACTCTTGTCAATTCAACTCGGGCTGCTGTGCCGGGCTCTGGTCGCACCGGGCACCCCATACCGATAATCGACACGTGAACGAGGCAGCCTGGAAGCCGTGACAGACGAGGCGCGGCCCGCGAAGACCTTCGCTTTCTTTCCCGAAGGGGCATTTGGGCCGACGAACAACTGCGTCGGCATCGGTGACGTCCTTCGACGCCGCGGCCATCGCGTCGTCTTCATCGTGGAGGAGTCGTTCCTGGGCACGCTCGTAGCGAAGGGATTTGAGGAGCGCCTGATGCGCCTGGGACCCCCACCGGCCCAGGCTGAGGTTCCCGGCCAGTTCTGGAAGGACTTCATACGCGACACGGCGCCGGTCTTCCGCCGGTCAACGCTGGAACAGCTCGAGGGTTTCATCGCGCCGACATGGCAGGCGCTCGTGGACGGCGCGCGCTACGTCGATCCGCGCCTTGCCGCGATCTTCGACGAGCTCGACCCGGACGTCATCGTCGAGGACAACGTGGTTTCGTTTCCGGCCATCTCGGCTAGCGGCAGGCCGTGGGTGCGTATCGCTTCTTGCAATCCCCTGGAGCTGAAGGACCCCGACCTTCCGCCGGCGTTCTCCGGCTATGCGGTCGACGATCGCACCGGCTGGAGCGAGTTCCGTGATGAGTACGCCCGGCGCGTCGGGCAGATGCAGGCGGAATTCTCGGAATTCTGCGTTGAACGCGGCGCTCCGCCGCTGCCGGAGCTCGAGTTCATCCACGAGTCGCCCTGGCTCAACCTTTATCTCTACCCGGCGGAGCTCGACTATCGACGCAGCCAAGGGCTGGCGGCCACATGGCACAACCTGGAGACGAGTGTTCGTGCCACGGATCCAGCCTGGGAGCCGCCCGGCCGCGAGGATGCGGCCCTCATCTATGTCAGCCTCGGCTCGCTCGGCTCAGCCGACCTGGCGCTGATGGAACGGCTTGTCGACGTACTCTCACGAACGCCTCACCGTTACGTCGTCAGCAAGGGCCCTCAGCACGATGCGTTCCGGCTCGCCGAGAACATGACCGGCGGCGAGTTCCTTCCCCAGACGTCGATTCTTCCCCAAGTCGACCTCGTCATCACCCACGGCGGCAACAACACGACCACGGAGTGCATGTACTTCGGGAAGCCGATGATCGTCCTACCCATCTTCTGGGACCAGCACGACAACGCACGGCGTGTGCACGAGACCTCGCACGGGATCCGCCTGCCGACTTATTCGTTCGAGGAAGGAGACCTCGCCCGCGCCATCGACCGCCTGCTTGGCGATAAAGCAGTGCGCCGCCGGATGAAATCGGCGTCGGCCCGCCTCCAGGCTCGCCCCGGGACACGGCGCGCCGCCGATCTGATCGAACAGGTGGCGGCAAAGGCCGGACCGTTCGCTTCGGGCTAGCGGCCGATCTGCCGGCCACCCTTGCGCTGAGTTGGCGCATCTATGGCGTTTGCGGTTCAGACCTTGGTTGCCACCTGCACCTGTTCCCGCCGGCCGCGCAGCGCGGCGGAGAGAACCTTTTCGGCCGGCCAGGACATCGGAGAGGTGTCGAACAGATTGATGCCGGCCGAGATGGCCGCTTCGACGAGCAAGCGTCGCTCCATTATTGGACGCGCCCCGTGGCGCTGGTCACCATAAACCCTGAGTGTGACCCGACTCTGTTACTGACTTTTTTACGGCTGCGAAGCCAATCTAGGGGCCGCTGCGGGAGCGAATTCGGGGGGATTCACCGCGGACGCCACGGCCACGGTCCACATGGGCCTGAGGAGACGCAAGTATGAGACGAGTGGTTTTCAAGGTTCGCTTTCTTTGGTTCGTCGCCTTTGCCCTTGTCGCGGGGGTGTGGCCTATGGCCGCCCAGGCGTCCGTCGTGCCAGATCCGGCCGCCGGCTTCCCGGTTCTGGCCGGCCACGCGCTGACGTGTACGGACTCCAACGTCACCGGATCAGCGGGCATTCTCACCGGTGCCGCGGTCAGTCCGACCAGGTGCAACATGCAGGTGACAAACGCAGATGTCGCTTACCACGCCTTTGTCGACACCTACACCCTCGGTCTCGGCCCATGCGGCCCCACCACCTTGGACTCCACGGCTAGCGGAGTGACGACCCTCCCGACAGGCACCTACTGCACCCCCGCCGCGTTGACGTTGACGGGGCGAACTCTCACTCTCACCGGCTCGGGTCCCTGGATTTTCGAAATCGGGGCAGGCTTCACGGCCACCAGCTTGACGGTGATTAGCAACGACCCATGCAACGTGTTTTGGTGGGTTGGCGCGGATGCGAAGGCGACGACGTCGGCGCTTCAAGGCACCATTCTCGCGGGCTCCATCAGCTTCACCGACACAGCCCTTGCGGGCCGCGCCTGGGCAACAACGGCGGTGACCATGACACGCACCAACATCTTCGGCTGCAACGGAGCGACGCCGCCGTCGCCGGCGAATTGCACGGCCGCCAAGCAGGCTCTGGCCACGGCCACGGCCCAAGACATCGTCGAGGATGCGGCCGAGCGAGCGGCCGCGAAGACCAACCCCGATAAGACCGCCGACAAGGCCGAAGACAAGGCAGAGCAGGCGATCATGAACGCGCTGACCGACGCCGCCCGAGCAGCCTGCGCACGTGTAGTGACACCGCAGTGCTTGGCGGCTCGTCAGGCGCTGGCCGCAAACGTGGCCCTGGACCGAGTTGAGGATCGGGCCGAGAAGGCTGCGGACAAGGACAACAAGAAGGATTCGGACAAGGACAACAAGAAGGATTCGGACAAGGACAAGAGCGAAGACAAGGCCGAGCAGGCCACGACGCGTGCACTGCAGCAGGCAGTGAATGCCGCGTGCGGCCCCATCCGGCACCACGACGACGACGACGACTAGATCAGACGATTGACGGAAAGGCCCGGCCGTGCCGGGCCTTCCTTTTTTGTAACGACTTCTTCTGTTCCCATAGGCCGATGAGTGGCCCCTGTTGCTGAGAATGTTTCGGTCCGCCGCATAAGGTCTGGTCATGGACATCCCACTGGGAGCCAGGATCCGCGTCGAACCGGCGAGCCTCCCTTCGCTGAGCCTTGAATCGAGGCTGGGCTTGTTGCGCAAGCGCCGCCGCGTGAGCTTCCTCAAGCAACTCCTGGCGGTATGCCCCTTGGTCGTGGGAATGTCGCTCCTCCTGTTCGCAGCCGTTGGGGGCGTTGGCAGCCTGCGCTGAGACCAGGCCCGGCGGCTTGTTTGGCCTGACCGCCTGGAAGGCAAGGCACAGACCGTGCGGGCCGCCTCCCGTACGACGCGGGGCGAGGGGTGTCAGGCACGGACGCAAAGGGTGTGTGCGACTCACCGCAGACCTGGTGGTCCCGGCCGCCTTCCCGAGAAAGGCTGGCGAAGTGCTCAAACCGCGCGGGCCCGATGTCAGCCCGGATTCCTCACCCAAACGGGTTTGCAACCCGGGCGTAGCCTCTCGAGGCGTGGCGGGCGCGTCCCGACGCTGGAACCCACCACGCCGCGCCGCGTTGGTCTCAGGCTCGGGCTGAGGCGCCGCTCC
>OCZT010006878.1_pt1 | contig 11198 bp, 20 predicted proteins | sample 1539031 | NCBI WGS metagenome assembly OCZT01 (sample SAMEA3539308, study PRJEB22396) | soil metagenome | biome: tundra; feature: field; material: soil | place: USA | collected 2010-05 | depth 0.15 m
ATAGTAGATAGGTAGTAACCTCATTTAATGTTTGTGATGTGGTTATAAAATAAAAATCTATAAATATAGGAGATGTGATACTCAGTCCAAGTCCATTGGTTAGGTTTGAATTTATACTATTTTCTTTGGCTACATTATTTACTCTTTGTGCAGCTCTTTCACTAACAGCTGGTATTTCTATATCCAGCTCTTTTCCCCATAGCTTCTCCTGAAATAAAATCGGAGGTGATGTATAGTTTAGAAGATGTGATTGGTTGATGTTGGACATATCAAAATAGAAATTTGATATTTCAAATAAATTTCTATTATCATATCCGTAGGTGTATACCTTTATATAAGCTCCGATATATTGGCCAAATGTATAATTTATAGGCAGATGTAGTTTTATTGTATCATATCTTACTGGTATTCCGGAAGCGTAATCCCTTTGTTGTAAAAATGAATAATATGTTGGATCGACTTTGCCATATTTATTAGTGACAGGATCAATTCTAAATAGTTGATTTATTTCTGTGTTATTTGTTGCACTCGTATCTCCCGATACAAAAGAATTAATATTGTCTTTTATATTAGATATTACCTTATATTGTTCACTGATAAGATTACCATCATTATAAACATACTCTAATAATATATCTCTATTGACTTTTGCATACTTTGAAATTTTCATTAACGGATGAATACTTTTTGTAGTATATATAAAAAAGAAAAACCTCTCGTTATGAAAGGTTCTTCTTTTTTAACTCATCCTGAATACAGGATAGTATTTCCTTATTATCTAATGTGGGATATTTTAATTTAATTTGATTATATAGTGCTTGTTCTTCCTTTTGTAAAGTTTCTAGTTTTTTATTAATTGGATCAACAAATTTTTGTATCTTTTGCGTTTCCTCTTCAAGATTAGCGAGAAATTTCATAGAATTTTTTTGAATATCCTCAACAGATGATTCCTTGATATTATCAACTATATCTTGAAGATTTCCAATTGTGCTCTCTACCTTATCTTTTAAATTAATTATTAAATGTTCATATTTTTTAAGATTGCCATTTAATTCAAGGTATTCTTTTCTCAAGGATATTGCTCTGTCTATATAAATCTTATCTATCATTTCATCGATTGTGGTTTTTCTGGTTCCTGACCTTCTTTTAATTTCCTATCCGCTGGTGGTTTTGGTGGAGGTGGTATAACCTTTTTAGTCCTTTTAACCTTTTTCTCTACACCTTCAGCCATTTTTTCTCTATCCTCTGGTGGAACTACTGGAATAATTCTCTTCTTAACAACTTTTTTAGGGTTTCCTGATTTTTTTCCTTCCCCTCCATAAACAACTTGTTTAATCCTCTCACTTATCATATTTTTGATATATCGTGGATCTCTTAATAGTTTACCTGTGAATTCTTCAGCTAGGAAATCTATGATACTTGTGTCATAGGCATCTTCCATCATTTCAATGAAATCTATTCTTGGTATCATATTGGATATTTCAATATTCATTTTAAATTCTACAGCCCTTTTAACACCCTTAAACATTGTAATGATTGGATCAATTTGATTTTGATGCTGTTGTGAATTTTGCTCATCCCTTGATACTTCAACTCTTTGTACAACCTCTTCTTGAACTCTTATTTCCGCTATTTGTTGATTTTTAGGTAACTCATCCGCATCTTCTCCAAGTAATTTAGCAAAGGCATCATTTTGTTTATTTGTGGAACTTACATTATCAATTGTTGCTCCATATTTTCTAGCAAGTTCTGCTTTTTCATCCTCAACTGATGAGGTATAGACAGCACTTTCATTTGTTGTTGGATTAGCAGATCCTCCCATTTTTGAAGCAATATCCTGAGGATCATCTAATTTCATGTTCTCAGTAGAAAGGCTTTTAATTTTATCCGCAAGACTATTATAAGCTCCTTGATTATTAAAGAAGTTATTAGGATCTATCTGTTCTGTGTAGAAGTTTGTATCCATCAGTCTTCTAACATCCATTTTCTCTTTACTTTCTAGTATAGCAATGTTTTCGAATGAGTCGATGACTTTAACTACATCACCAGTTCTATTATCTCTAAATGTTTTATTTGCAAGATTCATATAAATTTATTGTTTTTTGAGCTTATTTATTATATATTCAATTCACTAAAAGTTGAATATAAATAAAAATCCCTGAAAAATGACTTTTTCAGGGATTTTTAGTATTTTAATGTAAAATTACATATCAGCAAAAAAGTCATCTGAATCTATTTCTCCACTTTTAGATGTAGCCGTCGTTTTAGAAAAGTTATCCTCGAATTCAAAATCACTAGATTCTGGTTTTGATTCTTTAGATCCACTGAATGATGATGATGACTTGCCAGTTAAGAAATTTGTGATTTCTGTAATTTTAGCGTGTTGTTTCTCATCAAGACGTTTTGGTGAATACTCTTCAAGTTCATGATCTCTTTCAAGTAAGAACTCTCTTATTTTACCTTGGATACTTGGATCAATCTTACCGTCTTTAAGTGGTGCATTTTTGAATGCTTGTTTTTCCTTAAAGTAAATAGGAAGTGAAGTAGCTTCTGGTTTGAACATTGACATTTTGTAATCAGGATATGTTTCATCACCTGTTTGAATTTCTTTTACAACTAGTACGAAATCTTTTCCAGAGTCTAAACTGAATACGTTACAATTAACTCCAGAGATCTCACCATTTCTTTCTGCTGAAATTTTGTCTTTAATAGTTTTACCATATTGGAAAATCATAATTTTACCAACTAAATCCGGTTGTTGTTCGTCTTCTAGAACAAGAACATAAGAATAGTATTTTTTAGAATACTTTAATTGTTTTGACTTTTCCATCAAGATTGCATTTTTAGAATTCTGCATTGTGTAGTAAAGGTCTGTAAGAGCACATTTTTCTCCGAAATTTTTTCCCGAATCAAACCAACCACTCAATTCTCTTGGTTGTTTAATATCCACGAAATGTGTGATCTTTTCAATAGCTGATTGAGCTACTTTACCATCCCTACCTAGGTTAGGTAGAAATCTCACAACACTACGCCATCCCTTCTTTTTATCCTTTGCTATTTTTAAATCTACACGATAGATTCCATCGTTGTTTGTCTTTTTCTGATCATTTAGGAAGTCCATCTTTGTGTCTAAACTGCCGCTGAATAAATCATCTGTTTCATTTGCCATAATTGCTTTTTATTTTTTTATTATTAAGCTTTCACCTAATTATTAATTATACTAATTTACTTGGATAAGTTTATTTTTTTCATTATATTCTTCTATCATTTTTTCAATAACTTTTGACTTGTCCAATAGGCTTTTGTTTATGTGATCATCAAATATCTTATACATATCAGGATCCATTGAAAAGTATATTTTAATTTTGCGTTTGTTTTTCATAATTGTTTATATTTTTAATCTGACCATTTGTTTCCTTTTGATAGATTATCTTCAGCCCATAGTGGTTGAAAGTTGGTATAGTGATTTAATTTATAGACTTCCTCTTCTGTTTTTGCCCAACTAATTGGTGTTTTATGATCTAGGTGCCAATCTCCGTAGTTTTCCCAGGACATTTCCTCCTTGAATAGAGATTCAATATGAAGTTTAAATTCTTCATATAGACATCCTAATATATCATTTGTTCTTGAGTTTTTAATATATCCCATTTTGGTAATAGATATCCAAATTAATGTTCTAATAGAATCTGTTAATTTATACAGGGGATCATTTTTCTTTCTATCCTTTATTCGATTGCTTAGAATTTCTTTATTCTTTTCTCTCCAGATACCAATATTGATCCTATCTCTTTCCCTTTTTTCGATCAATAATACATCATTTTCTTTTAATAGTTTATATTGATCTTTTCTTTGGGCAAGTATTTTTTCTTTATTTTTCTTATAATATTCTTTCTTTTGAAGACTTAGGGCATTTTTATTATCAGTAGTATACTTTTTAAGTCTCTTGGATACCATTTCCTTATTTTCTTTGTACCAACTTTCTCGATACTCCTTATATGATTCGGTGTCTTTAATCTCATTATAGTGTGACTTCCTATATTTGATTATTCTTTCTTTATTTAGTTCAGAGTATTTCTTTGAGCATTCCTTGCATTCACTTCTATATCCATCTTTAGAAGATTTCTTTTTATAGAAGTCCGATAATTCTTTATCTATTTCACATTTGGAGCATCTTTTCATATAAAGTATATATAAAAACTTCACTTCTCCCTTTTCTACTTTTTCTCCCTATTATATCGTCAATAATATTTTCAAAGTGTATTCATGAATATCAGTATTATCATCAAATCGTCTATCTGGTCTATACATATCAAAGATAACCTCTTCGTAATCAAGAACTGGTAAAATAGATGGTAATACCTCATCTATATCTGCCTCTAAACTTTTCAAATTCATTTTACCAGTTTTCGTTGAATCATGATATCCGCCTATATTAATAAATATACCAGGTCTATACATATCTACTACTTTATCAACACTATATTTTCTTTTTTTACTTATATCAAAAGTGCCTATTGTTGTTGTTGATCTTCTTCCAGTCTCACCATTGGGTATTACATCTCCCTCTAGAAGACTATAGTTATTAATATTAAAATTTACACATTGATATTTTTTATCAGTCACAAATTTCTCATCATCGGTTGTCCTAATTGGAACTCCTGGATATCCTATTAATAATGTTGGATAGACAATAGCTTTTAGTATATGTAGTATCATATCAGTTTTTGAGTTCTCATTATTTGGATTAGGAACGGATAATATTCCATTATATCTACCGCTACTATTTGGTTTATCATAATCTTCATAATCACCATATAGTATACTACACATCGTCCATTTTTCTTTACTGGATGGTATATTATCATACACATCATACATTCTATCATTTATGGTATCTACATCAACTTTTCGAAGAGCATCATATATACTATCAACAAGATTATTTATTCTATCAAAGTATCCATCTCCTATGAAATGTTCAGTCCATTTTTTTAGATCTGTACTAATATCACGTTTATTTATTTTACCCCATTGAGCTCTCTTTAAATCTTCCATCCACTCATAAATTGAATATGTTATTGTGTCTTCAAAAGAGTTATCATTCGACTCTAAAAATATATTATATGTTTTTATCTTCTTCATTTTTATTTTCAATTTATCTCCATAAACCATACACGGTGTATGTAATTGTCAGTTTCACAGCACCTGATGATGTGTATCTACCTCTAGCTTCTATAGTTGGTCTTTTTTCCCTCTCTTCTGTCGAATTTCGCCATTCTATTTGAAATCCAAAATCAGATAGATAGGTTGATAACCTATCAATAACCTCTCTAACCTCATCATATTCAAATCGCTTATATTTACTTATTTCAAATCGTATCCAAGGATTATAAAAGAAACCAATATCTATTTTAAATTCCAAATCCTCCAACTCAAGACAAATGTCTTTACATGTGTCATACATCTCTTTCATTTCATTATGAGAGAGACTTTCAAATTTAGATTCGAATATTTTATATGTATTTAGGTATTTCATTTTCCTATTATTATATCTATTATCGAATCTGAATGTTCTTCAAAGAAGATAACCGAAACCTGGTATGATCCTTTAAGTCTTAAAATGGCAGTATTTACTTCAGCTATTATCTCAGCATATTTTTTGAAGTCTTTAAGTTCTGCTGTGTCATAGAAGCTGTGATGTATATTAATTTCAAATCCATCTATTTCTCCGTCTCCTTGTGTATTTGTTCTATATCTTCTATTTTCTGGCTTACTAAATTGAGAATCCTCTTCAATAGTAACTTCATGTATATTATGCCCTTCAGAAGCATCAAAAGCATGAGCAAACAAATCATCTAAATCCTGTTTAGTGATTTCACTCTTAATAGATTCGTTATATTTTCTAATATGTCTCATTTTATCATTAGTGTTATTGAGTGATTTGTTTTTTGAAGAAAGCTCAAATGACTTATATTAAATAGATCTTTTGCTCTTTCAATATCACTATCAATTTCATTCGCAAGTTGTAGATATTTTTTAAAATCGGATAACTCTGATGTACTATAAAAATTATGACAAAATTCTACTGAAAATCCTTCATCACATGCATCAGGATGTGACTCACTTTCCGGATTACTAAAATCATTGTGTGCCCATCTTCTTTCACTTGGGTCAAAATATGCTATATCTATCTCATGCTTAGTGCACAAATCAAAGGAATGAGCAAACAAATCCTCTATATCATCTTTAGTGATGTTTGGTTTATTGGACTCATTATATCTTTTAATTGATATCATTTTTGTCTTGTTACTTTTATTCTTTCTGATTGATATTTAGTAATATCTTCATCTTGGTGTTGCTTTAGAAAATCAATGATTTTTTGAAACATCTGAATGGTTATCCTACAATCTGTTAAGGCATCATGATATCCAGACATATTAATATTTAGAGCCGGTCCAATTTTACTCATAGATGATGATATCAATCCATTATCTCTTTCAGATGTTCCTATTTTTGATACCATATCCTTATATTTTGGATCGGTCTCAGCTAGTTTTTGTAATAGAGGTAGATAATATAATTGTATTATTATTTTGGTATCTATTACCTCATTATCAAATTTAACAACAGGATTTCTCGTATTGAGATATCTCATATCAAATATGGCATTTTGTATAACCAACATTGGGTTGTTAAACTTTTTTAACCAAGTGAAGAAATCTTGTAGAGTTTCTCCTTCTTCATTATATTTAATGCCTTTTTGTCCATAATGATTAAAGGTAAGAACCTTTTTAATTCTGGATATTGGATCTTTCATTGATTGTAAAGAAACATCAGTTAGTTTTATCTTTTTATCATATGAATCCAATTCCTTGAATGTATTTGAATGAAAATTATATTTTGTTGCTATTGCTGAAACCTGTGTCAATTGAACCTCATGATCATCACTTGGTAGTCCGGTTGTTTCGGTGTCTAACCAAGCCCAAGTGTTCTCTGATTTTAATTCAATCCAAGATAAAATCTCAGGTATAGTTTTATACCACATTTTATTTTCATTCAATTTGAAATCATGATCGACATTATCCTTCAAATTCAATAACGGTGATGTCTTGTTTAATTCACTTTGAATATTTTCAAATAGAAATTTGTTATATTTTTTAATTAACGTCATAATCAAAATAGATTTTATTTCCACTAGGTGTGGAGTATTTTATACTGCCAATATTTTTCACGGTATATTTATAATCAGGATTTGCATATTTCTTTCCTGTGCCTTTTTTAACATATGCGAGTGTTATGTGTGGCTCATAAACATCAAATTTATCCTCATTGGGTAACTTTTTTAATTCATCGTGTAAATGTTGAAGAGCTCCGTCAGGAATAACATTTAGTTTAACCACGTCAAATTCTGGATTTTCAAAAATACCAACCCCATCTATTTCAACATGTATTTCTTCATGAAAATTATCAAATACTTTTTTAATTTGATCACCAGATACTTTTTCGAGCCCAAAAATCAAAGTTACATGTGGGTTTGACTCAATCCCCTTTGCTGGATCTTCTGGCATATATACATCTTTCGGATCAATTATACTTGTTAACTCATCCCAATTAGAGATGTTTAACTCAATCATGACGCATCCATATCTATATAGACTGCCTAGCTTCTCCTTTTTGCCTTCGTTCATAAATTCTATGTATTTCTTGATCATATTTGATTAGTGATTATTTGTTCATACTATATATTTTAATTTTATCATGACAAATTGAAAAAGATTTATTAACTTTGTACAAACTAATTTATTATGGCAAAGGAAAGAGATATTATCAAGTTAGAGAAAGATATTCGTGTTAAAATGATAAATATCAAGTCTGGTAAGTTACTACCAAAGGATTCTGGTATCGGAAAAGTTATCAATCTTATGAAGGCTTTTGACGAGCCATTGTTTGATAAATTGATGATTGAGTATAAATCACTACTGATTAGTCTAAAATGAAAATAGAAGATATTGTAAATATCCTTAATGGTTCGATGCCTAATTATCATGTCGATGCTACCTCATATGGAAAGCGAGTATATGTTAAAGGTAGGGTGGAAAAATATTCTATGTTTTCTATTTTCACCTATACACATCTTTCGGATGATTCATCTGGTCTTGATTTAACCTGGTTTGTACATATTAATAGAATGGTTCAAGCTGGTGGTGATAAATATGAGATTGAAATACCCGATACTAATACCAGAGAGTTTTTTATTTTACTAGATAGATATCTAGTTGAGAATAAAGAAATTTTAACTATGATTGAAAAAAATGGTGAGTCTTTTAATTCGATGTTCAAGAAAAATGATTTATATAAAAGTAATATAAGGGATTTAAAAATCAATCAAATATTATGACACAAGACGAAAAGGAATTTTTTGAAAGTATAGGTGTCAAATTTGATAGTGGACTTGGAACAAGATATAATACATTCTGTTGTGAGCAAGGAGTTTTAATATCAGAATATCTTAGAACAAAAGAGAAAATTATAGAATTTAATAAGACTTCTACTGAAATACAAAAGGTTATGGTTCCTGGACTTTCTAATGAACATAGTGGTAATACATTTCAATTATCTTGTAAATTTGCGATAGCTTATATTCCTCGATTAATAGTAATGGATAGAGATAGAAAAATAGATGATATTATAAATTAATTCTTTTTGAATTCTTTTAGGTACATCTCTCCTGGTTCTTCCTCAGATTCAATATCCAAATCAAATCCCATATCGACTAAATGATTCATCACTGAGTGAGATAGTGCGACATCTGCTCCTCTTTCTTTCATAAACCTATCAAAGGTATTAATGGTTACTATTTGTCCTTCTGACCTCATCTTTTTGAAAGTTGGTAGTATATCTTTGGCAATATCTTCTCCAAGATCAGAAGCCTGATCCAGTCTAAGTTCGTTAAATTTCTTTAGGTGCTTCATATTATTTTTTAACTATTTTATACCCACTTTCCTCTAACCAAGAAATGATTGAATCTTTAATTCCTTCTTTATCAATTTCAGTTCCTTCATATGGAATCTCCTTAACATTACTACTAATACACTTATCAAGTACGTCAGAGAATTTCCAACCTCTTAGATTTAACTCATTATCATTTGATGGAATGTCACCAAAATCACTATCTGAATCATCTCCAAGAGAACCTGGAGCATAGTCTTTTTTATTTGGTGTGGTGTCATCATATCTGTCTCCTGAATCTGCCCAACCTTCATTAAACTTCTTTAAGTGTTTCATATTATTTCTTCTTTTTGCTATGTTGAAATGGACCCATCAAATGTTTTAAATTCCAATTTGGAATAAACTTTTTATTATGTTTCTGATAGTCTTGATACGATTCTACACCCGTATCAATAGCATTTTGAATATACTGAATATTGGATCCTTGTTTATTCATATCCGATATTCTATCTCCAATATCAATACCTTTGCTTAATCTTCTTACCATTTTTAATTGATCCACGGTTTTATTTTGTGGTAATGATTCTATAATGTATTCAAGAAATTTAAATATTTTCATATAGTATATATTAATTTAATATACTAATTATATTTCTTAAATATTTATAGGATTTTAAGTTTTGTTAATATTTAAAGTCATTGAATTTCTTAATTCTTGATTCATTAGTTCCTTCAATTACATCAATAGTTCCATCTTCATTAAAAACAGCAGCAAATACATCATCAACAATACCAACGTGTTTTCCTACCAATTCGGTATTAACATTATCTGGTCCGAATTCTTTAACGGATTTAATCCCATCATTTTCAATAACAAATTGGAATATATCCCCTTTGTTTTTTTGGATAAGTCCTTTAATTCTTCCTTTAACAGAGATGAATTCACCTACTTTACCAATTGATTTCAATCTTGCCCTTATAATTTTCATTATTTATTATTAAATTTTTTACTAAGTCTCTCAAATTCTGACCTTTCTTTCTTATCATTTCCCAAATCAGAAGCAGATTTTCTTTTACTTTTAATATTATTATATATATCTTTCAGATTAATGTCATGTTTTCCTTTTATTTCATATAGTGTTACTTCGGATAAGGACATTTCTCCAGTATATTCATCTTCTATTATACTATTTATCTCATCGGTAGCACTATCTATGTTACCAGAATCAAGCTCTATAACTTTTGTTCCACACTCTATTGTGTAGTCACACCCACCACTTTGGTGAAGTACTGCAATGAATTTTAACCAAGTGTGTCCGATACCACCCATAGCTTGCCCTGATTCAATTGAGTCCTCAAATAATTTTAAGTGTTTCATTATTTATTCAAATTTTTATAACTCTATATATTAAAAATAAATTACTATATTTGTACCTGTGTAGTTTTAAATAGTTTGAAGTGGGTGTCAAAAAACAAAAATGGTCAAATAAACGAAAGCGTCTTCATGATGCCTTGGAGAGTAATGCTCACAGTAATCAATTAGGACAAATGATGGAGAATTTCAGTCTTTTGAATCCTGATGAATTTAATGCCTGTAAAGATCGATTACTATTTCTATCACTAAAAAATTGCTCAAAAGATTGCGCCGTTCTATTAATAGAAAAGGGAGCGACGTGTAATTTAGATAGAGTATTTTATGAGTGTCACTGGAAGATTATTCACAAAGTACATGCCTTGTTGTGTGAGTTATATCCATATCCAAGTTTTAATAAACTATCATTATTAAGTAGATTGATTGAACCATCAAAAGTAGAAGCCAATGTAGAAAGAGCTGAATATGTTTTTCAACTATTAAAAGATGGATTTTTCTCAGTTGAAGACATTAGATACACTTGTAAACTATTATACAAAGATAAAAATAAGAATAATATTGATATGATACTTCGTGAACTAACACTAAATGAATTAGGTATATGATGAAATATAAAGTTGGTGATGTTGTTAGAGCTTATACTGATCTTCCAACTGGGAGAGTATCCTGGAGAGGAACAATTGTGTTTATTGGACCAATGGAATATTCCACAAGTGAAATAAAAACGCCGTATAATATGTTTGGTAAAGTTATCGGTCACGGCGTTGTTGTAAGCTGTATTACCGATGCTGGCGATCGATATGTTACTCCACGTCTTAGTAAAAATGAGTGTTGGATAATCTGGGATAATGGTAGTCAGTCGAGAAAGAGTATGGAT
>OCZT010006879.1_pt1 | contig 11197 bp, 7 predicted proteins | sample 1539031 | NCBI WGS metagenome assembly OCZT01 (sample SAMEA3539308, study PRJEB22396) | soil metagenome | biome: tundra; feature: field; material: soil | place: USA | collected 2010-05 | depth 0.15 m
GAACCTGCCGCGGCGCCCGAGGCGCCCTTGGAACCGGCGGATGCTGCTGCGGCGCCCGGGCCTGGGGGGCCTTGGGAAGCGGAGGAACCGGCGGCGGAGGCTCCTGTATCTGCCTGGGAGCCGGAGGAACCTGAGGTCGTGTATCCCGGTGCAGCGGCGACATTCAGCCGCGCGAATGCCGACATCGACTGGGATGCGATTTTGCGAGACTTCGCCGTGACGTCCGCGATGCGGGGCGCTGGTGACGTTCTTCCCGCTGCGTCGGCACCAGGCGCCGCACCGGAGGAGCCGCAGCCACCGCCGGAAAGCGCGCAAGAGACTGTCGTCGTTACCCGCTATCCATCGATCGACATGGCCGGTGAAATTTGTGCGGGCAGCAAGGTGATGGTGACGATCGACCTTGCCCTGGTGCGCGATCTTCTGACGCAGACGACGGGGGTCATGATCAATCTCCCAAGTAACTGGAGTGAGGTTCCCATCCAGGTGAATCTCGTTGCACCGCAGTTGGAAACCTCTGCAGCCGATGGCGCGATCATGATCAGGAACGGCAAAGCGTCGTTGCCCTGGAGGTTGAAGACCACCATTGTGGAGGATCTGGCGGGGGCCGATCGCGTGAGTCTCCACGCCTCCTTCGCGTACAACGGCCGGACCATCGGCAGCGCACGCCGCGCCTTTATGCTGACGAACGCGGCAGCCATCCCAACTATCAGTACCGCCGCGGCACCAGCACCTGCCGCGCCCGTTCCACCCGAGGAGATGGTGGTCGAGTTCGTTGATGCGGCGATTCCGGCCGTATCCACAAAGGAGATTCCGACGGCAACAACCAGCGGGAATTTTTCGCTGGATACCTCAGTGCCACCGCCGACAATGACGATTGAGATCTATTCGTTGGATAAGCAGATGATGTGGCACCTCAAGTTTCCCGATCGCGTAAAGGAGGAGTGCAGCAATCTGCCGCGAAGCTTCCGCGAGATTCTGACGCTTAAGATCGGCAACGATGTGGTGGACGCCCCTGCCTATGTGGATTCCCTTTTCAGAGCCGCGGGCTCACTCTCTGCGCCGCTGCACAAGAGTTTCTTCAAGGGTCTGGGGGAACGGTTGTATGAGTTAGCGCCCAAGTGTTTCAAGGATGCCTATTGGGAGTTAGTCAGAGTTTATGGAACAGGTTTCCCGATTCAGATCATTTCAGACGATCCTTACATTCCGTGGGAGCTTATCCGACTTGGCGATGCAACGCACACTGCGTATTACCTGGGCGTCAGCCATCCGGTAGCGCGGTGGTTCATGGAATACGAAGGCCAGAGGCCTGTGAGGATCGCACGTGGACGGGTAGCGACGACAGCACCCGACTACAAGAAACGGCCTCCGCTGCCACGCTTGGCTGCCGCATTGAGGGAGTCTCAGGACATTTTGGCCAACCTGCCCGGAGTTGCCGTTGCGATAAGTGGAGACAAGGGCAGCTTTGTGGAAATGTTTGAGGACGCAAAGAGGCAGGATATCGCCCTCATTCACTACGCGGGTCATGGCTCTTGCAGTACCAACCAGACAGACATGGCCTTTCTGGTGCTCGAGAACGGCGACGTCTATGTGTATGACTTGCGCAACTCGGATGTCACGCTTGGAATGAACCGTCATCCGCTGGTTTTTTTGAATGCGTGCCAGGTGGGTAAGTCGGGGTTGAACCTTGGAGTAATTGGAGGATTCGCAGAAGCGCTCATGAACCGGCAATTCGGTGGGCTGGTAGCGCCGCTTTGGTCTGTCTATGACGATCCGGCGGGGACCTGCAGCACCACCTTCATCAAGGACGTGCTGAGTGGGAGCACGTTTGCCGAGGCGTTGCGAAAGATTCGCGCCCAGTTCGGAGACGAGTCTCCCACCTTCCTTTCCTATATCTATTACGGGGATGTTATGGCAGCGTACTGCTGACGTCTTCGACCATCAACACAGCGAGTTAGCAGGCCCTGCGATAAGACTGACTCCCTGCGTTGCGAGATTTCATGCTGTGCAGCCTCTCGACGATGCACACTGGGAAGGCGAGGGTTGACTTATGAAGCGACGTCAGATGTTGGTGGGAACAGCGCAGCTTGGATTGGCGTCGGCGTTGCGCTGGACAGTGGCCGCGGCCCTGGCCTCGCCCGTACTCGAGTTATCGGGAGAGGCGACCGCATCGACACCGCACACTGTCGCTTCCGCCGATCAGATCGCGTGGCAGGATCTCGAGGTCGGCATGTTCGTGCACTTCGCGCCGAATACCTGGCAGGACGAGGAGTACGACAACCTGTCCACGCCGGTCTCCCGAATCGATCCGAAGCAGCTTGACACCGACCAGTGGGCGCAGACCGCAATCGCCCTCGGCGCGAAGTACATCGTCTTTGTCGCCAAGCATGTAGGCGGCTTCTGCATGTGGCAGACTCAGACGACGGACTACGGCATCCGCAATACTCCATGGCGAGGCGGCCATGGCGACGTGCTGGCAGATGTTTCCGCCTCCTGCCGCAAACACGGACTGAAGCTGGGGGTCTACGTCTCGCCGCGCGACGATCACTTTGGCGCGAACACAGGCGGCATCTGCAAGACGCCTCAGCTCCAGGCGCGCTATGACGCAATGTATCGGGAGCAACTCACTGAGGTGCTGTCCCGTTACGGAGAACTCGTCGAGGTCTGGTTCGACGGATCGACTGCCTCACCGGTGGGCGATCTGCTGGCGAAGTATCAGCCGCACGCAATGGTGTTTCAGGGGCCCTCGGCGACCATTCGCTGGGTGGGCAACGAAGACGGCTTTGCGCCGTATCCCTGCTGGAACGGCATCGACGGCGCGGACGCGAAGACCGGCACCGCCACCTCTCTGAATAGCGATCCCGATGGAGACGTTTGGATGCCGAACGAAGTCGATGTCTCCATCAGGAGGCCGGACTGGTTCTGGAGCACGACCAACGAGAAGAAGGTGTTGACGCGGGATCAACTGCTCTCCATCTACTATTGCTCGGTGGGGCGGGGCGCTCAACTGCTGGTCAATATTCCCGCGAACCGTGACGGGCTGCTTTCAGACCCGGACTGCGCTTCAGCCAAGGCTTTCGGACAAGAAGTACGGAAGCGTTTTGCAAGGCCGCTGGCCGAGACCGCGGGGCGCGGAGCAGAGTTGACGCTAAGGCTCGGTGGCCTAACGCAGATCGATACTGTCGTCCTGCAGGAAGACACTGCCAGGGGCGAACGCGTGCGGCAGTTCCGCATTGAAGGGCACGCGGTCGGCGCCTGGCACACGCTGGGTGAGGGCACGGCCATCGGCCACAAGCGCATTCAACCCGTCGAGTCAATCGCCGTGGATGGGCTGCGTGTTGTGACGACCAGGAGCGCGGGCACGCCGATCTTTCGCAGCGTAGCGGTCTTCCACACGGCCGCACCTCCGCCGGCTGACTGGAACGCAGCTCCGCAAATCTGGGCGGCAAATATTGTCGGCACCTGGCGCGACCATGCCTTCGCCATTGACCTGACCTCTAAGATCGACGCGGCGAAACAGTATCGCCTGCGATTCGTGGCACACGAGGGAACGGTCACCGGCCTCAAGAATGTTGTACTCAAGCTGCACGGCGTGGCGGAGCCGAAGCTCGTCAAGCGCGTCCCTGGCAAGGTGGATGAGCTGATCCTCGACATTACGGGTATGGCTGAAACCGTTCGCCTGGACGGTGAGGTCGAGGGAGCCGGTAGCGGACAGATCCTGCTGCAAAAGCTCTAACCCGGACTCCGGGCCAAGGCGCGGAGTTGACCCGCATCCAGCCTTCCCTGTTCGCGGTCCTGGGGCACCCATCGTCATTCCTGAAGATTGCCTAAAAATCGTTTCTTAAACGCCACTCAGAGCGAACAAGAAGCTGGAATTGCAGGCTTAAACCTTCGATTCTTCGGCTATTGGGGTGGTGACGCCTATCACTGCATTGCTCTCAAGCTAAGCAGGAACATACTGCGGGCCATAGGGATAACTAAGTGCAGTTTCCAATGGCCAGATTTGAGAGCGAGGCGAGGCTGTGGCAACTGTCAAGGACGAGCTAGGCATACAGCAAATCGATCATCGGCCGGCGGTCGGGGCATCGGTTGTGAAACCGGCGAATGCGACCTGGAGTGAAGAGTATCGGACCAGGCGCACGAGTGCGGCGCAGGCTTTGGCAGCGCTGCGCTCCGGAGGCCGGGTATGGATCCAGTCGGGATGCGGTACGCCTTCGGTGCTGGTGGATGCGCTGGTGGCGCGAGCTCCCGAGGTCCACGATGTCGAGATCGTCCACATGATGACGCTGGGCAGCGCGGACTATACCAAGCCGGAATACGCGGGCCGCTTTCGGCATCGCGGAATGTTTCTGGGCGCAAATGTGCGGGAGGCCATTGCTGCCGGACGCGCCGACTATACGCCGATCTTCCTCAGCGAAATTGAAGCGTTGTTTGAGAGCGGAGCCATGCCGCTGGATGTGGTGCTGATGCAGGTGTCGCCGCCGGATGCGCATGGCTTTGTGAGCCTGGGAACCACGGTGGATTGCACGCTCACCGCGGCACGGTGCGCCAAGGTGGTGATTGCCGAAGTCAACGACCAGATGCCGCGCACGCATGGAGATACGTTCATCCACGTCAGCCACATCACGTCGCTGGTGGAGACATCGCATCCTCTGCTGGAACTGCGCGCGGAGCCCTTTACCGATCTGCATATGCGCGTGGCGCGCAATGTCGCATCGCTGATTCCGGATGGCGCAACACTACAGACAGGAATTGGCGGCATTCCCGAGGCAGTGCTGGCGTGCCTTGGAGACAAGCACGACCTGGGCATTCACACCGAAATGTGCTCGGACGGAGTAATCGACCTGATGGAGTCGGGCGTGATCAACGGCGAGCGGAAGTCGCTGCACCGGGGCAAGGTGGTGGCGGGCTTTGTGCTGGGAACGCGGCGGCTGTTCGACTTTATCCATGAGAATTCGAGCTTCGAGTTTCGGCCGATCCGCTACACGACCGATCCGTTTGTCGTGGCGCAGAACGACCGCATGGTGGCGATCAACTCGGCACTGCAGGTGGACCTGACCGGACAGGTGTGCGCCGACTCGCTCGGGACGCGCCCGTACAGCGGGTTTGGCGGACAATTGGATTTCATTCGCGGAGCGGCGCGCTCCAAAGGCGGTGTGCCGATTATTGCACTGCCTGCGACGGCGGTGGGCGGCGCTATATCGCGGATTGTGCCGGTGCTTGAGCCGGGGGCTGGAGTTGTGACTTCGCGCGCGGATGTGCATTACGTGGTGACCGAGCACGGCATCGCGTACTTGCACGGCAAGACATTGCGCGAACGAGCGGTGGCGCTGATCGCAATTGCCGATCCGCGCTTTCAGCAGGAATTGGAAGACTTTGCAGTGCGCTCGCATTACCTGGAACGCAAAACAGCGGCGGTGGCAAATGCCTGAGGCCATGCGCACCGTCGGAGGGGAACACGGAATGAAAGACACAGAGAAGCGGGACCGAGGTTTGCTGCGGATCGATGTGGAGGAGTGCAAGGGATGCGGGCTATGTGTTGAAGCCTGCCCGCCCAAGGTGATTGCCATGGGTGAGCGGATGAATCACTACGGCTATCGCACCGCGATGTATGCCGGCGCGGGTTGCACGGGGTGCGGCATCTGCTTCCTGGTCTGTCCCGAGCCGGGAGCCATCACAGTGCTGCGGCGCAATCCGAGCACGCCCAGTTTGAAAACCTTATTGGATGGAGCGGCACAATGCGCAAGCAACTGATGAAGGGAAACGAAGCGATTGTGAAGAGCGCCATCCTGGCCGGATGCCGCGCTTTCTATGGATACCCCATCACGCCCGCGAGCGAGATTACAGAGTCCGCCGCTGTCTATCTGCCACAGGTGGGCGGAGTATTCCTGCAGGCCGAGAGCGAGGTAGCGGCCATCAATATGCTGTACGGCGCGGCATCGGCAGGCGTGCGAGCAATGACCGCGTCGAGCGGCCCCGGGATCAGCCTGATGCAGGAAGGCATCAGTTACATGGCGGGCTCAGAACTGCCGTGCGTGATTGCGGACATCACGCGCAGCGGGCCGGGCCTGGGCAACATTGCAGCCGAGCAGAGCGATTATCACCAGGTGGTGAAAGGCGGCGGCCACGGCAACTATCGGACCATCGTTCTGGCGCCGCACTCCGTGCAGGAGATGGCGGATTTGACGGCGCTGGCCTTTGAGTTGGCAGACCGGTATCGAAATCCGGTGGTGCTGCTGGCAGATGGATTCATTGGCCAGATGATGGAGCCGGTGGAGTTTGCGCAGGTGGCAACGCCGCCGCAGTTGCCGGAGTGGGCCGTAGCAGGCACGGCCGCATCGCGCGGCAACCTCATCAACTCCTTGCATCTGGATCTCGATGAGATGGAAGCTCACTCGCGCGCGCTGGAAGCCAAGTATCGCCTGGCGGAACAGCATGAAACGCGCGCAGAAGAGTGGTGCACCGATGACGCGGAGATCGTGCTTGTGGGATATGGGATTGTGGCCCGCATTCTGAAGGCTGTCACTGCGGAGGCTCGTGCCAGCGGCATCAAGGTGGGTGTGCTGCGCCCCATCACGCTGTATCCATTTCCTACATCGCATTTCAAGCAGCTGGCTAAGCGGGCTCGTGTTTTTGCGGTGGTGGAGATGAGCAACGGTCAAATGGTGGAAGATGTGCGGCTGGCGCTGAATGGAGCGCGGCCGGTGGAGTTCCTGGGCCGCGGCGGCGGAAATGTTCCGTCGCATGAAGAGGTGCTCGCACTGGTACACAAACTGGCGCTCGAGAGCATGTCGGCCATGGAGCCGGAGAAGGAGCGGATGGCCCATGTTTAGCGAAATGGAGTCGGAATTCACGGTGGTGCAATCCAAGGCGAAGGCGTTCTTCGATCGCTATGAGCGCAAGAACGAACTGCAGCACCAGACGCACTACTGCCCCGGATGCGGGCATGGAACGGTGCACAAGATGCTGGCGCGGGCGATCGATGAGCTGGGCATTCAGGACCAAACTATTTTGATTGCGCCGGTGGGCTGTTCGGTATTCACGTACTACTACTTTGACGTGGGCAGCGTGCAGGCGGCGCATGGGCGGGCTCCCGCGGTAGCTACCGCAGTGAAGCGGAGCCGGCCCGAAAGTATCGTCATCAGCTACCAGGGCGACGGAGATTTGTCGGCCATTGGATCGGCAGAGATACTGCATGCGGCCAATCGCGGTGAGAACATCACCGTAATTTTTGTAAACAACGCCATCTACAGCATGACGGGTGGGCAAGCCGCGCCCACAACCCTGCTGGGACAGAAGAGCACGACAACTCCCAACGGCCGCAGTGCGGCCACGGAAGGCTACCCGCTGCACGTAAGCGAGTTGCTGGCGACGCTCGAAGCGCCGGTTTATATTGAGCGCGTGGGCCTGGGAGACAACAAGCAGATTGCACAGGCGGCACGTGCGATACGTCGCGCCGTGGAGAACCAGGTGCGTGGGCTTGGCTTCTCGTTGATTGAGGTGCTATCGCCTTGCCCTACGATCTGGAAGATGTCGCCGGTGGAGTCGCAGCGCTGGGTACGCGATGTGATGGAGAAGACCTATCCGCTGGCAGTATTGCGCGACCGCACCAAAGAGGCTGCGCCTCGGCCGCCCGCTGAGGCGGGTCCGTCGCTCGAAGCGATTCCGGGAATTCTTGGAGTGGCGGATGAGCAACTGCCCGAAGGCAATGCGGCCGCGATGAAGCAAGCCAAGGAAGTGGATCTTCATGTGCGCGTTGCGGGGTTTGGCGGACAAGGAGTACTACTGCTGGGTGAAGTGCTGGCGGAAGCCGGATTGGACGCAGGGCTGGAGGTTTCGTGGCTACCGTCGTATGGGCCGGAGATGCGTTCTGGTACTTCGAACTGTCATGTGCGCCTGTCGAGAGAGCCCATCGATTCGCCACTGGTGACAGTGCCCAATGTGCTGGTGGCGATGAATGAGCCATCGCTCAGGAAGTTTGACGCCAGTGTGCGTCCCGGCGGATGGATTATTTACAACGGCGAGACGTTTCCAGCGGAATACGCGAGAGAGGACGTGCATGTGCTGGCGCTTCCGTTCACGCACATTGCCGACGAACTTGGCGATGCGCGAGCAGCCAACATGGTCATGCTGGGTGCGCTGCTGGAGATCGCGAAAGATCTTCCGCAAGCGAGCGTCGATGCCGCATTGCGGCGGCTGGTGAAAAGTCCGCGGTGGTTCGAACTGGACGAACGCGCCATCGCGCGGGGGCGAGAGTTGCTGAGAGAAGCGGAGGTGTGCCATGCAGGCTGACGCGGATCCGAACCTGGTTGTGTATTTCGATGGGAAACTTATGCCGCTGCATGAAGCTCGCGTAGGAATTCTGACCCATGCGCTGCATTACGGGACAGGCGTGTTTGAAGGGATACGCGCGCACTGGGATGAGGCGCAGCAGCAGCTATTCCTGATGCGGCCACACGAGCACTATGAGCGCTGGAAGCAGAACTGCGGCATTCTGCGCATCGAAGTTCCAGCATCGCCAGTGGAGTTGTGCGCGATCACAGTGGAACTGATGCGAAGGAATGTCTTCCGCGGCAATGTGTATGTGCGCCCGCTTGCTTACAAGAGCGCGGAACGGGTGGGTGTGAGTACCGACGATCAAGATTCCTTCGCGATCGTTGCGCTTCCGTTTGGCGATTATTTGCACGCGGACAAAGGTCTCCATGCGGGTGTAAGCTCATGGCGCCGCATTGAGGACAATGCGATCCCCGCCCGGGCAAAGATCTGCGGGGCTTACGTCAACAGCGCCCTGGCCAGCGACGATGCGCGACGCAGCGGATTCGACGAAGCGATCCTGCTGAACGAGAGCGGCCAGGTGGCCGAGGGCGCAACGTGCAATATCTTTATGGTGCGTAAAGGAAAGCTGATTACACCGCCGGTGCATGAAAACGTGCTGGAGGGCATCACGCGCGATGCTGTGATGGAATTGGCGCGGCGGGAACTCGGCATCGAGGTCGTGGAACGGCCCATCGACCGCAGCGAGCTATATGTGTGCGACGAGTTGTTCTTCACCGGCACAGCGGTGGGCATTGCGCCCATCGTGCGGGTCGATCACCGGCCGGTGAAAGATGGAACGATAGGTGCGGTTACACGCGGAATACAGCAGCTGTATTTCGATGCGACCCGAGGGCACTTACAGGCTTACCGGAACTGGCTGACGCCGGTTTACCAATCGCGGATGAAGCACGATCAGGACCTTGTTTCGCTGGTTGGGATGAATGCTGGTTAGGCGGAAGATCCTGTCGACAACGTGCGTTTGGCCTTCCCGGTTAAGGAGGAAACACGATGCTGACGACAACAAGAACAGATAACGCCTATGAACTTGCGCTGGAGAACTTTGATGCGGCTGCGGATGTTCTGGGCCTAGATAGCGACACGCGGGAAATGATCAAGTATCCCGAACGCGTGTTGACGGTCACCGTGCCGGTGCGCATGGACGACGGGCACATTCATCGCTTTGAAGCGTATCGCGTGCAACACAGCTCGGTGCGCGGACCCGCGAAGGGCGGCATTCGCTACCATCCGCAGGTCTCGCTCGACGAGGTGAAGGCACTGGCCACGTGGATGACGTGGAAGTGCGCCGTGGTGAACATTCCGTTTGGCGGCGCCAAGGGTGGCGTCACATGCGATCCAAAGCATATGTCGCATGGTGAACTGGAACGGATGACGCGACGCTATACCAGCGCCATTCTTCCGTTGATTGGACCGGAGCGCGACATTCCCGCGCCGGACGTGTACACCAATTCGCAAACCATGGCCTGGATCATGGACACCTTCAGCATGACCAAGGGCTATCCGATTCCGGGTGTCGTAACCGGAAAGCCGATCTGCCTTGGCGGTTCGCTGGGACGCAACGAAGCCACCGGGCGCGGCGTGTTCTACACCATCCAATGTGCGTGCGAGCATTTGCACATGCCGCTGAAGGACGCCACGGTTGCGGTGCAGGGCTTTGGGAACGCCGGCTCGATTGCGGCGCAGTTGCTGCATGAGGCTGGAGCCAGGGTCATCGCGGTCAGTGATTCGACCTCCTGCGTCTACAACCGAAACGGCCTGAACATTCCGGAGTTGATGCACCTCAAGGCGCTCACCGGCAAGGTGGAAGGGTTCCCCGAGAGCGAGCCAATCACACCTGCCGAGCTGTTGGCCATGAACTGCGACATCCTGGTGCCGGCAGCGCTTGAAAACACAGTCCACGTCGACAACGCCTCCATGGTGCGCGCGAAGATGGTTGCCGAAGCGGCAAATGGACCACTGACACCCGCAGCCGACAGAATTCTCGAAGGCAACGGCACGTTCGTGATTCCGGACATTCTATGCAACGCCGGCGGAGTGACGGTCTCCTACTTCGAGTGGGTGCAGGACGAGCAGCACTTGTTCTGGGAGGCGCAGGATGTGTATGACCGCCTGGAACGCGTGATGAAGACTGCGTTCCGGGATGTGCTGAAGATTCACATGGACCACAAGGTTCCGATGCGCACTGCGGCGAACATGCTTGGGATTGGGCGCGTAGCGGAGGCGGTACAGATTCGCGGCATTTACCCGTAGCCCGCGGCGAGTCAACAACAATCGATGCGGAGGGCGGGGCAAACAGTGGGGCCACTCGCTGCCGGCTCCGCCCAGCATCGCGACTTGCAAACAGGGCAGGAAGAAATCGCGCGGAGATACCTTTGTAAATTCCAGCCATTTGCAGTTGAACAATCCACTCCCCTTGCGCTTCCCTTCCCCAGCTTCCAGGAAGATTCGCCTCTCTCGCCCCCCGGTTGGGTCATTGGTCTTCACTTTGGGAGAGCCATGACATCTATGTGCGCCGTCTTGACAAGTAGGAATCTTCGCGCGTAACTTTATGACCTAAGGTCATGTTTATACCTTTGGTCGCATATGATTAACGGTCACCATATTGGCTCCAAGGCTCTCGCGGAACGCGGGCCGGCGCATAGCATGGGCCGTCGAGAGCGGAGAGCAGCAGACACGCGCCTGCGACTCTTCCGGTGCGCGATTCAGCTTTTCGCCGAGCGCGGCTTTGCAAACGTTACGGTCGGCGAAATTACAGAAGCTGCCGACGTCGGCAAGGGAACTTTCTTCAATTACTTCGAGACGAAAGATCATGTGCTGGGGGTAATGGCGGAGATTCAGCTCGCCAAGATCAGGGAGGTTGCCGGCC
>OCZT010006881.1_pt1 | contig 11195 bp, 10 predicted proteins | sample 1539031 | NCBI WGS metagenome assembly OCZT01 (sample SAMEA3539308, study PRJEB22396) | soil metagenome | biome: tundra; feature: field; material: soil | place: USA | collected 2010-05 | depth 0.15 m
GTGTGCTCTTCCGATCTACGGCATCGGCAAGGGCACAACCTCGATCTTCGATCCGTCTTCCAGGCGCATGTCCTTCAGGCGCTCCCAATTTTCCTGGAGTGGAGCGTAATTCGCGTCGTGCACATCTCTTTCCCAGCAGAGAACGACGGTGCGCGGATTTACAAACCGGCACAAGTCATCAACGTGCCCGTGCGTGTCGTCGCCGGCAATTCCCTTGCCGAGCCAGAGAACATTGGTTACGCCCAAGTATCGGCGGAAGACCGCGGCGATTTCCTCGCGTCCAAAACCCGGGTTGCGGACCTGCACGGTGGGATCGAGCAGGCATTCCTCCGTAGTCAGGAGCGTGCCGAGTCCATTGGTGTCAATGCTGCCGCCTTCCAAAACAAACCTACTGCCCTTCACCACGGCGTCAAACATTCGGCGTCGCAGCGCCCGCGCCGCTCGCTCCGGAATCTGGCAATCCTTTCGCCAGTTCGGATACTTCGCCCAACCTGTGAAGCCGAAACGCGCAACGGCCACGTCGGGGCGCGGCGCGTCACGCTTCACAAACATGGGGCCGAAGTCGCGCGTCCAGCCGCGATCGGTGGGAAAGCGGAAAAACTCCACGCGCTTCAAATCCACGCCAATCCTTTTGAGAATACGGCGAGCTTTTCCCTCGTGGTCTTTCGAGTTGACCAGAATTCGCACGATTTCGCCGGGAACGATGTGACGTACGATCTCACCGTACACCCAGGGGATGGGGGCGAATTTCTGCGGCCAGTCGGTGAGGTTGTGCGGCCACCCGATCCACGTGGCCTCATGCGGTTCCCACTCAGCCGGCATGCGGTAGCGGCTTGGGGACTGGGGGCTGGGGACTGGATGCTGGGGACCAGAGAATGGGTGCTGGGTACTGGGTGCTGGTTGTTGGGAATTCCGTTCTCGGCTCCCAGACCTCAATTCCGAGGCGTGAGAATGCATATTCTTGTCCCCAGCCCCCAGCCCCCAGTACCCAGCACCCATTCTCTGGTCCCCAGCACCTAGTTTTTTCGCCACGGATCCTCGTCTAGGAAGCGGTTGGTAATTTCAGTGTAAGCGTCAATTCGCCGGTCGCGGAGAAAGGGCCAATTGCGCCGCACGTCCTCAATGCGGGCGAGATCGATTTCAGCAAGCACGGTTTCCTCGCGATTCGTTGAAGCCTCTGCCAGCACCACTCCAAAAGGGTCGCAGATGAACGTGGATCCCCAAAATTCGAGGCCAGCGCACGCGCTGGACGTTTTTTCCAGCCCGACGCGATTGATCGCCGCAACGTAGACTCCGTTGGCGATAGCGTGGCCGCGCTGAATGGTTCGCCAAGCGTCGTGCTGTGAAGGTCCGAATTGCTCCTTCTCCGCCGGATGCCAGCCGATGGCCGTGGGGTAGAACAGGATGCTGGGCCCTTGCAGGGCCGTAAGCCGCGCCCCTTCTGGATACCATTGGTCCCAGCAGATTAACGTGGCAATGCGGCCGACTTGCGTATTGAAGGCGCGAAATCCCAGGTCGCCGGGCGTAAAGTAGAATTTCTCGTAGTATGCCGGGTCGTCGGGAATGTGCATCTTGCGGTAGAGGCCCACCACCTCGCCGCTGGCGTCAATAATCGCCGCGCTGTTGTGATAAACGCCCGGGGCGCGGCGCTCAAACAGGGGCGCAACAATCACCACGCCTCGGGCTTTAGCGACTTTACCCAGGGTTTCAGTGGTGGGACCAGGAACCGTTTCTGCCAGATCAAACAGCGCAATATCCTCGCGCTGGCAGAAATACTGAGATTGGAAAAGCTCCGGCAGACAGACGACCTCCGCGCCGCGATGAGCCGCGTCTTCAACCAGGGCCGCAGCTTTTTGCAGGTTCTCAGCAGGGCTCGGTGAGCACGACATCTGCACCAGGCCGGTGATGTATTTGGGCTTCAAGGGCATCAGATTGAGACTACACAAATCGCGTCGTTTTGCCAAGATTGCAGAGGTGATTTCCGGGAATCCGAGATGGGAATGCTGGGGAGTGGGTAGCGTGGACGTGCTGTAAAAGTCCGCGGTTCGTCCACGGATTACAGCCGAGGGCTTCGGACCTAAAGAACAAGTCCTCGCTACAACCTCTAACCACTTGTCTGTGTAGACACCGAACCGTAGGTTGAATCTTCGCGGTCCCGAGAGGTCGTGACTTATTTTGAATTTTCTGAAGGGAAGAATTTCATGCCCAGAGCCAATAAGATGATGATGTCAAGAACGAACCCCACAGGGTGGTAGTAGTCATGCCAGAGGGGCTTAAGAGCTGTTCACACAGAGGTCACGGAGGGTAAATCACTGACCACAGAGAGCACGGAGGTAATCTCAGGTTTTTCTCCGCGCTCTCTGTGAGCCAGACTCAGTGCACTCTGTGTGAACCTCTAATTCAGTGTGAACCTTTAACTCCATAACCGATCGGCGAGGGTTTCGTCCTTGTCCCACTCCGGCGTCGGTGCAAAGTAACTCGTTCCGGGCTTCAGGTGCGCTTTCACGACATCTTCGTTAAGCGTAATCCCCAGCCCGGGCTTATCGGGCACGGTAATAAAGCCGTGATTGACGATGGGCCTTTCCACGCCCTCCACCATGTCGCTCCACCACGGTACATCCAGCGAGTGGTTTTCCAGCGCCAGGAAGTTGAGCGTTGCCGCGGCGCAGTGAACATTGGCCATGCAGCTTACGGGTGTCCCGGCAAAGTGCATCGCCATAGGCACACCGTATTCCCAAGCCATGTCTCCGATCTTGTGGGTTTCAAGAATGCCGCCGGAAGTGGCCAGGTCAGGATGAATCTTGCTGACCGCGTGATTCTCACAGAGAACCTGGAAGCCTTCCTTGAGGTAGATATCCTCGCCCGTCAGAATGGGTGTGGGGCTCTCGTTGGAAATCTGTTTGAGCAGGTCGGTGTACATCCACGGAATCACGTCCTCCATCCACGCGAGGTTGTACTTCTCGTACGCCTTGCCGAGCCGGATGATCGATTTCACTCCAAGGTGGCCGAGGTGATCCATGGAGAGTGGAATTTCCATACCCACGGCATCGCGCACCGCGGCAACATACTCTTCCAGCATGGCGATGCCCTTGTCAGTAAGCTCCATGGCGAGCAGCGGATGGGGAACATCATCCATCTCAAATTTGCTCATGCCTGAGGGCATGGTCACAGTACCTGGTTTGTCCCAAACATCATCGACCCCGAGGTCCATTTTGAGCCAGGTGATGCCCATCACTTCCTTGCGCTCTTTCATCCTCTGGGCATAAATCTTCGGGTCGGCATCTTCCGTCGTGTCGGCGTAAACGCGAATCTTGTCGCGATGCTTGCCGCCCAGCATCGCGTAGACGGGGGCGTTGTAAACCTTGCCCGCGATGTCCCACAGCGCCATCTCCACGGCGCACACCCCACCTGCCTGGCGCGAGGTTCCACCGAATTGCTTGATCTTGCGAAAGATCCGATCAATCTGAAGAGGGTTCTCGCCAACGATCCGGCTTTTCAACATCAGGGCGTAATGGGGGCTGGCGGCATCCCGGACTTCGCCGAGCCCGTAGACTCCCTGATTGGTGTCGATGCGAATAATGGGGCAAGGGCCGGGCCCATCCTTTACCACCGTGGCAATCCGCATGTCGGTGATCTTCAGCGTCGAAGGGCCGGAATTCGTGTTGACGCCTTTGGGGTAGGCTTCTGTGGGCTCTCCGCCAAGAAACGCGCCGCCCAGGGCAGCCGCAGAACCTTTCAGGATTCCGCGGCGGTTCATCATGTATGGATCGGATTTATTCATGGTGTTACTTCCTCCAAGTTAAGAATCAATGCGGGCGGCTACTTTTCCGGCATCCGCTCTTTCAGGCCTTTTTGTTCCAGCCAAAGGTTGTATTCGTGAATCATCTGCTTGCTCCACTCACCGTCGATCTGTCCCGGCCCGTATCTGCCCTCACGAAGCATCTGGTGCCCCCAATCGTCGATCCGCTGGATCATTCTGGAGAAATCGGCAACGTCCTGGGCGAATTGAGGTGGGATGAACGTAATCCCCTCGACGTCGCTCACGGCAACGTCCCCGGGCAATACCGTGGTGCGACCGATGCGGATGGGCACGTTGATTGCCATCAGCATTGAGTCGCTCAAGGCAGAGGGATCAAAGTCCCGCACGAACACGTGCATGCCGCGGAGTTCGGAAATGTTTGTTGCACTGCGGACCGCTCCATTTACCACCAAACCGTTCTGGCTCTTGGCGAAAATCGCCGTGGAAAGTTTGTCACCCGCGAACGTGCCTTCTTTGATTTTCCCGAAGATGTCGACCACCAGAACATCACCGGGGGAGAGCAAATCAATTGGCCAGGTATTTTGGGCCCCAACAAGCCCCTCTGCTTTACCGTGATCGTTGATTACGGCATTGATATCGGGGCGCAAGGGCATGAAGACGGCGGTGAACACACGTCCCACCATCCGCCCTCCAGGATTGACTTCACGCCAGCCGCCTTCAAACTGGGCCTCGTAGCCATGGATCGACAATTCCTCCAGTGCTTCCTCGGCGTCCACGTCCTTCAGACCCGCGAGGACGGAGTCGGGCACCCTGGGACGGCCGTCGGGAAATCGTTCACCCTTCCACTCGCGCGTCAGGGTAATTCGCTGTTCGGTGGAGAACATGCCTAGTTGCGGATAAGCACTCTTAGCACCTGAGAGGACAAATGCCAGCGTCAAAGTAAGTCGAATCCCTATGGTCAGATTCCCGCTCCTGATAATAATTATGAGATGGATCACCACCGGAAGGGGTCCGAGGATGGCATGAAAGGCAGCCAACTCGAACGTTGCGTCCAACCCGGCCTGGGAGTGGAACTCCCTAACATCCCCAGAAGCCGAAAGTCTGTTATTCTGCGATGCGTCGATGCGGCATCCGGAGAGGCCTTCCAGAATCGTTCGGGTACGCTGGAAAGTCAACTACTATGTAAAGGATCATGCCATGAAATCGCATACAGAATATCTTTGGTTCAATACGAAAAAACACCGGGAGTTCATCAATATCACCCAAGATGTGGAGAAAGCGCTGGCCAAATCGCAAATCAAGGAAGGAATGATCCTGGTCTCGGCCATGCACATCACCGCGGGTGTCTACGTGAATGATGCGGAAGACGGCTTGATTGCCGATATCGATGAGTGGCTGGAGAAACTGGCTCCCTTCCGCGCCGATTACCGCCACCATCACACCGGTGAGGATAACGGTGATTCCCATTTGAAAAGCCTGCTGATTGGACACCAGGCCATCGTGCCGGTCACCAACGGCAAACTTGATTTTGGCCCCTGGCAACAGGTCTATTACGCCGAGTTCGATGGCCAGCGGCGCAAGAGGGTGTTGATTAAAGTCATCGGGGAATGAAGACAATAAAGGGTGAAGGATGAAGTGTGAAGGATGAAGTATGAAGGTTCATCCTTTTGATCGGGGAGAAAGTTTTGCAATGTCCCCAGTTTCATTATGGCGACGAATTCGCCCGCCTTGAACTGCAGAATGTCTAGCAAGAGTGAACGTCATATAACCTTCATACTTCACCCTTCACTCTTCAATTGCCGCGACTCTGCTAGAATTTAAGGAGCGGGGCCGGCGATCGTGCCCACCCCGCAGAGGAACGTGTTCGGCATGCCACCCATCATTGAAGTCACTGATCTGGTAAAAGAATTCCGCACCTTCCGCCGGCGCGAAGGCGTTCTGGGTGCTTTACAGAACCTTGTTGTCCGTGAATACCTGACCGTTCACGCGGTGGATCACATCAGTTTTTCCATCGAACCGGGCGAAATGGTGGGTTACATCGGAGCCAACGGGGCGGGGAAGTCCACCACCATCAAAATCCTCACTGGCATTTTAGCGCCTTCGGGCGGGCGCGTGGTTTCCAACGGCTTCGTTCCGTATCACGATCGCCGCCACTACACCAAACACATTGGCGTGGTTTTTGGCCAGCGCACTCAGCTTTGGTGGGACATCGCTGTCATCGAATCGTTCAAGCTGCTCAAAGAGATCTATGAGATCCCCGATGCGGACTTTCATCGGCGCCTGGGTGTTTTTGGCGAACTGCTGAACCTGAAGGAATATTTACATACGCCCGTGCGCAAGTTGAGTCTGGGTGAACGGATGCGCTGCGATTTGGCCGCATCCCTGCTGCATAATCCGCCCGTTCTTTTTCTGGATGAGCCCACCATCGGCCTTGATGTGGTGGCCAAGGAGCGCATCCGCGAGTTTCTGAAGGAGACCAATCGCACGGAAGGCACCACCGTGCTGCTGACCACGCACGACCTCTCCGACATCGAAGAACTCTCCAAACGCATCATCATCATCGACAAGGGCCGCATTCTGTTTGACGGCGACCTGGAGCAGATGAAACAGCGGCTGGCCACGTACAACCAGGTGAAATTTTTCCTGAAAGATCGGTCGCATGTGCCCCGCCTGGCGCAGATTGAAACGGACGGCATCGTCTGCCAGCGCGTCGATGATCTCACCTATTTCATTCGCTTTGACCGGCATCAGCATTCCAGCGCCGACGTGATTCGCCAGATTGTGAACACGCTCGAAGTGCGTGATCTACTAGTGGAAGAGGAGCCCATTGAGGATATCGTTAAGCGCATCTATCTGAAGGGCGAGGTGGGCTGATGCCGGCGGCGATAACCCATCCAACTTTCGGCGAAAAGTCTTCCGCGTCCATGGGAAGATTCGCGCGGCTCTATTGGGCATTCGCCCGCGTGGGCTTCATTAATACCCTTGCCTACCGGTTGCGCTACTACACGGGAATCGTCACCTACTTTATCTATGTGTCTGTGTATTACTTTATTTGGAAAGCCATCTACGCGCATAGCACCTCCATTGAAGGCTTTGATTTCGCCCACATGCTGACGTATATCGGCGTGGGATGGATCATCCGCTCGTTCTACTTCAATAATATTGACCAGGATCTTGCCTACCAGGTGATTGAAGGCCGCCTGGCGATGGATTTGATCAAACCGGTGAATATTCAGTTGATGTATGTGTCACGGGCGGCGGGGGAATCGGTTTTTCGCCTGGCGGTTCTGACAATTCCCACGGCCCTGGTTTTATTTGTCGTCTATCCGCTCCGCCGGCCCGCCAGTGTTGGGCATGCGGCGGCATTTATGGTCAGCGTCAGCTTAAGCTTTCTGATCGTCGCCGCCATCAACTTCGCTGTAGGTACGTTTGCCTTGCGCCTGCAATCTATCCTGGGATTGATGCGTGCCAAGTTCTTTCTTCTCGAACTTTTTTCCGGGCTCCTGCTGCCCATCACGTTTTTCCCGCATAGTGTGCAGAAAATTCTGGGCGTGATGCCTTTTGAATACATCAGCTACGTGCCCATGCTGATTTACCTGGGGAAGTTGAACGGTAGCGGTCTGGCGCGCGCTATTGCGATTCAAGTTGTCTGGGTGGCGGTTCTATTCGCCATCGGGGACGGCTTGTGGCGATGGTCAACGCGGAAGGTGATTATTCAGGGAGGGTAGCAGCGGAGGGGAAAGAGCAAGTCAAAAGGCAAAGGACAAAAGGCAAATTGCAAAAGTGAAGGGCCGCACTTGGTGATTGCGGTCAAGAGAAAGCAGGGCGATGAAGAGGCACTCACGGCTTTTGTTTCAGTACTTCGCGCAATACGCCAAAGTGCGCCTGGCGTATAAAGCGGACTTCATCATTGCTTTCTTTTCCTCAATGGCGGCGACGGCGTTGGGGTTCGGTTTTGTCCTGGTTCTGTTCACGAAAATCCCGCGCTTGCAGGACTGGTCGTTCAACGAGATCTTGTTTCTCTACGGCTTCTCCCTGATTCCCCTCGGCTTTTTCAACGTGATCAGTTGGAACCTCTACGACTTCAGCGAGCTTTACATCGTCGAGGGGAAGTTTGATCGCGTCCTGTTGCGGCCTGTCTTCACGCTGTTCCAAGTGGTCTTTGAGAAATTCCGGCTGGAGTCGTTGCAGGAGGTCGCAACCGGGCTGTTCGTAGTGGGCCTCTGCATCCACCGCTTGCACCTGGTGATGAGAGTTCCTGATTACCTCTGGTTTGTGGTGATGATCGTCTGCGGCGGGGCGATTTACCTATCGGTTTTCCTGATCCTTACGGCCGTGTCATTCTGGTTTGAAGATCGGGTGGGGATTGTGCCTCCAGTTTTCAACATGCTCAATTTCAGCCGCTACCCCCTGACCATTTACAACGTTTTCATACAATTTCTCCTGAGCTGGATCATCCCCTTTGGCTTCGCCACGTTTTACCCCACCACGCACTTCCTGGGACGGACCACGTTCACGCTGTATTTCCATCTGGTGCCCCTGGTGGCGGCAGGCTTCATGACGCTGGCAATTCTAGTGTGGAACCGCGGGGTGGGGAATTACAGCAGCACGGGAACTTGATGTGATTGAGAAATCCGGATGCTGGTTGAAGCGACGGTAACTCCGCCATTCCGAAGTATGGTAGTATGGCATTATGGCGACACAGAAAGTAACTTTCAGTCTCCCCAAAACGCTGGTTACGCAGTTCGCACGACAAGTCCCTCCACGGCAACGTTCGCGATATGTTGCTGAGGCACTAGCTTGGAAGCTGAAGGAACGGGACCGTCTTCTGGCTCGGGCGTGCGAAGTTGCCAACAGAAATCGCCCATTGCGGACCTTGGAGCGGGAACTAGACGCGCTGGCAGATGAAATTACGGAGCCCTGGAATGAGTCCTCGTCGCGGTGAGATTTGGTGGGTGAACCTGGATCCAACGCGCGGCTCGGAAATCAAAAAGACCCGTCCCTGCGTCATTCTAGGAACCAATGTTCTTAACGACCGGCGCCGCACGGTTGTGATTATTCCGCTCTCAACCGCTCCCCAGGCGGCGCCGCCGCTGCTGGTACCCGTGGACTGCGCGGGGAAGTCGGCCGTCGCCGTCGTGGACCAGATTCGAGCTGTAGCCAAAGAGCGCTTGCACCGCCGGGTGGGCGAGCTTTCTTCCCGCGACCTCATTAACGTCGAAGATGCGCTGCGAACCGCCCTCGAACTTTAGACATTAGGTGTCCCCTCATGTCACAACGGCTGCGTTCACGCTTTCCGCAAACCCCGCATTCCAGATTATTTCAGAATTGTCGAAAGGGGCGGTGAAAATGCGCCGAGCAGCTCCGGTTCTCCCAACAGGTGACCCTCCTAAGTTTGGCTCTGCAATTGGTTGACTACGTCGCCAATCTTCTCGAAAAAACTGCCGTTGCTCGCGCTATTTTCGAATCCCGGCAGTCTCGGGTGTGGAGGCGCGAATTGGGGCATCTGCTCGTTCGGTTGCCGAAGCGCCCGGAACGCGATTCAATTCGACTTCCACCAAATCGCCCAGTTGTTTTGCGGTGAACTCGTCTCCCTCAAGGTTGTCAGCCAGATCTCCCCGACGATCTATGATGACGGTGTGCAATGAATGTGTCACCACCCCCATGTCAGGATTGAAAACCACCCCAAACATGCTGGTTACCTTCTTGATTGTGGGCACGGGCCCTGTCAGGAAGTGCCACGACGCGCCGTTCGCTTTCCAGATGCTGCCGTATTTGGCCAGGGCCTCGGGTTGATCGTGGTCGGGGTCAAGGGTGATGGTCAGCAGAATCAAATCCTGCCCCATTCGGCTACCAAAACGCTTCTGCAATTGCCCGAAGTTGTTGGAGAGACGAAAGCAGAAATTCGGGAGAGGGCAGCTCGCGTAAACAAACGTCATCGCCACCACCTTTCCAGAAAACTGCGATAAAGCCACCTGCTGCCTATTCTGGTCGGTCAAAGAAAAATCCGGAACATGCTCGCCGATCGTCAGTGGGGCTGCGGACGAAGAATTCCCGGCTAGAATCTTCTGCAGGATGGCGAGGCGGGCGGCCCCCTGAGGATCGTTTTCAGCGCATACGAAGGCACGCGCTCGAATGTCTTCGGCGTAGGAGTCCTTGTCAGTCACGATCAGTTTGAAGTCTACCATGACGCCGGGGCGCAGTCCCTGAAGCTCTCGACTTTGGTGGACGGGCAGCGACATCACCATGGCGTCCATATACCCGGGGATTTCCTGCATCGACACCACCAACTCGCTGCGCTCGGGACTCACTTGCACCACCAGCCCGGAAGTGGAATAGGTCTGGGCTCCCGCGCCGGGTAGGGCCGCCAGCAGAAGCGCGGCGATGATTCCTGCCCCACATTGAAGAAGGTGCTTCTTCCGCTTCATGGGATTTGTGCCTCCCGCATCCTGCCGTGTCTCCTCACAAAGATCACCGCCGCTGTTCCCATCTATTTCCGGACGGTCAGGTGTGTTCCCAGCGGCAACTTCGGCTTTGTCCTCGTCGTATACTGCGCGCCAAATTCTTTGATCTCAATGAACTGGTTCGTAGCCACATTGGTGAACACTTGCCGGGTTTTGCTGGTGGGCCACCATACGTCGATCTCCTGGATCTGAGCCTGCGCGCCCAACCCGACGTGCTGCTCTAGAGGGCTCGCTCCAAAGGAGCCGCCGCTTCCCACCGTGCGATAGATGGACCGGAGTCCACGCCCTTTATTTTCCACGCTAACTTTGATGAGGGCGCCTATGGCCGCGCGGTTGGTCTTGACGCCCACCAGCTTTAACGAAATCCAGTTGTTCGTATTGCCAGGGTTCTTGAAGTAACGGAAGGCGTGCTTATCGCCGGGCGTGGGGCCACCGATGACCGTAAGGAGGTCCATCTGGCCGGTATTGCTCATATCGGCAAAAGCAACGCCATGCCCTTTGTGGAGGTCGCCGGTGCCGGATGATGCGGTGATATCCACGAATCTCCGCCCTTCGTCGTTGCGAAAAAGCACGTTGGGCACTAACGAACTGTAGGAGGCGTTTCCAGTTCCAAGATAGATATCTAGGAAACCGTCGTTATCAACATCCCCGAAATTGGAGCCCATCGGCATCAAGACCTTGTCAAGGCCCACGGCCCTGGTGACGTTTTCGAAGGTCCCGTCCCGCTTGTTCTTGTAGAGCTTTAAGGTTACAGCGTTGGGAAGAAGCCCGAGAAAGCTACGGACGTTCTCATCGACAGAGCCAGAATAGGTGGTCGCAAACAGGTCGAGCCATCCGTCGTTGTCGTAATCAAAGAACCATGTGGCGAAACTCCTCCCGCCGGGGTCGCGCACGCCCGCTTGCCCGCCAACTTCTGTGAAGGTGTTGTCATGATCGTTGTGGTACAGGAGGTTGTCCCCGGTCAGGTTGGT
>OCZT010006882.1_pt1 | contig 11194 bp, 13 predicted proteins | sample 1539031 | NCBI WGS metagenome assembly OCZT01 (sample SAMEA3539308, study PRJEB22396) | soil metagenome | biome: tundra; feature: field; material: soil | place: USA | collected 2010-05 | depth 0.15 m
GGGTCCTCCCCGCTAGTGGGCGCCGACCGCGCCGAGCCCGCGCGAGCCGGGATCGGCGCCGCGCCTTGCGGCGGGGGCGCGCGCGAGGCAGAATGCGCGCAGATGGGCCAGCCCGGCGCCTACACCGTGGAGCGCGACTCACTCGATGAGCTCTTCGCCGCGCTCCACCGCCGCGGCTACACGGTGCTCGGCCCGACCGTGCGCGACCAGGCGATCGTCTACGACGAGGTGCGGAGCTGCTCGGACCTGCCGATCGGCTGGACCGACGAGCAGGACGGCGGTCACTACCGGCTTCGGCGCCGCCAGGATGAGGCACTGTTCGGCTACAACGTCGGCCCGCACTCCTGGAAGCGCTACCAGCTCCCACCCGAGGTGCGCCTGTGGCGCGCGCGCCGCGGGCCCGACGGTGCGCTGACGAAGCTCGAGCAGGCGCCGCGCGAGGTGCCGCGCTACGCGTTCCTGGGCGTGCGCTCGTGCGAGCTGCACGCGATGGGCATCCTCGATCGCGTGCTGCTCGGCGGCGGGAGTGGCGGCGCGCTCGATCCGGGCGAGGGGCCGAGCGGCGTCGATGCGTTCATCGTGGCCGTGCAGTGCTCGCAGGCCGGCAACACCTGCTTCTGCGCCTCGATGGACACTGGCCCCACGGCGCAGGGCGGATACGACATCGCCCTCACCGAGCTGCTCGAGGAGGGCCGCCACTACTTCGTGCTCGACGTCGGCAGCGAGCGCGGCGCGCAGCTGCTGGCCGAGCTGCCGCATGCCGCCTCCGGACAGCGCGAGCAGGGCGCGGCGAGCGCCGCCCACGCGAGCGCGGCCGCGCAGATGGGCCGCGAGCTCGACGTGACCGACATCAGGGACCTGCTCTACCGCAACTACGAGAACCCGCGCTGGGACGATGTGGCCGAGCGCTGCCTCTCCTGCGGCAACTGCACGATGGTGTGCCCCACGTGCTTCTGCACGAGCGTCGAGGACACGACCGATCTCGCGGGCGAGCAGGTCGAGCGACACCAGCGCTGGGACTCCTGCTTCACCGTCGACTACTCCCACATCCACGGCGGCGCCGTGCGCTCGTCCGCGCGCGCCCGCTACCGGCAGTGGATGACCCACAAGCTCGCCACCTGGATCGACCAGTTCGGCAGCTCGGGCTGCGTGGGCTGCGGGCGTTGCATCACGTGGTGCCCCGTCGGGATCGACATCACCGAGGAGGCCCGCGCGATCCGCGCGAGCGAGGCGGGCGACGATGCAGACGCTTGAGGAGCTGATCGCCGCCTCGCCCGTCTTCGCCGGGCTCGCCCCGGAGCATCTGGCGCTCATCGCCGGGTGCGCGAGCAACGAGCACTTCGCCGCCGGCGCGCGGATCTTCAGCGAGGACGAGCCCGCCGATCGCTTCTACCTGATCCGCAAGGGAGCGCTGGCGCTCGAGATCGACGCTCCGGGTCGCGGCGCGCTCGTGATCGAGACGCTCCACGAGGGTGAGGTCGTGGGCTGGTCGTGGCTGTTCGAGCCATATCGCTGGCAGTTCGACGGCCGGGCGAGCGAGCTCACGCGGGTGGTGAGCTTCGACGGAGCCTGCCTGCGGGGCAAGTGCGAGGCCGACCACGAGCTGGGCTACCAGCTGATGCGGCGTTTCGCGGCCTCCCTGATCGATCGCCTGCAGGCGACCCGCCTGCAGCTGCTCGACGTCTACGGACACGTCCGTGCCGGCTGAGGCCCCGATCGCCGAGCCCGGCGCGATGGTCCCGGACGCCTTCGCGGTCACCGGCCGCCGGCAGGACACCTCCGACACCTGGACGCTCGAGCTCGAGCCGCGCTCGGGGGCGCCGCTGGAGTTCTCGCCGGGGCAGTTCACGATGCTCTCGGCGTTCGGAACGGGCGAGGTGCCGATCTCGATCAGCGGCGATCCCGGCGCGGGCGGCCCGCTCGTGCACACCGTCCGCTCGGTGGGCCTGGCAACGCAGGCGATCTGCGACGCCCTGCCCGGCGAGGTGCTCTCGGTGCGCGGGCCCTTCGGCCGCCCGTGGCCCGTCGAGGAGCTCGAGGGCGCGGATGTCGTCGTCGTCGCGGGCGGCATCGGGCTCGCGCCGCTGCGCCCCGCGATCCTCGCGATGCTCGCACGGCGCGAGCGCTACGGCCGCCTGCTGCTGCTCTACGGCGGTCGCTCGCCCGAGCAGCTGCTCTACACGGGCGAGCTCGAGAGCTGGTCGGCGCGAGGGCTCGAGGTGGCCGTCACGGTGGACAGCGCCGGCCCCGCGTGGCTCGGGCACGTCGGCGTGGTTCCGCGCCTGGTGGGGCGCGCCGCCCTCGACCCTGCGGCCACCGTCGCCCTGCTGTGCGGTCCCGAGGTGATGATGCGCTTCGCGACCGCCGCGCTCGCCCGCAGCGGCGTCGGCGGCGAGCGGGTGTACGCGTCGATGGAGCGCAACATGCAGTGCGGCATCGGGCACTGCGGGCACTGCCAGCTCGGACCCACGCTCGTCTGCCGCGACGGCCCCGTCTACCGCTGGAGCGAGCTCAAGCCGTGGCTGGCGATCAGGGAACTGTGATGGACGCTTCGCCCAGGGCCAGGCTCGCCGTGTGGAAGTTCGCCTCCTGCGACGGCTGCCAGCTGAGCCTGCTCGACTGCGAGGACGAGCTGCTCGCGCTCGCCGACCGGCTCGAGATCGCCTACTTCCTGGAGGCGAGCAGCGCGGTGGCCGAGGGCCCCTACGACGTATCCATCGTCGAGGGCTCGATCACCACCGCCCACGATGCGGAGCGCATCCACGAGGTCCGGCGCAGCTCGCGCATGCTGATCACGATCGGCGCGTGCGCGACCACGGGCGGGATCCAGGCGCTGCGCAACTTCGCCGACATCGACGCCTTCACCTCGATCGTCTACGCCTCGCCCGACTACATCAGCACGCTCGCCACCTCCACGCCGATCAGCGCGCACGTGCCCGTCGACTACGAGCTCAACGGCTGCCCGATCAACAAGGTCCAGCTGCTCGAGGTCATCGGCGCGCACCTCGCGCGGCGTCGGCCGCGCGTTCGCGCGCACAGCGTCTGCGTCGAGTGCAAGCGCCGCGGCACCGTCTGCGTGATGGTCGCGCACGGCACCCCCTGTCTGGGGCCCGTGACGCACGCGGGCTGCGGAGCGCTGTGCCCCGCCTACGACCGCGGCTGCTTCGGCTGCTACGGGCCGATGGAGACGCCGAACACCGCGGCGCTGGATGTGCGCATGAGCGCCCTGGGGTCCGAGGAGGTCGACCTGGTGCGCGCCTACCGCACCTTCAACGCCGGCGCGGGCGCGTTCCAGGCAGCCGCCGAGGCCCATGACGGAGAGGGACGCGAGCGATGAGCGACGCTTCCGAGCCGCGCGTGCGAACGCGCGTGATCCGCACCGACTACCTCGCCCGCGTCGAGGGCGAGGGGGCGATGTACGTCAGGCTCGACGGCTCCACGGTGGCCGAGGTGAAGCTGCGGATCTACGAGCCCCCGCGCTTCTTCGAGGCGCTGCTGCGCGGACGCGCCTTCACCGAGGCGCCCGACATCACAGCGCGCATCTGCGGCATCTGCCCGGTGGCCTACCAGATGAGCGCGGTGCGGGCGATGGAGGATGCCTGCGGCGTGCGGATCGACTCGGGCCCGCTGCGCGACCTGCGCCGGCTGCTGTATTGCGGCGAGTGGATCGAGAGCCACAGCCTGCACGTCTACATGCTCCACGCGCCCGACTTCCTCGGCTACGCGGGCGCCGTGGAGATGGCCCGCGACCACCGCGAGATCGTCGAACAGGGCCTGCAGATGAAGAAGGCGGGCAACGCGCTGATGGCGGTCGTGGGGGGACGCGAGGTGCATCCCATCAACGTCCGCGTGGGCGGCTTCTACCGCGCCCCCACCCGCGCCGAGCTGCGCTCCGTCGTGGAGCCGCTGCAGCGCGCGCGGGAGACGGCTCTGGAGACGGTGCGGTGGGCGTCGAAGCTGCCGTTCCCCGACGTGGAGTGCGCCCCCGAGCTGGTCGCGCTGGCGGAGCCCGGTGCCTATCCGATCGACCTCGGCCGCATCGTCTCCGACGGGGGCCTGGACATCGCCCCCGCCGAGTTCGACGCACACTTCCTGGAGGAACACGTTGAGCACTCCAACGCACTGCACGCGCGCATCCGCGAGCGCGGCGCCTACCTGACGGGACCGCTCGCGCGCTACGCGCACGCCTCCGCGGCGCTCTCGCCGCTCGCCCGCGAGGCCGCCCGCGAGGCCGGCCTGGGCGCCGTCGTCCGCAACCCCTTCCAGAGCATCGTCGTGCGCTCCGTGGAGCTCGTGCAGGCCTGCGAGGAGGCGCTCGCGATCATCGACGCCTACGAGGAGCCCGATGCGCCCGCCGTCGAGGTCACACCGCGCAGGGGCGTCGGGCATGGCGCCACGGAGGCTCCGCGCGGCATGCTCTACCACCGCTATGAGATCGACGACGACGGCACCATCCTCGACGCGCGCATCGTCCCGCCGACCTCCCAGAACCAGCTGGTCATCGAGGCCGACCTCCGGGCCGTGGTCGAACGCAGCCTCGACCTCAGCGACGAGCAGCTCTCGCTCCGCTGCGAGCAGGCGATCCGCAACCACGATCCCTGCATCTCCTGCGCCACCCACTTCCTGAAGCTCACCGTCGACCGTGCCTGAGAGCGAGCGCGACGGGCGCGCGCGCGGCACCGCGCGCCCGCGGGTGGTCGTGATCGGCGTTGGCAACGGGCTGCGCGGCGACGACGGGGCGGGCCTGGAGGTCGTGCGCAGCCTCACGGCGCGCGCCCGCGCGGAGGCGATCGAGGTGCGCGAGCAGGAGGGCGAGGCGCTCGGCCTGCTCGAACAGTGGGAGGGCGCCGCGGGCGCTGTGCTCGTCGACGCCATCCACTCTGGCGCGCCCGCGGGCACGATCCACCGCGTGGACGCCTCCGCCGGGCCGATCCCCGCGCTGCTCGCGAGCTCCTCCTCCACGCACGCCGTCGGCGTGGGCGAGGCCGTCGAGCTCGCGCGCGCGCTCGGCCGCCTCCCGCGCACCACGATCCTCTACGGGATCGAGGGCGTCCGCTTCGACGCCGGCGGCGACATCTCCCCCGAGGTCCGCGCGGCGATCCCCGCGCTCGCCGCGGCGGTGCTGGCGCAGGCACGCGAGCTCTCGCGCTGAGGGTGCGCTCTCACTCGGCCGTCGCGGGCGCCTCGCGGCGGGCGAGCTCTTCGAGCCAGTGCGCGAAGACGCCGACGCCCTCGCCTGTGCGCGCGCTGCAGAGCATGTGCTCGACGCCCGGGTTCACGCGATCGAGGTTCTCCAGGAAGCGCTCCATCGAGAAGTCGAGGTGGGGCAGCAGGTCGATCTTGTTGATCACGACGAGCTCGCACGTACGGAACATGAGCGGGTACTTCAGCGGCTTGTCCTCGCCCTCCGTGACCGCTGAGATCATCGCCCGGGCGTCCTCGCCGACGCGGAACTCGGCGGGGCAGACCAGGTTGCCGACGTTCTCGATCACGAGCAGGTCGAGCTCCGCCAGCGCCATCGCGCCGATCGCCGAGCGCACCATGTTGGCGTCCAGATGGCACTCCCCGCCGAAGCCCGGATCGGTGTTCAGCTGCGTGACGGGCACGTGCAGCGCGGAGATGCGCTCCGCGTCGAGGGAGCCCTGGACATCGCCCTCCAGCACCCCTGGGCGCACGCCGTCCAGGCCGTCGATCAGCACCCGCTCGAGCAGCGTCGTCTTGCCCGCGCCGGGGGCGCTCATCAGGTTCACGACACGCACGCCCGCGTTGTCGAAGTCCGCCCTGTTGGCGCGCGCGATCGTCTCGTTCGCGTCGAGTACGTCCGTGGCCACCCTCACCTTCGTGCGGTGCACTCTGCCTCCTCGACCTCGATGGAATCGACCCGAAGCTCCTCTCCGCCCACGATCGCCGCGTCGCCCGAGCCGCACTCCGGGCAGCGGAAGGAGGGCTCTCCCAGCTCCCACTCCGCGCCGCACCCGCAGCGCAGCCGTGCCGGCACCGCTTGCGCTCTCAGCTCCGCGCCCTCGCAGAGCGTCTCGCGCGAGAGGATCCCGAAGTAGAACTCCAGCGAGTCGGGCACCACCTGGCGCAGCGCGCCGACCGTGATGCACACGCGCTTGACGCGGCGCCCCTCCGCGTGGCCCACGGCCTGCTCGAGGATCGCGCGGCTGATCGCGAGCTCGTGCATCAGCAGATCCTCGGCAGCGGGTCGCCGGCGAGCAGGTCCATCACGCGCCGCCCGCCGAAGGCGGTGTCCACGAGCACCATGCCGGGGGGCTCGCCGAGCACCTCGCCGATGTCCGCCGCGAGCTCGCAGCCGGGTATCGAGCGCAGCGCCGCGAGCGCCGCCGCGGCTGAGCCGGGCGCGACGAACGCTACAAGCTTGCCCTCGTTGGCCACGTACATCGGATCGATCCCGAGCAGCTCCGCCGCGCCCGCCACCGTGGCGTCCACGGGCACGTCCGCCTCGCGCACGAGCACCGCCACGCCCGAGGCGCGCGCGAGCTCGTTCAGCGCCGAGGCGACGCCGCCGCGGGTGGCGTCGCGCATGCAGTGAAGGTCGGGGCCCGCGGCCTCCAGCAGCGCATCCGCGGCGCTCCACAGCGGCCGCGTGTCGCTGAGGATCTCCGCCTCGAGGGAGAACTCGTCGCGCGCGAGCATCACCGCCATCCCGTGCTCGCCGATCGAGCCCGAGACGAGCACGCGGTCGCCGCTGCGCAGGCCCGAGGGAGACAGCGCGGCGCGGGGGTCGATCACGCCGATACCCGTCGTGCATACGTACATGCGGTCGGCGTGCCCGCGCTCCACGACCTTCGTGTCGCCCGCGATCACCTGCACCCCCGCCGCCTCGGCGGCGCGCGCGATGGCGTCGATCTCCGCGCGCAGCTCCGAGCTCTGCAGGCCCTCCTCCAGCACGAGCGAGAGCGTCAGCGCGAGCGGTCTCGCGCCGGAGACCGCGAGGTCGTTGACCGTGCCGTTGACGGCGAGCTCGCCGATCGAGCCGCCGGGGAAGCGGATCGGCCTGACGACGTAGCTGTCCGTCGTCAGCGCGAGCACCGCTCCGTCCACGCGCAGCGCGCCGGCGTCGCCGAGCGCGCTCAGCGTCTCGTTGCCCAGCGCCGGCAGCAGCAGCCCCTCGATCAGCGACTGCGAGGCCTTGCCGCCCGCACCGTGGGCGGTCGTGATGTGCTTGTCGCGAAAGCGCGCGGGGCGCGCGCGCGTGCCTTCGATGATCCCCAGGATCCGCTCCTCGCGAGCCGCAGCGCTCACGGGCTCACCGCGTGCTCACACGCCGACCGCGCGCTCGCGCGCGTAGCGGCCATAGGTGTAGTAGGCGGCGCACGCGCCCTCCGGGGAGACCATGCACGTGCCGATCGGCCGCTCGGGCGTGCAGGCCGTCCCGAACACCTTGCACTCCCAGGGCTTGATCGCGCCCTTGAGCACCTCCCCGCACTGGCACGCCTTGGGGTCGGCCACGCGCACGCCGGGAACGCCGAAGCGCAGCTCGGCGTCGAGCTCCGCGTAGGCGTCGGAGAGCTTCAGCGCGCTCTGGGAGATGAAGCCCAGGCCGCGCCACTCGAAGTGCGGGCGCAGCTCGAAGACCTCCGCCATCACCTCCAGCGCGCGAGCGTTGCCCTCCCACGGCACCACGCGCGAGTACTGGTTCTCCACCTCGCATCTGCCCTGCGCGATCTGCGCGAGCAGCATCGCGATCGACTGGAGCACGTCGAGCGGCTCGAAGCCGGAGATCACGAACGGCCGGCCGTGCTCGGCAGGGATGAAGCCGAACGGGCGCGCGCCCACGACGGTGCACACGTGGCCGGGCCCGATGAAGCCGTCGATCTCCAGTCCCGGCGAGTCGAGCAGCGCGCGCAGCGGCGGCACGATCGTGACGTGGTTGCTCATGCACGAGAAGTTCGCGATCCCCTCCGCCTTCGCGCGCTTGAGCGTGAGCGCAGTCGAGGGCGCCGTGGTCTCGAAGCCGATCGCGAAGAACACGACCTCGCGGTCGGGGTTGCGCCGGGCGATCGCCAGCGCGTCCAGCGGCGAGTAGACCATGCGCACGTCGGCCCCCTGCGCCTTTGCCTCCAGGAGGCTGCCGTCCGAGCCGGGCACGCGCATCATGTCGCCGAAGCACGTGAAGATCACGTTCGGCTCGTGCGCGAGCGCGATGCCGTCATCGACGCGGCCCATCGGCAGCACGCACACGGGGCAGCCGGGGCCGTGCACGAGCTCGACCTCGTCGGGGAGCATCCCGTCGATCCCGTAGCGGTAGATCGAGTGCGTGTGCCCGCCGCAGACCTCCATCAGCTTGTACGTGCGACCCGGCTCCACGCTCGCCAGGATCTCGCCCGCGAGCGCACGGCCGAGCGCCGGGTCGCGGAACTCCTCCACGAACCTCATCCCGCCTCCCGCGCGAGCGCCGTGCCCGCATGCACGAGCAGCGTCTGCCCCGGGCGCACGTCCTCGAGCAGGGCGGTCTCGACGGTGCGCCGGCGGCGCTCCTCGTCCAGGCACACCGCAAGGCCCGCTGCGGCGTCCGCGCTGAGCACGATCATCCTGGCGGCGAGGTCCCCGCAGGTCTCACACCGCGCGGGCGCCGCCTCGCCGGCCGCAGCCGGGTGGAGCGGGGGGGCGGTCACTCGATCGCGCTCCCCTGCAGCTCTCCCAGCTCCTGCTCGTAGGCCTCGCCCATCTCCGCCAGCAGCGCCAGCGTCGCGAGCGCCTCGCGCTCGTCGATCCGCGAGAGCGCGAAGCCCACGTGGATGAGGACCCAGCCGCCCACGAGCTCGCTGCCGTCGCCGCCCACGTCGAGCAGCCCGACGTTGACGGTGCGCCGGACCCCGGCGACGTCGACCTGGGCAAGCTGGTTGGCAGCGTCTAGGACCTTCACGACTCGGCCGGGTATCGCCAGGCACACGCTCGACGGTCTCCTCTCTGAGGTGCAGAGGGGTTTATCAGCTTGCCGGGGCCGGCGCGGAGGAGCGCGGCCTGCAGCTGCACGGCGCAATCGGCCTGTGGGGGCATCCGCCGCGAGACTCGGGCAACGGCCGAGCGGCCCTGCGGGTTTTACACGATGTGAGGAGACCGTGGCGGTGGTGAACTGGAGTGCACACGCGTGGGCCCCGCCGAGGGGCGCACACCCGAGATGCAGGCTGAAGCGAAAGGAGCAGGCTGACCGCGATGTTCGAAGTGCGGATCCACGGACGCGGCGGTCAGGGCGTGGTCACCGCCGCCGAGCTGCTCTCGCTGGCGGGCTTTGTGGAGGGGCGCCACGCGCAGGCGTTCCCGAGCTTCGGGTCCGAGCGCATGGGCGCCCCGGTGGTCTCCTTCTGCCGGCTCGACGACCGCCCGATCCGCACGCGCGAGCCGGTCTCCACGCCCGACGCGCTGATCATCCAGGACCCCACGCTGCTCCACCAGGTGGACGTCTTCGGCGGGCTGCGGCCGGAGGGATACGTGCTGATCAACTCGGTGCGCTCCTTCGACGAGCTGGGCCTGGCGCAGTGGGTCGCGGACTTTCGCCACGAGCGCCTGCTGACGGTCCCCGCGTCGGACATCGCGCGCGAGCACGTCGGGCAGGCGCGCCCCAACGCCGCGCTGCTCGGCGGCCTGGCCGAGCTCACCTCGATCGTCTCCGTCGACTCCGTCGTGGCGGCTATCCACGAACGCTTCAGCGGGGGGCTCGGCGACGGCAACGCGGCGGCCGCGCGGGCGTGCGCCACGTTCGTCTCCGGCGCGCGCGAGGCGCTGAGCCATGCTTGAGCAGCTCGAGGGCTCGCGCGCGGTCGCGCGGACGGTGGCGCTGTGCCGGCCGGAGGTGATCCCCGCTTACCCGATCTCCCCGCAGACGCACATCGTGGAGGCGCTCTCGGCGATGGTCAAGAACGGCGAGCTGGCGCCGTGCGAGTTCGTCAACGTGGAGTCCGAGTACGCGGCCATGTCCGTCGCGATCGGCGCCTCGGCGACGGGCGCGCGGACGTACACGGCGTCGGCGAGCCAGGGGCTCCTGTACATGTCGGAGGCGCTCTACAGCGCATCCGGGCTGGGGCTGCCGGTCGTGATGACCGTGGCCAACCGCGCGATCGGCGCGCCGATCAACATCTGGAACGACCACTCCGACTCGATGTCCCAGCGCGACTCGGGCTGGCTGCAGCTCTACGTGGAGTCCAACCAGGAGGCCGTCGACACCCACGTGCTCGCCTTCCGGCTCGCCGAGGAGCTCTCGCTGCCGGTGATGGTGTGCATGGACGGCTTCATCCTCACGCACGCCTATGAGCGCGTGGACCTTCCGAGCGCCGAGCAGGTCGACTCCTACCTGCCCGCATACGAGCCGCGCCAGCAGCTGGATCCGGCCGATCCCGTCTCGATCGGCGCGATGGTCGGGCCGGAGGCGTTCACGGAGGTGAAGTACCTCGCGCACGTCAAGATGATGCAGGCGCTCGAGCTGATCCCCGAGCTCTCGCGCGAGCTCACCGCGGTGCTCGGCCGCGAGCAGGACGGGCTGCTGCGCGGCTACCGCTGCGAGGACGCCGAGACGGTGGTCGTGGCGCTCGGATCGGTCCTCGGCACGATCGAGGACGCCGTCGATGAGATGCGCGATCGCGGCGCGAGCATCGGCGCGCTCGGGATCAAGGCCTTCCGGCCCTTCCCGCTGGAGGCCGTGCGCCTCGCGCTTGCCCACGCCAAGCGGGTCGTGGTGCTCGAGAAGGCGCTGTCGCTGGGCGTCGGGGGGATCGTCTCCCAGAACGTGCGCAACGCGCTCGCGGGCGCCGCCCCGACGGTGCACACGGTGATCGCCGGCCTGGGCGGGCGCCCGATCACGACGGAGTCGCTCGGCGGCCTGTTCGAGCGCGCGGTCGCGGGGAGCCTCGAGGAGATGACGTTCCTCGACCTCAACTCCGAGCTCGTGGAGCGCGAGCTGGCGCGCATCCGCGCGAGCCGGCGCTCCGGGCCGCCCGCCGAGAACATGCTGCGCGACATCGGCGTCGTAGCCGCGGGGCCGGTCTGAGCGCGATGGCCACGCGCCCGATCAAGTTCTACCAGGTGGGATCCCACGCGGCGGGCAACCGGCTGCTGGACCCTGAGCTGAGCTCGGTGCAGGCGGACCCCAACCGCAGCAACTCGATCACGAAGGGCCACCGCGCCTGCCAGGGCTGCGGCGAGGCGCTCGGCGCTCGCTACGCGCTCGACG
>OCZT010006883.1_pt1 | contig 11194 bp, 8 predicted proteins | sample 1539031 | NCBI WGS metagenome assembly OCZT01 (sample SAMEA3539308, study PRJEB22396) | soil metagenome | biome: tundra; feature: field; material: soil | place: USA | collected 2010-05 | depth 0.15 m
GGATGACTTCGCACCATAAGCAGAATTTTTTGTACGAGAATTTCGACCGCATTACCAAGGTGATGGCGAAGTACGACGTGAGCTACTCACTGGGCGACGGGCTGCGGCCGGGATGTCTTGCGGACGCGAGCGACGAGGCGCAATTTGCGGAGTTGAAGACGCTTGGCGAATTGACGCGGGAGGCCTGGAAGTCCGACGTGCAGGTGATGATCGAAGGGCCGGGGCATATTCCGATGGACCAGATCAAGCTGCAGGTGGACAAGGAAGTCGAGCTGTGCGATGGCGCGCCGTTCTACGTGTTGGGACCGTTGGTGACGGACATTGCGCCAGGGTACGACCATATTACTTCGGCGATTGGCGCGGCGATGATTGGATGGCACGGGGCGGCGATGCTCTGCTACGTGACGCCGAAGGAACACCTTGGACTGCCGAACGAGAAGGACGTGAAGGACGGCATTATCGCGTACAAGATTGCTGCTCATGCGGCGGATGTGGCGCGACACCGGCCAGGCGCGCGCGACCGCGACGACGCCATCTCGCACGCGCGGTACACGTTCGACTGGGACAAGCAGTTTGCGCTGTCACTCGATCCTGAGACTGCGCGCGCGATGCATGACGAGACGCTTCCGGATGATTACTACAAGGAGGCGGCGTTCTGTTCCATGTGCGGGCCGAAGTTCTGCAGCATGAACTGGTCGAGCAAGGTGGATAAGTTCAACGAGCAGGAACATGGGCTGAAGAAGCCGGATCTGACACAGATTGTGACGGAGCAGATGGCGCTGCGCGGGTAACCTCAGTGCTGGCGGAAAAACTACGGGCCGTATCCGATATGGATACGGCCCTTCGTTTTGCAGCCGCTTAAGTTGCCGGCGAAACACTGGAAAACCGTGATGCCGAAGCTGCGGTCTTAGGCGCTTGCGGCAGATGATGGCGCGGGTTGCGGTTGTGGCTGCGCCTTCCGCCTAGGGGGATGATGTGAGATTTCTATCTTGCTGAAGTTGAATGCCATGCCGGCCACGCTTTGCAGAATTCGGTGTGGCGAGGGCAGGCAGCAGAGGTCTGGGGAGGGCTCTAATGCGCGGGCCTGGATCATTGCGAGTCTCGCCCGTCCCTTTCCGGGGGTATGGCGAGGAGTGCGGGGGTGATGATCATTGCCAGAAACGCCAGGGCGAAAATCAGATCGTGAACCATTGCGTCGTGCTCCTGTGCAAACGGTATGTGAGCTTCTAAACGCAATCATCCAACGGGTTCGAGGTCAATGGAATAGCACGTACGCACTATGAAGGGAAGCGCAAGTTGTAGAGGTAGGTACCGTGAATCCCGCGGACGACGACAGCAAGACAGAAGCAGATTCTCTCCGGGAATGACAGTCGAGGAAGGGACCCTGATATCGCGACAGCGGACGAGAGTCAAGTCGACTATTGAGGGGTGTCCTCGAGCGCTTTTGCGGCGCGATTCAGGGCCTGGGTCAGCGCGTCAAGTTGGGCTTGGGCGCGTCGCGCATCGATCGCTTCAATGGCGTCGTTGACTCCCGGAATCACGACTGCGGCGTAGCCGGTAAACTCCCCGGGCGCGTAGATGCTGTGCTTGTACCACGGACGTCGCGGGAGGCCTGCGGGGATGAGCAGTGCGTGTTCAGCGGAAGATAGTGAGTGGTCAAGGTTGGCGGCATCCTGGGGCGGCGCTAGCTGGCGTTGGCGGACGGCATGGGCGGCGGCGGCGAACCTGTTTGATGCAGCGATGGCGGCGGTGAAGTCGAGCTTGAGCCCGCGGCCGGCTGCGCGGCTGCACGCCTGATCCAGATAGCCGTGAATCTCTTCCGCGTAGATTTGGTAGTCGTACGGGAGGACGTCGGCGTCGGCCATGTGCAGGATCTCCAGACCGAAGATTCGCGCTTGCTGCTGGGTGTATGCGAAGGTCGGATCGGCGAAACGGACGAACCAGTCGTAGTTGTCGTGGACCGTGTGATAGACGCCGAAGGGGCCGTCGGAACCGATGTCAGTGGAGGGCACGCCGGCGTGCTGGAGAAAGGGGGTGTAGTCCGAACCCGAGCCGAGGTCGCCGATATGCGCATCGTTGCCGGGAGTTGCGTCCACGGTCGAGACGTTTGATGGAGCCGTATTGCGGTGGCCCTGACCTTCGTGGTCGTCGCGCTTCCACTTTTGGAGGACGGTGCCCCCGGCGGGCGATGGCACTTCCTGGGCAATCTCAAGCAGGAACTGGCGCAGCGACGGCACTGCGCCGGCATTGAAGAAGTGGCCGGATACCGCTACATCCATGTTGAAGTAGGCGACCGCGTTGCGCATCTCGACCGGGTATTGCTCGACCCACTCTGTCGAACCGATCAGACCCTCCTCTTCCGCATCCCAACTGGCGACGATGATGGTGCGGCGCGGTCTCCAACCCTGATGCAGCAGAACGCCCAGGCCATGCACTGCCTCCAGCATCGCGGCGGTGCCGCTGCCTGGATCCGCAGCGCCGTAGGCCCAAGCGTCGCGATGATTGCCGGCGATCACCCACTGGCCCGGTTCGGAGGCGCCGGGAATTCTGCCGATGACGTCCCAGATAGTTCGCAGGCGGATGTCTTGTACAAGGCGCATATGGACAGTGACGCGTGCAGCGCTGCCGCCCAGGTGATATGGGAAGGCGAGGCCGCCGCGCCAGTCGCGGGGCGCGGCCGGGCCGCCCAGCGCGCGCAGGATAGGGGCTGCGTCTTCCGCCGATAGAGGATTGACGGGGATGCTGGGGAGGTCATATTGCAACTTGTCCAGCGGGATGCGTTTTGATCCAGGAAGGGTTGGCGTGGAGGCGACGCCCGGCGTGGTCGGATCGCCGGGATAGATGGGAAGGAACTGCACCGAACCGAGTTGCACCGCTGACTCGGGCCGCCACGGTCCGTCCGGATACGTCTTCCCCATCCTGGATCCGGCATCGACCGGGTCCGAATAGATAAGCACGCCTTTCGCTCCGCGTTGCTGGGCGAGGTAGACCTTTACGCCGCGAAAGTCTCCTCCATAACGCACCAGGACGATCTTGTCCTTGACGCTGACACGGAGTTGGGCGAGTTGCTGAAAGTCCTCAAGCCGGCCGTAGTTGGCGTAGACCACGGGTGCGGTGACATCGCCCGACGGCGACGAGCCGTTGAAGCCAGGCAGAATTCGCGGATCGTGAGGATCATTCTGGGGCTGGTCGGCAGATCGATTTGTTGCGAGCGCGGCGTGCTCGCGCGTGGGGCCGCTGAAGATCCTTGTGCCGGCCTCGTCGAAGGCTTCGATGAGGATCGATGCGGGCCTGTTCAGCAGCACGCTGTAGGGGACGATCTCGGTATCGAGGCCCGCAGCCCTGAAGTGCTCGGCGACGTAGAGTGCGGTGGCGTAGTCTTCGGGCGAGCTTGCCCAGTGGGGCGCGGCGGTCAAGGTTCTGAGGTGCTGTCGGGCAAGCCTGGGGTCGGGAACGGCGAGGAACGCGGAGTCCCATGCGGCCTGCTGCGTGAAGTCGTGAAAGCCGAAGACATGGCTGCCGGGTGCGACGTGGATTGCGGGGCTCCGCAGGACAGCCGCGGTGTCGCTTTCCCGTGGTGCAGCGGAATTATTGGACTGCTGCGCAGGCTCCTGGGCGAGAAGGATCAGGGCGGCGAGCGGGAGCAGGCAGGAGAGTGAACGGTAGCCGGTCAAATTTCTGGGCCCATGCGAGGTGAAGAACCCGGCGTCAAGCGACAGGCTGGGCGCAGAACTTGCAGCGCCTGGCCGGCAAAGGGATTTCGGAGAGGCATTCGCCGCAAGTCTTGGTGGTCGCTGCCTGGGGCCCTTGCATTCTAGCCAGCAGGTAATGAAGTGGCACGACCATGAAGAAGTAGACGACGGCGGCGATGATCAGGAAACTGAGCGTGGCGGTGAGAAACGGGCCGTACAGAATGGGAGCGCCATTGATGTAGAAGGCGAGTTTGTCGAAGTCGGGCACCTTTACGATGGCGGCGATGAACTGCATGATGATGTTCTTGGTGAATGAGGTCACCACCGCGCCGAAAGCCGTACCGATAATGACAGCCACCGCGAGGTCGACCACGTTGCCGCGAAGAATGAAATCGCGAAACCCCTTAAACATGCAAAACTCCTTCGCTGAAATTCACAGGCGGTTGAGTATACCGCAACGCGCGGGGTTGGGGCGGAAGGTTTAGAGGCTAGAGAAGATAGGGGAATAGCAGAAAAAACAGGATGAGGCAGATGGCCATCGCGTTCATGAAAAGCAGGAGAATGACGCCGCCGTGATAGAAGTTCCAGCGCGGCTGCATGCAGCGGACTGTGTCGAGCGTACCGAGCAGGGCGAATATCGCGGGGATGATGAGGAGCAGCGTAGGGCGGCTGTGGGGGAAGCCAGACAGCCGGAATGATGCGGTCAAGCTTCCCAGCACGAGGAGGTTGCCGCGAAGCAGCGAACGGCGGCGGGGATCGAAGACAGCGAAGTATGAGAGACGGCGCATCGAGGGTTTTGGAGAGGCGAGGCTGGATCGCGCGGTTGGAGGATTCGGAGAGATGCGGATTGGATTCGAGGGCATCCCGTGCCGTTGCACGAAACGCTCGAAGCGATTTGTGTCTGGGAATCTGGTCGTCACCCATGGTCCGCAAACTGGCGCGGCGGTCGGGTGGATTGCGGGTGGATCAATGGTGCTCTGCCGCTTCGCACAGCTTGTCGACGCGGCGTTGGCGCGCCTCAACGGTCTGGTAATAGAAGATGGCGAGCAGCTCCCCGCGACGCTGTGTGGGCGTCATTCTGGCCCAGCCGGCGCGAGCCTTCGGGCGGGCGCGAAACGCTGCTTCGATTATGGGTGGTAGTTCTCGCTCTCCCTCCATCGTGGCGAGCAGACGCTCGGCCATCTGTTCCGCCCGGCGCATACGGGCCGCATCTGACTTCACGCCCATGACCCATTTGCCGATTTCGCGGCGCATGTACTCGGTCAGCGTGCCGTACCATTCGCGGAGGCCGGGTTCTTCGTCGAGCAGGACGGCGAGTTCGTCGGGCAGTTCGGCTTCGCGCGGGTCGAGGTCGGGTTCCAGGTGGAAGGCCGCTGTATCGCCGAGTCGCGATTTTGCGCCCTCCTGCATGGCGCGGTTGACGAGGAGATAGAAGCCGCCGCGCGGGTCTGGAAATAGCGACGTGCGAAAGGCGAAGCCGTTGATGTCGCCCTTGACACGGAGGCGCACCATACTTTTCCAGGCGTTGCTGGGATTGAAGGGCAGCCTGGCGATAGTCCACCCCAAGGCGCGGGAACCTTTCTCCAGTAGGGCCATAAAGCTCTTCGTCTTAACTGCCATAGTCCTCTCCGAACGCCTCTATCGTACCTATGTCGGCCCGGGTCAGATAAGAGACGCTAAACTTATTCTCATCGTCACGATACCCAACCCGCGGATCTTCCTCTCGGCCGGCGAGGCTTCGGGCGATCATTACGGCGCCGAGATCATTGCGGAGCTGCGAGCGCGACTGCCTTCAGCGAATTTCATTGGGCTTGGTGGCATTGGGATGGAGCGCGCGGGGTTAGATCGCATCGTCCGGGCGGAGGACGTCGCGCACATGGGACTGACGGAAGTGATCCGCCACGCGCCCTATATTCATTCACAATATCGCCGGCTGGTTGCAGCCATCAAGCGCGACAAGCCCGATCTGGCTATCCTCATCGATTTTCCCGATGTCAACTTCCGGCTGGCGATGCACCTTCGACGGCTGGGCGTGCCAGTGCTGTGGTTCGTCAGCCCGCAGCTTTGGGCCTGGAAGCGTCGGCGATTGCGGTGGGTGCAGCAGCGGGTGGACCGGATGATGGTGATCTTTCCGTTTGAGGAGGCTTTTTATCGGGCGCGGGGGGTGGATGCGGAGTTTGTCGGGCATCCTCTGGCGAGGATGGGGATGCCGACTTCAAAACGCGAACAGTATGCCGTAGCCAACATGGGTGCGAATCCCGACCACCCGGAGACCAGTTCTCATCCGCATCGGCCGTGGGTCGCGCTGCTTCCCGGTAGCCGGTGGAAGGAGGTGACAGCGAATCTGCCGATCATGCTTGAGGCGGCTGCTCTTCTCGGGGCTGGCTATGACTTTCTGATCCCTGTCGCAAGTACGATCGACAAGGCTAGATTCAGCGATCTTGTCTTCAAGGCGATCTTGCCTCGCCTGCGCTGGCCTAAATCTTCGATCACTCTGGTTTCGGACGCGCGCGAGGCGCTTTTTCATGCGCGGGCGTCGGTGGTGGCTAGCGGGACTGCGACGGTGCAGGCGCTGACGGTGGGGAATCCGTTTGTGGTGGTGTACCGGGTTTCCGCGCTGACGTTTGCGGTTGCGAAGCGGATGATTCGCTATCCGGCGGAGATTCCGGCGGAGCGCGACGCGGATGGGAATCTGCCGGTGGGGATGGTCAATTTGATTGCGGGGCGGCGGATTGTGCCGGAGTTGCTCAACGAACGTTTTACTGCCGGGAACCTGGTCGCCGCGCTGCGGCCGCTGCTTGAAGACACCCCGGAGCGCGGCCGGATGATGGCCGATCTTGCCGACACGCGGGCGAAGCTGTTGCCCCACCCCGACTCAGACCCCATCCAGCGCGTCTGCGATGCCGTCGAAGAACTGCTGTGATCGAGTCCTGCCGCTGCGCCGAATGTGTGCGACTAACGTCTAATTTCCTGGGCCTCAAGGAGAGACGTCGCCCCGATTTCTGCGTCCAATGTCCAGCGGTTAGAATGACCTGCAAGGCTTGGCGGTACATTTACATCTAAGGTTGAACCACAATCGAGGATTCGCAAACTCATGTCTCTCTGCCTCCGAACCCGGGCCCGAACCCCGATAGTCCCCGTCTTCCGCGCGCTCATTGCAATGTTGCTCGGCGTCTTTACACTTTCGGTTCCGGCGTGGCGCTGCGCGGTCGCGGCTCCCGCGCGTCCGCAGCTGAACATCACTGGATACGTGATCACGGCCGATGTAGACCCAGCCACCAGCAGGCTGACGGCCACCGCTGACGTGACGTTCAGTGCGCTCGAAGACCTCACCTCGGTGACGTTCGAGTTGAACAACGGCCTCAACATCACCAAGCTCACGGACAAGGCTGGGAAGCCTCTCAACTCCGAACGTCTGACCGCCAATTCGACTGTGCGGGTGACGCTGCCCGCCCCGATTGCCAGAGAATCTTCGAGCACCTTTCACTTCGAGTATTCGGGCGCTCTCGTGGGTTCGGACTCGAGCCCGGTTGAGGGCATCAAGCTCGCAGCTATCGCCGACCCTATCAGCATCCTTCTCTACGCAGGGCGCTGGTTCCCCATGACCGGCCTCTTCACCGACCGCTTTACCGCCGAGATGCACATTCGCGTCCCCGCCGACTACACTGCGGTTGGCAGCGGAGCAACATCCAGGAAGACCTTGGCGGACGGGCGCAGCGAGTTCAGCTTCGTGTGGTCGAAGCCGGGATTCCCAGGCACGATCGTCGCGGGTAAGTTTCTTCCGGCGGTGGCTGGCTCCGGCTACAGCAACATCCACGTGTATGTGACGGACAAGCGCAAAGCTGGCGCGGCGGACTTCGCAGCGTTGGCAGGCCGCGAGTTCGAGTACATGACCAGCGTTTTTGGTCAGCCAGAATCCGGCCGCATCAATATTGTTGAGCTACCCGAAGACGCCGTTTCGGCGGCATGGGCACCGGAGATCGCTGCGATCGCAGGCAACCGTATTGTCGACCACAACTCGCAGCGTCTGCTGGCCAACACGCTGGCGCATCAGTGGTGGGGCTCAGAGGTGTCGCCGGCTACGCTGAACGATGCATGGATCACGAATGGCATGTCCCGCTACGGTGAACTGATGTACCTCGAAGACTCTGCTGGAAAGACTGCGTTTCAATCTGCTATCAGCGACGTCTCTGCCGGTGCGCTGGCTTACGACACTGAGCCGCTCAGTACGCTTGGCCGCCTTGATCCCTTCTCGCCGCAGTTCCAGTCCATGACGCTTGAGAAGGGCGCGATGGTCTTCCACATGCTGCGCTGGCAGATGGGGGATGACGGGTTCCAGAAGTTCCTGCGCGGGTTGCTTTCGCAGTACACCGACAAGAGCATTCGCAGCTCCGAGGTCGAAAGCGTGGCTAACGCGCAGAGCCATCTGGAGCTCACCGCGTTTTTCGCGCAGTGGCTTGACGGCACGGGCGCCCCCGCATTCAACGACAAGTACTCTGTGTATCGCCTGGGCAACAATAAGGGGTTTCGCACGACCGGAACAATCAGCGAGGATCTTGATCTCTTTCGCATGCCGGTTGAGTTGCGCATTGAGACGGACGGCAAGACAGAAGACCGCCGCATCGATGTTGCGGGAACGGACTCGCCATATACGATCGAGACCTTCGGCCGGCCGCGCCGCATCTCGATCGACCCGGAGAACTGGCTGCTGAAGAGTACGCCTGATCTCGCGGTCCGGGTCGCGGTGCTGCGTGGGCAACAGCTTGTGGCTCAAGGTGATTTGACCGGAGCACTTGGCGAGTACCAGAAGGCGCTGGATGCCAACAAGACAAGTTCACTCGCGGCCTACCGGATCGGCGAAGTCTTCTTCATGCAACGCAACTATCAGTCGGCGGCCAACAGCTTCCGCGATGCGTTGCGCGGCGATGCGGACCCACGCTGGACTGAGGTATGGAGCCACATTCATCTTGGCTATATCTTCGACGTCACCGGCCAACGCGAGCGCGCGGTCAATGAGTATCGCCTGGCCGTGCAGACCAACGACAATACGCAGGGTGCGATCAATGAAGCTCGCGCTCGCATGCAGGCTCCCTACAAGCGCGACCGCGCTGATAATTAATGGATTCGTCGGTTCGCCTGGCGACTGACTCCCACAGGCGAGATTTACAGCGACATCGCAATATTCGGCTACACTGGTTCCCGAAAAGGGAAACCTAATGTCCTGTCGCGCAGGCTTCGTCTATTTGCTGGCTGCCGTTGCAGCCGGTGCATCCAGCTTCGCCCAAACCGGGCCGCCCGCTTCACCGCCGACTCCTTCGGTGCAGGCTAAATCGCCGCCATCCAAGAGCGCGCCAATACCTGTCACTACGCTCAAGGCGAATGCGCAACTCGTGGTCGTCGATGTAGTGGTAACCGGCAGCAGCCAGAGGCCGGTTCACGGACTCAAAGCTGCAGACTTCGCTCTTACTGAAAGCAATGTGGCGCAGGCGATCACGCACTTCGAGGAACACACAGCACTGACGCCGGCAGATGCGACCAGGTTCGCTGCCATGCCTAAGCTGCCGCCCGGCATCTTCACAAATTACACACCCGCACCGGCCAACGGAGCAGTGAATGTTCTGCTGCTGGACTCGCTGAATACGCCGATGAAGGACCAGTCCTATGTTCGGCAGCAGCTTCTCGCGTATCTCAAGTCCACCCCGTCCGGTACACGAATTGCCATCTTCGGCCTGACTACGCGCCTGATTATGCTGCAGGGTTTCACCAGCGATCCGGAGATACTGAAAAACGTCATAACCAGAGGAAAGGGCAAGGGTTCTCCACTGCTGGATGACCAGGTTGGCGGGGGCGGCATCCAGAACAGTCAGGCGGATGACCTTGAAGACAATGCAGATCCGCAGGATACTGCCGCGGCAAGCGTCATCGCCAATCTCCGGCAGTTCGATGCCCTACAGCAGTCCTTCCAGTTGCAACTTCGCGCCAAATACACCCTCGACGCCATGAATCAGCTTGGCCGCTACCTCTCCAACATTCCTGGGCGCAAGAACCTGATCTGGTTTTCCGGTTCGTTTCCCGTGGATATACTGCCCGACACCACGGGCACGCTTCCCGATCCGTTTGCGGCGATGGCTAGTTCCGAAGATGAGTTCCGCGATACCGTCACGTTGCTTGCGCGGAGTCAGGTGGCGGTCTATCCGATCGACGCTCGCGGACTATTCAATTCGCCGGTATTCGATGCATCGAGCAACCGGAACTATGGTGGCCGGACGGGAAACGTCCGGATGCAGCAGGACCAAAACAAGTTCTCCAATGACACGGCCGCGGAACATGGAACTATGCGTGCCATGGCCGACGCCACCGGTGGGCGGGCGTTTGTCAACACGAATGGACTTACCCAGGCGGTTTCGACCGCAATCGAGGAGGGCTCCAACTTTTATACCCTTACCTACACGCCGTCGAACTTCGAACGGGACGGCAAACTACGTAAGATTAAGATTCAACTCGACCGTAAGGGCCTCAAACTTGCCTATCGCCAAGGCTATTACGCCGAGAACCCCGACAAGACCAAGATTACTAGTGCAGGACAGACCGGCGCCGCGATTATCTCGGACAGCGGCCTGACCCCGCAGGCTACCGAGCATCTGGCCATGATGCGGGGTGCGCCTGCGCCTGCCGAGATCCTGATCAAGGTCGGAGTGGTTCCGATGACGCCGGCGACTCAGACGGAAGAGAAGCCTGCGCCGGGCAATATGCCGGATGCGAAGACGCACGGTCCCTATCGTCGATACAGCGTGAACTATGGTATCGACCCTGCCGGCCTTACTTTCATGCGTACCCCTGACGGCAAAATCCATTCCGAGTTCGACCTCGTAATCTTTGTGTTCAATCCCGATGACGTTGTGATCAACTCCCAGGTCAGTAGGGTGCGAATTACAGCCACACTGGATGAGGTCAAACAGATGTTCGGCCAGGGAATCTACCGCCACGAGGAGATCAGCGCCCCGGCGAAGGGGGAGTACTTCTTCCGCATCGCCGTGCATGACCAGCACCGCGACCGCTACGGCGCGGTGGAAGTGGCTACGTCGCAGGTAAAGAATCTGGTCCTAGCAACCACGCCTTCGCCCATCCCGGCCGCGCCCATCACAAAGTAATTTGCCTGGCTGCCCTCATACCGCCGCGGGTTCGCGCAGTTCCTGGTCTCTGTACTGGAGCTGGTACAGCTTGTAATAAAGGCCGCGTTGGGTGAGGAGTTGCTGGTGGGTTCCGCGCTCGCGGAGTTGGCCTTTGTGCATGACCAGGATTGTGTCCGCCGATTGAACTGTAGACAGGCGATGGGCGATGAGGACCGAGGTGCGGCCGGTGATCATGCGCGAGAGGGCGAGGCGGACGCGGTGCTCCGTGTCTGTGTCGACGGAACTGGTGGCCTCGTCAAGGATGAGGATGGCAGGGGCATGGGCGAGCGCGCGGGCGAAGGAGATGAGCTGCTTCTGGCCGGTGGAGAG
>OCZT010006884.1_pt1 | contig 11192 bp, 8 predicted proteins | sample 1539031 | NCBI WGS metagenome assembly OCZT01 (sample SAMEA3539308, study PRJEB22396) | soil metagenome | biome: tundra; feature: field; material: soil | place: USA | collected 2010-05 | depth 0.15 m
AGATATTGGCGTGACTGGAGTTCAGACGTGTGCTCTTCCGATCTGGTGGTCGCGGAGCGGGTCGGCATCGCCACCGCGGGCGGTGGCGTGGACGGCTCGTCGCTGCCTGCGGACGCCGGCAAGCTCGGCGACCTCGCGGAGTCGACCTCGGTCTTCGGTCGCGTACGCCCCGAGGGCAAGAAGCTGCTGGTGCGTGCCCTGCAGAGCCGCGGCCACGTGGTTTGCATGCTGGGCGACGGTGCCAACGACATCCCGGCGATGCGCGCCGCCGACCTCGCCCTCGCCATCGGCACCGGGGCGCCGGCGGCGCGCGCCGCCGCGCAGCTGGTGCTGCTGGACGGGAGGTTCGATGGCGTGCCCGAGATCCTGGCCCAGGGGAGGCGGGTGGTCGCCAACATCGAGCGGGTGGCGCGTCTGTTCCTGACCAAGAGCGTGTACGCCTTCGCGCTAATCCTGGTGACTGGCGTGGCCGGCCTGCCCTTTCCCTTTTACCCGCGGCACCTGACCCTGATCGCGGCCCTGACCATCGGCATCCCCGCCTTCTTCCTGGCGCTGGCCCCCAACGACCGGCGATCGCCGGGCGGCTTCGCGCGCCGCGCGCTCGTCTTCGCGGTCCCCGCCGGGCTGGTCGCCGCGGCCGCCACCTTCGCCGCCTACTGGATCGCGACCGAAGAGGAGGGGGCCACCTTCGCTGAGCAGCAGACAGCGGCGGTAGTCACCCTCTTCGGCGTCGGCATGGCCGTGCTTTGGGTCCTGGTGCGCCCTCTCACCGCGGCCCGCGCTGCGCTGCTCGCCGCCCTCGTGTCGGCCTTCGTGCTGCTGGTCGCGGTCCCATCGCTGCGTCCCTTCCTCGGCATCGACTTCCCAAGCGCTCTGGTCACGGTGGCGTCGATCGGGCTGGTGGCGACCGCCGCCGCCGCGCTTCGGCTGGTGACCTACGCCGGCGAGCGATGGCTGGCCCGAGGTCAGGGAAGCACGCGCCGGGCACGCGACTAGGATGATCCGTCGCGCCGGGCATGTCATGGTCCGGGCGGTTGGGCCTGGCGTTCCGTCTCGTCGCCGTCAAGCACCGGCGCACGAACACGAGGAGCTTTGACACTGCTCCACCGGCCGGCCAGCTTGCGACTGCGACGCTCCTGCGGCGAATGCCGTACCGCCAGCGTTCGACCTGAAGGCTGGGCTCGGAAATACAGGACTTTCGCGCCCTCGACCAGGAGCAGGTAAGTCACGACCATCGCCCCCAGGATGGCAAAGAACGCCAGCGGTAGGGGATGGAAGTCGAACAACCGTCCGACTGGCGTCACCGGGAGCACGGCGCCCACGAGGACCACCGCGAGGCTGGCGAGTAGCAGCGGGCCGCTGGGCCGGCTGCTGAAGAAGGGGACCCGCCGGGTCCGGATGAGAAAAACCACCAGGGTCTGCGTGGCCAGTGACTCAACGAACCAGCCCGTCTGGAACAAATGCTCGCTGGCGTGGAACACCCAGAGCATCACACCGAACGTGCCGAAGTCGAAGAGCGAGCTGATCGGCCCGAAGAGCAACATGAAGCGGCGCACGGAGCGGATGTCCCAGTGCGCCGGCCGTTGCAGCATCTCCTCGTCGACCAGGTCCGTCGGGATGGTCATCTCACTGACGTCGTAAAGCAGGTTGTTCAGCAGGATCTGGGTCGGCGTCATCGGCAGGAAGGGTAGGAACAGGGAAGCACCGGCGGCGCTGAACATGTTCCCAAAGTTGGACGACGTCCCCATGAGGACGTACTTGATGGTGTTGGCGAAGATGCGCCTCCCTTCGACCACGCCCTCGGCGAGGATGCTGAGGTCCTTCTCCAGGAGCACGATGTCGGCCGCGTCCTTGGCGACGTCGGTGGCGGAATCCACGGAGATGCCCACGTCCGCGGTGTGCAGCGCCACCGCGTCGTTGACGCCATCGCCGAGGAAGCCGACGTCGGTGCCTGCCGAACGCTGGGCCTTGATCAGCCGCGACTTCTGTTCCGGCGAGACGCGCGCGAAAATTGTCGTCTTCGGTAGTGCTCGCAGCAGCGCATCGTCGGAGAGATGATCGAGCTCTGCCCCGGTAAGGGTTCCGCCGACCTTCATCCCGAGGCTTTCGCACAGCCTCCGCGCGACGCGGTCGTTGTCGCCCGTGACGATCTTGACATGGATGCCGAGCCGGCCCAGGCGCGACAGTGACTTCTTGGCGTCGGTCTTCACCGGGTCGGAGAAGACAAGGAACCCGCGCAGGGTCAAACTTGTCTCGTCTGCCGCCGTTACCGAGGTCAGCGCCGCGCCTGGCCTGGTGGCCACGGCGATGACGCGGCTGCCCGCGTCGAACTGGCGCTCCAGCGTGGCCCGGGCTGCATCCGACGGGCGCACACATTGCTCCAGGACCGACTCCGGCGCGCCCTTGGTGATGACCAAACGGCCGTGCGGCCCATCCACGAGGGCGGACATGCGCCGCCGCTCGTGGTCGAATGGGGCCTGCGCCAGGTGGGTGTAGGCGTCGAGCTTGATGGCTCTCGCGGCCGGCGCCTCCCACAGCGCCCGGTCCAGCGGGTTGCCGCCCACCGCGCGCCCGTCCTCGAGGGTTGCCGCGTTGCAGAGGAGGCCGAGGCGCAGGACTTCATCGGCGGGATGACCGGCCTCGTCGAGCGCCTCCGCGAACGCGATCTGCCCCATCGTCAAGGTGCCTGTCTTGTCGGTGAAGAGCACCTCGATGTTGCCCAGGTCCTCGATGCTGACGAGCCGCTTGACCACCACCGACTTCCGCGCCAGGCGTCTGGCCCCCAGCGACAGACTGATGGTGACGATCGCCGGAAGCAGCTGCGGCGTCAGGCCGACGGCAATGGCCAGCGAGAACAGCGCCGCGGTGAGGATGGAGCGACCGAGGAGGATGTTGGCGACGAAGATCGACACCGTCAAGACGAGGGTCACCCGCACCAGCAGGACAGAGAAATCGCGCAGGCCGATCTGGAACGCGGTTTCGACCGGGCGTCCTCCAAGCTGCCTGGCGATCTCGCCGAAGACTGTCCCCATCCCGGTGCTCACCACCACTCCGCGGGCGCGGCCCTCACTGACCACGGTGCCCATAAAGGCGCACGACCGGTAATCGCCGAGGGCCTCCGCCTTCGGTTGCGCGTCGATGCGTTTGCTTCGCGGCATCGATTCACCGGTCAGCACCGCTTCGTCGCATTCCAGGTCGTCGAGCTCGAAGAGCCGCACGTCCGCCGGGACCACGTCACCGAGCTCCAGCTCGACAACATCGCCAGGTACAAGTTCGGTGACGTCGATCTCGGTCAGCCGGCCGCCGCGCAGCAGCGTGGTGCGGTGGCGGATGCGGTTGTGCAGCTCCTCAACCGCGCGCTCCGAGCGGTACTCGTTGAAGAAGCCTAGGCCCACGCTCAGGGCGACGATGCCAAGGATGATCAGCGTGTTGGTGGCCTCGCCCACGAATGCTGAGGTGATCGCGGCAGCCGCCAGGAGGATGAGCAACGGATTCTTGAGCTGGCGCGCCAGAACTGCAAATGGCCTCGCGCCGTGCGCCTGGATGGCGTTGGGGCCGAGCTCGTCCAAACGCCGTTTGGCCTCGTCCGGGCCGAGCCCTTCGGGCGAAGACGCAAGGCGGGCGAAAACCTCCGCCACGTCCAGCCGGGTCGCGTTGCCCACGGCAAGCCGTCGCACCGCGATGGTGGCACGGGGCTCGGCAGGTCTGGCCAACGGGTGCGCCGTCAGCTGTCCAGGATCAGACGGTAGAGTAGCGCCTGCTCGGTGTAGAGACGGTTGCCGGCCTGCTGCCAGACGGCTGACGTGGGGGCGTCGATCACCTCGTCCACGACCTCTTCCCCGCGGTGCGCGGGGAGGCAGTGCATGAAGAGCGCGCCCGGTTTGGCCTGGGCCATCAGCTCCGGTGTGACCCGGTAGGGGATGAGCGTTCGCATGCGCGCGTCCCGCATCGACTCTTCGCCCATCGAGACCCAGACGTCGGTGTAGACCGCGTCCGCGGCCCGCACCGCGTCGCCGGGCTCCGCTACCACTTCAATGCTGGCGTCGGTGGTGGTGGCCAGGTGCCGGGTCGAGACCTCGACAGCCGGACTCGGCCGATACCCGGAGGGGCAGGCGATGGTCAAGTGCATCCCGGTCAGCGCGGCTGCTTCCATCAGCGAATGGACCACATTATCCTTGCCGTCGCCCACGTATGCCAGGCGAGCGCCTGACAGTGGGCCGACGAGCTGGCGGATGGTGAGCAGGTCGGCGAGCGCCTGGCAGGGATGGTGGGTGTCGGAGAGCGCGTTAATGACCGGCACGCTTGCGGCGCCGGCCATCCTGCCGAGCAAATCCTGCGAGAAGGTACGCACCACGATCGCGGCGGCGTAGCGCGAAAGCACGCGCGCGGTGTCCTCGATCGTTTCGCCGCGCCCGAGATGCAACTCGTTGGGGTTGAGCGCGATCGGGAGCATTCCCAACCGCTGCGCCGCGGCTTCAAATGAGACCCGGGTGCGGGTCGATGGTTTCTCGAAGATCATCGCCAGCGAGCGCCCGCGGAAGGTGTCGACCCACTTGTCGGCGCCGTCGTGGGCCATCCTGTCGGCGAGGTCAAGCAGGTCCACAACCTGGTCCGGTGTGAGGTCGGCTAGCCTCAACAGGTTGGCCGGGTACCGCGTCACCACTGTTGCCATCGCGTTGCTCCTTCAAGTACGGGAGCCACAAGCGCGGCTCCCACCGCGCCTGTGGGACTCCCTGTCATCCCCTCAAGCCGCGGCCGCCTTGCGAGTGCTGCTGATCAGCGGCTCCAACACCTTCTGGAGGGTTGGCTCGCCGATCTCCTGCAGCTCGTAGGTGACATGGCGCAGTGGGTGGCGGGACTTGATCAGGCGGCCGAGGTCCACGGGTGTCCCCGTGACCACGACATCGCAGTCCGCGGCGTTGATGGTGGCCTCCAGCTCATGGAGCTGAGACTCCGAGTAGCCCATTGCCGGGAGCACGCGCCCGATCTGCGGGTACTTCCGGAACATCTCCGCGATCGTGCCCACCGCATATGGGCGGGGATCGATGCGCTCGGCCACACCGGCCTGCTGGGCCGCCACCGTGCCGGCACCGAAACTCATGCCTCCGTGGGTGAGGGTTGGGCCGTCCTCGACGACCAGGACCCGCTTGCCTCGCAGCGATGGCCCGTCCTGCAGCAGGGGCGGCGAAGCGGCCCGCACGATGCTGGCCGCAGGGTTGACCGAGATTATGTCGGCCAGCACTTTCTCAGTTGCCTCCAGGCCGGCGCTGTCGACCTTGTTGATGACCACTACCTGGGCCATGCGCAGGTTGGCCTCACCCGGGTAGTAGGCCAGTTCGTCTCCCGCGCGCAGCGGGTCGACCACGACGATGGCCAGGTCGGGGGTGTAGAAGGGAAGGTCGTTGTTGCCGCCATCCCAAACGATGACGTCCGACTCAGCCTGAGCCTGGGCCAGGATCTGTCCGTAGTCGACGCCCGCGTACATGATCATGCCCAGCTCCACCGGGCGCTCGTACTCCTCTCGCTCCTCGACTGTGGGGTGAGAGGCGTCGATGTCGGCAAGCGTGGCGAAGCGCTGTACGCGCATGGCCTCCAGGTCGCCGTAGGGCATCGGGTGGCGCACCAGCGCGACCTTCAGCCCGGCGTCGAGCAGGATGCGACCGACGCGCCTGCTGGTCTGGCTCTTGCCTGAGCCGGTGCGCACCGCGCACACCGACACCACGGGTTTGGTGCTCTTGAGCATGGTCGATCCCGGACCAAGAAGCGTGAAGTCGGCGCCGGCGGCGAGTGCCACCGAGGCCCTGTGCATCACCTCCAGGTGCGGCATGTCGGAATAGGCGAAGACGACCTCGTTGGCGCCGGTCTCGCGGACCAGGCTGACGAGCTCCGCCTCGGGATGGATCCGGATCCCATCCGGATACCTGTGTCCCGCGAGCGACGCCGGGTAGACCCGGTCATCAATGCCGGGGATCTGCGCCGCCGTGAAGGCGACGACTTCGTAGTCCGGGTTGTCGCGGAAGAAGACGTTGAAGTTGTGGAAGTCGCGCCCGCCGGCGCCCATGATGATCACCTTTCGCATGTCGGGTTCCTCCAAAGGCCGGCGCCGTGGCGCCGGTCTTGTTGCCTCAAATTGCTAAAGCTCACGCGGCCACCGCCGGTTGATCGGTAGCGGACGACGTGGTGGGTTTGGTCGCACGCGCCGTGACCGCCTGCCGCCACTTCAGGAAGACGTAGACCGGGATGCCAAGCGTCAGGAGGATGAACCCCTTGGCGATGACATCGGTTCCCGATCCGATGATTGCCCACACCGAGTAGGCGAAGGCGAGCGATGCGACGATGGTGTCGCGCGCGAAGCTGCGGCCGGAGAACCGCTCGGGCTCCCTGATCCACAGGACTGCCTGGGCAGCTGCGGAGTAGGCGTACGGCACCAGTGTGGTGAGTGTGGCCAGCAGGATGACGAAGCTGAACTGGGCCACGAGGCCCTGGTTGTAGTTCATCAACATCAGGCCTGTCACCAGGATCGAGGACACCACCAGACCGAAGACCGGGGTGCCCCTCTTGCCGTGGACCTTGGCGAAGGCCTTCGGGAAAAGGCCGTCCTGCGCGGCGGCGAGCGGAACTCTCCCCTGCAGCAGGATCCATCCGTTCAGTGCACCGAAGGCCGAGATCATGGCGACCAGCGCGATCGCACTGCCGCCCCACGACCCGAAGATGGCCTGTGCCGCGTCCGCGAATGGGCTGGTGGACTTGGCCAGGTCGGCGTTGGGGATGATCCCCATGATCGCCACCGTGGCCAGGACGTAAACCCCGGTTGCCAGCAGGGTGCCGATGATCGTGGCGCGCGGGATGTTGCGCTCCGGGTCCTTCACCTCTTCAGCGGGGACGGTTGCCGACTCGAGGCCGATGAAGGCCCACAGGGTCAGCGCGGCGGCGGAGGTGATACCGGGGAACACCCCGGTCGGCGCGAATGCCCCGAAGTTGGACCCCTTTATGAAGAAGATGCCGACCAGCCCGATGACGGCCAGCGGCACGAACTTCAGGATGGTGGTGACGAGCTGGACCTGGCCGCCCTCGCGGACGCCGGCGATGTTGACCAGGGTCAGCAGCCAGATCGCTGCGATCGCAGCCAGCGCGGCGCTGAGGCCATTGGCCACCACCCCGGGGAAGAAGTACCCGAGGTAGCCGACGAAGGCCACCGCGATGGCGGCATTACCAGCCCACACCGCGATCCAGTATCCCCACGCGGTCTGGAACCCAACGAAGTCGCCGAAGGCGCTTCGCGCGTATGCGTAGGGTCCGCCGGTGCGCGGCATCGACCTGCCGAGGTTGGCGAAGACCAGGGCCAACAGGATGGCCCCGACACCGGTCAGCGCCCACCCGAAGACCGACACGGATCCGAGCGCCGCCAGCGAGGCCGGGAGCAGGAACACTCCCGAGCCGATCATGTTGCCAACCACCAATGCGGTCAGCATCCACAGTCCAAGATTCCTCTTCAGTGGGGGTTTCGGTTGGGTTTGAACGACTTGTGGCGATGCCATTTCATCCACCTCCGTGTAGTTGAGTGGCGATTGGGTGCACGCTCAATCCGCCTGCGAGAAGCGTGCGTAGTTCCGTCTTGCCGTCGCGGGTCACCTGCGTCCCCGCGCAGCCCCTGACGATGGCGGCTGCGTCAGTCAGGTTGCCGATCGCTGCGCGTTTGCCGCCGGCTTCAACGAACCGGCAGGCAGCCTCGACCTTGGGCGCCATCGACCCGGCCGTGAAGCTCATGGCGCGCAACTGGGAGGCCGTGGCGCGGCTGATCGGCAGGGCGGCGTATGAGCCGAAGTCGCGGATGACGGCGGCGACGTCTGTCAGCATCACGAAGCAATCGGCGTCCAGCCGGCTGGCCAGGAGCGCCGCCGAGAGGTCTTTGTCCACCACCGCTTCGACGCCCCGAAGGCGCCCGGCTTCAACCACGGATGGGATGCCGCCGCCGCCCACGCAGATCGTGGTCACGCCCGCGTCCACCAGGGTGCGGATCGTCGCTAGTTCGACGATCTCCCGGGGTTCAGGTGACGGCACGACGCGGCGGACGCCGTCCCCATCGGGTGCGACCGACCAGCCGCGCTCCTTCTTCAGACGCGGAGTAAGCGACGGCGGATACATCGGGCCGATCGGTTTCGATGGCTTGCGGAACGCGGGATCGTCCGCGTCCACCGTCACCTGCGTCAGCAATGCCGCCACCTCGCGGTCGGGCATCTCGTTTCGGAGAGCCTGCTCGAGGAGGTAGCCGATCATCCCCTCTGATTCGGCCCCGAGTACGTCGAGTGGATAGGGTTTTACGTCCTCGTACGCCTCTGCTTGTAACGCCAGAAGGCCAACCTGCGGTCCGTTTCCATGGGTGATGACGACATCGTGCTCGCGGGTAGCCTGCGCGATGGCGCGGGCAGCAACCTCAACGTTGCGGAGCTGGCGGGCCGCGTCCATCGGCTCATGCCTGCGCATCAGCGCATTCCCTCCAAGAGCGATGACCACGCGCATTCTTGCCATCACTCCCACCGTAGGAACAAAGCGAGGCGACAATCAGAGGCAGTGGTCCCGTCCCGCGCGGGACCAAACGCCCCCGGGCTTGCAGGTCGCATCGGGCTGGTGGAGCCGCGGCTTGCGTGCCGCGGAATGGGGATTGGCGCGGCCCTCCATACGGGTGCCGCGGTGGTCGGGCTGTCACTCCTGGCACCACCCGCTCGGCCTTCTAGCACGGGGGATTGGCGGTGGGAGTGGTCCTCGGTCTGTTCGGCTGGCCGGTTCGAATACGTGGCCTCGTAGCCTCCCACGGGGGAGCTCATCCCATCCGGGCGCAACCTCGCTGGTAACGGCAACCAGTTCGCACCTTGGCCGTGCAATGGGCCGAGCCAGCCGCTCGGCGCACGCGGCTGCCGTTCCGACTAACTACCCAGAAACGAGACGCGCGGCGGCGAAGAACACAGCCACGGTGAGGAGAAAGGCCAGGCCCGCCATCACCCTCGAGATCGTGAGCGCAGGCCTCGAGCGCAACCGTCCCAGCACGACGTGAGCCACGGTAACGGCAAGCGTCAGCCCGACCAGGACCACCTTCACCGCAAGCCGTTGTCCGTAGAGCGTGGTCGACAGTTGCCCCAAGCTCGAGAGCCGGCGACTGGCCAGCAGGTAGCTTGTCGCTGAGACATAAGGAGCACCAACGATGGGAACCTTTGGACTGATCCGACACGACGACACCGGGAATGCCGACCAGGGGCCCGTTGCGCCTGACCTCGGCACCCAGCTGGAGGACCTGCTGGTCTCGGTGTGGCACGAGGAGCGCATGTGGCGCACCGAGGATCGGATCGACCCGGCCTTGAAGCTCGGCGCGCCGTGGTCCGACCAGGTCTGAGCGGCGTCAGCGGCAAGGTCTACTGGTCCCCAACATCGCGGGGCGGATGGCCGATGTCTTGCCGGCATCGCGGAGAGATGCTGATCCCACGGGGCACAGCCCCGCGCAGAGAAGGACGTCAGCACAGGAGGTGTGCAGATGACAGTGGTTCGCTGGACCCCCTTTCCCGAACTGGCCACGATCCCGAGCGCATTCGATCGGATCTTTGGCGAGATGACCGAGCCCGGCCTGTTTCCCTACTTCCCCAAGGAGGGATACCTGCGGCTTGACATCGAGCGAAAGAACGGGTCGCTAGTGATCACCGGATCACTTCCCGGCTACAAGCCGGAGGAGGTGAAGGTGAGCATCGACAATGGTCTGCTCAGCATCGAGGCCTCGCACGAGGAGGAGAAGGAGACCAAGGACAAGGAGTATGTCCGCAAGGAGCGTTTCGAAGGGTATCTCCACAGGGAGCTGGTCGTTGGTGAGGTCGACGCCGGCAAGGCCCAGGCGGAGTTCAAGGACGGGGTGCTCACGCTAACCGTCCCGACCACCCACAAGGCTGAGTCCGTGAAGATCCCGATCGCCAAGTAGACACTCCCACAGGAGGCCGGACCGTGTAATGTCGGTCCGGCCTTCTACATGCCGGCGCGGCCTGCTCGGCCGTCGGCCTTCGACTCGCCTGCCGGGCGTCCGGTGGGCGCAACACGGTCACGGGCGTCCAACCAGGACGGAATGCGAGTCGAGCGTGCTACCTCTGGCGCTGCTCGTGAGGGGGTGAGATGAGCGCCATGCCCGGAGCCGCGCGCAGAACCTTGGTGGAGACGCTTCCCAGGGCCATCCGGTGAACCGCGCCCACGCCTCGTGAGCCGACAGCGATCAGCGCCGGACCCTGGGGCCGGTTCGCCGTCTTGATGAGCGTCGCGGCCGGCTCGCCAGTCTGCACGTCCACATAGACGTCGATGTCGTTGAGCCTGCCAAGGCGGTCAGCCTTCCGACGGAGCCGAGCCTCGACGCTGTGCTGGCGGTCTTGAAGCCGCCGAGCTGCTCCTGGCGACTCTGCCTCTTGCCAGGTGACGGGCTGGCACCACAGCAACCTCAACCTGCGAACACCGGCACTGCGGGCCAGGATGGCGGCTGTCTCGGCGGCGCCGGCTGCCTCCGGGGAACCATCGTCGCCGGCCACCATCTCAACTGGCGGCCATGCACGCTCTCCGCCTCGGCACACGAGTACAGGGCAGGGGGCGTCGTGCACCACGCCTTCGGAGACGCTCCCGACCAGCACTCGAGCCAGGCGGCCGAGCCCCCTGCGTCCGATCACGATTATCGACGCGTCGAGCTCCCGAGCCAGGTCACAGATGCTGTCGGCCGGGCGGCCCTGCAGGAGATGGGCTTTGCTGACGGGGACCCGCTTCCGACGCAGCCGCCTCACGACGCGATCCAGGACCGACCGCGCGGGGTCCCGGAAGATCGGAACGGGATCGTACCCCATCGATGAGATCGGACCAAGCTCGTACGCAGGACGAAACCACACGTGTGCAACATGGAGATCCTGGCCTGTCGCGACGCTCAGATCGGCGGCCACCTGTGCTGCGTTGGCAGCGTCCGGCGATCCGTCGGTTGCCAGCAGGATCGGGCCGGGAAGAATACCGCGGGACCGTTCCACTGACACGTGCTACTCCATACCCGCGGGGTCGTGGCTGTGGGCCTGTCGAATGTGCACGGCGGTCACGGACCGGCCACACGGAGTACCGCGGCCAGGTGCGCGGACTCGCCTGGGTGGGGCGGCACGAAGCGGAGGAATCGCACGTCTGCCGACTGTTCC
>OCZT010006885.1_pt1 | contig 11190 bp, 9 predicted proteins | sample 1539031 | NCBI WGS metagenome assembly OCZT01 (sample SAMEA3539308, study PRJEB22396) | soil metagenome | biome: tundra; feature: field; material: soil | place: USA | collected 2010-05 | depth 0.15 m
GGGCATCGAGCAACCCCTCGGTTGCATCCATCAATTCTTCCGGCCTCGCAACGGCAGTAGGAGCGGGATACACGGAAATCACGGCGCAATCCGGCGGTGTGATCGCGACCTCGGACCTTTCCGTGACGATCTCCTCGGGAGGCGGGATAACGGGAACGCCATCGATCATTGTGTCTCCGAGCTCGACGACCGAAACCTTCGTCGGCGAGACAACGCAGCTAACTGCGACCGGAAACCTGACCGGCGTCGGCGGCGTGCAGAATCTAACCACCCAGGTACAGTGGGTTTCGAGCAACATGCAGGTTGCCACTGTCAATGCAGGTGGGCTGGTCACTGCGATCGGCTCGGGCACGTCGACGATTACGGCACAGTCCGGCGGACTGACCGCCACTGCGACCCTGACCGTCGCGTTGGGTGCAACGAACCCGGCAACGCCGACCCTCACCATCATTCCGGGCTCGGTGACGGACACCGGAGGCGGAGTGATAACGCAGTTCGTTGCAATTGGGAATCTCACCGGGAACGGACCGGTTCAGAATCTGACCAACCTCGTCACCTGGGTCTCAAGCGACGTACAGGATGTGACAATCACCCAGACTGGACTGGCTACATCGGTCTTCGACCCTCCGTTCGGAACCAGCTACTCGCCAACCATCACTGCGATCGGAACGACGACCAGCGGTTCGGTGATTACAGCATCCGTCAACGTAACGGTCTTGTCGTCGACAACCACGGCGCCAACTCCGCCAACGGCAACCTTATCGATCTTCGAGCTAGGGTCTGGGACTGGCAACGTCTCGACGTTGAACGGCACGGCGCCGTTCCTCAATTGCGGCGTCGCTGGTGGGACAGTCTGCGGCCAGACCTTCCCGCAGGGTATGATCGTAACCCTGACGGCCACACCATCGCCGTTGTCAAAGTTTGCAGGATGGACGTCAAACTGCACGGTAGCGACGGCCAATTCATGCACGATTTCGATGACGACCAACCAGACCGTCGGTGCCACCTTCACCCCATAACTTTGGGCTAAGTCGTCGGATCGAGCGCAGCCTGGACATCGGCTGCGCTTTTTCCTGCCACGCGGAGAGTTTTGCTGCGGCTCGTAGCACCGGTGAGCAGCGTGATCCGGGCGCGCGGGACGCGCAGTCGCTCGGCGAGGAACGCAATCAGAGCGTCGTTGGCTCGACCGTCGGTGGGCGGTGTGGTGATGGAAACTTTCAACGCGCCATCGTGGACGCCAGCAATGGCATTGCGCTTCGCTCCGGGATGCACGCGCACCGGCAGAATGCAGCCGTCCGCAGTGTCGCGAAGTGTGATGGGTAGGGTCATTCGTTCACGGGCACGGTTGGCGGGTATTGGCGTTTGCCAAACAGCGCAGTCCCGATGCGGATGCAGGTGCTGCCCTCTTCGATGGCGACAGCAAAGTCGTTGGACATGCCCATCGAAAGTTGGGTGAGCGTGGGGCAGGCGGCGAGCGACCCATCGCGCAGGCGGCGCAGTTCGCGGAAGTAGGGACGCGCGGGCTCCGGATCTTCGGACCACGGAGGCACCGTCATCAGGCCCGCGGGGAGGAGCGATTCGAGCGGCGCTAGTTCCGCGAGCAGCGCTGGAAGCTCGGCGGGCGAGATGCCGTGCTTGGACTCCTCGTGGCTGAGCTTCACCTCGATCAGGATCGGCAGCTTCTTGTTGAGCGCTCGCGCCGCGGAGTTGAGACGGGTCGCAATCTTGAGCGAGTCGACAGCGTCAATCGCGTCAAAAAGCTCGGCGGCGCGAGTCGTCTTGTTCGACTGGAGCGGGCCGATCAGGTGAAACCTGGCGCCCGTCAGGTAGGTCAGAGCGGGAGACTTCTCCTGCCACTCCTGAACACGATTTTCGCCGAAGAGCCGCAAACCCGCGGCGTAGCCCTCAAGTATCGCCTCGGCGGGATGCATCTTGCTGACCGCCATCAAGGCGACTTCGGACTCGGGCCGGTTGGCGCGCCGGCAGGCGTCGGCGATCTGTTCCTGGATGCGGGCGAGGTTTGCGGCGAGAGACACTGTAGAAGCATCTTATGGGTTTTCAGGAGGATTGTGGATGAGCGCACGCGTGTGGCCGGTGGTGTTGCTGATTGGATCGAATGTATTCATGACCTTTGCATGGTATGGGCACCTGAAGTTCAAAGGAGTCGCCCTGTGGAAGGTCATTATGGTGAGTTGGGGAATCGCGTTCTTCGAGTACTGCCTGCAGGTGCCGGCGAACCGGCTCGGCTCGCAAATGTACTCACCCGACCAACTGAAGGTGATTCAGGAGGTCATTACGCTGACTGTGTTTGGAGTGTTCTCCGTCTATTACTTCGGCGACAAGCTGCACTGGAACCACGCAGTCGCCTTCGGATGCCTGGTGGCCGGAGCCTTTTTCATGTTCCACAAGTTCTGACGGGACCGACGCTCTCTCCATTTGCGAATTCGCAATCGTCTCGACCATCTGTGGCCCATCCTCCGCCGACGGGCCCGGTGGCGGGTGGTTGGACCAGCGGAGTAAGATGCTGCGCGTGTGAGTTTGTGACAGGAGACCGAATGAAGATTGAGGCAAACGTGTGCGCGGTGGCGGTTGCGGTGATGTTGGCGGCCTCGGCGGTGCCGGCAATGGCGGCTGGTAAGGTGTGCGACGTGAAGAAATACGGTGCGAAGGGCGATGGCGCGAGCAAAGACACGGTCGCGATCCAGAAGGCGATCGACGAGTGCTCGGCGGGCAAGGGCGGCGGCACGGTGGTGCTGGAGGCGGGCACATATGTGAGCGCGCCGATCCTGCTGAAGAGCAACATGACGTTGGAGCTGAAGAAGGGCGCAACGCTGCTTGGCTCTCCGGACCACGAGGACTATCCAGAGATTCAGGAGTTCCGCGCGTTGGGACACCAGGCGCTGGTGAGCGCGGTGAACGCGGAGAACGTGGCCATCAAAGGCGAAGGCGTCATCGACGGGAACGGCGCGTCGTGGTGGCACATGTTTGGCCCGGGGTCAGGATCTGGCGGGCTCGGAGCGCCACGGACTGGAGCACCGGGGGCTGGAGCGCCAGGAGCTGGAGCGCCAGGAGCCGGAGGGCCGCGGCCAGCGGCACCGGAAGCAGGTGCGCTGGCGAGGCGAGCGGAGCGGCCGCGGCTGGTCGTGTTCGACCACTGCAAGCATGTGTCGCTGACCGGCGTTACGGTGCAGAACTCTCCTTTCTGGACGGTTGTGCCTTACGACTCGGACGACGTGGTGATCCGGAACGTCCGGATAACGGCGACTCTGCCCTCGCCGAATACGGACGCGATCGATCCATTCAGCTCAAGCAATGTGGTGATCGACCACGTATACGCGGACGTGGGCGATGACAATGTCGCGATCAAAAGCGGTCAGCCCAACTCGCAGGGCGGAGACGAGCCCAGCAAGAACATCACGATCACCGACTGCACGTTTGAGCACGGGCATGGTGTGTCGATCGGGAGCGAGATTGCCGGCGGAGTGCAGAACGTCCACGTGGAGCGGGTCAGCTTCAAAGGGACGGATCAGGCGATTCGGATCAAGGCGAATCGCGACCGCGGGAATGATGTGAGCAATATCTCCTTCAAGGACATCACCATGGATGGAGTGACGAAGGCATCGATTTCGATCAGTGAATACTATCCGCAGGTGATGCCTTCGGGGCCGGTCGCGGCTCAACCCGTCGGACCGCTGACTCCGCACTTTCACAACATTCGGATTGAGAATGTCAAAGGTGTCAACTCGGCGTGGGCTGGCGCGATTGTGGGCCTGCCGGAGTCGCATGTGGACGACATTGTGCTGAAGAACGTCAACATCCAGGCGACGAAAGGCTTGCAGATCGGGTATGCGGATGTGACGACCGACGGCCTGGTGGTCTCGACGACCGACGGCAGCCAGCCGGTCACGTTCGGGCCCGAGGGCAAGATCATCGAGGTGAAGAAGTAGAGCCTTAGCAAGAAGAAGCGCGGCCGATATCTGGCCGCGCTCTCCGTTTTCCTGAGTCCTGAGCTCTGGACTCTACTTCTTCGTCACCGTAGCTGTCGGCGCAACCTTGATTGCTTCGCCCGTATCCGGCTTCACCGTCACGTCGTCCATCGTCACCTTCGCGTAGGCGACCGCCAGTCCCGTCTTCCCTGCCAGGTGGACGTTCTTCAGCGTCATGTCCATCACCGGCGATTCGGGAAGCCCGACAATGTATCCCGCCGAGCCGCTGTTGGTCGCCGTGACATTCTCAATGGTGATGTTGTGAAACTTCGGAGTCAGCCGCCCCACCGGTTCTGCCGGCACCTCGCCTGCAGGCGCGGGGAATGGATAGTACTCGGTCACCAGGATCGCCGTCTTCACATCTTCCATGGTGATGTCTTTGTACGAAATATTCGAGACATCATTCCCGCGGTCGCGCGCTGACTTGATACGAATGCCCTGGTCGGTGCCCTTGAAGTGGATCCGCTCGGCATGGACGTTCTGAACGCCACCGGCGATCTCGCTGCCAATCGACAGCCCGTGGCCGTTCTCAAAGGTGCAATCGGTAATCTTGATGTTCTTGCTCGGGTTGTCCGGCCCGGGCGAGTTGATCTCCCCGCTCTTGATCGCGATATTGTCGTCGCCCACACTGGAGAACACATGGTCGATCACGATATCACTCGAGCTGAAGGGATCGATGGCATCGGTGTTGGGCGACGGCGGCGCAAGAATACGGATGTTGCGAAACACTAGGTCCTCGGCGTAGTAGGGCACGATCTGCCAGAACCCCGCGTTCTGCACCGTCACACCCTCCATCACGATGTGTTTCGAGTGGTCGAACACCACACCCATCGGCCGCGGATGATCGGTCCCCAGCACCCCGGAGTTTCTCACGCCGCGTACGTAGTCCCACCAGATGTGGCCGTTGCCATCGATCGTGCCCTCGCCATTGATCGTGATGTTCTCGGCGTTCAGCGAGCTCACCAGCGGCTGCACCGTAGGATGCCGCGCAAACAGACCCTTGGGAAAGTCCGCCATGTCCGGCGAACCGAGCAGCGTCGCATCCTTCGCGAGATGCAGCGTCATGTTGCTCTTCAACAGGATCGGCGCAATCACAAATGTTCCGGCAGGCACCTCGACCGTTCCGCCGCCTTTGCCCTCGGTACAGGCGTCAATCGCCTTCTGCACGGCAACCGTGTCCTTGGTGGTGCCATCGCCCTTGGCGCCGTACTTCTTTACGTCGCATACCTTGCCTGCGGCCATCGCCGATACAGCCGGTATGCCTGCCAACACCACCGCACTCACCGCTACCAACAACCGCACTCTGCCCGTCATCCTCATCACATCTCCTCGCGCCAAAACGCACTCGGAGCATCTTACCCCGATGGTCCTACCACCCGCCACACCCTTGGTGGATTTAGTCGAGAGGAGCGCAGAGACGTTGCGTTGACCAAAGAGAAGGGCCGACAGAATCGTCGGCCCTTCTCTTTGCATCCACATCCCGCAAGCGCAGCTATTCCTTCTTAAATCCGTTCGTATATCCCTTGACGAACGACTCGCGGAACTGCAGCTTGAATTGATCCTTGTCCATGCCCTTGGGGATCTTCGCGTGCTCATATGCATCGGATTCCGTCGGTTTGAACTTCTTGCCACGGGCAGCGTCTGCCTGACCCTGGCTGAAGCCGGCAGCATATCCCTGCCTGGCCACCATATTCGGTGTCCCGTTCTCCGGATACGCCAAGTCGTAGCCGCGCGGCGCCTGCCAGCCTGAGGAATCGTGCGACTGCGTTTCTGTCGTCGTAGTAGTCGTCTGGTCCTTTGTGGTGGTGCTGTTGTCCTGTGCTTGCACCGTTAGGGTGCTGCCTAGCGATAGCGCACACGCGAACGCCAAGCCTGCAAAACCTACGCTTCGATGAATCATGTCAGTCTCCTTGCAAGCAGCGCGAACGCGCAGCCTACTTCAAGTGTGAGTGCCTATCCATCCGGCGGGTTGTCCGCCGGGTGCAACTTCAATTGCGATTACACTTTATTGCAGAGGGAAAGAATGACGATTCTTCAAAGGGTTGCCAGCGGTTTGCTGGTATTTGCGGCGACGGGGACAGCAACGGCACAGGTATCGCCGGCGCAGGAGATTGGGCTGAGCGTGGATTTGACGGATGCGCCGCGGAAGATGATCCATGCGACGGAGACGATGCCGGTGACTCCGGGGCCGCTGACGCTGGTGTATCCGAAGTGGATTCCCGGCGAGCATGGACCGACCGGGCCGATCGACGACATGGCGGGGTTCATCATAGCAGCGCGCGGAGCAAACGGCCAGGCGTGTGGGACGGGTGGCGACGGCAGGGTGAAGTGGGAGCGGGACAAGGTCGATATGTACACGTTCCACCTGACCGTGCCGGAGGGCTGCACGACGCTCGAGGTCAAGGTGGACTTTCTAGCGACGGCGGCGCCGACCGGGTTTTCGGCGGGTGCTTCGTCCAATGAAAACCTGGCCATGCTGAGTTGGAACACCGTAGTGGTCTACCTGCAGGGCGTGAATGCGGCGGACGTCCGGGTGAAGCCGTCAGTGACCATGCCGAGTGCCTGGCAGTATGGGACGGCACTGCGTCGCGGCGACGTGCGGAGCGTGGGGTCGACTAATGTGGTGAGCTTCGATCCGGTGAGCCTGGAGACGCTGGTGGATTCGCCAGTGCTGGCGGGCAAATACTTCAAGGAGATTGCGCTGGCGCCGGAGGTAACGCCCAAGCATTTTCTGGACATGGCGGCGGACGGGCCGGAGGATCTTGCACTGTCGCCCGAGCATGTAGCGGAGTTCAGCCGGCTGGTGCGCGAGGCGGGCGCGCTCTACCAGAGCAGGCACTACGGCGAATATCACTTCCTGGTAACGCTGAGCGACTCGGTTGCGCACTTCGGGCTGGAGCATCATCAGTCGAGCGATGACCGGGTGGCGGCGAAGGCCTTCGTCGAGGACGACCGGTTCTTGCTGTCGGGAAGCCTTTTGCCGCATGAGTTCACGCATAGCTGGAATGGCAAGTACAGGCGGCCGGCGGGCCTCGCGACGAGCAACTACCAGAAGCCGATGGAGGGCGATCTGCTGTGGGTGTACGAGGGGCTGACGCAGTATTTCGGCGAAGTGCTGGCGGTGCGCTCGGGCATCTGGACGCCGGAGCAGTATCGCGACATTCTGGCGGAGAAGGCGGCATCGCTGGACAACTGGCCGGGGCGCACGTGGCGCGACCTGCAGGATACGGCAACCATGGCGCAGGTGCTATACGAAGCGGGCGGAGGCTGGGACAACTGGCGCCGCAAGGTCGATTTTTATGATGAGAGCGCGTTGATGTGGCTCGATGTGGACACCAACATCCGCAAGATGTCCGGCGGGAAAAAGAGTCTGAACGACTTTGCCGCGGCATTCGAGGGATTGGGTGGAAACACGGCGCCGAAAGTGGTGCCGTACACGTTTGAAGATGTCGTGGCTGCGCTGAATGCGGTGGTTCCAAACGACTGGGCCAGCTTCCTGCGGCAGCGGCTGGATACAAACCAGACGCACGCTCCGCTGGGCGGGATCGAGAACGGTGGGTACAAGCTGACATATGGTCCGCGACCAAACTCGTGGACCGACAAGGAGGACGCGCAGAGTGACACCGTGGACTTCTGGTACTCGCTCGGACTCCACGTGAGGGCATCGGGCACACTCGAGGACGTGTTGCAGGGCGGTCCGGCCGATAAGGCTGGACTAGGACCGGGCATGCGGCTGGTCGCGGTGAATGGGCGAGGCTTTACGCCAGCGCTGCTGCGGGCAGCGGTGAACGACGCGGAAGGGGCCGACGGGCCACCGGTCGAGTTGATCGTCGAGAATTCCGGGTATTACAAGTTGCTGAAGGTGGACTATCACGGGGGCGAGCGCTATCCGGTGCTGGAGCGCGTGACGGGTACTCCGGACACGCTGGATGACATTCTGCGGCCTTTGGCGAAGCAGTCAAAGTGAAGTTGCCGAGTTAGTCCGCTTCCAGTTGTGATGCGTCGTCAGCGGGCATCACCGGGACTCGCCTCGAACTCTGCAAACCGGCGCTCCAATTCCCACTGCTGGGCCGCCTTCTCGCTCGACTTCAACAACGCAGCGCAATCCTCCGATGGCGGCGATGCACCCCGCATCTGTCCCGCGCATGCTGACTTCATCCGCGTGAACACGTCAGGCTTCTCCCACAGGCTCTCCCCGGGCAGGAAGCTGTGTTCGATCGAGGTGCGCGCCATCTCCTTCAGATCGAGATAGCCGAGGCCGTACTCCATTGCTGCGCGCACATACTCGTGGGTCAGGTTGATGCGCGAGACACCTTCATCGTCGGTTGAGAGCGCCACCGGCACATGCGCCTCGCGGTATGCGGTAAGCGGATGATCGTGGCCCTTGATGCCGAGGATGACGTCGTTGGAGGTGAGGTTGATCTCCACCATGATGTGCTTATCAGCCATCTCCTTCAGCAGCGGCTTCTCATGCATTTCCACCGGAACGTCGGAGTGGTTCTGCTCGTAGAGCACGTCGACACCGTGGCCAATTCGGGAGGCGTGCCCAAGCTCAATCGCCTCGCGGATGTGGAACTTGAGGCCCTCGGGCGGGACCATGCCAGGGGCGAGTTCGCCGGCGTGCAGCGAAATCTTTACGTTGGGGTAGACCGAGTGCAGATAGTCGAGCATCTGCATCTGCAGATGGTAGTCGGCCATGGCGCGGCGGTCGTCCTCAGGCTGAACGAAGTTGATTCCGACTACATCCGGGTCCGCGGACGCAACCTCGAAGCCGAGCAGCGTCTGCGCGAAGACCTGCTGCGGCGGGAAGGCGCGCAGCACTTGATAGATAAAGCGGATCTTTACGCTGCAGCCGGCGGTGACCTGCTCCATCTCCGTAATCTGGCCGTGGCTCGGTGATTCGTCGGATCGCTGGTGATCTGCATCGTTGTACTGGTCGTAGATGTCGCAGGACTCGATTTTTCTGCGGGCGGCTTCGGCATCGGCGAGGGACTTTCTGTCGGTAGCGATCTCATCGCGAAGGCCAGCTTGGAGGAGTTGGTCGCGGAGGCTCGCTAGTTGCGTGCTCGAGATGGACTCCTCAGCGCCTTTGGGCCAGCCCATCTTGTAGCCGAGAGTCGCGGCATTCGAGAAGGGCGGAGTCTGCATGATCTCGAGATACTGCTCGTTCTGCGCGGCGGCGCGGGCTGCGACCTGGTCGAGCCACTCGCCACCGTAGTCCTTGAGGCCGCCGAAGCGATTGAACGTCGCAAAGAACTGGTCGTGTCCGGTGACGCCGGGAGTGGGCACGAAGCCGCGCATGGAAAAGCTGTCTACGAGTGCATCGTAGAGCTGCTGACCTGTGATCCCTTTTGCCTTGTCGACTATGGCGGGACCCTGCAGGACTGCTGAGGCGGGCAGGTCACCATTGGCGCAGCCGGCATTGGCAGGCTGCGTGAATTTCAATGCGGCCGGGTCAATGCAAAGCCCCTGCTTGACTGCCTCAGCCAGAAACGTCTCCGCATACACGGCACCGGAGAGATGCATGTGCAGGTCAGCTCCTTTGGGCATCTTTTCGAGAAATGCCTGGAGCGCGAGTGCATTCGCTTTGCTGGCCTTCGCCGCCTCGAACGCTCGCAAGGCACGCGCCTCGCCAGATGTTGCGGCAGCCGGTGCGTGAGTGCGAGGTGCAGCTGCACTTTGCGCGATGGCAGCGGGTTGGCTCGCGAGGGCGGCCGCCAGGAGGCAGGCCGTAAGGCTTGCGACAGCAAGCGAGGATGGCAACCGCGCGACGGGGTAAACCATTGATGTCATGCTGGCTCCTCAACTTTGCGAAGTAAGATTGATAACCAGCATAGCGCGAGCCTGATGCGTGACGGACGGTTTTCTGCGACCGGTTTGGCGGGATCACGCAGGGTTGCTATACTTGAGTGGACGCTTGGACCAGTGGTTCTGCCGCTGGATCGCTGATCGGGATGTATCGTAGCCCGAATGGCGGTTGCCATGATTCCTCGCGGTCGCGCTCGGGCTACACTTGGCTGTCCCGAACCAGGCGTTTCATGCCAAGGCCAGATAGCTCAGTGGTAGAGCGCGGCCCTGAAAAGGCCGGCGTCGGCGGTTCGATCCCGTCTCTGGCCACCATCCTTTCAAAGACTTACAGACCCGTCAGTCCGCGTTTTCATTCCAATTCATTCCAATTGGCACGAAGAGATTCGCCCCGAATGAAGGCGCGGACGGACAGTTATCTGCTTTTCTTCGGTTGTTGTATGTAGTGCTGTTTAAGGAACTGCCCCGGTCAGATCAGCGACTCCCCAGGATCGATCTTGTCGCCATACTTGTTGCTCCGTACTTTGAGCGTTTGGGGACCAACACCTGAATCCCATCCGTCGCGTACAGCCCAATAAAGCTGGTGCGCCAGACGGTCAAATAAACCCAGGAAGGTCATCCTCACCTGCTCGTCCACCCCAATTTCGATGGACAACCCACCCTTCTCCAGTGGTATCGGATATCTGCCCCAATAGGGAATCGCCGCTGCCGCACTCTCGCAAAACTTCTGTTCTTGATCCGACAGGGTTAGCCCAGGGATTTTGGCTGCGAGTGATTGAAGGTTGTGAGATTTCAGGTCTCTGCTGAGATTCCCCGTGTTCACCCGAGTTGGATCTAGTGCAACCAGTATCCCTTTTATGGCGTTCTCCAGTGCGAAACCGGCGAGGAGCGTATATGTCCTGGAGATACTCGACACCCTGAAAGCGCTTTCCGGAACAAACTGCGCATCCAGCATAGTGGCGACCCGTAAGCAGTCGCTGCTATGGCTCCAAAGCAGCTCCGCAGCATCGCGAAGCTCTTCGGCGTATTCGAGCCAAGAGGCAGGGGAAGCATCTCGAACGAAAAGCTGGAGGCTGTCAGACTCCGAAGAAGGATGCGGTGAGGAGCCGACTTCAGCTTTGTTAGGCACGTTAAGTGGAAGTATAGAGCACCAAATCAACTGAGTTGTGCACGCGAACGCCGGTGGCTTGCAATGGTTTTTCCAGCGAAAAACCACACGAATCCTTTTGCTAAGCGATTAAAGGATTTGGATTGCGCTGATACGCGTTGCCTGGAGCTACTCCCCTAAACTGCGCCCGCGATGTCCCTGAGTGCCACGCACCGACCGCGTCCTGACCGAGTTCCTATTCCTTGGTCTTGAGCAGGCTCTCATTCTTTTTGATGAACTCTTCGATCTCCC
>OCZT010006886.1_pt1 | contig 11190 bp, 7 predicted proteins | sample 1539031 | NCBI WGS metagenome assembly OCZT01 (sample SAMEA3539308, study PRJEB22396) | soil metagenome | biome: tundra; feature: field; material: soil | place: USA | collected 2010-05 | depth 0.15 m
TCTGGTGCGACGTAGAGCATATCGAGTTCACCACGCAGCAACTGGCCCTGCACCTCGCGTGCCGTGTCAGCTGTCAGGCTGGAATTCAGATAGGCCGCCTTCACGCCTAGCTGGCGCAGTGCATCGACCTGATCTTGCATCAGTGCGATCAGGGGCGAGACCACGATACAGACACCGGGTCTTAACAGTGCAGGGATTTGATAGCACAACGATTTGCCACCCCCGGTCGGCATCAACACCAGCGCGTCGCCACCGCTGGCTATTTGTTCGACGATGGCCTGTTGCTCGCCGCGAAAGGTGGCGTAGCCGAAAACGTCATGGAGAATTTTTTGTGCGGGTGAAGTCATGGATACTCTAAAATGCGTGGTTCTGTTGGCAGACTGCACAACGTTAAAAATGATAACATTCAAAGCTGCATTTAGCTCTGAAGAAGGAAAGATATTGAAGCATTCATCGAAAAATATGGTCGAGATCAGCAACCTGCATTTTGCCTATGGCAAAAAAAAGGTACTCAAGGGCATCAATCTCACTATCCCGCGCGGCAAAGTGGTGGCCATACTCGGGGTCAGCGGATGCGGCAAGAGCACGTTGTTGCATCATTTTGGCGGGCAGCTTAAACCATCGAGCGGCAGTGTCAAAGTGCTGGGACGTGTAATTCACAAGCTGGACAGCGATGAACTGTACGCGATGCGCCGCGAGATGGGCATGATGTTTCAGGTGAGCGGCCTGTTCACCGATTTGACGGTGTACGACAATCTGGCATTTCCGATGCGTGAGCATACCGACCTGTCTGAAGAGATGATACATGATCTGGTTCTGATGAAGCTGCAGGCCGTCGGTTTGCGCGGTGCACATGGCCTGATGCCCAAAGATCTGTCGGGTGGCATGGAGCGCCGTGTGGCGCTGGCAAGGGCGATCGCACTCGATCCCGCACTGATCATCTACGACGAGCCATTCGCCGGTCTTGACCCGATCTCGCTGAATATTATCGCCAATCTGATCCGGCGGTTGAACGATGCGCTTGGTGTTACATCGGTGGTGGTCACGTACGACATGTCTGAATCACTGAAGATTGCCGACTATGTGTATTTCATTCATGACGGTGTAGTCGTGGCGGAAGGGGATGCGGCCGAAATGCTTGCGTCGAAAGATCCGTTCGTCCATCAGTTCATCCATGCAGAACCGGATGGCCCGGTCGCTTTCCAGTATCCGGGCAGGCCTTATGCGGAAGACCTGAAAAAACAAACGTAATCGATTGATTTTAATAAAAAATATTGCTAATTCCTGCCCCCGACACCACCATTCGAGGGCAGGCTGTAGCGGGAATGAGCCTGTTTTCGCTTGCAGCGGTTAGTCAGCGCTGTTGGTGGTAATACTCGATCATGCTTCGGGTTGAGATGTCATGCGGTGATTTAACCGACTCATCGAGCAATTCCGGCAGGATTCTGCTTGCCAATTGTTTGCCCAGTTCCACGCCCCATTGGTCGAACGAGTTGATATTCCAGACGATGCCCTGCACGAACACTTTGTGTTCATAGAGTGCAATCAACATGCCCAGCGTATGCGGGTCGAGGCGGTCGAACAGCAGGGTGTTGGTAGGTTTGTTGCCCGGGAAGACTTTATGCGGCAGCAAGGCTTCCAGTTCATTTTCCGGCAGTCCCTGTGCCAGCAGTTCCGCGCGCGCTTCATCTGAGGTCTTGCCTACCAGCAGCGCTTCAGTTTGCGCAAAACAGTTGGCAAGCAGGATGGCGTGATGACAACCTATGGGATTCTGGCTGTGAATTGGCGCGAGAAAATCAGCCGGAATCATCCTGGTGCCCTGGTGTATCAGTTGGTAGAAGGCATGCTGGCCGTTGGTGCCCGCTTCGCCCCATACTGCCATGCCGGTATCGTAATCGACCGGGTTGCCATCGCGATCCACACCCTTGCCGTTACTCTCCATATCCAGTTGTTGCAGATAGGCGGGAAAGCGATGCAGATATTGGTCGTAGGGCAGCACGGCATTGGAACTGGCGCCAAAAAAGTTGCCATACCAGATGCCAAGCATGCCCATCAGTACCGGAATATTCTGATCCAGAGGGGTCGTGCGGAAATGTTCATCCATCGCGTGTGCGCCACAGAGCAATTCCTCAAATTTATCCATGCCGACAAACAGCGCGATGGGCAGGCCGATGGCCGACCACAGCGAATAACGCCCGCCGACCCAATCCCAGAACTCGAACACATTATCCGGATTGATGCCGAATGCGGCTGTCGCTTTAAGGTTGGTCGAAACGGCGGCAAAGTGTTTCGCCACGGCTGCATCAGAGCCCAGATGCTCAACCAGCCAGGCACGCGCCGAACCTGCATTGGTCAGCGTTTCCTGAGTGATGAAGGTCTTCGAACTGACGATGAACAGCGTGGTTTCCGCATTCAGCTTTTTCAGTGTTTCGGTGAGTTGTGATGCATCCACGTTGGAAACAAAATGGGCGCGCAGATCAGCCGTAGCGTAAGGCCTGAGTGCTTCACATACCATCAGCGGGCCAAGGTCGGAGCCGCCTATACCGATATTGACGATGTCGGTGATGGCGCGGCCGGTATGCCCGACATGCTGACCGCTACGCACGCTATCTGCAAATTTCCGCATCAAGCCCAATACCCGTCGAATATCGGGCATGACGTCAAGGCCGTCGACGAAGACCGGCAGGTTTGAACGGTTGCGCAGCGCGGTGTGCAGCACGGCGCGTTGTTCGGTAGTATTGATCTTGTCGCCAATGAACATGCGCTCGATATAGGCGGGAAGATCGGCCTGTTCGGCCAGATTGATGAGCAGTTGCCTGGTCTCTTCGGTGATACGGTTCTTTGAATAATCAAACAACAGGGAGCCTGATTTTACCGAGAACTTGTTGAAACGCGCCGGATCGTCCTGAAACATCTGACGCATGTGGCGCGATTCAATCGTGGTGTAATGCGCACTCAGCGCTTGCCATGCAGTGGATAGTGTAAGTTTTGACATGCTAATTATCTCAGATCAATTTCAACGAAATCCCCTCCCGCTATGGGAAGGGGATGCGCGCTTTACGCTTCCGGTACCAGAATCACACCGGCCAATGGCGGCAGAGAAATTTCGGCAGAGTAGGGCAAGCCCATCCAGGGAATAGCCTCCGCCTGTATCAAGCCCGCATTACCGAGGTTGCTTCCTGCGTAATAGGTTGAATCGCTGTTCATTACTTCGCGATATTTGGCCTGTGTTGGCAGGCCGATGCGGTAATGCTGGCGTGGCAAAGGTGTAAGGTTCAGGGAAATGACAGCGCTGGATCCGTTGCGTGCACGACGCTGGTAGGACAATACCGATTTTTCCGCATCGTTGCAGTCGATCCAGGAAAAACCATCCGACTGAAAATCCAGTTCATGCAGGGCGGGTAGCGTGCGATAGAGTTCGTTAAGGTCATGCGTCAGGTTTTGCATGCCGCGATGGAATTCCTCACCCAACTGCCACCATTCCAGTTCCCACTTCGATTGCCACTCGCGTCCTTGCGCAATTTCATTGCCCATGAAGTTGAGTTTCTTGCCCGGGCTGGTCATCTGATAGGTCAGCAACAAGCGCAGGTTGGCAAATTTCTGCCAGGCGTCTCCTGGCATTTTTGACAGCAGCGAACCCTTGCCATGCACGACTTCGTCATGCGAGAACGGCATCACGAAGTTTTCGCTGTAGGCATAAATCTGGCCGAAGGTCAGTTGATTGTGATGGTAGCGGCGGTGTACCGGCTCGTGATGAAAATAGCTGAGCGTGTCATTCATCCAGCCCATGTTCCACTTCATCGAGAAGCCAAGTCCTCCCAGGTAGACGGGGCGCGATACGCCCGGCCACGCGGTGGATTCTTCCGCCATGGTCAGCGCACCCGGAAATTCATCGTGCACCATGATGTTCATCTCGCGCAGAAATTCCACTGCCTCCAGGTTTTCACGGCCACCGTATTTATTGGGTATCCATTCGCCCGCCTTGCGCGAGTAATCCAGATACAACATGGACGCGACCGCATCCACGCGCAGCCCGTCGAAATGGAACTCGGAAAGCCAGAAATGCGCACTGGATAGCAGGAAAGATTTAATTTCATTGCGACCGAAATTGAAAATATGCGTGCCCCAGTCCTGATGAAAGCCCAGACGTGGATCTTCATGTTCAAACAAGGCCGTGCCGTCAAAACGCGCCAATGCCCAGCTATCCTGTGGCAAGTGCGCGGGTACCCAGTCGAGAATGACGCCGATATCAGCCTGGTGGCAGGTGTCGATCAGATGACGCAATTCGTCGGGTGAGCCAAAACGGCTGGTCGGGGCAAAATAGCCGGTGCACTGATAGCCCCAGGATTCATCCAGCGGATGCTCGGTAACCGGCATAAATTCAATATGCGTGTAACCCATGCTCTTGACGTAAGGCACCAGATCCGTGGCCAATTCGCTGTAACTGTAGAAGCGACCATCCGGGTGGCGTTTCCATGAGCCGGGATGAACCTCATAGATATTGACTGCGCCATGCAGCCAGTCCCACTGGCCGCGTTTCTGCATCCAGGCATCATCCTGCCAGTTGTGCTGGTGAGCGGGTGCTGCAAGTGCTGCGGTGCCGGGGCGCAATTCGTAGCCTTGCGCATAGGGGTCGGTCTTGGTCAGTATATGACCTGTGTCACGGTTGCGGATTTCATAGCGATACAAGGCATGTTGATGAATTTCGGGAATGAAGATTTCCCACACGCCGCTCGAACCATGCAAACGCATCGGATACAGGCGACCATCCCAGTTGTTGAATTCGCCTACCACGCTGACGCGTTCGGCATTGGGTGCCCAGACGGCAAAACGCACACCCGAAACGCCGTTGATTTCCACGACATGTGAACCGAGCATGTGGTAGCCCTGGTGAAGGCGGCCTTCGCCAAACAGATGCAAATCTTGTTCAGAAATGGTTGCAGGAAACTGGTAAGGGTCGAATATGTCGCGTGATGCGATGCCTTCATAGACTCGCAGGCGGTAGGGTTGCCGGGGTTCGATGCTGCCGCGCCATTCGAACAGGCCGTCAGGATGAATTTGTTTGAATGGTTCACTGTTGTATTGCAGGACGACTTGAGTGGACTGAGGCTCATAAAAGCGAATAACCCACTCTGCGCCATCGCGATGCAGGCCGAGTAAAGCGAACGGATCATGGAGCCTGGCTTGCAACAAAGATTCAATTAGCATATTCACCATATTTCCTCATTAGTTCTTGTGTCGTGCAGTAATTGTAAACGATAATGACTGCGACAATTTAGGTAAATATGACTAAGGAGGAGGGGCAGATGAGTGTTGAGTTGGGTTATCTAAAAAAGAAATACCATGTAGCTGCTGGCGATCCTGAACCACGTTTTATTAGTCGTCTGACCAAGAATACTTATGCGATGGTGCTGGCCGGAGGCCGTGGCAGTCGTCTGCATGAGTTGACCAGTTGGCGTGCCAAGCCCGCAGTCCCGTTCGGCGGCAAGTTTCGCATCATCGATTTTGTCCTGTCAAACTGCGTAAATTCCGGTATTCGCCGCATCGGTGTGGCGACGCAATATAAATCGCATAGTCTGATCCAGCACATCCAGCGCGGCTGGTCTTTCCTGAACGGGCAATTTGGCGAGTATCTCGACTTGTTGCCAGCTCAACAACGCATCAGCGAAGATCAATGGTATCAAGGTACGGCCGACGCAGTATTTCAAAATCTGGATATTATTCGTTCATCGAAGTGCGAATTTATCGTGATACTGGCGGGCGACCATATCTATAAAATGGACTACGGCAAGCTGTTGGCCTTCCATGTGGAAAAAAAGGCCGATATGACTGTGGCTTGTCTTGAGGTGCCGATCGCCGAAGCCTACGCCTTTGGTGTGATGGGTATCGATGAAGGTTCCCGTGTAGTCGAATTTGTCGAGAAGCCGGCTAACCCGCCTTCAATACCCGGTAAACCTGAAAAATCACTGGCCAGCATGGGTATCTATGTGTTCAATACTCAGTTCCTGATTGAACAGCTGATACGCGACGCCGATAGCCCACAGTCCAGCCATGATTTCGGCAAGGATCTGATACCGCACATGGTTGAAAAATATCGCGTGTTTGCACAAAGCTTTGAACAAAGTTGCGTCGGTATGGGTGAAGACAAGCTGCCGTATTGGCGCGATGTAGGAACCATTGATTCCTACTGGGAAGCCAGCATGGAAATGACCAAGGTGATTCCGGATCTGAATATGTATGATCAGGAATGGCCGATCTGGACGTATCAGGAACAATTGCCACCGGCAAAATTTGTTTTCGATGAGCCTGACCGTCGTGGTATTGCGGTAGATTCTCTGGTTTCCGGCGGTTGCATTGTCAGCGGTTCGACCGTAAAGCGTTCGCTGCTGTTTTCAGATGTGCGCGTAAACAGTTATTCATATATTGAAGATTCAGTGCTGTTGCCTAATGTGGACATCGGCCGTCATGTCATCCTGAAACGTGTCATTGTGGATAAAAACTGCAAGATTCCTGATGGACTGGAAGTCGGCGTCAATATAGAAGAAGACCGCAAGCGTTTTCGTGTCAGCGAGAATGGAATTACGCTCATCACACCCGAGATGCTCGGGCAGATCGTTCGCAGTATCCGTTAGATTGAACAAGGCTCTGTCGAAGTCAGTTGTTGGTGATTTTGCAAGCTGTCGTTGATTCTATAAGAAACGATCTATATGGCACTTGTTGCAACCACTGGTTTTAACGGGTGATTTAAAGTTACATGTTGAATTCAACACATAATTGCGACAGAGCCTTAAACAAACCATACCCCGTCGCTAAACGGCGGGGTTTCCTGCCATGAAAAACCCCGTCGATTTAGTATTTCTCTGGCATATGCATCAGCCAGATTATCGCGATTATGCCAGCGGCGATTTCGTATTGCCGTGGGTCTATTTGCACGCCATAAAAGACTACACTGACATGGCCTATCATCTTGAGCGACATCCCAAGGTGCATGCTGTGTTGAACTTCGTGCCTGTCTTGCTTGACCAGCTGGAGGATTACGCCGATCAGTTTGCCACTGGTAATTTGCGCGACCCCTTATTGCGCCTGCTGGTACATAACGGTTCTGGCGAGCTATCTGTGGCAGAACGGCAGTTGGCGCTAGACGCATGTTATCGCAGCAGTCACACAAAAATGATTGCGCCTTATCCGACCTATAAACGTCTTTGGGATTTATATCAGCTGTTACAGGCTGAGGGAGAGACGGCCCTGTCCTATTTGTCCGGACAGTATATCGACGACTTGCTGGTCTGGTATCACCTGGCCTGGTGCGGTGAAAGCGTACGCCGTGAGAACGAGTTGGTGGCGCGTTTAATGACTAAAGCCGAGGGCTTCAGTTATGCAGACCGTAAACAGCTGTTTGATCTTATCGGTGAATTGACCAGCGATATTATTCCGCGCTACCGTAAATTGTCCGAATCCGGTCAAATTGAAATATCTGCTACGCCACACTACCATCCGTTAGCACCGCTGTTGATCGATTTTAACAGTGCCAAGGAAGCGATGCCGGATGCACCGATGCCCAAGTCGCCGCATTACCCGAAGGGGCGGTTGCGCGTAAAGCGCCATATCCAGTTGGCAAAACAGAGTCATAAAGCCCGCTTTGGTTGCGAGCCGAAAGGAATGTGGCCGGCTGAAGGTTCAATCTCTGTGGAAACCCTGGAAGTGTTTGCCGAGGAAGGTTGCGGATGGGCTGCCAGCGGTGAGGGTGTACTGGTCAACAGCTTGCGCCGTTCTCATCAGACCGTCCCTGAGCGCAGCCAGTATTTATACCGTCCCTATACGCTGGAAAAAGGTGCTGACGGTTTACAGTGCTTTTTCCGCGATGATTATCTGTCCGATTTGATTGGTTTTGAATATTCGCGCTGGCACGGCAAAGATGCGGCAACTCATTTCATTGACCAACTTGATAGCATAGCCCGCCATGCACCAGAAGGCGAAACGCCTTTGGTAAGTGTGATTCTGGATGGTGAGAATGCCTGGGAATATTATCCCTACAACGGCTTCTATTTTCTTGATGAGTTATATACCCAGCTTGAAGCGCACACCAAGGTTCACACCAGCACTTACTCCGAGTTCCTTAAGCTTAGCACCTTGCGCACTGACAGCGCACGCCCTGGCAGTTTACCGACTATCGTTGCCGGCAGTTGGGTCTATGGCAATTTCTCGACCTGGATAGGTTGTGAAGACAAGAATCGTGCCTGGGACTTGCTATGTACCGCCAAGCAAAGTTTCGATATGGTCATGTCCAGCGGACGTCTGAGTGTGCCTGAGCAGGAGGCAGCCGATAAACAGCTTTGTTCTTGTGAAAGCTCCGACTGGTTCTGGTGGTTTGGTGACTATAATCCATCCAACTCGGTTGCCAGCTTTGACCGTCTGTACCGGCACAATTTAACCGAACTTTATCGTTTGCTGAAATTAACTGCACCACTAAGCCTGGCTGAGCCGGTCAGTCGGGGGTGTTTGGTTGAGACTGACGTGGACGGTGCAATGCGCCGTGCTACTGAATAAAAATGTTAAAAACTGTCCATTAAAATCACGAAATATAAAAATTAACTAAATAAATCAATATGTTGATATTATTTTCGGCGGGTCAGCCAACGAGAAAATTCAAAAAAAGATCTAGTTGTTTTTTTCGCGCCTTTTCGTGTTTTTGCGAGTTATTGGCTAAAGCCAATGTCCCTGCAAGAACCATTTCGTGAACAAAAATTGTTTTGGGTTAAATCAGACTGCGTAGTTAATATAATCAAGTACTTATGATAAATAATCGTACCAGCGGTATCTTGCTGCACCCAACTTCATTGCCAGGCCCATTCGGTGCGGGCGACCTGGGCGCGAATGCTTATCTGTTTGTGGACTGGCTGGTTGATGCAGGGCAAACCTGGTGGCAGGTTTTGCCATTAGGTGAAATTGGTCCAGGTAATTCACCCTATATGAGCCCGTCCGCTTTCGCGGGCAATGTGCTGATGATCGATCTCTACGAACTGGCGCATCAAGGCTGGCTGGAGGAGGCTGACCTGATACCCCACCCGGCGTTCCGCCATGATCGAGTGGATTTTGCATTGCAAGGCCCGTTCAGATTAGAGCGCTTACGCCGTGCGGCCAGGCATTTCTTTGCATCCGACAACGAAGCCATGCACAGCGCCTTTTCCGAGTTTTGTCTGATTGAATGCGAATGGCTTGATGATTATGCCCGCTTCCTGACGATCGCGGAGCAACAAGACGGGCTCAACTGGAATCTGTGGCCAGCGGCGCTTGCCAGCCGTGAATCGCAAGCCTTGAGTATCCTGGACGCGGTATGTCTGGTTAAAATAAATTTCTGGAAATTCTGCCAATGGTGTTTTTCTCGCCAATGGATGCAATTGAAAACTTATGCCAATGAACGCGGGGTTCGGTTGATTGGAGACGTGCCGATATTCGTAGCCTATCAAAGTGCCGATGTATGGGCGCATCCGGAGCTTTTTGAGCTGGATGAAGCCGGTTTCCCGGCCGTCGTTGCGGGTGTGCCACCCGACTATTTCAGCGAAACCGGGCAGCTATGGGGCAATCCACTTTACCGCTGGGACACTCATGAAAGCACGGATTATACCTGGTGGAAAAGGCGTTTGCAGTATGCAATATGCAGTTTTGATCAGGTGCGCATCGATCATTTTCGTGGCTTTGTCGATTATTGGGAAGTCCCTGCAAGTGAGTCGACGGCAATCAATGGCAGATGGATGCCCGGGCCTGGTGCCAAACTTTTTGAAGCATTTGAAAAAGCGTTTACTGATTTGCCCATTATCGCCGAAGATCTGGGTGTGATTACCCAGGAGGTGGCCGAACTTCGGGATCGGTTTGCTCTGCCGGGGATGCGCATCCTGCAATTTGCTTTTGCCGAAGATGCTACCAATCTTTTCCTGCCGCACAACTATATAGCCAACACGATTGCCTATACCGGCACGCACGACAATGACACGTTGATAGGTTGGTGGAATACGGCCACTGACAACGAAAAGAATTTTGCCAGTCAGTACTTCGGCAGCGAGGTGGTTGACGTTCCCTGGGATATGATTAGCGCGCTTTCAGGTTCAGTGGCCAACACCGTCATATTCCCTCTGCAAGATGTGCTCTGTCTGTCAGGTGAGCATCGCATGAACTATCCGGGACGTCCTGATGGTAATTGGGAGTGGCGTTTTTCATGGGAACAGGTGCAGCCCTGGAATACCATAAAATTGGCAAAAATCACCGCTTCGAATGGCCGCAGCCGGTTATGTCCGGTATGTCCGTAAGTCTGTGATCCTGAGTAACTGCTGAGTAACTGGCCTGCTTGATATGTTGCGCCAGCCCTCTTGGCAGGCTGGCGCACCGAAGCTTTACTTCTTTGCGCCGTTTACGGTCGCCTTCAGCGTAGCACCAGGTTTGAAAGCCGGAACCTTGGAGGCTGCGATTTTCAGTTCTGCCCCTGTCTTTGGATTGCGGCCGGTGCGTGCAGCGCGTTCGCGCACTTCAAATGTGCCGAAACCCACCAGAGCGATGCTGTCGCCTTGGGCCAGAGTTTCACCAATGACTTCAATCAGCGCGGCAATATTCTGTTCCGCGACAATTTTTGTGCTTCCGGTTTTGTTGGCCAAAGCATCAATAAGTTCTTTTCTGTTCATGTGTATCTCTCCGTGAATAGCTTCGTGAATAAATGACTGCGCGGTACTGCGGGCAAAGTCTAACACTCAACTGCCGCAAACTGAACACCTAGGCGCGATTCTGTTGAATATTTTCTATGCCTGGCGGTAAAGTACGCTATTACGGCATTTAAAGCCATGCAGAAAATCATAATTACCGTTGAATGGCTGGCTATTTTCTGATTTAATTCCACTTGTCATTTTAATAATTGTTTAATAATACAAATATAAACATGGAATCATTACAGGTCGTAAAAGCCTTGTCGGCATTGGCGCAGCCCACGCGTCTGGCGATTTTCCGTTTGCTGGTGGTGTGCGGGCCGGCGGGAATGGCGGCAGGGCAGGTTGCAGAGAAGTTGCAGGTGTCTGCGGCAAACATGTCATTTCATTTCAAGACGCTGAGTCATGCCGGACTGATAGAGAGCCGTCAGGATGGACGCTTTGTCTATTACACCGCAAATTTTATCGTGATGAACGACATGCTGGCCTATCTTACGGA